>Ga0208277_1000879_pt1 | contig 17684 bp, 22 predicted proteins | sample ETNtaG_5_FD_185782 | JGI IMG/M metagenome (GOLD analysis project Ga0208277, IMG submission 185782) | Marine microbial and viral communities from oxygen minimum zone, Eastern Pacific Ocean - ETNP201406SV205 (SPAdes) (version 2) | ecosystem: Environmental > Aquatic > Marine > Oceanic ...
GTATATTATACCTGTTCTTAATCTAGTGTTTGAATATCCTGTATCAAAGCACCAACTACTATTACATTCATAACTTCTTCGGTAATCATTATACCAAAAGTATTCTATTGAAGGTCCCCAAGTTTCCCAACACCAAGCTCTAATTTCTAAAAACATATTTACTGGAACTCTTATTTGATAGTCAAACTCGCCGTATAGTTTGTTACGATTATCTATCTTACGGACTTTCATATACATACTCATTTATGTACCTTAGTCGTCTTTCTCCGATAATCTTAAACGATTAATTTCGTCTCTAATTGCCAACTTTTCTTTTTTAAGTTCTACTAAATTCCATTTGCCTTTAGTTGATCGATCAGCATTACGTTCTTGTTCAGCGTCTGTTGTTAGACGATCAAGTTCTTTATGCTTTTCTTGTAAACTTCTAATTCGAGTTTTTACTTTACTCATTTTCAATCTCCTTGTCTTTAGTGTATCTGTCCCAACAAGTAAATTTGTTGCCGTCCATTAAGTCTTCTAAACTGTGACACCATACACCGGGATTAGTTTGGTCATAACCTATATCATCAATCTTAACCATAGTATTAGCAGGCCATTCTTGAATGTGTGGAATAGGTACTCTTAATTGTGGAATGAAATTATCATACTTAACTACTGCCGTATCAAGTATATAACTTGAACCTTCGTATGGAATATCTAGAGAACATAATATACCTTTCTTAAGAAAATGTGTAATCATTGATTCCCACCTTTCCCAGTCACCATCACGTGATCTTAAAGAATGGTTAGCACCAAAGAATATGTGTTCACACTTTTCTTGTTCGTATACTTTCTCTAGATAATCAATATTTTGAATACCAACTACAAACAATGTACGTTTTTCATAAGCAATAGTCTTTTCAACTTCTGTGCCTACAAAAAGGTTTACATTGTTTTTAACTGTACCTGAATACTCTCGTTTCACTTAAAACTTCCATTTTTCTAACATATCTTTTGTTATATGAGAAGGTAGTTTTTCAATTTTACCACCTTTCTCAAAATAGCGATTCCACTGATCTTTCTTTTCAGTAGTCATATTGTCTATTTCTTTTTTACTAAAGTGATCAAAAACTGCTGATAACTTTTTAGCTTTTTTAGTGTTTCTGCCAGTTGCCATTATCATTATTCCTCCTCGAATAAAGCATTGAATTGAGATGAAGCATTAATTGTCTTCTTACCTATAGCACCTCTTGTACCAGGAACTCTCATCCAAAGTTTTGTATTGTGATCTATAAAGGCTAATGCCTCGTCACGATTGTCAATAGCAAATACTTGATCTATTGCTTCTGCTACTGATTCACGTGTGATCGTTTCATTAACAAGCCAAGCAGGATATGAACCAGAGTCCATTGCTTTATTGCCTTCTTGTACTGATCTAATATGTGTGTACACATTATGATTCATCATTAAGAAATAGCTAAAGCTATCCCAACTTGTCTTGCCTTCTTTATTATTTTTGTTTGTATCACCTGGAGCATATATACAAACATCATTAACTTTCAGTCCCTCTGATAGTGGGCTAGGGAACCAGTTTGTATGATGTTTCTCACACTCTTCATCCCAAGGTCTTGTATCTTGAGAAAAGCCTTTATCATCTGGAGCAGGCTCCATAATGTAAGACCATTTACCTTTGTGATCCAAACGCCAATTAGTATATTGCTGTCCATTGGCTGTACATAAGAACGGAGAAGCACAATCATAAGTTATTGTAAAACTTGGATTGTGATATTTTCGTACAGCTCGTTGGACGGCAGTTAACATAACACCCCATTCTAATTTAGAAGTTCCTAAGAAATGCATGAAGTCTTGTTTACCTTGTTCAAGTAAACCATCAAAACGTAATGTTACTAAACGTTTCAATGCTAGATGTATATCACACATATTCTGTCCACCCATTGACCAACCATTAAAATGATTGTCTGGATAAACTTTAGGATCACTGAAGTGTTTCATTTGTTCGTACCAGTCATCTGCTTGAGCAAAGTTCTCACCTTGTAATACATTTAAGAACTTACAGTTACCGTTACGATTTTTAATAAAGTATTCGTTATTAAATTTTGTGCCTTCTACAGCCTCTTGATAGGAACTAATATTACTAGCTTTAGCACCTTCTGGAGAACGTGATACCCAGGCTGGAATATCAAGTACCATTCCATAGTCCATGTACTCGTCCATCCATGCCAACACTTGTTCACGTTTCTTTTGTGCTTTAGCACAACCGCTATTAGCTCTCCAGTCACCTTCCCACTTACCTTTACCAATTTGGAAGCCACCTGAGTCACCTAACAACCAACTGTTGTCACGGTCTCTGTTCCGAGTCATATCTTCTTTTGGTACTTGTCCAATATCTAAATTGGCGTGTCCTGCCGAGTATAGGCTCCATTTATATTGCCATAAGCCGGCCGCTGGTTCTAACCAGTTGCCACTTTCAACAAGTCCATTCATATTAGATGGAATTCTATTGTTGGCTGTGTATTCTTCGTAACGTTGCTTACCAACAAACGTAGAATAAAACGAGCTTAAAGCAGGCAAAAAGATAGCATAATCTTTTTGTGATTCTGTTAGATTAGTGGGTAAGTCACTCATAGTACTTACTTGCTCTGTGCTGGAAGAATATATTCGTAAACAGCAATACCACTATCAACATTAATTTGAGCGGCACCCTGATCACTAAACATCATAGTTTTATCACCTGGCAGTTTTAGAATTTGTTGTAATTGTAATACAGGCCATGCCCAACCATGTGTCATTTTACCTTCTACATCTGGTTGGAATACAAAGTTACCAGCATGAGTAGAATGATCACCAAAGTAAAACTTAAGATGTCCATCTTCTGTTTTAGCAATAAATGTTGTTTCTTCAGCATGAACTTGAGCCTGATATGCCAAACGTTGTATTGATGCTACAGTTGGCTGTACAGTTACATTCCATTCAACACCTTTAAACTTAACTGACTTTAGTTTCTCATTAATAATCTCGCTTGTCATAAAACGATAATCATTTTTAAAGTCACCTGTTTCGTTTTCAAAATGTATTCCTACTGGAACATCTGTACCATTACGTTCTTGACGTAACAATTCTAGTTTAGCTTTATCTTTGTAAACTGGTATTTTCAATAGCAAGTCTAACTTGTTTAAGTTTGGCATACCAAACGTACCCATAAACTCTGCTACTGTATTTTTAAAAGTTGCTTTAACAATAACACTACGGTCTTCTGCTAAACCTTCTAATGTTGTTGCCTCGTCACTACCTTCTATCTTAACTAGATCAATAAAACCTAGTCCGTGTGTATGTAACACTATATCTTGTAAATAATCTTTCATTGATTTTCTCCATTCATGCCTATATTATAACTTAAACCATGCCTATATGTCAAGTCTTTTTTCGGTGATTTTTATTCGATTCGATCGCCGATTTTAATAACGAAAGATTGACATCCAAATCTTTCGCTACAGTTAGTAATGCTTGGGTGTCTTTTGGAAAACAATGACCTCCCCAACCATATTTGCCGTCTGGCCCAGGTACTGTTGTATGACCTGTTCCAATTCTTGTATCCAATCCCAATAAGTTGCTTACTGTATCGTAATTGGCTCCTGTTTTGCTACATAGTTCAAACAGTTCATTAAAGAACGTTAGCTTTGTTGCTAGAAAACTATTAGCCATATACTTTACAATACTTGCTTCTTCTATTGTACAGTTGTGAATATGTTTGACTAAAGGTAAAGATTTGTAAAGTAAGTCAGTCCAAAACGTTGTGTCCTCACCTCCAAGTATACAATACTTCTGGTTAACAAAATCTTCTTTAGCCGTTGCTTCTCTCAAAAACTCTGGATAGTATGTTACCTTAAACCTTTCCATATTAGCTAACTCTGTCCAAGGTACTGTACTTTTAATTAATATTGGAATTTGATATTCAAAGTTAGCTTCATAGTCTTTTGGCCAACGAACTTGTTGTAAAACATTCCAAACATTTGATACATCACACTTACCATCTGTTCCTTCTGGTGTGCTAACAGCAATTATCAATCCATCGGAACTGTGTATGTGATCTTCTATTTTATTTTTATTAAGTCTAGGATCAACTGGAATTACTTCGTGATTTTTAGCTAGTAAATCACCTATAGCACTTCCAACAAATCCATATCCTGCTACTATAAATTTCATATTATTGATTCCACATAATCCTTTACATTGTATTTAGGCTTCCAGCCTGTAGCAAGTAAAGGTCTTGTATCTGCTACATTTTCTGATGCTTCACAAGGTTCGCCTTCTCTTAATGGAACTTCCATTCCAGCTATTTGTGATAGTTCTTGAACACTAGTACCAACACCAGTACCTACATCAATTACACCGGATAGTATAGTGTTATTTAGGTTTTTTATAATAGCACTACACACATCATCTACGTGAATAAAGTCCCTAGTATGATCTGTAACATATTCTAACTTGTTATCTCTTATACGACCTATTAACATATCTTTTCTACTACCAGGTCCGTATACAGTTGTAAATCTCATACCTAAACTTCTAGGCGGTGCTATCGATTCCATTGCTTTCTTACTTGTACCGTAAGGAGATAACCACCAACGTTTAGCACAAGAGCTACTAGCATATATTACTCTCATATTACTTGACAATGCTAAAAAGAATAAGCTCTTACTTAACTCAACATTTGTATACCAGTATTCCTCAGGTTGTTCTAAACTTTTTCTTACATTGGCTAATCCTGCCAAATGAATTAACACGTCACAGTCTTCGGGTCTCCAATTAGCTATATCATGATCTTCGCTAATTAGCTTGTCCCATTCTACTACTTCGTGTCCAGATTCTTTTAAGAGTTCTACAAGCCTACTGCCTATAAATCCTCTACTACCTGTTACACTTACTTTCATATATCTCCTAATTAAAGCTAAACAAATCATCAAATGTAGTTGAGGTATCAGTATCACTAACTAAATCCCAATCAAGTACACCTAATAAGTTGTCTACTTTGTTGCTTATTACTGTTTGTTCCATTTCACTATCATCAAATGGTAATTCTTTAAACCATTTAGGTAAGTGTAATTGATCTGTCGGATATGCTACACTTTTCATTCCTAATGGATTTGGTCTTAATTTACAAACAATAACTTTTTGACCATCCATGATCTCACCACTATACTTGTCGTGATTCATTTTACATAGTGTATTCCAATTCATACTTGCTCTAACGTGTCCAGGCATATTTGCTTTACCCTCACGCCTTTCTGCTTCAGTAAACTTTGTTAAGTTGTTACAACGTTTAGGTGAACCTTTTTCCCAAGCAGGCCTATGTTTAAAGTCTTGTTTAAAGTTTCTAATCTTTTCAATTACAGTATCTCTTTCGTCGCCTGTTAATACGCCTAATAATATGTCACTTAAAAATTCTTGTATGACTTTTGGAGTATCACTACGTTTAAGATCTAACCCCATAGCTTTTACTTTACCTGGACCATTACGATCTAATCTAGCACCCTCTAAATCATATATTAACGCGGCATAACGTTTCTTAGTGATATACAAACCTTTGATAGCAACAATCTCTCTACCACCTTGAATAATTTCACCGTTCTCTCTTGGACAATGAAAAGCATCTTTCATATGTTCTGGAAATGCTACATTAATTTGATCTGAGATATTATCATACAGTTTAACACAAACGTCTTTATCCCATTCCATTTCTTTCTTTTCTACGGCATCTTTAACTACTGGCCAAGCACTAAAATACACAGAGTCTGTATCACCATATATAATACTTTCACCTCTGTGATCAAACTTACCTGTTACAATTTCATTAACTTTAGCACTCATAAATTTAGCAATAGTTCTACCTGTTAATGTTGTACTTTGTCCAATACGTTTATCAAAGAATCTACAACCTGGATTAAGAATAGCACCATATAAACTATTTAGGTTAATCTTTTTAACTAGCTGTCTTTTATCCCAGAATGCTTTACCTTCTGGTGTTGTTTGTTCGCCTTTGGTCTTCTGCATTATTTGACGTTCTTTATACCAACGTTCAAGTAGTCCTGGAATAATACCTTTGTGTTCATATGTAAAGATAGTACCATTAGCACTTAACATCCACTTCTCATTACCTAAGAATATTTTCTTATAGATTTCAGCACCTGTTAATATTTCATTTGGAGCATTTTCCCATTCAACAACAATTTCATCTACTTTGTCTTGGTCCATAACCATTTGATATTCTGTACTACCAAACTTGCCTTCCCAAGCCTCAGCAAATGATTTCTTATTGCCCATTGCTTCATTAACATTAGCATCACTATAGTCTGGTCTTAATTGCCCTACAATAGTTGCTGGGTCCATATTCAATGCTCTAATGGCACTTGGATATAGTGAATTAATATCAATAGCACCAATCCAGTCGTGTAACCCTTTCTTAGGATATGCCACATAAGCACCAGCGGCCTGTGTATTGCCTTCGTGCTTCTTTCTATCTGGAACTACAAAGCCTTGTTCGTGTGCTTCATTAATAATTGCTTGTTCTGTAACAGCCACAGCACCCATAGTTGTTTGTAGTAATACAGTATTAGAGTGAGCAAGTTCATTACTCAAATCAGCAAACTTTAATTTTTTATCTAGCTTATCAAGTAGCATTGTATCCTGTCTAGAATATTCAATAAACTTTTCCCAGTCATTGTTAAACAGTTGATCTAATGTTCCTTCATAAGCTACTTTAGTTTCACCTAGTTCATATTCACTGATGGCATCTAACGAATAAGAATGCATCTCATGGTAGGTGTATTTTCGATACAGTTGCATATAGTCCATATGTACACGACCTAGTAAGTCAAATGTAATTTGTTCTTTACCAAATCGTTCAAACTTACGTTCTCTAGGAAACTGTCCAAACAAACAAAAACGTCTTGTATCGTCTTTGCTTAATACACGAGTAACACGATTAACCATATAAGGAATATCATAACCTTCACTATTCCAACCACTTAATACATCAGCATCTTCAATTAAGTCTAAGAAAGTTTTTAACAAGTCTGCTTCTTTTTCAAATACAAATGTATTGTCAAACTTACTAGATATTCTATCTACTTCTTCTTTAGCCATTTGTCTTGGCGGAGTTAATAGTGTTACAAGTTGATCACACCATTGTAGATATACTGAAATTGCTGTTACTGGATTAAATGGATCTTCGGGTGGACTAAAACCTTTGTCTTTATCAAAGTCAACCTCAATATCAAAAAATGCTACTTGTAGTTTAGGAGCATCCTGTCCAAGATAGTTTTCTTCTAAACACCTAAACACAGGATTCATATCACTTTCATATGTTTTTACATTCACATGGAGAGCTTTCTCACGTCTAAAGTCTTTACTACTTCGACATTGAATCCTACTTACAGGATTACCATATATACTTTTGAACTTACCCTTGGGGTCATCATAGTACATTACATACTTTGCTTGATGTTCTTGGTATTGTCTGTTTTGGTTTTTGTCTCGTTCAACTATGTGAATTCTATCACGTTGACGATCAAAGAAAGCGTCTACATACATATTCGATTATGTGTCCTATAATAATAGTTATCTAAATCCATCCCATCGCCACTAAAAAGCCTAACACGTTTACACAAACAAACCAGGCAGTTAATAACATTACCCATGCCGCTCCTCTTCTATAGGCGGCATAACATTGAGTCGTTGATCCAATAAAAAAGAATGGATAAATTATTCTTAAGTCTGGATCGACAGCATTTACGGCCAACATTGAACTAGCAAGTACTGTAAAAACAAAACTTGTTAATTCAAAGCCAAATGCTACTTTATCACTTCTATATGAATTCGCCCAAAATTGGACGATAGCATTCATTATATTTTCCCAACAGTAGCCAAGATAGTTTCTAACAATTCTTGGTCTGATGTAATCTCCCCAAAGTTTCCTTTGTGTGCTGTTCGGATTGCTTTTTTCAGTACGCCTGGCTTAATTTCCATTTCCTCAGAAATAGCTTTTACTGTTTCTGCCAAGCCGGCGTTTAAGTCCTCGACTTCCTGCATTACGGTCATACCCTCATTGATAATTTGGGTAAGTTTTAATTTTTCATCTTGATTGAATACTTTGTCACTCATGAAGGATCTCCTTTCGTTTTTAATATTATTCTTTACATTATACTACCACTTTCTGTAGAAGTCAAGTTCTTTTCTGGATACATACTAATATAATTTGAAGGAGATATACATGGATTTAAATTTTGAAAGTTTTGGAAAGTTTAAGATAATCCAAGACGATGGTAATTGGGTTGACCGTAAAAGGTTTGGAGCAATAGTAGATTATTGGGGTCGTTATTTTTCAACAATGACTGTATTAGAAGGTGCTATTATACACAAAGCAGGCGATAAACCAAATGTAAAATTTGACCATTCTCCAAAAAAGATTGTAATTAAAGGACATACTTGTATTAATACACTTGCTATCCTATTTGCTTCTGTAAAGTGTGGACACACTTTATACTTTGATAATGCTAATAACTTAACCGAAGAATGGTATAATAAAGTCAAACCAGATATTTTAATGGTTGGCGAAGATGATTTATCATTTGAAGGTAGCAGATATACTAGTGGTCCTAATTGTGTTAGACTTTTGTTTACTAGACGCTTTAGAGGTAACGATGAGCCATTTACATACTCAGATGAAACTATGAGTAATGGGTCTAAAGATAGTATTTTAATTGAACATAACGATACTAAACTACACAAATATAAAAAGTCAGAAATAAACGAATTAATCAAATCCTTATTAGTTAAGAAAACTGAAAAAGGTAAAGAAGTTGCTATTACTCCTCCAGCGGTTGCTTTCCTAGAACTAGATACAAGCAATCAAGTATCACAGTTAGTTAAATTTATTTTACCTCTAATGGTAGCAGGAAGTAAAATTATATTAGATACAGGTGTTACAAATTTTAACGTTAAAGATTCTATAACAGAGCATAGACCGGATCTAGTGTATTGGGGTAAGCAAATTGGTAAAATGATTAAAGACAAAGATAGTTTTATTACAAACTTATCACCAGCACCGTTGTATGTGCCACATATACGTCAGGATAAAAAGGTAGAAAAAGCTGTACCTGAATTTATTAAAGATCCAGATACAGCTTAATTTCGTTGCTCCGCTAACAGTATTTAGCTAATTCTTCCCCAATCAATTTTACAGTATTAGGTCCGAAGTGAGCACCATCTCTGGCTGTATCTATTTGTTCGTATCTTACTCTATTAGGAATGATGTTATCTATGATATCGATTTCATCTTCAAGGTATAAGTCGTCAGGTATACAAGTTTCTATTAGCTTTACTTTAGCATTCAGAGAATGATGCCTATCACAAGTTTCTCTTATGCTGTTAACAGCTTTAATAAATCTTAAAGCATTTTGATAATCGTTTGTACAGTCTGCTTGAAATTGTTTTTCGCCATTGTATCTATGGAAGTAGCTATACATAACAATAACAGTATGAGGGTTGAATTTATTAACTGACCAGTTAACTATATCAGCAATAGCATCATTACCAGCACCATCAACACCTAAGTTAATAACATCTTTACCTATGTGTTTTGTAAACTGTTGTTCTATTGGTGCTCCCCAACCTTCAGTAAAACTATCTCCTATAGCAACAATACCTGGAATAATATCTGTAATTGTTGTTCTAAAGCCATCACTATTATACTTGTAATCAAAGTTTTGCCATTCGTGTTGATTCCAATGTTTAACACCAAGCAAACATTTTTCTGGACTGTCTAAAACAAATGGAGGAGTAATTGTAGAGTTTTGTCTTGCTACAAGATCTTTAATGTGGTTTAGGTTCATACTAATAGTTATCGTTCTAGATCAATGCTAGTAGTATTAGTTGAATTAATATACAGAAAGCTATTAGTATGAACCAAAGTATGGTGATTGTACTACTCAGATTTGATACGTTTTAACAGCATCATTAGTCTTTGAGTATCTTGAGGATCTTTTCCTAGTAATTCTTTAAAGGCATCTGCCGCCGCAATCATTTGAGGTCTTGAATAATTTTTATCGCCACGTTTCATTTTCATTAAAACTTGTATTAAGTTTCTTTGATCTTGTACACCGGGAAATTCTTTTGAGATTTGTTGTGGTGTTACACCACCTTTTAGTTTAACATCTTCTTTGTCTGTTTTAACACCATCTACTTCAAGTTCATTAACAGCAATAATATTATCGCTTACTAGCTTACTCCAAGATGATAATTCTTCTGCTATTGTCTTTTTCATTTACTTTCCGTATAACTTTGTTTCTTCGTCCCATATAGAAATCATATGGTTAATTGTGTCTAACATTTTTTGTAGATCGCCTGTACCTGCTCTATCGCCAGTATTTCCCATTAATTCTTTACTAAATTTATATCTTTGTTCGATTGCTACATTTAACTGGCCTGCTGTTTTCATTAGCATTGATTTAGTATGATTAAGTTGACCTTTGTCTAAGTTTCTATAATATTCTGTACTTCCATGTTCTGGATTGTCTGCTTCTTTAACGCCACTGTGGCAATTACAGTCTGGGCAATCTGCTTCACAAGTACATTCTTTTTGTGTTTCACAACCACAACACTCACAGCCTTCGCCCCAACTCTCATCAAATATAGATGTGTTAGACTCGTTATTGATTAGTTCTTCTTGATGCTTTGCTAGTTCTTCCATTGTATCAAAAACACCTGTCATCTTACCATGTCTGTATGAATAAAACTTTCCTTCGTGGTGTCTTGCTGAAAGTCCATATTTGTTCATACTTGTATGTGATGAACCATCTTCTTCAACCTTACTCTCATTATAATCGTCTTCTAATGATGCTTGAACTAGTTTAGGGTAATATTTTTTGTTTATGTTGTTATACATCCATTTAGAGTCTTCTGGAGATGTATATCCTTGTCTTTTATTTTTCTTAATAATTAACTCCATCATTTGTACTTCTTTATCTGTACCAAATGATTTTGCTAATAGTAAATCGTTTTCTGAATGATAGTTGTTCTTCTCATTTTCTTTATACTTGTTCATTAAGTCTAAACCGTCCATGTATGCTTCTTCATCCTCTTGACTCCAATGTTCTTTCTTAATAGGTAGCTCAGGGTCAAATGCTTTCCATTCGTCATATGTTAAGTACATATCTGTATCTGGATCGTAGTACTTTCCTTCTACATTATCGTAGTAAACTACTTTACCTGAACGTGTCATAATAGGACCTTCAAGTCCATCACGTGGCTGATATTTTTCTCTATCTATATTTGGAAGTTTAGACCAACCTTCTTTAAGGTAAAACTTTTTTAAATTAAAATCAGTTGCTTTCATTGTCGGTATTCTTTTCTACGCTTTCGCCAGTTGTTCCCATATCATGGTTACGTCTGAAGTCGTCAACAAAGTCGTTGATTTGATCACCGCTCAAATAACGAACTAAATCATCAAACACAGGATGGTCTGGACATTCTAGTTCATCACATAAAGCATAAATTGGCTCAGCAAATTCACCTACTGCTTCTGGTGTAGGTTCTTCTTCTGTTGCTACTTCTTTAGGGTGTAATAAGTCTTTAAATTGATTTGAAAGAGAAGCAATTAAATCTTCATCAAGGTCAGCCTCGCCAACTAGTTTACCTTTGTTGGGATTCTTCGTTGTACCATCTGTTTCTCCTGCTGGGACAGATTTTGTTTTCTCTTTGCCTATTAAGTGGTTAGGTTTTTTAGACTTGGTCTCATCAATTGACTCAAGCAAGTTAGCCATAGCATTAACTTGGGGGTCGGTATGTTTACGCTCAGCTTTTGCTTTTTTTATTACTTTTATTTCTTTATGTTTATTTGCTTTTTCATCTGTTTCGCTCATCTCATTTAGCTTTGCTACTAAACTTGAAAAAGAATTATTGTCTATGTTTGCCATATTATGATCCTTTATTCTCGTTAGCTTTTCTTAAAGCACTTGCTACTTTTGGATGATCAGCTAATCCAGGTTTAATGTTATTAATTTTCTCAGATGCTCCAGTATAGTTACCACCTTTAAAATCTGGATGGTTGGCTATAGCAATAGCTTTTCTTACTTCGTCATCTGTAAATTCACTTTTTAATTCTGTTACACTTTCAGCTTCCATATCAGTTGGACCAACATTAACAGCAAGTTCAATATCACTTGGTGTTGCTTCCATATGATGTTTTACACTTGAAATATAGTCAGCGGCCTTAGTAATTTTTGCCTGTACCCAACCTTCAATGCCTTCAGCTTCAGATACGTTTTTAAGCATCTTGTGTAGTTCAACGGAGTACTTTGCTAGTTTAAATAAATCAGCTCTAGCCATTTGTACTTCGTGGTCTGTTTCCATTACACGAGTGTCCATGGATAAATCTTCTTTTACGATTATTTGTTTAGCTCTCATTTGTTTAACCCCGAATTGTAGTTGTTTAAGTTATTTATTTAAAATAATATATTATCGTGTCAGCATTGGCCCACCAAATATGCTAGTACCCTTCATATCTAGGGCATTATCTGTTGGTTTTTGCTTCTTAGGTTTAGGTGGTTTAGGCGTTTTGCCCATTTTACCTGGTTTTCCTGAGTATTTCTTTAAATCTTTGCCTATAGCAACGTGTGGATTAACCACTGACGCTACATTACCACTTGCTGTAGCACCTGCTGTCGCGGCCTCAATTATCTCTTTTATTCTCATTACTTGTCCATCAACTTTACTATTCTACCTTTGAATAGATTATGTTTGCCTTTATTTGTTAGTAATACAGGTTGGTTGTGATCGTCTTTAGTAAAGCCAGTAACTGTAGCTCTACGGTTTTTGAACTTACCAACTAGTATTTCATCTCCTATTTCAATACTAGGAACTTTTAGTATCTCTTTTGCTCTCATACTAGTATTTACCTGTTGGAAGTACTGTAATTGTTTCTATTCTATTAATATTGTTAACTACATAATCTACTGTATTAACAGCATCAAATAAGTCTATCTTAGATTCGTCAATGTGCTCTACTCTATCCGTGTTTAACCAGCCAAATTTAATGTTACTAACGTTATATCCGTTATGGAATAGTTGTTGACTAGCTTTATCTAATGCTGACTTATGTATTGAATACGGCCATACTTTATTTTTAATACCATCACTACTGTTACTAGATATGTTTACTATCCGACCTTTAAAGACTTTTATTAGTTCATACAATAAGTTTACTTGAGCAAAGCCATCATAAGCATTGTTGATAAAGACATCGTATTGGAAATTTGACATATGAGTTATAATAGAAGTTGGATCTGTAATATCAAATCCAGAAGTTCTACTAAAACCTTTTACTTTAATAGTAGGTATGTTGTTATAATAATCAAAGCAGGCTTTCCCCAAGCCTGACGTATGTCCTGTAATGGCTATCTTCATATAATAATAGTTATTTTATTTTTTGGGCTTGTTGTAAGCAAATGAAACTTTTTTAAACAAATCTATTCCTTCAGCTTTTGTCTTTTTCTTTTCTGAAGTTCTTATTTTGTTTACTTTAGCTCGAAGTACTTTTTGTTCTTTTCGGGTTAACTCTTCGCCAGCACCTATTCCAAGGTAATGACTAGCTTTAGTTTTTAGATTAGTTTTACCTTGTGTTGGAGCCTGGTTGAGACTTTCAAGTATACTGTCAAGTTCTTTAATAACGCTTTGTAATTTTTCATTTTGTTTTGGCTCTTTCATTTTTCCAACTCCTATAAAGACGATTAGGTAATTCGTCTTTGTTTAGCATTAAGCCAAGTTTATTTGCTTGTCGGCGTGTTTCGCCAGGCTTAACGTCTTTTGTAGTGTTTTGTTTGGTAATAATACCTACACCTTCGTTTACGTCAAGCATACTATTCATACGTTCAACAGCAAACTTTTTAGACTCAGTAGATACAGCACTTAATAACTCATCAGCTGATAAGTTGTAGTCGTTATCTTTCCATAAGTCTTTTAATTTGTTTAACATAGTGCCTAGGTTGGGTCCAGGCTTCATTCCGTGTTGTATAAGATCAGTTCCTGTTACAGGAAACTCAGGTACTTGGAATTGTTCTATGTGTCCAGCTAAACTATCTTGTCCTTGTATCTTTAATAAGTTAATAACTTTTGATTTATCTCTTCCGTCTATAACTAGATGTTCAGCTTGTTGTTTAGTTAAGTTTTTATTTTTGTAAGCAATATAGAATTTTAAATCGTATGCTTCGGCATTACTTAATTTCCACTTGTTAGCAATAGATGTGTCATCAACTAAAATTGCTAATGCTATTACAGGATCTGTATTGTTTTTTAAATCTCTTAATCTTGCTATCTTGCCTGTGTCTAATCCTATTACGTTGTCAACTCCTGTTGCTGACATATAAGATAAAGTTTGAATTACACTACGTCCTACTAATAGTTTACCCATCTCTTGCCATATTCTTTCTACAGAAACTTGAGGTAATCCTTTAGTGTTATCTTTAATGGCATTTAATGTTTCTTGATCCCAAGTAGGACTTTCTAATTTACTTTGGAATCTAAAATATCTTAATATTCTTAGATAGTCTTCTTTAATACGTTCTACTGGGTCGCCAACAAACTTACTAACTTTATCTTGTAAGTCGTCCATGCCTTCAAAGTAATCATACAAGTTGCCATCAAAGTCTAAGCTCATAGCATTGTAAGTTAAATCTCTACGTTTAGCATCTTCTTTCCAGTTACGAATAAACTCTACTTCAGCGTGTCTACCATCTGTACTAGTGTCTGATCTTAACGTTGTAATTTCATATCCTTCGCCATCAATAATTGCTGTAATAGTTCCGTGTTCTAGTCCAGTAGGTTTATGTTTGATGCCTTCTTTGTCTAGCATAGCAATCATTTCGTCTGGTGTGGCATCTGATGCCAAGTCAATATCTTTAGGTGTTTTACCTAAAGCAATATCTCTAACAGCACCGCCAACTATTCTTATTTCAAACTTGTTCTTTTTAAATACGCTATCTAATTTTTCTAACGCTGGATTCATTATTTCATTGAATGCTTTTGTATCTAGTTCTTCATTCTCAACAGTAAATTCTTTGTTAGAAGTTTTAAAGTCTGCTTTCCTCATTACTGTTTTAGCAATAAGATCTAATTCTTTATTCTTTTTATCCCATACTAAAGCAAAAGGAACATTAACATCTGTTCTCATATCTTTCATTACTGCTTCAGCATCAGGTCCCATTTGAGCAATAGGCCTTGCCCAGTATTTGTATTCTTGTTTAAATAATCGTGTTAGTTCTGCTGGAGTAATAGGCTTTTCATTTCTAACATCATTTACTCTATCTAAAAAATGTCTAGTAAATTCTACATCAATGCCTACTTTAGAAAATAGTCTATCAGCATAGGCTTCAATTTGTTTTAAGTCTTGTGGTGTAACATCTTCGTAAACTTTTCTTACATACTTTTTGTAGCTTAACCCGTGTCCTGAACTAGCTCTGTAGCCCATCTTAGAACCTTTAGGTTTTGGGTATCTTAGTTTACCTGGAGTGGACTTTTTTACTTTTAAAGGTCTTCTAAATCCGCCGTATGTTAATCCGTTAATTCCCATTGGACCACGCTCACCTAAGTACTTTTGTGTGTACTCATCTAATCCGTTTGCTACTACTTCTAAAGAATCTTCATCAGCTTGGTACTTAATTCCATAGCCACCTGCCTTACGCCAGTTTTCAATGTTAAGTCCTCTGTCGTCAATTAGTATGTTAGGTGTTCCATCTGACTGTTTAGCATAGCTTGTTTTGTTTGCTACAATAATAGTTTCTTGAGGTTTAATTTTTAAGTTTCTACCAATCCAATCTATCTTATGCTTTTTACTATTTTCATGATCGTTTCTTAATGGAGAAGAACATATACTGTAAGCACCAAATCTGTTTATAACTAATTGAATTAGTTTGTCAGTTGTAGGAAATTTTGGAAGTTTAGCAAAGAAGTCTGTGCCAATCATTTTATTAAGTGTAGCATTAACTCTGTCTTGTGGGATATCTCTGTAAGTTTTAACACCTACCATTTTAGCCCAAGCACCAAAGAAGTTTGCTAGGACACCGTCCATGTCTACATAGACGACTGGGTCTTTTTTTGTAATCTCGGATAGTTTTGCCATTTACTTAATGCCTTCAACGGTATCAAATGTTACTGCTTCACTTAAATCAGGATCAATGCCTTTGCTTCTTGTTCCGCCTTTTTTACGAATCTTTGCTAAATCTTTATAAGCATCTTGAACAGCTTTATTGTAATGGCCCAACATATCAATATGATGTGTTAGTTTATTTTGATGTATCCATGGTTCTTTTGATGCTACTGCTGATATTTCATCAGCATATTCTTTTACTCTTCTTACGGCTTGTTGTAAAGTCATTCTACCTAATCCTTGAATTATAATTTCACTATCCATAGGATCTTGTTTGTTTAAGTTGTATAACGATTCTATCATTTTTCTAAATGACTCTTCAACTGGCGTATCTTTTAAGTAGTCGCCAATTTGTTCTAGTTGTGATAATATAATAGCCATTGTTTCTTTATCAACACTACCATTCTTTTGTAGCTCGCCTAAGTCTTTAATTACATCAACTAAACGTTTAATTTGTTTTACTATAATTCCTTTGTCGCCACCAAATATTCTGTTACCAAATTCAGGTACTGTAGGTTTATTTGGATATGCTTCTCTCATATTTTTATAATTCTTTTTGAAGTATTCTGTTGCTTCACGTTCATCATAAGATTTAAATGCTGAATTGCCATTTTTATCTAATACATCATAAACCATTTTGTTTTTGTTATCTTTATCTCTATACATAGACACATATGGTTTTTGTGTTGCTTCTTCGACAGATTCACCTTTGGCTCTTTTAGTTGCTACAGCATACATAACACTTTCAGCATCATCACCATACTGTTTCTCAAAGTCACCTTTGTGTTTTTTCAGCTTTTTGAAATTTGCTTCACGTGAGCGTTTTTCTCCACCGCTTAATTTTCGTTCTGTTACTCCTCCTAGACGTGTATCCAAAACTTTCTGAATTACATCATTATAACTACCAAACAAATCTTCTATAAATTTACCACGTTGTTCGTCGTCTAGTTTTCCATATCTTGCTCTTAGTTCGCTGGCCGAAGTAGCAGGCTCACCTAGTACTGTAAATTTTACTGTAGGTGCTACAATCAAATATCCGTGCTTTTCGTATCCTTCTAAGTCAGTTACTTTCTTACCATCTAATGTTTGGTAATATGTAGGTGACCCATCTTTTTTGAGACCAGGCTTAAACCTTGGACTCTCGTCCATGTCCTTTTTTCCTACAGCAAACACAACCGCTGTATCTGTTGAAAACTTTTTAAGTATATTTTCAGGCTTATATGGAGATGTTTCTTGACTAATAGCTTTTCCAGGAACTCCTGTAAGCATCATCATGGCCGCTTTTTCTTTAAAGCTAAAAGGACTATCTGTGTCGTTTTGCTTTCCACTAGTAGCGATGAACACTTTGTCAGCACCAAATTTACCGACTAAACTGTCGTATACTGCTTTATGTCCTTTGTGAAACGGATGAAATCTCCCCGCATAGATCGCCACAATGTTGTTAGCCATACATATTCTCCATTATATGTATGTATTTAGTTGTTTT
>Ga0208277_1000880_pt1 | contig 17675 bp, 16 predicted proteins | sample ETNtaG_5_FD_185782 | JGI IMG/M metagenome (GOLD analysis project Ga0208277, IMG submission 185782) | Marine microbial and viral communities from oxygen minimum zone, Eastern Pacific Ocean - ETNP201406SV205 (SPAdes) (version 2) | ecosystem: Environmental > Aquatic > Marine > Oceanic ...
TCTGAAAAAACTAAAAATGTGCCTCCAAATGGGATAATTCCTCCATGTATAGCAGCACCGTTCATTAATGCAGCCATAGGAAATTCTCTAACACCAAAAGCAATATTCCTGCCCACTTGATTATCTTTTTGAAAATCAGAATAGTTTTTAGCAAAATTTCCAGTGTAATTTGAAGGTTCTAAATCTGCAGAGCCTCCAATCATATGTGGCAATGACTTAGAAAAAGAATCTAAGGTTGCACCAAATGCTTTGCGAGTAGCCAGGGACGTCCCTATTTCAAATTCTGGCATTTCTAACTGTGGCAAATTATTTTCTATTGCAAGAGACCAAAAATTTTTAAAATCTAAGTTTTGTTGCATCAAAATTAATTTATTACTCCAAGACTTAGCCTTATTTGTCCGATTTTGAAAATTTGATTTAAAGTATGTAACCACTTCTTCAGGCAAAAAGAATGGCTCCGATTTTATACCCAACTTTATTTTCGTTGCATCAATTTCATCTTGAGGAAGTGGAGCTCCATGTGTATTAAAATCACCTTCCATTCCATCACTGCCTTTTGCCATAATGGTTTCACCAATGATCAAGCTAGGTTGATTTGATTTTTGTGCTTTTGTAATTGCAATTCTAATTGAATCATGATCATGCCCATTTATTTTTTGAACATGCCAACCAAAACCTGTAAACACAGCTCCGTAATCTGTAGAATCGGACCTGCTAACTCCTCCTGAAATTTGAACTTCATTTGAATCATAAAAAACAATCAACTTAGACAAACCTAGATGCCCTGATAATGAGGCAGACCCAAGCGTTATGGGCTCTTGCATGTCTCCATCACTTGCAAGAACGTAAGTAAAATGATCTACTAATCCTGATGCTTCTTTATCAATATCCTTTAAGGTATTATGTAAAAAGGACTCAGCAAGTGCCATCCCTGTACTCATTCCAAATCCTTGCCCAAGAGGACCTGTTGTACATTCAACACCGTCAATTTCTATTTCAGGGTGACCTGGTGTTTTACTGTGCAACTGTCTGAATTTTTTTAAGTCATCTAACTCAAGCCAACCAATCATTGTTAGGAGAACATATTGTAATGCAGACTCATGCCCTGCAGATAAAATAAATCTATCTCTATTAAACCAATTTGGGTTATTAGGATCAAAATTAAGAAATTCTTTGTATAAAATATATGCAAAGTCTGATGAACTCATTGGACCACCCGTGTGACCTGAATTTGCATACCTGACTGTATCCATGATTAAACCTTTAATTATCGAGACTGTCATAATGTCTTTTTCTTTGTTACTTAGATTTGAAAAAGTATTTTGATTTTGCATTCTAATTATTCTCTTTTTATTAAGTTAAACTGTAAAAATTTTTTATAGTTTGTACAGGATCCTCTGCTTTAAAAACTTCTGAACCAGCAACAAGAATGTCTGCACCATAATCTATTATTTCCTTAGCATTATGTAACTTCACTCCACCATCTACTTGGATTAAAACTCTATCTAAGCAATTTTCATTTAAATAATCTTTAATTCCTTTTATTCTTTGATTTGATTCGTGTATGTAACCTTGTCCTCCAAATCCTGGTTCTACACTCATTATTAAGACAACATCTATTTTATCTAATAGATGATATATGTCCGATATTGCTGTTTTAGGCTTAATTGAAATTCCAACACTACAACCACTAGACTTTATTAGTTCTATAATACCTTCTGCATCATTTGTTGCCTCAATATGAAAAGTAATATTATCAGCACCCGCTCTAGCAAAAGGCTCTACTAATTTTTCTGGATTAATTACCATCATGTGGACATCTATAAATTTTTGAGTTTTAGTACGCAATGATTTGACCACTGGTGGCCCTATAGTCAAATTTGGTACAAATTGATTATCCATTACATCAACATGAATCCAGTGAGCTCCACCTAGGTTGCAAATATCTAAAGCAGATTTAAGGTTAGAAAAATCTGCAGATAATATGGAAGGAGCTAATTTAAAATTTGGATTCATTTATAGAAGCCTAATTTAAAATTAACTTTCCTAATTATATATAAAATTAAGACTTTCTATTAATTTTTTGCTTAAGCTATTGCTTACGGGACATGATTTAGCAACTTTTTCGATTTTTTGTCTATCTTTAAGACTTATTGATTTGTAGAAATTAAATTCAATTTTTATTTCCGAAATCCTTCTAGGATTTTCACCCATTATTTTTCTAACCTCAGCTGTTGCCCCTTTAATATCTATTTGATTTCGTTCAGCAACTATTCCCATTATCGTCATCATACAAGAGGCTAGAGAAGTTGCAACTAAATCTGTTGGAGAAAAGGCCTCTCCTTTTCCATGATTGTCAATAGGAGCATCCGTAATTATTTTTTGATTTGATGCTAGATGAGTAGCTTCTGTTCTCAAGCTACCAGAGTATACGACCTTAGATATCATTTATTATTCTCCTTAAAAACGCGTTTAAAATTCTCTCCTAATATTTTTCTTACTTCGGAATTACTATACCCTCGGTTAAACAATGCTTCAGTTAAAACAGGTATTTTCGATATATCTTCAATCCCTTTTGGAAGAATCTCAACACCATCCCAGTCTGCACCAATTCCGACATGTTCTACCCCGATAAGATTAACAATATAGTCTATATGATCAATTACAGCATCTAATTTTGGTGAAATTTCTTGCAAAGATTTATTCATTATTTGATTTTCTTTGTACCAATAAATATCTGAATCTGGATCATGAATAATCGCTAAAGAGTCTAATTGTTTTTTAAACAATTTTTTTATTTTAGATGCCTTTTTTGAGAATGTTGAATCAATATAACCTGGGTAAAAATTCACAAAAATAACACCTCTATTTTTCTTTATAGCCAATATCTGTTCATCTTTTAAGTTTCTAAAATGAGGGCAGATATTATATACCGAAGAATGAGATGCAATGATTGGTTTTTGTGTAGTATTAATAATATCCCAAAATGTTTTTTCACCTGCATGAGATACATCAATCATAACTCCTAATTCATTGCATCGATTAACGACAGACCTACCAAAATTTGATAAACCTAAAAACTCTAATGAGTCTGATCGCTCTGTCTCATCTTTTGCGGATGTTGCCCAATCATTTGAGTTATTCCAGGTCACTCCTAAATACCTCATCCCTCTTGCGTATAATTTATCAATTTTATTTAGATCATTTTCAATGGCATGACCACCCTCCACTCCGATCATACAAGATAAAATATTTTTTTGTTCATTATAAATAATATCTTGGTAATCATAAGGAATGGCCCACTCATTTGGAGCTCTATTACAAAGATATTCTAATTGAGATATCATATTATTTGCTCTTTCAAAGAATTGACCCGAGCTAAACTCATAAGGCGATACCCAGATTGAGAATACCTGCAAATCAATCCCTCCTGATTTGAATTTTGGCAAATCAGAGTGACTATATCTTAAGTCAGTTAAAATATCCTGACCAATCATAGATCTTAATAAAACATCATTATGCGTATCAGCTACAAAGGCATTTTTATGAAATTTTATTTTGTTTTTATCGCAAGAAGAAAAAAATAAAAGAAAAGAAATAAAATATAAATATGTTTTAATAATCAAAAGACTGGTTCTAGATGGGTTTCAATTTTTTTATATAGATCATGCTGAGTAATTTTTTTAGATAAATAATCAGACATTAATTCAAACTGAAATTTCCCCCTATTGTATACTTGATCATAAGATATTTGATGAAAAGAGACCATTGAATATCGAGGAATAAATTTATTAGGGAACTTCTTTTCCAAACTTAACTCTAATTCACGTCTCTTCAAATAAAGTGGATCATTAACAGAGTCTCGCATTTCCACATAATTTTCTAATGCCATATTTGCAATTGCATGTCCATTTTTAACATGCTGAGAAGAGAAAGTATTAAATATTGTACTCCAATCACTCTGATGTTTACTTATTAAGCTATTTAAGACAACGCAATCTTGAAAAGAAGCATTCATTCCTTGACCAAAAAAAGGGACAATCGCATGAGCAGCATCACCAAAAATTACAGCGCTATCTTTATAATGCCATTGATCACAATAGTTAGTTGCTAAACTTCCGACAGGGTTATTTTTAAAATCTTCTATCAAGTTTGGCATCAATTCAATAGCATCCATGAAGTATGTTGAAAAAAAATTTTCTATATGCTTCGTTGTTTTAATTGTATCAAAACTTAATGCTCCCTTTAAAGGCATAAATAATGTTACCGTAAATGATTTATCTAAATTAGGTAATGCTATCATCATAAATTGGCCTCTTGGCCATATATGAAGAGCATTGTGATTAATCTGATATTTATTAAATCTCGAAGGAGGAATGTTTAATTCTTTATAGCCATGCCCCAAAGGTTTCTGAACAAATTTTGTTTTTGTCTTGTTTACAATTGAATCTCTTAAAATTGACCCAGCGCCATCACATCCAAAAACCTTATTAAAAATGACCTTCTTTTTTTCGAATTCTAGCTCATTCTTATCTAGGTTTATAGCTGACAATTTGTGATTAAAAGATATCGATACACCTCCCATATTTTCTGCTAAATTCATTAATTCCATATTGAGCATTGATCGAGAAATTGAATAAATAACCTCAGTTTTTTTCTGTCCATAAGGTTGAAAATTAGTTAAACCTGATTTATCATGAATCATTCTACCAGACATTGGAATAATAAATGGTTTAATATTTTTGAAAACACCCACCTCTTTCAAAGCTTCTATCCCTCTTGCAGAAAGTGCTAAGTTAATTGATCTACCTGATGACATCTTTACTTTACGCATATCTGATCTGCGTTCATAAATTTCAACCGAGAAACCTTGTTTAGCTAAAAAACTAGCCATTAACGGCCCAGCTAGTCCAGCACCTATGAGTGTTATTTGGTTATTAGTCATTTAATGATTCTTTAAGAATCTGAATAAAATTAAATAACTCAGTGTATGTATTAAATAATGGATGAGGAGTTACTCGAATTACATTAGGCTCTCGCCAATCACAAATAATTCCTTTTTTTGATATATAATCAAAAATAGAACGTCCATTTTCTATTTTTAGTGACAATTGGCTGCCTCTATCATTAATATTTTTTGGAGTAATTATAGATACCTCAGGAATATTGTTAAAAATTAAATACTCTAAAAAGGATGAAAGTTTTATACTTTTTTCTCTTACAGATTTGATCCCTATTTTATCATATATTTCCATGGATGCTTTTAAAGGTACCATCCCTAATATTGGAGCATTGCTTAACTGCCATCCCTCTGCTGATTTTATTCCTTTAAATTTAGGTTCCATTTTAAAACGTGTTTCTTTCTTATTACCCCACCAACCTTCTAATCTTGGCCCATCCCAATTATGATAAATTTCATTTATAAAGACTCCACCTGGAGCACCTGGACCAGCGCATAAATATTTATATGAACACCAAACTGCAAAATCAACATTCCATTTGTTTAAATGCAGATCAACATTCCCAATTGCATGAGCTAAATCAAAACCTACTTTTGCACCAACATCCTTACCATATTTAGTTATGGTTTTCATATCCATCAACTGACCAGTGTAATAATTAACACCCCCAATAAGGATAGTCGCTATTTCTGAACCAAATTCTTTAATCTTATCTTGGATATCTTCAATACGAAGACAAGACTCCCCTTCTCTAGGCTTAATTTCAATCAAACATTGCTTTGGTGAATATCCATGAAATCTTATTTGAGATTCGATAGCGTACTGATCTGATGGAAAGGCACCTCTTTCAATTAGAATTTTATTCCGTGTTTTTGTTGGTTTATAAAATGAAACTAGCAATAAGTGCAGGTTCACCGTTAGAGCATTCATTATGACAACTTCTGATGGTTTTGCCCCAACCAACTTTGATGTTGGATAGGCTAGATCTTCATGAAATTTTTCCCACCTCTCATGCTGACCTAAGACACCTCGTTTTGACCAAAGCTCCAACTCTTTTTCTAATAAATTATTTACTGATTTTGGTTGTAAACCAAGGGAATTTCCACAAAGATAAATTGTATTTTTTATTCCTTTAACTTTAGGATAAAAAAATAAATCTCTACAATTTTTTAAAGGATCTTTGCTATCAAGCAAAGAAGCATACTCTTTTGAGCTTTCAAAATTCATTTAAATTTTGCTTCTGATAGGCCAAGCCACTCTAAGGCATTTTTATAAAAAAACCTATCCTGTATTTCTTGAGAATAGTTCATATCATCAATCAATTTACCTGGCTCAATTTCACCTAATGGAAAAGGATAATCTGTTCCTAAAGCAATTTTTTTATTCCCCATTTTTTTTAACAATAATCTGAATGCATCTTCATCATGAACTAATGAATCAACCCAAAACTTTCCTAAGTAATTAGATGGATTGATATTATTGTCTAGGGCGCAGAGATCTGGCCTTACATTAAATCCATGTTCGACCCTCCCAATAGTTCCAATAAAAGAACCGCCTCCATGAGCAAAAGCTACTCTTAAATTTGGTAGTCTTTCAAATATTCCTCCAAAAATCATTGAACAAATAGCTCGACTCGTTTCAGCTGGCATTCCAACAAGCCAAGGTAACCAATATTTATTAATTTGATTTTCTCCCATCATCTCCCATGGATGTATAAATATTGCACAACCAAGTTCAGAGGCTGCTTCAAATAAAGGAAAAAAACAATCTTCATTTAAATTTTTTCCATTAATATTTGAACCAATCTGAATACCTGCAAAACCTAAATCATTTATGCAACGTTCTAATTCTAAAATTGCTAAATCCGTGTCTTGCATAGGAATGGTACCCATCCCAATAAATTTTTTGGGTTTATTTTGAACCACTCTAGCTATATCATCATTTAAGATCCTTGATAGCGCTAAGGTATCTTTTGATTTAGCCCAGTAACTAAACATTATAGGTACTGTAGATAATACTTGTACATCAACCTTACTTTTTTCACATTCTTTTAACCTGATATTATGATCCCAACAATTTGGTTTTATACTTCTAAAAAAACGTCCATCTTTTTTCATTACAGTTTCGCCGTTTTCCCGCTCTACTGAAATCCAGCCTCCATAACCAAATTTTTCTTTTAAATCAGGAAGATCATTAGGCAATATGTGTGTATGAATATCAATTTTCATTTTTAAGGTTTCTGCTGAATGGCAGAACATCTATCACATTTCCTTGCTTCGATATTATTCCAATACGATTCGAAAAGTGGTGGTAGTTGTGATACAATATCTTTCAACTCTATTGAAACTTTATATAATAAATGATTACAGTCATCACAGTACCACTGAAAATAATCAAGCATGCCTTTTTCACGTTTATATTCAATAACTAGACCTACCGTATCACTAAATCTTTGAGGAGAGTGTGGTATGTTCTTAGGTAACAAAAAAACTTCACCTTCTTTAATCGGAATAGACTTCCTATCTTCATTTTCCATTATTTCAAGAACCATATCACCTTCTAATTGATAAAAAAATTCTTCTATAGGGTCTACATGATAATCTTTTCGTTTGTTTGGTCCTCCTACAATCATTATCATAAAATCACCTTCATTATAAATGACCTTATTTCCAACGGGTGGCTTGAGTAAATGACGGTTTTTTTCTATCCATTTATTTAAATTTAAAGGAGGAATAATTGACATTTCTTTCCTTAATTAATCGTTGCTATACATTTTAATTCGATTGCAATCGGTGTAGGTAATGATGTGATTTCAACTGTAGTTCTACAAGGTTGATTATCCTTAAAATATTCAGAATAAATTTTATTATATATCTCAAAATCACGTTTCATATTTATTAAAAAAACAGTGACATCAACTAAATTATCCCAATGACTTCCTGCTTCCTCTAAAATAATTTTAATATTTTCAAACACTGAGTGACACTGAAGTTCTATATCATGCCCAATTGGATTACCCTGCCCATCCATCATAACTCCTGGAATAATATTAGTCCCTTTTTTCCTAGGACCGACACCTGAAAGAAATAGTAAATCCCCAACTCTTCTTGAGTGTGGATAACTTCCAACAGGTTCTGGGGCTTTTGATTTATTTAGTATTTTATTCATTAGTTTACTTTTCTTAATTCTTTTAATTCTTCCCACGTTTTATCATTAGATATTAACCTTTCAACCACTTCATCTTTTAATATAGACGTCTCAAATATCTCTTTTATATCTTTTAATTTAACTTTAGTATACCAAAAATTATTGGGATAAATCACAACAGCCGCTCCTATTTCACAAACATCTAAGCAACCGCTTTTATTAGCTCGAACTTTTCCTTTTAAGCCATATTGATTAATTAATTTAACAAATTCCATTCGAATTTCTTTACCTCCACACTGTGCACAATCACCCCTAGGACTACTTTTGTCTCTCTCATTAACACAAATAAAAATATGCTTTAAAAATTTAGAATTCATATAGTTTTACAAATAGTTTTTTGTTCTGTAAAAAAGCGCATTGCTTCTTGCCCACCTTCTCTACCATATCCTGAGTTTTTCATACCTCCGAATGGTGTTCTTAAATCCCTGACAAGCCAACAATTTGTCCAAATTACTCCTGCATTAACTTTATTAGATACGCGATCAAGCTTTAAATTATCTTCACTCCAAATCGTTGCAGATAAACCATAAGTTGTATCATTAGCTATATTGATGGCTTCATTTTCATTTTCAAATGGTATAAGAGTAGCTAAAGGACCAAATATTTCTTCTTGATTTATTTTTGATTTATTTGAGACACCCTCGATTATTGTTGGCTGAATAAACCAACCAGTTGAACAACGATTATTCAGTTTAATTGGATGCCCACCAAATAAAATAGAACCACCTTCATCTCTAGCAACTTTGATATAATTTAATATTTTATCAAAATGTTCTTTCGATGAAACGGCCCCAAACTCTACTTCTTTTTCTTTGGGGTCTCCTATAATAATTTCTGAAGTTTTTCTTATAAAATCTTTCTTAAATTTTTCATAAAGTGTTTTTTCAACCAATATCCTAGAAGAACACAAGCAAATTTGACCTTGATTAGTAAATGTAGATTTAATTACAGTTTTAATCATTTTATCATAATCACAATCAGAAAAAATAATTGCTGGATTTTTTCCACCCATTTCAAGTGCCATTTTCTTAAATGAAGCTGCAGTTTTATTAGCAATTTTCATGCCTGTTTGTGTCCCACCAGTGAATGAAATTGCTTTTAAATCATTATGAGAAATTATTGCATCTCCTACTATCGCCCCTTCACCATGAATAATATTTAACACTCCACTAGGCAGCCCAACTTCATTACATATTTCAGAGAATTTAAATGCTGTATAAGGTGTGATTTCTGATGGTTTGGCAATCACAGTATTTCCTGTAATTAATGCTGGAGCAATCTTCCATGTAAATAAGTACAGAGGAAGGTTCCAAGGCGAAATACAACCAACAACTCCTAAAGGTTTACTCACTACCCGACTTTGAGAGGTTTTGTTTGTTAATTTGAAATTAAAATTATACTCTTCTGCATATTGAGCAAAAAATTTAAGATTATAAATAGATCTTGGAATATCCATAGAACTAGATAGCTGAATTGGTTTTCCTGTATCACGAGATTCAAATTCTGAGAAAAGATTCAATTTTTCTTCAATTTTATCTGCTATTAAATTTAAATATTCAGATCTTTCTTGAATTGTTATTGAAGACCAATTTTTAAAAGCCTCTTTTGCTGAGACATACGCGTTTTCAACATCTAATCTGTTTGAATTAGGGACTAATGCATATGGGGCTCCTGTTGCTGGTTCAAAAACTTCTAGGTACTGATTTGAAACAGGTTTAGAAAATTCACCATTGATATAGTTTTGTATCTTTTCCATTATGTAAAATCTAATTTTATATCAACAACAGGAGCTTGAGTTGTAATAGCACTCATAGACACTCCATCCACTCCTGTAGCAGCATAAGCTTCAAGAGTTTCATAATTTATTCCTCCACTAGCCTCAATAAATATATTATTACCTTGAGGTTGTTTGCGTATAATTTTTACAGCTTTTTTGACCATTAAAGGATTCATATTATCCAATAAAAATCCATCTAAATCTAATTTTAAACCTGCATTTAATTGATCAATGGTATCTACCTCTAATTCAATTGGTAATTTTCTTTTATTAGACAAAGACATTTGTTTTATTGCAAACTCTATACCTCCTGCTGCCATGAGGTGGTTATCTTTTATAAGAATGCCTGATGAAAGATCTAACCTATGATTCCAGCCTCCACCTACATATACCGCATACTTTTCAAATTTCCGAAGGCCTGGGGTCATTTTTCTAGTATCCATAACTTTAAATGAATTAGGGGTATTTAATTGGGTATATTTTTTTGTCTCAGTACTAATTCCACATAACCTCTGTATTAGGTTTAGCATAACTCTTTCATAAGTTAATATTTCAAGTGCAGGACCCTTAATAATCGCAATAGTATCATTTTCGAAAATTTGATTACCATCTTTAAAGAGTACTTTAATTTGGCAAGAACTTGGAAAACAATATGGTATGATATTTTGTCCACAAAATATAAAATTATCTGCTGCAATCATTTTAGCCGAAATTTCTAATGACTCATCTATAATGCCTTGGCTAGTTAAGTCTCCATCAGGAGCATCTTCTAAAATAAATCTCTTGATTTGATCTTTAATCCAATCTGGATCAAGAAAGGATATTTGTTTGTAGTTTATTCTTTTCACTACACTCCAAAACGTCCACCATCTACTGAAATATTTTGTCCAGTAACATAGCTAGAAGAATCTGAGGAAAGGAAAGCAATTATACTTGCGACTTCTTCAGGATTACCTATACGTTTCAAAGATGTGTTTTTTTTCCAATTTTCACGAATAGTTTCGATGGTCGATCCTGTATTTTTTGCTTTATTAATACCTAAGCTCTTCAAACGCCCAGTATCAGTATAACCAGGCAAAACATTATTCACTGTGATATTATACTCGCCTAATTCTAAAGCTAAGGTTTTCGCCCATTGTGCAACACTCCCTCGAATAGTATTGGAGACACCTAATCCTGGAAGAACTTGATTCACTGAAGTAGAAATCACATTAATGATCCTTCCAGATCCCATTTCTTTCATCCCAGGAACTAAGCATTTAGAAATAATATGATTTGCAATTAAAAGCCTTTCAAAGGCAATCCTAAATTCATCTTCTTCTGCATCAATTAGTGGACCTCCTTTGGGACCACCAGAATTGTTAATTAGAATATTAAATGGATTCTTTAATCTTTCAATATAAGATGAAATTTCTTTTTTTAAAGCTGAACTATCATCGAAGTCAGCACAGAGATAATTATGTTTTTGACCTTCTTTTATTGACAACTCTTCCAATGTTAATTCCAGCTTAGCACTATTTCGAGCAAACAAAGTAACCTCGCATCCCATGTCAGCCATCATTATTGCTGTAGCTTTTCCAATACCATCAGAGCTTCCACATATTAATGCGCGCTTATTTAACAATTGTTTATTCATAACTTAAAATTATATCCTAATCTTTCTTTTATATTTTTTGGCAAATCAGGCAGAGAGGACCGAGGAATAAAAAAAGTAGACAAATCAGCAAAATCAGAGAATACTTTATGCTTTTCAGATGCAGCTTGAAGATAAGCATGCCCAGATGACCCTCCGGTCCCTATTTTAACCCCGATCATTCTTCTTACCATCAAGGCGTGCCTTTGACGCCAATTAGTAAAAAGCTCATCTATAGTCATTAATCGAGAGAGTAAATTAAAAGGAGAATGTAAAATCGGTTCATCTCTATAAAGAAATATTAATAAAGCTGCTTGAGTTGCCTTGTGAGATAAACGTTTCCTTTTTTTCTTTATTAAATTATTATGCTTATCGGGATCTATTAGTGCCTCAAATGAGCTAGAAGCTTTTTTATGCTCATTCAAATGATAGACAATATCCTCAGAAGAATGATTTGGATTATTCTTTATAGAGTTTTCTTCTTTATTAAGCATTGAATAAACTGAATCGCTATATTTTTTCCAAAAGTCAAACCCTTCAAATGATAAAAAAGGTGTTCGCTCTAGCCATTTTTCTATCAAAATAAAAAGAGAGGGCTTATCTTCACTGTTTTTTACTTCCTCTTTATCTCTTTTTAATAACACATGTTTATAATTCTTTTTACCATATTTTAATCTATTCTCAGATGGAAGGCCCAATTTATTCTCAATAAGTCTAAACTGAGCACTTTGAAAACCAGATGAAGGAAAAAGATCATCTCTAAATTCCAAAAAGTCCATAGCTGTCATCGTTTCTAAAATTCGAATTTGATCTATAAGAATTTTTTGAATTTCAATTATCCGGTTTAACCTTAAAACTGCCAAACTAACATTTGATTCACGTACTTTTAACGGTGAAAAAAAATTTAAAATAGAATCAAGTTCATGAAGCAACTGTTTAAACCACAGCTCATAAACTTGATGAGTGACAATGAACAACATTTCATCATGAGCTGGAGTCCCTCTCTCCTTACTCTTCAATTCTTGACTATTTAAAATAGAATCAAGTTTTAAATAATCACTGTAGTTTAATAATTTTTTAGATGTCATTAATTAATCCCATTCAAATCCTGATACACTATCCGTTTTTGCATTAATTTCAATAATATTGTAATCTTGAATTTCTGTAATAAAATAATACATAAATTTGGTTAATTCCAAGTCATCTAGCCAGACAGAATCTGGTAGTCCAAATGTATCTATAACATCTTGCTCAGATGGATTCATCCTCAAAAACTCCCAAATATCATACCCTGACATATAACCACGTGAAAAGATCGTGTCTTCAACTAAATCAGGTCTTATTGTTTTTGTTGGAGGAAGTACTACGGGTTTTGGAGGTGCAACCTTAGCGCAAGAAAATAATATCCATAATAATAGTATAATGCGAATCCACATCTCTTGAAAATAACTCAAAAAAAATTGTTTAATCAATAATATATGTGATTTATAGAACTATCTTTTTTTATACATTTAAAAAGTCTTACCTTTAGTGTTTATAGTTATCAAGGAATAAAACATATGCCCAAAGATAAAGATCGATTTTACTATAATCCAGAATTCTTAGGAAGTCCTGAAGGAAGATCTTTGAGAATACTTTCAGAATACTATGGCCCTAAACAGAGATTACAAAATAATAAAATTGAAGATACAATTGTTTTCTTTGGATCAGCAAGAACCCTTTCAAAGAAAGATGCTAAAAAAGCATTAGAGATTGCAAAGGAAACTAGCGACAAAAAAAGCATGTCTAAGCATGAAATGAATTTAAAGATGAGTCGTTACTATGAGGATGCTAGAATACTTGCATCAAAATTCACAAAGTGGAGTAAAAGCCTATCAGATGAAAAAAGAAGATATATAATTTGTTCAGGAGGAGGACCTGGGATAATGGAAGCGGCAAATCGCGGAGCGATGGAAGCAGGAGGGAAAAATATTGGCCTCACAATATCCTTACCGCTTGAAACCTCCGGGAATAAGTATATTTCAAAAGATCTTAATATGAAATTTCATTACTTTTTTATGCGAAAATTTTGGTTTCTATATTCAGCAAAAGCTCTGGTTGTTTGGCCTGGAGGATTTGGTACTTTAGATGAACTAATGGAATTACTTACTCTTATTCAAACTGAAAAAATAAAAAAAAGATTACCTATTGTTTTATACGGGGAAGAGTTTTGGAACAAAATAGTAAATTGGAACTATTTAGTAGATATTGGCACGATATCAGAAGAAGATTTAAATTTGTTTTACATATCAGATGACATTGAAGATACTTACCGTTACATAACCCAATTTCTTGAAAAACAACAATTGAAAGGGCCAAACTTTTAATGAAAAAGTTATTATTTCCATTTTTGTTCTTTTACTTCCTATATGGACAGACGGAACCCACCAAAGGCATTCATCAGAATAGCCCGAGAGTATGGGCTCTTAGTCATGCTAAAATTCATACTGAGCCCGGTGATTCAATTAAAGATGGCACTATCATCATTCGAAATGGAAAAATTGAGAAAGTCGGACGTTACATAAAAATTCCTAAAGACGCCTATGAAATTGATATGGAAGGAGCTCACATCTATGCTGGGTTTATTGATGGTTGGCTAGAAGTTAAAAAAGATAAAAAAAACTTAAACCCTGATGACCATTGGAATGAAAAAATCCATGCAGATTATAGAGCAAAAAGTGATTTAAAAATTAAAGAAAAAGAATTAAAATCATTAAAATCTATTGGAATTACGGCAGCTCATATAATTCCAGAAAAAGGAATATTTAAAGGACAATCTGATTTAATATTACTTGATGAAGAGTTTACATCATTAAAACCAGGTGTTTCACAAGTTTTAGAATTTAAAAGTGGCGGTTGGAGTGATAGAGGATATCCCAATTCACTTCTAGGAGTTATTGCGCTCATAAGACAAACATTCTTGGATGCTGATTGGTATGGAAGATCAATAGATTTAATCAAAAAATTTCCAGAAGAAAATGAACCAATTAAGTACAATCCTTCACTAGAAGAAATTAATAATTTCAGAAAAAATCGAAAGCCTATATTATTCAAATCAAAAGAAGAGCATTCTGTAATCAGAGCGTTGAAAATTTCAGAGGAATATGACTTAAACCCATGGATCATGGGTAGTGGATATGAGTACAGAAGAATCAATAAAATCACACCCCAGAAACCTTTTTTTATTTTCTCGCTCGATTTTCCTACCAAACCAAAAGTTTTAGACCCGTATTTAGCTCATCAATACTCAACTGAGCAACTAAAACATTGGGACATGGCCCCAGATAACATAAAGAAAGTATATGATGCAGGGTTGTTTTTTAACTTAAGCTCTAGTCAATTAAAAAATAAATTAGACTTCAGAAAAAATCTTCAAAAAGTTATTGATCGAGGACTTCCTCAGGAGGTCGCTCACGCTGCTTTAACAACTTTCCCAGCGGAAGCCATGGGGATGGATAAAGTTTTAGGACGCATCCAACCTGGATATATGGCTAACCTAGTTGTAACTGATGGAAATTATTTCAACCCTAAATCTAGGGTCATCTCATTATGGATAAATGGAGAAGATCATTTTATTGCTCAGAGACATATTTTTGATGCTAAGGGAGATTGGGCATTAAACATTGGAGGAAAGGATTATAAATTAAACTTTGCAGCCCTAAAAGCAAAAAAAGGAGTTCAAAGATTAGCAAACAATAAAGTTAAGGGCTCCATTATACATAATGATCATACTCTTAAAATTGGCAATATAGAGATCACAGACTCCTTTATATCCTTTACTGTTGATGCAACCAAGCTTGGTTTTAAGGGAACTCTTGCCTTTAATGGAAAGATTGAATCTAAAGCTATAAGCGGTTCAGCAAATGATGGTTCGCAACTATATCCTTTTACAGCAAAAAAAACATCAAAGGTTGAGAAAAAACCAAGGGTTTTAAATCACCCAAGTGAATTAAAATTATTCTATCCGGAAGGTGCCTATGGCTATGATAAAAAACCCATCACTCCAAATGCTATTTTAGTTAATGATGCCACAATTTGGACTTCGGGACCAAAAGGTATTTTAGAAGATTGGGATATTTTATTTGTCGATGGTAAAATTGATAAAATTGCTCCAGACATTTCAGTTCCAAAGGGGAGCGCTATTATTATTGATGCAATGGGCAAACATGTAACTCCAGGCCTCATTGACTGCCACAGCCATTCCGCAGCTTCTTCAATCAATGAAGGTGCTCAAGCCGTTACCGCAGAGGTTCGAATAAAAGATGTTTTATATGCTGATGATATAAATATTTATAGACAACTTGGTGGAGGACTCACCACCGCTAATATTTTGCACGGTTCTGCAAATCCAATCGGTGGCCAAAATGCCGTTATAAAATTAAAATGGGGACTAGGTCCAAATGATTTACTATATAAAAATGCACCTCAGGGAATTAAGTTTGCTCTTGGAGAGAATGTAAAACAAGCAAATTGGGAAGGAAATGGTAGATATCCCCAAACAAGGATGGGAGTTGAACAAATTATTAGAGATGCATTTCGAGCAGCTCAAGATTATAGACATACTCATAAAACCTACAACAGAAGTTCAACAGCTCAACGTAAAAGAGTACCTCCAAGAATTGATTTAGAACTAGAGGCTCTTGCTGAAATTTTAGAGGGCACAAGACTATTACATTGTCACTCTTACAGGCAAGATGAAATTTTAATGCTCACAAGAATTGCGGAAGATTTTGGTTTTACAATTGCCACCTTCCAACACGTCTTGGAAGGTTATAAAATTGCTGAAAGACTTTACGAACATGGTGCAGGCGCATCAACATTTTCAGATTGGTGGCAGTATAAGTATGAAGTGATTGATGCGATTCCATATAATGGATCAATGATGGCTAAAAATAATGTTTTAGTTTCCTTTAATTCTGACGATGCTGAATTAGCAAGGCGTATGAACACTGAAGCAGCAAAAGCAATTAAATATGGGAACCTAAGCGAAGAAGAAGCTCTTAAATTCATAACAATCAACCCTGCTAAACAATTGAAAATCGATAAGTGGGTTGGTTCATTAGAAGAGGGAAAAGATGCTGATTTCGTTATCTGGGATGGCCCACCATTATCAATCTATTCAAAAGTTCAAGAAACATGGATTGAGGGATCAAGATATTTTTCTGTAGATGAAAATAAGATATTAGAGGAAAGAGATCATACCTTAAGGGCTAATCTAATTCAAAAAATATTATCTTCATCAAACTCAGTGGGACAAGAAATGAAACCAAATGGAGAAAGTCCTAAACATTCTCATAATTGTGAAATTGATGATTCAGAGTTATTTAATTGGGAGCTCAAGTAATGAATTACTTTTATTTAATACTGATAGTTTCTAGCTTACTCGCTAATAATCAAATTCCTGGTTTAGACCAAAAGCGTCCAATCTTGCTAAAAGGAGGAATTCTTCATACCGTTTCAGGTGATGTTCTCGAAGGTTACGACCTACTCTTTTCTAAAGGAAAAATCATTACAATTGATGAGCAAATTCAGGCTTCACCAGAGACGGATGTCTATGATATTTTTGGGAAGCATGTTGTCCCAGGATACATAGCTGCATTTACTAGAATTGGTTTAACTGAAATAAGCGCCGTTAAACAAACCAATGATCATTCTGAAGTAGGAGAAATTAATCCAAATACAAGAGCAAACGTAAGTTATAACCCTGACTCAGATTTAATCCCAGTTACAAGATCTAATGGTATTTTGATTGCAAACTCTGTTCCTTCATCCGGTCGCATTGCAGGACAATCATCAGTTATGATGCTTGATGGATGGACATGGGAAGATGCCACCCTTAAACACCCTGGGGGCTTAAACCTCAATTGGCCCAATATGCGTATTAACTTCAACAAAGGTGAAAAAAAGAAAGAGAAAGAACAAAAAGAAACATACAAGAAAAGTGTAAGAGAACTTGATAAAATCATTCGAGATGTAAAAGCATATCATCAAAGAAGAACGGTTAGAGAAAGAAAGGCTGAACATAAACAACCTTCTGATTTAAAGTTAGAATCAATGG
>Ga0208277_1000886_pt1 | contig 17613 bp, 11 predicted proteins | sample ETNtaG_5_FD_185782 | JGI IMG/M metagenome (GOLD analysis project Ga0208277, IMG submission 185782) | Marine microbial and viral communities from oxygen minimum zone, Eastern Pacific Ocean - ETNP201406SV205 (SPAdes) (version 2) | ecosystem: Environmental > Aquatic > Marine > Oceanic ...
CCCTAAACCCTAAACCCTAAACCCTAAACCCTAAACCCTAAACCCTAAACCCTAAACCCTAAACCCTAAACCCTAAACCCTAAACCCTAAACCCTAAATGGCGCCAAGTGATGTCTCGAATCTATTGAATGTGGAGATCGCGCTTGGGAGCTCGAGCGGAAATGCAGAGGTCACCATGCAGAAGCTCACGTTGAACCGCGATAGCAACTGGGATGCCAGTCCAACGCCAAGTCCAACGCCAAGTCCATACGCCCCAAGTCCAAGTACATACGCCTCAGGTCCAAGTCCAAGTCGAGGCTTATCGCTTGTCGCCTCGCTCGGGCTGGTGAGCTGCCTTGTGCTCGTGCCAATATGAGAGTCTGGAAGTGAAATTTCACGCGACCCCGCAACCGCTTCTGTTTCGCCCGGAGAAAGTTCGCACTACCCCTCGACAAAAGCACAGACATCGGCACGCGCGCATCCGGGTTGATCACAACTTCAGATGAGTTGAGATACTAGTCCAGTGGCGACACCTGCTCTTCGATCTCCTTGCGGATGTCGACGAAGTACTTAGGCAGGATGTCCCAGATGTTCCCGACCCCGGGGTACTTGTGGAGCGCGAAATCGAGATAGGCCCGCACGCACTTTTGTAACATGACGGGAACTTCACTCTTAAGCTTGTTTGGGAGCGTCGCGTCCGCGTCCTTCATCTGTCGAACAAAATTGAACGTGACCAAACGCCTGAGAATTGAACCGCCGGTATCTCGCCATCCGGGCATCTCATTGCCGGCCATGACTCCCGGTGTGGTCCACTGGATCGACTTCACCCTCTGGTGCTTGCGAGGTACCGATTGCGCACTTCGATCATACATACATATTTTTACATCGTGTACAATTTGTGTAATACACATCCTACGCCGACCGCATGCGCGCACAGCCGAGCACCATCGCGAGATACGCGCCCATGACGAACCACGCCGTCGACGCGCTCGCGCGTGTCGTGTCCATGGCGAGATTGACGCCTCCCGTCAAGACGTTCGATAAGAGGAAGACGAACAATTGATTCGTACTCACCGACGTCACCACGCATGATACCGTCGTTTGCCGAGCGTCGAGTCGACGCAACGCCGTGAAGGCGACGATGACTTGCATGTTGTACGCCAAGGTCCACGCCATGTACGCCGCGTTTCCGGCCCGACGTGACGCGCGCTCGATGCTCTCGTGCGAAAACACCGTCAAAGCCCAGAGCGCTCCCGTCATCGAAACCGCGTCGCGAAGCCATTTTCCGAACGATCCTACACCGTCTTTGCGTGAAAATAAAAACATCTTTCCGAGACTCGCGGCTCCCAGGTAGATGCACAAATAACCAATCGAACTAAAAATTCCCTCTCGATTCACGGAGAGGAACCACCGCGCGAGGTTACGAACCGGCGGATGCACTCTCTCGCTCGGATCCTGTAATATCCACGCGCCGAGCGCGCCGCCGTTCGCCAAGAGAACGCACTGATACATCGCCGCGATCGCCGTTGCCGTCGAGGCGACGCCATCGCGCGGTGCCGCCGGAGCGAGCAGTTTGACGAGCGCCAGCGTGAAGAAAAAATTCCAATACCGACCGTACTCGCTCTCCACGGTGTGATACCCCACGGCGGTCGTCGCCGCCAGACGCGCGACGCCCAGAGCCACGAGTGCGAGGAATCCTCGTCGCTTTTGAAATTTTCTTCCTCCCTCGTTTTCTTCGCCGAAGCGCGCGAGCGAAGAAACGAAACCGCTCGAAAACACGTACGACCCACCGCCGATGTCCATGAGACTGAGTCCGTAGGTTTCCGTCTTGCCTAACCGACGCGGAAACAAGTCGAAATCGATCGCCAATATCGCCGTGATCGTCAGCGTCGTCAACACGAACCTGTACGTCGTCACGCCTTCGCGCAGCACAGACGTCTCGATGTGAGAAGGTCGCGTCGACGCGTCTCTCCATCGTCGCGCGAGCGGCCACGTCGCGAGACACCCCGCGAACGCAACGCCCGCGACCGAACGCGCGAGTTCGGGCGCGAACATCGCCGCCAACCCGGCGTAGGCGAGCACGAAACCGAGCGCGACATCGACACCATCATCGTGTGTCACCACCACTCGACGCATCTGCGCGCACACGCACGCCGCCGCGAAGACGACGAAGACGATCGCGTTCACCTCACCGAACGTCGCGCCATCGTTACCACTCACGAAGGCCACTTTCGCCGCGTTCGACGCGCGCATCCGCCCGTCGCAAGCGCGCGCGTCGACGAATGAATGAGTGAATGAAACAACTTCGACTTCGTTCAGCTCATCATCACATCTCGCCGCGATGAGAGGACCGGAGCAGTTCTTTCTCGCGTGCGCGTTTCGAACGTGCGTGAGCGCGAGGTCGCCGACGACGCCGTCCGCGTCGGCGCCCCCGCTCGAGGCAATGCGCACGATGCGCACGATGGGGCGCGAAGCGATGATGCGCGCGAGCGACGATGGTGCTGATGATGGTGCTGGTGAGAAGTCGTCGTCGTCGTTTGATGAAGATAAAATGTTGCTTTTAGACGCGCTGGAACAGCAGGCGTCGAACGGGCCGTGCACGGGCGCGCGGCCGTGGGAGTTCTGGGATCCAGCGGGCGCGTTGGCGCACGATGCGTGGTCGATGCTCGGCTCGCTCGAGCGGCGCCGCGCGATGGCGATGTACGTCGAAGTCGTCTCGTCCGCGTACCCGGATTGGTTTCATCTCTTGACAAAGAATATGAGCGAGAAACAAAAGAGAAAGATGATCGCGACGGCCAAGGAGTGCGCGCTCGAATACTACAGAGCGCTCGCGAACGGTTCGCTCGGAACGAGAGAAATGGCGTCGCCGCAGAAGCACACGCACCAGACGGATGCGAGCGCGAGCTCTTCGACGTCGTTCTTGGACGAGTGCTTCGCATCGACGACGACAGCGGGAACATTTATTCAACTTCCGAATCGAGGTGATGAAATTCCACGCGCTCGAGCGGGTCACGTGAGCGCTTTGCTTCACGACGACGCGCTCTTCGTCTCGCACGGTAGAAGCGGACGCGGCAAGCTCATCGCCGACTTTTGGAGGCTCGATTTGCGCACGGGCGTTTGGAACGAACAAGCGCTGCATTGGCCCGGTTCCACGTGCTCGGGTCTCGCGTCCGCCGCGGTCGGCGAACACATGTTCGTCTTCAGAGGTAAAGGACCGTTCGATTTAGACGAAAACGCTCTCTACGACGTACAGGTGAGCGTGATGAATTTAGACGCAAACTTTGGTTCTAGTGAATTCAAGTGGACGCACGTGAGGTGTACAGTCGACGGTGACGGTAGTTTTCCTTGCGCGCGATCGATGCACACGGCTTCCGTGTGCGATGATCGCGTGTTCGTTTTCGGAGGCGTAGACGCGTCTGGCGACGACTTGGATGAATTATGGCAATACGTTCCGTCGACGTCTTCGTGGCGTCAACTCGCAAGCGCGGGACACGCGCGAAGCGGTCACACGGCGACATCCGTCGATGATAGGTACTTGTTGGTTTGTGGCGGTTCGATCGGAAATGAACTGCACGATTGCTCGTCGGTCGACGTGTACGACGCCGCGCGCGACGTTTGGAAAACCGTCGCGTGCCCCGCAGATCGACGCGAAGACGCACCGTGCCGGCGCGCCATGCACGCCGCCGCAACTTTCGGGAATAAATGGATCATCGTCGGCGGTGGAGACAACGAAAAACCGGTGTGCGACGCGTATTGGCTCGACGTGAGGAAATGCGTGGACGAAGACGAGTGCGCGTGGGAAAAGATGTGCGACGCAAAGCTCGTCGGTCGAGAAGGAATGTCCGCGACGATCGTCGCGTCCGCCGCGACAAAGAATAGCTATTTGCTCTTACACGGCGGCTTGAACGAGGCCGGCACGTCCAACGCCACGGTCGCCTGTAAGTTAGACATGAAATGAATCCCTAGCAATCGGTACCTCGCTCGTCGCGAGCGAAAAACTAACGAAGGGAAAAGCCTGTAAGTTTTGCGAGATGACGGTGGGAGGAATGGGGATGAAGAAGGAACGAAGTTGCGACGTCCACGACAACTCGATTCCAGTCGACAACTTCCCTTTCCTCTTGTATGGCACGTCATCATTTTTGTCCCTCTCATCTTCCGCCGAACACCGCGCGTGTTGGAAAAAACGCTCGAGACGAAAAACGCCCGACTCGCGACCGCCTTTGCGCGCGCGACACTGCGCGACGCGCACGCTCGCGACGCGCGCGCTGTCTCCTAGACGCACCGAAGACGAACGTCGCGCGTCACACGCGCCCGCGTCGCCTCGCGCGATGACCGCGACGTCGCCCGCGGTGACGATCGTCGCCGATGGGCGCGTTGACGAAAGAGAGACGAAAACGCCCGCCGAGACGAGAGACGCGCGAGAGAGCGCGTCGAGCGATGACGACGGAGGCGACGCGGAATCGGAATCGGAATCGGAGTCGGAGTCGGAGTTCGAGGACGAGGCCGTCGACGCCGTTCGAGCGACGCTGGATCGTCAGGGCTTGGGGGACGACGACGACGTCGTGGCCGATGACGTCGACGAACGCGACACGCGCGTGCGACTCTTACTCATCAGGGAGCGAGACGCCGAATTCGCCGCGGACAGATCGTTCAAATCGCGGTCGCTGACAGATCTGAATAACGAAGCGGTGCGACATTTGAAGAGTGGCGACGACGTGCGGTGCATCGTGTCGTACGCCAAATTGTTTAGAAAAATTGCCGAGAACAACGTCACGCATCCGACCTTGTTCGTTTGTCACGCCAATCGCGCCGTCGCTTACTTGAATTTAGGTCTGTTCGAAGAAGCTTTGTGGGACGGTCATCGCGCTCAGACGCTCGCCAACGAACGTTTCACGCAGACGCAAAGTGACGATGGCACCGTGAAGACTTTCGTGAAAGGATACGCGAGGAAAGGATTCGCGCTGATGGGATTGAAGGAGCCGAGACTGGCGAAAATGGAGTTTGAGCGAGGTCTTTCCATGTCGCCGAACGATCTTGAATTGAAGCGAGGTCTCGAGGAATCGACGGAGGCGATCATTCGTGACTTGTACCACGGGCGCGGTAAAGAACGACAACACGCTCTACCGAGCTCGGGAAAGACGAGCGAACGCATCTCGCAGCTGCCCTTCTCGGCGCCTCTGCATCGCGTCCATCCTCGCGACATGTTACCGAACAAGCTTCTCACGCCGTTTCAAGCGGAGAACGATTATCATTTGAAGGATACGTACAACTACATGACGATTCAAACTGATATTCGCATTCCGAAACGTCATTTCAAGGTGCTCGAAGACGGAGTTCGTCGATCAAAATTCGCGTCGGCGATACAGAGAGCCGTCGACAAATTGCACGGCGACGCGAAAGATGCAAGAGTTTTAAACATCGGATGCGGCGCTGGACTCAACGCCATGTGTGCTTTGAAGTCCGGTGCGCATCACGTCACGGCGACGGAGCGTTGGCTGTATCTCGCAATGGCGTGTAAAGAGAACTTGTTGAGCAACGGATACAGCGACGATCAAGTCAAGGTTGTGTACAAGAGGCCTACCGATCTCGCCTTGCTTAGAGACGTCCCGATATCGTGCAATCTGTGCATTTGCGACGTATTCGATGATGGATTGCTCAGCTCGGGAATCGTTCCGGCGATGCGCCACGCTTTGGACAACTTACTCCTTCCGGACACAATCGTCGTGCCGTCGAGCGCGACGATGTACGCGCAAGCAGTGGAGATGCGAACGCCTGCGTTCGATGGTTTGACCCTCGACGCGATCGATGGTTATCGTTTTCATCCGACGTATTTATCTGGTGTGGACCTTTGCGACGACGCCTTCGTCCCGCTGAGCGAGCCTTTGCAAGTATTCCAGTTTGATTTTCTGATTCCTCCAGGTTCGAGCGAAAAATGCATGGTTGATTTGACGTTCACAAAACGAGGCAAGTTTAACGCCATCGTGTTTTGGTACGACATGACTCTGATCGATGACATACGAATATCGACGAGACCCGATGAGAGCGAATCGCCGTCTTCGATGCGCGCCACCGTGCAGTTTATGCCCGGTAAGATACAAGTTGAAAACGGCATGGTTCTTCCGCTTACGTGCGCGCACAACACCGTGGGCGTTCAATTCAGTGTAGAGGATGCTGAATACGACGACCTTTCCAAGAGAGATGCCAGTTTTCCAAAGTATCATTTCCACATGTTGCGCGACGACGCTCGCTTGCACGCGTACGCCGACGCCATCGCGAGACAGATTGATCGAATTCACGCTCGCGGAGAAACCGTTCGCGCTCTCGACGTCGGCACCGGGAGCGGTGTCCTCGCCATGCTTGCCGTCCGAGCAGGCGCTGAGTCGGTCGTTGCGTGCGACACTCACCCTTCTCTTGTCACCGTCGCTCGACGCAACGTCGCGGCGAATGGTTTCGGCTCTCGAGTGAGTGTGCTCAAGAAGGACGCGACTCTGCTCGAACGCGGCAAACACACGCCGTACGAAGGCGTGAATTTGATCACATTAGATGTGTTCGATGCCGGTCTCACCGGAGATCAGGCGCTTTTTCTGCTTGAATCGGTGAAGCGAAACGTCGCCGCGTCGTCTTGCGCCGTCGTTCCCGCCGCGGCGACGATTTATTGCGCCGGCGTCGAGTCGTACACGAGCGAGGTGGATGGTTTCGACATGAGCTCGTTCAACAAGTACCGATGGGATAGCTCGTACGAGGCGACGTACATGAAAGACCAATCGTATCGCGTGTTGACGAAACCGAAAAAGGTTTTTGAGTTCTTCTTCGACGATTCGCAAAAGAGCAAGTCGCGGGAGACGGTGCTCAAAGTCGAAACAATCGCGCACGGATACTTGAACGCGGTGTGCTTTTGGTTCGATTTGCACATGGACGAGGAGGAGACGATCACGACGGCGCCGCCGGGGATCGGGAAAGGCGGAGAGATTAAAAATGTTGACGCTATACTCGGAGATTTCGACGGCGCAAAGGCGAAAAAAAACATGGAAGACTCCATTCGACGAGTACGAGAGAACATGGCCGCCAATCCGCGGAGCAAGGATTTCGTCGCCCCGGCGACGCCGGCCGCGTCGGATCTAGTCGCATCGATGAACGACGACGATGGGCGGGATGACCATCCAGGCGGTGAGGAGAATCAAGAACACTACTGGGGACAAGCGTTGCAATATCTGGAGAGGGGCGTGCAGGTGCGAGCGGGGAAGAAGATTGCGCTCCTGGCGAAGCGCCAGAGCGATGGCGTGCATTTTAGCCTGAAGGAAGGGGTCGGAAATTGGGTGGGAAAGCCACCGTGGAAGATTGAATGGGGCGGAGGCGCGTCCGTGGAGAGCCCACACTTCCAAAGAGTGCACTATTGTCAACTTCTCGTGAATGATTTTTTGATGCGCCTGCGCTGTAAGCGTTTCGCTCCGATCGAGAAGGATATGAAAATGATTCTCGCGCACTGCGGAAACCTGTTTCTCGAGCCTCGCAGTTTGACAGAAATATACCATCACTTGGTCATGCTGGAGGTATACTTCGATTGGGACGAATTCTCACCCGGGTCCAAGCTGGAAGCCATGACGAAACCGCACTTGCGATTGGGCTGACGCGACTACGTACTGTAGTAGCCATCTAATTCCACGCGGAGCGTCTGTTGGTGGTATAACCCGCCGTTTTACATGTCACAACACGCGTACCCGCGTCGATCAAAGTTCGCGACTCGCTCCTTCTCCGCTTGTCTGCGCGCCAACTTCGCTCTGCCAGACTCCGTCTTTTGCAACTCGTGCGCCGTCTTGCTCTTTCCCGTCGACCGTCGACGCACCCGTCTCGTCTCGTCTCGTCTCGTCTCTCTCTTTCTCGTATTCAACGCATCGTTTCCCCCATTCGACTCGAAAATGAGACTATGGCATCCCATATGGGTAAACAGTGAGAGAGTAGATCTCCATCGACGACTCGCCACCGCGCCATCCCGAGCCATCTCGCGCGCGGTGCGATTGAGACCCGCCTCTGTGCGACGCGCTCAACATGGCGACCACGCAAGAAATCAAGCTCTTCGGCAAGTGGACGTTCGATGACGTCGAGGTGAGTCTTTCGCTTCGCGCGCGCGCGTCGCGACGTCGCGCGTCGAGCGCGTGACGTCGCGACGGAGATCGGACCGAGGGCGTATTAGGGTCAGACGCGCGATGGATGAGTGCGCGAACGTTCGGACGAAGAGCGTCGCGACGGAGGATGCGCGACCGCGACGCGAACGAATGACTGACGAATGTGATTTTACGCTCGCAGATCAACGACATCTCGTTGGAGGTGAGCGCGCGCGAACGCGGTTCGACGAGCAGAGCAGAGCGCGCGATGCGATGCGTTGCGTGCGAAAACCCTGACCGAGGCGCGCGGACGGATCGAGACGATTCTCCGGCGCGTCTCGCGGCGTGAATGGGGTCGCACGCGCGCGAAAAGACGCATCGAAATCGTTCTCGCGCGATTCGACGTCGAGAGTCGTCGCACGCGCGATTCTCGAAACGGCACGCGCGCCGCGGTCACCCAGGGCTCAAGACAACTCGCGCGATCCCGCGAACGGGAGACTGACCTCGACCGCGTGTGTTGTGTTTGATTTATAGGATTACATCGCGGTGAAGCCGAAGTATGCGGTCTACGTTCCGCACACCGCCGGCCGTTTCGCCGCGAAGCGCTTCCGCAAGGCGCAGTGCCCGATCGTCGAGCGCTTGGTGAACTCTCTCATGATGCACGGCCGCAACAACGGTAAGAAGTTGATGGCTGTGCGCATCGTCAAGCACGCCATGGAGATTATTCACTTGCTCACGGACCAAAACCCGATCCAAGTCATCGTCGATGCCATCATCAACGCCGGTCCGCGTGAAGATGCGACGCGCATCGGCTCCGCCGGTGTGGTTCGCCGTCAAGCCGTCGATCTTTCCCCGCTTCGTCGCGTCAACCAAGCCATTTACTTGTTGACGACTGGTTCTCGCGAAGCCGCCTTCCGTAACGTGAAGACCATCGCGGAGTGCTTGGCGGATGAGTTGATCAACGCCGCGAAGGGTTCCTCCAACTCTTACGCCATCAAGAAGAAGGATGAGTTGGAGCGCGTCGCGAAGGCGAACCGATAAGGGGGGTTGTGCGTGTCGGCGTTGAAATTATAGCATATACACCGGTGTAAGACAGTGGTTCACGCCTAGCTTAAAAAATAAACAGTGTTCGTCCTCACATTTTTTCTAGTGCCCGCGCGCTCGCTACGCTACGCTACGTCTACTTTTTGCCGGTTGTGCCACGCGACGACGTCGTCGTACTTGAGCGCGCCACCGAAGCAATCCAGAGCGGATCCGACGGTGATGTCGACCATGCCTTTACCCGCCGCCTTGACGAGTTCGAGATCCTCCAGACTTCGCACCCCGCCCGCGTACGTCACGGGGATGGGACACGACGCTCCGAGAAGCTCGACGAGCTTCAAGTCGATGCCGAGTTTCATCCCCTCTACGTCCACCCCGTGCACGAGAAACTCGTCGCAACACTTCGATAAGCGCTCCATCGTCGCCGAGTCGACGGCTAAATCCGTCCACTTTTGCCACCTATCGGTGACGACTTTATACACGCCGTCGCCGTCCAGGCGACAACTGAGGTCGAGGACGAGCTTATCGGCGCCGACGGCGCGAACCATTTCGTCCAGCGCGCGCTCGTCCAGAGCGCCGTCCTTGAACACGTAACTCGTCACGATCACGTGCGAGGCGCCGGCATCGAGAAACTCACCCGCGTTGGTCGGGTTGACGCCTCCGCCCACGTGCAACCCGCCCGGGAACGCCGCCGCCGCCTCTTTCGCCGCCCGCGTCGTCCCCTCGTCCTTGCTCAGCAAGATGACGTGCCCTCCGTAGATTCCATCTCGCTTGTACATCTCCGCGTACGCCGCGCTCGGAATCTCCGTCTCAAAATTCGTCGCCGGCGTCTCCGACGACGCGTCCCCCGGGGTGACCCCGTCCCGCAGCGTGCTCCCGACGATTTGTTTCACCTTACCGTCGTGTATGTCGACGCACGGTCGAAACCGCACCGCGCGCGCGACGTTCGCCATGCGTGCCCGCACCGCCTCTCGCGCTCGCTCCGCTCCGCGTCACGCGCGGCCGACACCACGACGAGCGACGAGTGACGCGTGCGTCTTCTTCGCTCGAGTGATGATCGACCGATGGATGCACACCTTCCCTCAACCCTCAAGGTAAACCCTACGCATCCCACCCCCGGGTCTGGGGGGTCGGTCGGTGCGTCGGTCGGTCGTTTCGTGCATATCTCCGGTAATTTCATGTGTAAAGGAAGATAGATATACAGTTCACACACTATGTGACGAATGTCTGAAAGAAAGAAATCGTCGTCGGGTGCCCGGAAACGTGAGTGCAATTGCCAAAGATTGATTTCCGCGACGGTTGCGCGCCGCGATTGCGCGACGTCGGTCGCCTCCCCCCGAGCGCTCCTCGAGCGCTCGTCCGAGATGGGAAAGCGCGGTCGGTCGCCGTCGTCGACGACGCGCGCGCGAACGGAGACGCGAACGGAGACGCGAACGATTCACCGGAGAATCGTGCACTGCGTCGATTGCGAGGAGGGCGCGGTGGCGATGCGAGAGACGACGGCGGCGTATCACGCGCGCGCGGCGATGCGCGAACGCGGTGGTGCGCCGGTGACGGTGCGCGTGGGAACGGTGGAGACGCTCGGACCGGTGGCGCACAAGGGGGCGACGTCGAGGGAGATCGCGCTGAGTAAGTTGGATTGGATGTGCGATCTCGTCTCGCGCGCGCGCGAGGAGGGCGACGACGACGGGACGGTGGACGAGTTGATCGAGGGATTGGGCGGCGAACCCGATTACGTCGTCGTGGATTTCGAGTGTCTGGAGGTGGAGGCGTTGCGTGGGTTTCCGGGACCGTGCGTCGGGTACATGCTGGACGTGCTCGGTCCGTCCGGCGTGTGGGACGTTGTCTCTCGTCACGCGGACCGCTCGGCGCGGCACGTGGTGATTCTCATGGCGAAGAACGTACGGACGGGCAACGTCGAGATATTCGAGAGCGCCGCGTCGGGGGAGGTGGTGCCGCCAGAGAGCGATGCCGCGCGAAGCGACGGCGTGAGGACGATCTTTAAGCCGAATAATTGTCATCGACCCGTGGCGACGTTTTCACACGAAGTGCGATTGGAATTGTCGCCGCGCCGAGACGCGCACGCGCAGTTTCTCGCGTTTCTCGATAAAGAAGAGGGAGGCGCCAAAGAGGCGGAGGAAGATTGCAGCGCGGATGTATACGAATTCAAAGAGCCCGAAATAGAGGTGGACACGGACGAGACCAGTTTTGGCATGGAGGCGCACGTGGACGGGCGCCAGAAGTCTCGCTCGACGACGACGTCCAGAGGAAAGGACGAGGGACGCGAGTGTCGCCCGACGAAGACGCAAGAAACCGGCGAAAAGGGGAGCGCTGACAGCGAATACGCCGGTAAATCAATGCGCATCGCGGAGAGTTTACATAGAAAGTTGTTGGCCGAGCGTGACGCTTGGGCTAACGTTCTGCGAGCGCTCAAAGACTACTCAGACGAAGAAGAACGCGCCGGCGTCATCGCGTAAACGCGAGGAGGCGCACGCTCACGTTGCACATGTAATAAACGTAATAATGAACGCACACATATCCACTACAAGGTTCGACTCATAAATCGTAACACACGCTCCAGCTCTTTTGGAAATCCGTCTTGAAGCTCCAATTGTTTTCTCGAATGTTTGCGTACGGTTTTCTCGTCACCAAATCGTAGCCGACGCGCAGACGCAAGTCTTGGTCCTCTTGAAAGTTGAACACCTTTTGCGTGAGCTCTAGTTTACCCTCCACCTCGGGTTTCTGATGCTTCATCCCATACGAGACGCCCGCTTTCAATTCCAGAGTGCTCGTGCCGTTTCCAGACGGTGAAACGTCCACCGTTTTCCTCACCCGAGCTCCGCAGCGAACGTCGTCTCTCACCGTCTCGTACGTCAACCCGACGTCCGCCCTGTCCGGAAGGAGCGGTGTGGACCTGGACGGCGCGAAGAGTCGTTTACGAACGTGCGCTTTGCCCTCCATGCGTCCATCTCGAGTGTCTAAATTCCCAGAAACCTGCGCGGCGACGGAGGATGCGCGCGAGGGATGAGAATGGTGAGTCTCTGGACGACGATTCGCGCTCTCTTTCGAGCGAGACGAGGCGCGCGAGAGGCGTCGACGGCGAACGCACCGTGAGGATGACGTCATCCGAGCTCGCGAATCGCTCTTTCGCGAATAGACACAGGGCGCGACGCGAGGGATCGTAACGCAGGCTCGTCTCCATGGCGAGGAGCGGTGTGAGGGAGGGACGACGCCGAGACGCGGACGCCGCGATTCTCCCCGGGAGTGCGAGCGGGCGAGGAATGGGGAGGTGGAGGTAAAATGATGATGAATGTTACAGACAAGGTGCACGCGAACCTGCGCGGGGACGTGCAGAGCTGAAATCTTCAGTCGACAAAAGGGCTAGCGGTCGCGCTGTCAAAGCTTGACATCCTCTTTGTACTTCTTTAAGAGCACCGCTTTGTACTCTTCGGGAGACGCCCAGAGCTGGGCGGCGGCGACGTTGAGCGGAGAATCATTGTTCGGTTCGCCCAACAGGGACTGAATGCTCAGTAAAATGGTCCGCACATTGTACACGGGACTCCACTTTTCCTTCAAAATGTCGAGGCAAATGTTTCCGTACTGATCGACGTTGGGATGAAAACACGGAGTTTCGAATTTGACCGTCGGTGCCTTGAATGGATAATCATTCGCGAACGTGAGCGAAAGTTTATACCGTAACTTTTCGTAGCACGTTCCCACCGCTCCCTCTATTGTACCGACCCAAGAAAAGATGTTATCGCCGTCCGGGAACGCCGAGATGCCGCTGTCCGCGCTCGTCATCAAGCTCATCAACTCACTCTGTAACCTTTTTCACGCAAACGGCGAACGAAATGAATGAAAAACGTCAGTGTCACGCATCGGATCGCGCATCCGCGCGCTCGACGCGTCGAATCAGTCGCATTCCGCCCCGCCTCGGCGCGGGGCCCGGCGTCCGTCTCGCGCTTCGCGAACCTCTCTCGAATCCTCTCCGCGATGGTCGCGCGTCGCGTCGTACCTTCTCGCCACGGCGGCGGAATCTGAGCTAATGCCATCCTGTGGGTTCGTCTTGGCGCTGGACGTGCCGGCTATGGCCGAAGTCGCGTTCGTCGCGCTCATTCTCGATCGAGGGGAACGGCGCCGCTACCGAACGCGACTAGACCGAGTCAACGGTACCGGGGACGACGACGGCGACGAACGGACGATGAAACGAAGGAAACTCGCGTCTTCTCTCCTCGCGTCGACGTCGCGCGCGATCGACGCGTGCCGGTACGCCCGCCTCGCAGTGCGTACGGCGTCAACCAACTCGTCCCGTCCTGTCGGTGGGGAAAGACGCCGAGAGAGGGCCACGCGGCGGTGGAAAAGACCCTCGACGAGGCCGCGGAAGGGGGGACGTACGGAGGACGAACGCGATGAAGTGATGGTGATAAAGATGGACAAATTACAAACGCCAAAGTAATTGTTTTACCTCGCTCGTGCGAGAGTGCGCGCGCGGCGGATACGCGTGAGAGTTGTCCGCGAACGCCGCCCTCTATCGTTTCACGACTTTACTCGTTTTGAAGAAGAAGGAGTGCAGAAACTGCATGCCAAACATAAAAATGGCGAGGTATCCGCACGCGATCCAGCGTTCGTTGAACTTGATTCTGTATTTTTGCTCGACGTACGACAACGTGTCGATCGTCTCGAAATACGTTCCGCGGAAGGCTTGAATCGTCGGACAGTTACCGTTCGGGTAAGGTCCGGTGCAATCCCGACGCTCAAACTGCGGAGCGACGACTGATTGAATCGCGTACGACACAGGATTGATGTAATACGCCCATTGCCAGTACACCGGTATCTGCGGAAGCGGCAAATACAATCCCCCAAACAAGAAGGCGATCGGGATGAAAGCGGAGGTACCGGCCTGTGCCGTTTCAATCGTCGAGCACAGGCATGCGACAGCTTGCCCAAAGCTTAAAAAGGTGAATGAAACCATGAAATTGATGAGGATATGGAAGAAGAGTCGCTCGGCGGTTGGAATCATACCGACGAGAAAGTACATCGGAATCACCGTCACGACGCTGACGACTGCGATCCACGGAATTTCTATCGCCGCCTGAGCCAGGGAGAATGGAATGGCGTCGTACATGTATGAGCTTCGCTCACGGAACGCCACGGCACGTTCACGAACGCGAACTGGCATGACGCTGTTCATGCAAATGATGCCCGTGAATATACTCGTCATGAAGACGCACGCGACCATGGACTGCACTCCGGCTTCATCGGAGGTATCCAGATCAACGTAAATGACACCAAAAATGATGTACAAAACGGTCAAAATACCGATTCGTCCACAGTTGTAACCAATATCGCGCATTTGAGAGTTGCTGGCGCGAGCGAGCACGGTGACGAACTGCGTTTTCAGAGAGCTCGCGTACGGTGACGCAAAGCTGATCATTGTTGAATCCGCACCTTGTCTACTTATGGTATCGACCAACTCCATCGCTTCTTTACCTTGAGCACTCGCCGCAAATTTCTGATCGAGAACTAATCCATCCAATGTGATTCCACTACCACTGCGCCTCATCGAGCTGTTACGCTTGACTGAATTACTGCGGCGCAGCGCTCCTTCCTTCATGCTCACGCCTCCGCTTGAATCGCTACCGCCGAGAACATCGAGCATCCAGCTGGCTGGATTCATTCCAGCGGGAAGAGGGAACGACATATTGAGTGATTGCAGGTAATTCACCATGGTGGCTCCCCCGGGTCCGAGCTCACCAAAGAATACCTGATAGCCGCCTCTCTGGAGAAGAAGCATGTCATCGAACATGACAAAGATCTCCATGGAAGGCTGATGGATGGTGCTGATGACTGTGCGACCCAGCTGAGCAACCTTCTTAACCTCCTTCATCACGATCAACGCACTTCTCGCATCCAAACCGGACGTGGGTTCGTCAAGGAAGAAGACGGGGGCGTTCGACACGAGTTCCACCGCGACGGTGAGTACTTTCCGCTGACCCGGAGCAAGACCAGTCTCACTCCCCGCAGTTCCGATCATTCGGCCCGCGATGCTGTCGAGCTCGAGAATTTCAAGCGCCTCATCGACAAAAGCATGTCGAGTTTCATCGCTGATTGATGGATCTAAGCGAAGTTTCGCGCTAAATTCCAACGCTTCGCGCACCGTCGTAAACTCGTTGTGCATATCCATTTGCTCGCAATACGCCGTCAAACGAGCAAATGTTTCTTGTTTGACGACGTGACCGTTGAGTTTGATCTCACCGGTGATGATTCCAGTATTTTTACGACCCGCAATGACATCCAAAAGTGTCGTCTTTCCCGCCCCCGAGCTTCCCATGAGTGCCAACATGCGGCCCGGCTGAGCCGCGGACGAAATGTTGTGCAACAACTGCTTCTTCACGGTTTTCGAAGCCGTCTCCATCTGCTGCTTGTTCTTCGCGTCTTCACTTTTCGGCGTTGCCGCCGCTACCTCGACCGTGTAACACAAATCTTTCCAGGCGATCGCCATGGCGGTGAAATCCATCGCCTGTTGAGCCGCGGCGACGTCGATGACTTGAACGATTTCATCATCGTTCTCTTCTTTTGCTTGTTCGCGACTCGATCCGATGTTACGTTGAATTCGAAACGTGTGCAAAGTGCGTAAGCCGATCGCAAAAGTGAGCACGAAGAAACCAAGACAGAAGCCAGGGCCAGCCCATTTGAACGACGTATCTTTGGAGATGCCGATCGTACCAAGGATAATCTCTCCCATGTTTGAGCACGGCGTCACCAGCCCTTGAGTGCAAAGCTCCACCATCGAAGTGGTGTTGTATTGCGGATTGTTCGCCACGAAAGTTGCCGCACCCACGGGATCGTTGGGTACCAGCACTTTGTACTGGCTGGACAGAAATTCATTTTGACACAGCGATCTCAAACAGTACGCGAAGATGGACGTCCAATACATGAATTTCAGACCACCCATCTTCTCCGGACTGATTAAGAAGCCAGCGAAAAGTATCATGACCGCGATGAATGGACCGGGGTATGACTGCGCCACTTCCATCGTCGGCGAAACAAGAGCGATGACACGGAAGAATGACGCCATCGCGACGTTCACGAGGACGAGTTGCAAATAGAAGAAAGCCCACTGTTTGAACACCAAGCTCAGACCCACCATGGGATAAAGCACGCAGCTGAAGATGAGAGTCTCGATGATCGCTATCGGGAGGTGCACCAGAGCCCACGATAGGAGGTACGTCAATTCAGGAAACAGTTTTGAATCTAAATGCTTGAAGGCGACGTACTTTTGTTCGACGCTAAACGTCATCTCGGAAAAGTTTGAAAACGCAATGTGTAGGACACAAAACAGAAGCATACCGAGTTTCTCAAAGCCACGATCGAGCGACAGGTCAAACCAAACGGAGCCTAAAATGAGCGAGGTGACGCACGCGCCGAAAATTCTCGCTTGCAGGAACAATTTGTTCCTCACAGTCACCTGAGTCTGCCGCCTGAAGACGGATTTGAAGTGATCGGCAAAAGTACGCGGATAGCTGAGAGAAAACTGTCTCTTCGAGAACGGTGTGTTCAACTCGATGTCCGCGGGACCGCACGTCGTTTTTATGCTCGCGCGGTACGCTTCGGTGTCGCGCCACGCTTTGATTAAGTCGTCGACTTCGGTTGGAATTTCTGACGTGAGCTTCGTGCCGGCGTTTGCGAGCGCCTCCTTGGGAGAGACGAGCAGAGAGATGAGCCAATCCGCGAGATCGGCGCCAGAGTTGGCCGCGGGTGGGGTAAATCCCAGACTCTTGAAGTGCGATGCGACTGATTCCATCGGTCCGTGATACACGGGCGCTCCTTCCTTCAAAAGGAGCACGTCGTCGAACAAGGACACAACCTCTGGCGTCGGCTGAAGAAGAGCGATGATGCAGGTACCCTGAGTTCTCTGCGCCCACGCTTTCAGACCAGAAATGATATTAAACGTCACCGACGCGTCGAGACCGGTCGATACTTCATCCATGCACAGCACCCGTGCGTTCTTCACGAGAGCTTCCGCGATCGTAAGCCGCTTCTTTTCCCCGCCAGAGACGCCTCTGATGAGGTCGTTTCCGATGATGGTGTCTTTGCACCCGTCCAAATTTAGAAGCTCGATCACTTTACTCACTTTTTCGTCGTACACCTCGCGCCCATTCTCACCCTCGGGTAAGCAACACGCGTTTTCGTGAGCAAATTTAACCGTTTCCTCCACCGTGAGGAACGGCAAGTGTTCGTCGAGCTGCGTGACGTATTCGCACAGTCTGTTCAACGACGCGCCCTTCTTCTCCAGTTCTTCCCTGGTGAGTCCAGAGTACGTGATTTCGCCGTCGATCGGAATCGCCGTGTTCACGCCCGCGACGGACTTCAACAGCGACGATTTTCCGTGCCCAGGCGGCGCCAAGACTAACGTCAACGTCCCCGGTCGAAAATTCCCTCGGACGTCTCTCAAAACTTTCAACTCCGTCTTTTGCCTCGACGCCCCCCC
>Ga0208277_1000891_pt1 | contig 17584 bp, 15 predicted proteins | sample ETNtaG_5_FD_185782 | JGI IMG/M metagenome (GOLD analysis project Ga0208277, IMG submission 185782) | Marine microbial and viral communities from oxygen minimum zone, Eastern Pacific Ocean - ETNP201406SV205 (SPAdes) (version 2) | ecosystem: Environmental > Aquatic > Marine > Oceanic ...
CCTATGCGCTGACAGAACCTGTATTGAATTAGTTATAGACAAAGAGTTTAAAGTGTCGGCACATTTGTTAGCCAACTCTAAGTCTGATTCGGAACCTATTATTATTGAAACAGTTACACTCACAATTTTCTCCAAAAGCAAAATTGTATACTAATATAATGGAAATTAAATCATGGCTACTCTAAAAATATTAATATTTCCAGATCCGAAATTAAGGACGGTAGCTGAGCCAGTAAAAGAGGTAGACGACTCTATAGTGAAACTATCTCAAGACATGCTAGAAACAATGTACGATGGCGACGGCATAGGACTGGCTGCCACACAAGTGGACGTGCATAAACGGGTTATTGTTGTGGACGTAAGTAATGAGAAGAACGATCCTCTGATTCTAATTAACCCCACAATCAATAAAATCATTAATAATGAAAATAAATCCTATTCTGAAGGGTGTCTATCTGTTCCTGGAATCTTTGAAGAACTTGAAAGGCCGACTTCAGTAGAAATAAAGGCGCTCGGCATCGATGGAAAAGAATTTACCTTAATTGCTGAAGATATACTCTCGGTGGTTATACAGCATGAGATGGACCACTTAGAAGGGAAGATGATGGTTGACTATCTTTCAAACTTGAAAAGAGAGATGATTAGAAAAAAAATGATTAAACAAAAGGCGTCTAAATAACAATGAATATAATTTTTGCTGGCACACCTCAGTTTGCTGCCGATCATTTAAAGTTATTAGTTGATAGTCAGCACAAAATTAAATGTATTTTGACCCAACCAGACAGAGGCTCAGGAAGGGGGAAAAAGGTTATGCCCTCTCCGGTAAAAGAAATTGGCATTAATAATGGTATCGAGGTTTTACAACCTAACTCCTTGAAAGATGAAAGCATTGTAAGGTCTTTAGAGTCCTTAAAGCCTGACCTTTTACTAGTAGTTGCCTATGGGCTTTTAATACCCAAAAAAGTATTAGATATTGCTAAAAGAGGTTCTATCAATGTTCACGCCTCCATTCTTCCGAGATGGCGGGGGGCGGCGCCAATAGAATACTCTATATATTCTGGAGACAATGAGTCTGGAATTAGCTACATGCGAATGACCGAAGGCCTTGATGAAGGACCAACCTTAGAGATCCATAAATGTAAAATTGAAAAAGAAGATGACTTGGGTACGCTAGAAAGCAAATTTATAGAACTAAGTAAAAAAACTCTTTTAAATTTTTTAGAAAAATTTGAGAGAGGAGAATTAAAAGAAACGCCTCAAGAAAATTCTAAGGCGACGTTCGCACCGAAAATTGATTCTGATTTTCAAAAAATAGATTGGAATTGTGTGTCTAATGAAATTGACCAAAAAATAAGATCACTCAACCCAAAATATGGAGCCTTTACCTTCTTAGGAAACAAAAGGGTAAAAATTTACAAAAGTTCGCCCACTGAAAATACTTCAAAACTTGGCCCCGGGAAGATAGGCATATCTGAAGATGGGAAGTTATTAGTTGGCTGCAGTCAAGAAACAGCAATTAAAATTGATACAGTTCAAATGGAGGGCAAAAGCGTTATTCAATCAGAAGAGTTTATAAGAGGATATCGCTCTTTGATTACCCAAGAAGATAAATTTGACAGCAATGTTCAATAAGTATTTTCTAAAACAAAAATAGGACTATAATCCGTCCTAAATTAAAGTGTCTTATTAAAAGCTTGTGAAAATAGTTATTTTGGGGGCCGGGGCTGTAGGGAGCACGCTTGCTTCTCTTTTGTCTCAGGAAAATGACCTCGTAGTGGTTGATCATAATTCTTCTGAACTGCACAGGCTTGAAGAAGAAGCAGACATTAAAACACTCTTAGGCGAAGCCTCTTACCCTAATATTCTAGTTAACGCCGGAATACAAGAAGCGGATATGGTGGTAGCGGTTACAGGAAGTGATGAAACAAACATAGTCTCTTGCATGATTGCTAAGGTTCTCAATAAATCTATAAAAACAATTGCCAGAGTTAGGGAAATCTCTTATCTCAAAGGTAAGACTAAAGAGGCCATGGACTCAGGAGAAATTCCAGTAGACATACACATTAGCCCAGAACAGTTAATTACAGAACACATTCAAGGCTTAATAGAGATACCGGGCTCCTTGCAGGTTATGGAATTTGGTCAAGGAAAACTGAATTTGGTTGCCGTAAGAGCTGTTGAAGGTGGGCCAATGATAGGTCATGAAATAGGAGACCTGAAAAAGCATATGCCAAAAATTGATTCCAGGGTAGCTGCAATATTTAGAAAGGGTGAATCTATAATCCCATTAGGCTCAACAATCATTGAAGCAAATGATGAAGTCTTTTTTATATCGAAAAAAGGTGAAGCCTCAAAAGTGGTTAACGAAATGAGGAAAAAGGAAGAGCCTTACAAAAATATAATTATTGCGGGCGGTGGAAAAATAGGCGCCCGTCTTGCCAAGAGAATTGAAAATAACCACAGGGTTAGAATAATAGAAGAGAGCCATGAAAGAGCAAAAAGATTATCTGAAAAATTAGAAAACTCTATTGTGCTAGAAGGAAACGTTTGTGATAAAAAACTATTGCACGAAGAAAATGTAGAAAATACAGATGTGTTTGCTGCAGTAACAAATGATGATGAAGCCAATGTTATGTCGTGCCTTTTGGCCAAAGAAATGGGGGCACTCAAAACAGTTGCATTGATTAACAAGCCCGCTTATGTTGATTTAGTCCAGACAAAAGGTATTGATATTGCTATTGCACCTTCTCAAATAACCATAGGGACTTTCTTGGCAGAAATAGAAGGAAAGGACGTAGTAAGGGTTCACTCACTTAGAAATGGAGCTGCTGAAGCAATTGAAGCCATAGCGCAAGAGTCTAAATCAGGAAAACAAAGCAGTATAGGCAAGGAACTTGGTGAAATTAGTTTACCAGAGGGTGTGACAATAGGAGCACTTATAAGAGATGATAAAGGCAAGATCGCCCATGATCACGTCCATTTGAGGGAGAACGACCACGTTATACTCTTTTTAACAGACAAAAGCGCAATAAAACAAGTCAAAGAAACCTTCGCTCCTAAATAAAACAGAATGCCTCTGCCCTACACCACAAAAATACTAGGAACACTTTTAATGTTTTTTAGTATTGCTCAGATAATACCTGGGTTTTTAGCCTATTTTTATGGCGAAGAAGACTACGTATATAACTTTATTTATACAGGATTTTGCACTTTCTTTATAGGCTTTCTAATGTATTTCTTAGCCAAAAAAAGAAAAGGGGACCTAAGGACAAAAGATGGATTCATAATAACTGTTTTTTTCTGGACAGTATTGGCTCTTTTTGGATCAATTCCATTCTTTTTAGCTAATTTAGAAGGAGTTAGCTACGTAGATGCCCTATTTGAGTCTATTTCTGGCTTGACAACAACGGGGGCTACTGTTTTTGTTGGATTAGATGAAATGGCAAGGTCTTTGCTTTTCTATAGACAATTCCTTCAATGGTTAGGAGGAATGGGAATAATTGTTCTAGCGGTTGCGGTGTTGCCGCTCTTGGGTGTTGGAGGCATGCAGCTTTATAAAGCAGAAACTCCTGGGCCGATGAAAGATGCCAAACTAACACCAAGGATAACCGAAACAGCCAAAGCTCTTTGGTTTGTTTACTTAACCATGACGATAATGTGTGCTACTTTGTACAAGATTTTTGGCATGTCTTGGTTTGATGCTGTTTGTCATGCCTTTTCTACTATTTCTATTGGTGGGTTCTCAACCCATGATGCAAGCTTCGCATACTTTGAACAAACTTCTCTCAGATGGACGGCAGTCGTCTTCATGGTTATATCTGGCATTAATTTTGCACTTCACTATATTGCTTGGACAAAAAAAAGAGCACTCCACTACTTTTACGATTCTGAAGTTAAGTTATATTTATCAATATTAGTCACCACAGGCTTAATAACTTATATAACGCTTTACGTAAGTGCTGAGATTAATGAAAATATTTTAGCCGATAGCATCTTCCAGGCTGTCTCAATAGGCACAACTACAGGATATCTCACCTCGAACTATGCTAATTGGCCCTTATTTGTGCCCATAATGCTTCTTACTGCAGCATTTATAGGGGCTTGTGCGGGATCAACAGGTGGAGGAATTAAGGTGATAAGGGCTTTAGTGCTAATGAGGCAGGGTGTGGGTGAAATTACTAAGCTTATTCATCCAAATGCAGTTGTTTCTATTAAATTTGGTAAAAAATCATTGGATCCAAGGGTTTCAGAGTCAGTATGGGGTTTCTTTTCATTGTATGTTGCTATTTTTGTTGTTCTTCTAATGTTCATGCTTTCTCAGAATAATGACTTTTTAACTTCTTTCTCAGCCGTAGGAGCTACTTTAAATAACCTAGGTCCGGGTTTAGGGGAAGTTTCAAGCAACTATCAAGGCCTTAATGATGCATCTAAACTAGGCCTTTGCTTGGCTATGTTGCTAGGCAGATTAGAAATATTTACCCTTCTTTTGGTGTTTACTCCTGCTTTCTGGAGAAGCTAAAAGGAACAAATGTTACTTTATAGAGTAATAATAGGGTCCTTCTTATTTATTTTATCCGTATTGCCTCTTAAGGCTATAAGATTTTTGGGTAAGATCTTAGGGCGAATCTTATTTCTTATTCCCAATAGACACAAACATATTACTTTAACCAACCTCAAGCTTGCCTTTCCGGAACTTCTTGATAAAGAAATTGTAAATCTTTGTAAGAAAAGCTTAATTGAAACAAGCACTACATTGCTTGAAAGTGGATATGTCTGGATAAGACTTCCAGGTAAAAGCCTCCCTCGCTCTATACAAGTGGAGGGCTTCGAAAACGTAAGTCAATCCCTTCAAGACGGTTGTGGCTTACTTTTATTTACCCCCCATCAAGCTAACATAGAAATACTGATTAATTTCTTAGGACAGAACTTGGATTGTTCAGTGCCCTATTCAAACATTAAGAATGGTTACCTTGATGAATTTGTAAAGAAAGCCAGAACAAAAATGGGTGTAAATATGGTAGAAGTAAATATTTCTGGTGTTAAAAAATTACTCAGTAATTTAACCAGAGGAGAGGCGGTAGCGATTGCATCAGATCAAGTCCCTGAATTGTCTGGTGGGGAGATATCAAAGTTCTTTGGGCAGGAATGTCTTTCCATGTCTTTATTATGGAAATTGCATAACAAAACGAATGCAAAGGTTCACTCCATGGTTTGCATCAGAGGGCCCAAAGGAAATGACTTTAAACTAATATTTAGCCCTCAATTAGAAATGCCTAATACAATCAAAGAAGGCGTTGATACAATGAATAAAGAATTAGAAAAATGTATAATGCTAGCACCTGAACAATACGCCTGGGAATATAAAAAATATAGAAGGGCAGGCAATGAAAATCATTATAAATAAAGGATATTATAAGAAGTAAGTACTTACTAATATATCGATTATGACAGCAGAATCCATGGAAAAATTAGTTGCTCTTTGTAAAAGAAGGGGTTTTATTTTTCAGTCCAATGAGATCTATGGGGGGCTACAAGGTTTGTATGATTTTGGGCCATTAGGAGTAGAGCTAAAAAATAACTTAAAGCGTTCTTGGTGGAATTCTATGGTCTATGAAAGGGATGACATAGAAGGCATTGACTCTTCTATTTTAACCAACCCCTTGGTGTTAAAACATTCGGGTCACGAAGAGACTTTTTCAGACCCGCTAGTTGACTGTAGAAGTTGCAAATCTCGAATAAGAGCTGACCACATTAAAGACAATAAATGCCCTGAATGTGGCTCTGAAGATTTAACCGAACCAAGGCCCTTTAATTTAATGTTTAAAACTAGCGTTGGGCCGGTTGAAGACGGGTCCTCTTTTGCTTATCTAAGGCCAGAAACAGCTCAACAAATATTTACTAACTTTAAGAATGTTTTAGACGCTACTCCCCACCACTTACCTTTTGGTATAGCACAAATGGGCAAAGCATTTAGAAATGAAATTACACCGAGAAACTTTATATTCAGGGTCAGAGAATTTGAACAAATGGAATTAGAGTTCTTTGTAAAGCCCGGAGAAGATGAAGAATGGCACAAAACATGGACAGATTTAAGAGTTGAGTGGTGGGAAAAACAGGGAATTAGTAGGGAGAACCTAGAATTACTAGAAGTTCCCAAAGATGAATTGGCACATTATTCAAAGGCAACAGTAGATATCATGTATAAATACCCTCATGGGCTTGAAGAGCTTGAAGGAATAGCCAATAGAACTGATTTTGACTTAGGTTCACACTCTAGGAAGCAATCGGAGCTTAATTTAACTGCAAAAGTTGGTAAAAATAGCGATTCTAACGCTAAACTTGCTGTTCAGGACCCAGAAACTAAAGAATGGATGGTTCCTTACGTTATTGAGCCTTCTGCAGGTGTAGAGCGCGGCTTCTTGGCTATATTAAATGAAGCATTTAAGGTTGAAGAGCTAGAGGATGGTAAAGAAAGAACAGTTTTGTCCTTAAAACCCCACCTTTCGCCTATAAAAGCAGCAGTGATACCCCTTAAACGAAATAATGATGATTTGGTAAAAAAAGCAAGAAATTTAAAGAATACTCTCCAAAAGCAAGGCCTGGGCAGGGTTTTATTAGAAAATTCGGGCAATATAGGCAAAAGCTATAGACGTCACGATGAAATAGGAACACCTATCTGTATAACCATTGATTTTGAATCACTAGAAGATGGAACGGCCACCATCAGGGATAGAGATACTATGGAACAAAAAAGATTGGATATAGGCTCAATCTCAGAATATTTCAAGGAAACTATAGATAATTAAAAAGTAGCTTGAAGGAAGAAAAAATAGTCGTATTAGATAGGGATGGGGTCATTAATGTAGATCTAATGACCTACGTTACTCGTCCAGAGGAATTTGAAGCCATTGAGGGCAGCTTAGAAGCTATATCTAGACTTACAACCAATGGATACAAAGTAGCCATTGCAACCAACCAAGCCTGTATTGAAAAAGAAATAATTTCTGAAGAAGAACTAAGCGCTGTTCACGATCACATGATTGACCTTCTTTTTCAGTTAGGAGGACAAATAAGCTACATAGCATACTGTCCCCACGCTCCAGAATCTATGTGCAAGTGCAGAAAGCCTGAAGTCGGTCTCTTGCAAGAAATTGAACAAGAGCTAGAAGTGTCTTTAAAGGGGAAGTATTTCGTAGGCGACAAAGATTCAGATATAGCTGCTGGCAAAAAATTTGGCTGTATCCCTTTGTTAATAAAAAAAGGCGGCTATGGTGAAAAAGTTTTTGGGACTAAGAACAGCCCCCCCGGTGAGCAATGTTTTGATGACCTGAGCGGAGCAGTTAATTACATCCTAAAACAAGAAGTCTAAATGGCTTACTTAAGATCGCTTATTTTTTATATTGGATATCTTGGATCTGGTTTACTGGCAAGTTTTTTGGCTTGTGCGATAGGGCCATTCTTATCACTTAATAGCCGCTTAAAATTTTTTTCCTTATGGCCTAGATTTGCCAATTGGTTTCTTTACGTTACTTGCAAAGTAAAACTAATAGTTGAGGGAGAGGAAAATATACCTACTCAGCCTTGCGTGATAGTTTCTAACCACCAGGGTCAATGGGAAACTTTTTCCATGCAATATCTTTTTCACCCTTTATGCACTCTGTTAAAAAGAGAACTGCTATATATTCCTCTGTGGGGATGGGCCATGAGCTTGCTTCGTCCTATAGCCATTAACAGGAGCAAGCCAAAGCAGGCAATACTTCAAACTCTAGATGAGGGGTCTGAAAGGCTTCAAGAGGGCCTGTTTGTTTTGCTGTTTCCTGAAGGAACCAGAGTCGAAGCAGGGAAGGTAGGAAATTATGCAAGAAGCAGTTTTGAGCTGGCCAAACGAAACAACGTTAAGGTATTGCCTATTTGTCACAACTCGGGGGATTGTTGGCCTGCCCATAAATTTATAAAGCAACCTGGAACTATAAAATTGTTTATAGGCGAACCAATTGAAGTGGAAGATTCTAAAAAATCTGCTGAACAAGTTAGGGCCTGGACTGAAAAGAATTTAAATCTTTCTGACTAAACGTCAAGGTTGACTACTAGCTTTGCATTTTCATCAATGAAGTCCCTTCTGGGCTCTACTTCATCGCCCATTAGGGCATGAAAGAGATCATCCGCCACTTGGGCATCCTCTACACTAACCTGGCCAAGTATTCTCATATCTGGGTTCATAGTGGTATCCCAGAGTTGATCAGCGTTCATCTCCCCAAGTCCCTTATACCTAGATTTGGTAAACGATCGCTCAGAAATTAATAGGACCTCTTCAAGGGCATTTGCAAAGTTATCTACCGGTATCTTTTTAGAATTAATTTCAAAATAACTATCTTTGTTGAAGATGTCTGACATCTCGGCTCCGTGTGTCGCTATATCTTTATAAGCCTTTGATCTAAAAAATGCTTTATTTAATACCCAAGATGAAGCTGTCCCGTGCTTTATCAAATTAACGTTTGGTTCCGTCGAGCCGCTCTCTTCATTTTTTAGCGCTTCCACTGACCAGGCAAAGCCCTGGTGTGCATTAATATTTAAATGCTTCTCAACGGACTTACACCACGCCTTTACATCTTTTTCTTTCTCAAGTCCTTTTAATATTTCTACATGCTTTATGCTTTCAAGCAACTCAATAGGGTAGTTGTGTGTAAGGCCATTAACTAAAGATTGAACTTTTTCGTGTTGCGAAATAAATTTTCCGAGAGCCTCTCCACTAATAGACTCTCCTTTTTTATTTAAAACAAGTTGCGCATCATCTAAGATCTCAGCAACTAAAAGCTCTCTAAGTTCAGTGTCATCTTTTACGTAGGTTTCTTGCTTCCCTTTCTTTAATTTATACAGAGGCGGTTGAGCAATATATATGTAACCTTTTTCGATAAGTTCTGGCATTTGTCTGTAAAACAATGTTAATAAAAGGGTTCGTATGTGAGAACCATCAACATCGGCGTCTGTCATAATTATAATTCTGTGATACCTCAGCTTTTCTTCTTGCCAGTCTTCTCCCTTTATCCCGCAACCTAAGGCGGTGATTAGGATAATTATTTCTTCAGAAGAAAGTACTTTGTCTAAACGGGCCTTCTCAACATTAAGAATTTTGCCTTTCATAGGAAGTATGGCTTGGAAGTGCCTGTCTCTCCCTTGTTTGGCCGATCCCCCTGCTGACTCTCCCTCAACCAAATAAATTTCACTTTTGGCCGGATCTTTTTCCTGACAGTCCGAAAGCTTTCCAGGAAGTCCTCCGCCTTCGAAGGCGCCCTTTCTTCGAGTAAGCTCTCTGGCCTTCCTTGCTGCCTCTCTGGCTCGTGCAGCTTCTATTATTTTTGTTGCTATTAACTTTGCTTCTGCCGGATTCTCCAATAAGAATTCTGAAAGAGCCTTATATACCTCTTGCTCAACCACAGGTCTTACTTCTGAAGAAACTAGCTTGTCTTTAGTTTGGGAAGAAAATTTTGGATCAGGAACCTTAACAGAAACAATTGCTACCAAGCCTTCCCTGGCGTCATCTCCCGAAGTGGAGACTTTTTCTTTGTTATTCATCCCCTCTCTTTCCATATAATTATTTAAAGTTCTTGTTAACGCGGTTCTAAATCCTACCAAGTGAGTTCCACCATCCCTTTGCTTAATATTGTTTGTATAGCACTGAATGTTTTCTTGATAGCCATCATTCCATTGCAACGAGACTTCAATAGTAATTCCATCTTTGGATTCTTGTACAAAATGAAATATGGAATTAACTGTGGTTCTTTTTTTATTTAAAAAGGCAACGAATTCAGCCAGCCCTCCCTTGTGTATAAATTCTTTTTTCTTCGAAGTTCTTTCGTCTTCAAGAATTATTTTTAATCCAGAATTTAAAAAAGATAACTCTCTTAGCCTGGCTTCCAATGTGTCGTAGTCAAAAAGGATATTTGAAAATGTGGTGACTGAGGGGACAAACATAACCTCTGTGCCCGTCTTATCCGTCTTCCCTACAACCTTAAGCTTGCTGGTAGGTTTTCCGTCTGAATAAGTTTGTTCGTGAGTCTTTCCGCCTCTGTGAATTGTAAGTTTTAACTCTTCCGAAAGTGCGTTTACAACGGAAACACCCACTCCATGAAGTCCACCAGAAACTTTATATGAGTTGTCGTCAAATTTCCCTCCGGCATGAAGCTTGGTCATAATTACCTCTGCAGCTGACACCCCTTCTTCGTGTTTATCCGTAGGAATCCCTCTTCCATTGTCTGTCACGACAACGCTGTCGTCTGATAGAATTTTGACTGTTATTTCATCGCAATGACCCGCCAAAGCTTCGTCTATTGAATTATCGACTACCTCATAAACCATATGATGAAGCCCAGTGCCATCATCCGTATCTCCTATATACATCCCTGGTCTTTTCTTTACGGCCTCAAGGCCCTTCAATACAGTTATGCTTGAAGAATCATAAGAATCACTAGTCTTCTTTTTTGCAGGCTTTTTAGATGGCTTAGGCGTAGCCTTTTTGGCTACTTTTTTGGGTTCTTTTTTTGGGTTTTTGGGGGTTTTTGTTTTTGCTGCTTTTTTCTTTGCTGGCATCTACGTATTTTAATATAAATTTATAAATTAATCCTTTTAAAATTACTATAATTAGACACTAGTTTTTCTAGATCTTCGCCCTGAATTCCAGTCAAAATTACCTGATTCGGAACTTTCGAAATTTCTGAAAGGGCGAACTCTAAGTTCTCTAAATCTAGCTCGGACCCAAGGTCATCTATTAACAGAACAGTGTCACTCTCCACAAAAGAATTTACGAGTTCATGATTTACTAAAAATATCAATAAAATCAATATCTTAAGCTGTCCTCTGGACAAAACGGAAGATGCCTTTTTTCCCTTTACGTAGTACTCACAGTCCATCCTGTGTGGTCCTTGGCTGGTATATCCAATGGCCAAATCTTTATCGATGTTTTCTTCCATGGCACTAAGCAGGGACTTTGAGCGGTCCCATCCTTTTATAAACTTAACTTCAGCCTCTTCTAAAAAATTATATTTTAGAGCTGCAGAAGGTGCCTTTAGGCTTTTAACTAAAATCTCTTTATATCTATTAAAGAATTCATACTGCTCTTTGCTTAAACTAACTCCGATTGTGGCTAACTGCTCAGTCCAAACTAAAATTTCTGATTTATCTAGCTTTTGCTTAATGCACCTATTTCTTTGCTTGAGAGCTTTGCTATAAGCAGAATATTTTTTATATGAGGATGGTTTCACGTGAAACATTAAATTATTTAAATGATCTCTTCTTAGGTCTGGCTCCCCTTCTATCATCCTTAGATTTTTAGCCAACACGGTTTGAAGGAAAAGGATTGAGTTACTCTTTGCGCTCTTGTTATTTAATTTTCTGGAGAAGCTTAACCTGCCGTTGAGCTTATTAGAGCATCCCATAAACGTTTCTTGGTTCATGTACGAGCCCTTTAAAGATATTTGAAAAGAATCTGCCTTGTGGTTTATACAGTCCTTACTTTTAATGGTTCGGAAAGACTTACTATTAACAAGTATCTCTATAGACTCTAAAATAGAGGTTTTACCAGAACCATTTAGTCCCTGAATAAAATTTTTATCTTTAGAAAGGATTAACTCTTTTTTCTTAAAAAGTCTAAAATTTTCAAGATAGACTCTATTAATGGGCATTAAAGCCTCATTGGCATGATGACGTAAACCTCTTTCTCAGAATCTGGTTCTTTTATTACGCAGCTTGAATCTTCTCCATAAAATTCAAACTTAACTGTATCTTCTTCAAGAGAGCCCAGGACATCAATTAAGTAGCCGATATTAAAACCCACTTCTAAGTCAGTGCCCTCGTAGTCTACTTCTAGTACCTCTTCCGCAGATTCTTGCTCAGGGTTATTTGCTGTCAACTTTAAGGACCCTTTCGAAAGCTCAAACCTTACACCTCTGTATTTCTCATTAGAAAGCACAGATGCTCTAGAAAGGGCTGACTGTAAGATCTCTTTGCCAACCATTAAAGGAAGGGGGTCTCCAGAAGGAAAGACCTTTTCATAGTCCGGGTATTTTCCATCTATAAGTTTGGAAGAAAAGTTTAAACTTTCAGTTTTAACTCCAATATAAGTAGGTCCAACAAGCAATTCAATGGGCGTATCTTCAGGCGGAAGTAGCTTGGCAAGTTCTAATACAGCCTTTCTTGGAAGGATGTTTCGCATCTCAAGGCCTTTTCCTTCCGCTTTTGAAGAAGAAACTGCTAGCCTGTGTCCATCGGTTGCAACTCCCTTAATCTCCCCTTCTGAAAGTTCTAAAAGTAAGCCATTTAAATAATACCTAACATCTTGAGAGGCCATAGAGAAGGAGGTTTTCGTAAGAATTCTTTTTAAGACCCCCGACAAGACCTCTGTGCTCTTTTGTTCTTCGTTAACTTCTAGTTCAGGGAAATCATCAGCAGATATAGTTGCAAAATCACCATGAAAGTTTTTGGAGCTTACGGTCAGCTTTCCGTCTTTAAGTAAAAAATCAACATTTTCTGCATCAGGCAACGACCTACAAAGTTCAGACATTTTTCTAGCAGAAACAGTAGTTTCGCCCTCTTCTTCAATAGATAATAAATCTGAATAGTTCTTAATCTGAATCTCAAGGTCTGTTGCGGTTACCTCAAGTTTGCCTGAAAACGCTTTAAGTCTAAGGTTTGCCAGTATAGGAATAGTCTGCCTACGCTCTGCCACTGCGGCTGCGTTTTGCAAAGAATCAACTATTTGGGATTTTTCTGCGGTAAATTTCATAGATACAATTATATAGTTAAAACTCTAAGAAGTTTTCTATAATCTTCCTCAATATCTAAATTAAAATCTCTTAATTCTTTTATTTTTTTACAAGCGTGTATAACAGTCGTATGGTCCCTGCCTCCAAACGATTCACCAATTTCGGGTAAACTGTAGTTGGTTAGTTCTTTTGCTAAAAACATGGCCATTTGTCTGGGCCTGGCTACAGACCTGCTTCTTCTTTTAGATAACAAATCGCTAAGTTTTATGTTGTAGTATTCCGCAGTTGTTTTTTGTATATTCTCAACACTTACCTGTCTTGCCTGTATAGCTAATAAATCTTTAAGAGAATCTTTGATTAAATCTATTGTTATAGGCCTGCCCGTAAAATTGGAGTTTGCAACCACCCTTTTTAATGCCCCTTCAAGCTCTCTTACATTTGACCTAACTTTCTGAGCAATAAAGAAGGCCGATTCTTCGTCTAATTCATTATTCATTGACCTGGCCTTGCTTAAAAGAATCGCCACCCTTGTTTCTAGTTCCGGCGGCTCTATAACAACAGGCAGACCCCAACCCAGTCTAGACTTTAGCCTATCTTCCAGTCCGTCTATTTCTTTAGGATATCTGTCACAGGTTAAGATCATTTGGCTGCCTCTTTCTAAAAGAGAATTAAAGGTATGGAAAAGCTCCTCTTGTGATTGTTCTTTTTTTGCAAAAAACTGTATATCGTCAATTAACAGTGCATCTAGGGACCTATAGTATTGCTTAAATTCACTAATTGCTCCTAATTGCAGCGATTTAACCATATCACTCACAAACCTCTCAGAATGAACATAAGCTATCTTCTTAGTCGAATCTTTTGCAAGAAGCTCATTGCCAACAGCATGCATAAGGTGAGTTTTTCCTAAACCAACACCTCCATAAATAAACAATGGGTTGTATGAGTTTTTTAAGCCTTCGCCTATTTGCCTCGAAGCCGCCAAGGCTATATGGTTTGATTTCCCCTCCACAAAAGATCCGAAAGTAAATTCAGGAATTAAATTACTTTTTTTTGGGTTAACCAATTTTTCTGTGGAGATCTTATCTGGAGCCTTTTCGGTCTTCTCAGCCTCCTCTTGATAATCCACATAAATTTCAAACTGTAAATTAAGGTCTCTGTTGCTTGTTATCGCGGATAGCCTTTCTTTTATGGTGGGACCATAATTGTCCTCAACCCAATCAGAAATAAACTTATTTGGCGCTAAAACACTGTAAGATAGAGGGTTTGAGCCGTTATTCTCCTCTAGCATTAATGGAGCAATCCAAGTAGAATACTCTTCTACCGTAAGGTCTTTCTCAAGAGTTTTTTTGCACTCTCCCCAAAAATGTAAATCTGACATAAAAAATGATTATATATAAATTAACACACTTATCCACAGTATAACCACAGAAATTTTCTGTGGATAACTTGTTAATATATTGTTTTAATCTTTTTACTTGTTAATTTTTGTTAAAAACCCTATTATGCGCACCCTTGTTGGCCTTTAGGGGTAATCTATGAAAAGAACTTATCAACCAAGCAAAATTAAAAGAGCAAGAACACATGGCTTTAGAGCTAGAAATGCTACTTTGAGCGGAAGAAAGGTTTTAAACAACAGAAGGAAGAAGGGAAGGGCCTCCCTGACAGTTTAATAGGCATGGGGTTAAAACACTCCATACCCTCCAAAGAAGGATTTTCTGAAATCTTTTCTTCCCCAGACAAAAAACACTCTACAGATAACTTTTTGCTTTTAAGTAAAGACAACTGCCTGGAACACCCCAGGTTGGGTGTGGCAATTAGAAAAAAAGATATAAAGCTGGCTGTAAACAGAAACAGAATAAAAAGAAAAATAAAAGGAAGTTTTAGATCAAAGGTTTTAGAATTACAAAAAAAAGATTATGTTGTTTTTGTTAAAAGGAAACTGCCAGAAAAAGATAAAGAAATTAATAAGGATTTAGATTTTTTGTGGGGCAAATTTAAGAAGTAGAAATATGAGGTTTTTGGTTTTAAAAATTATTAGGGTATATCAAAAATATCTTAGCCCCCTGCTTGGGCCTAGCTGCAGGTTCCACCCAACGTGCTCGGAATATACCTTTCAAGCCATAGAAACTTATGGTGTTTTTAAGGGTGGTGTTTTAGCCATAAAAAGGATCTTAAAATGTAACCCGTGGGGTGGCAGTGGAGCCGACCCGCTTCCTGGGAAAAAGTAAATGGACTTCATTAAAACAGCACTGATAACTGCCATAGCAATTACGCTTTATTATTTACTTCTCCAGTGGCCAAACGAAACTCAAACTTATGAAGCTAATAGTGATCTACCAATAGAAAATAATATTTTAATTGATAGTAAAGACTCACTTACAGACACACTTTCACCCATGGAAGATGTTGGTGTTCCTTCTGTGCCAGCCGCCATTGTCGGCAAGATTTATGAGGTAGGAAATGAAGATTTGCTTTTGTATGTTGACGCCAACAGCGGTCAGATTCTGGGTTCAAAACTACTGTCATTTAAGGAAGATTTGGGAGGAGAAAGTTCTTTAAATTTGTTTGGTGAGGTGGGTGGAAATTTATACTTAGGCAATAGCGGCTTTTACTCAACAAGCCAAGGTTACTTAAAACCAAATTTTTCAAACCTAAGCTCAAAAAATGGAGTTGATGGTTCTGTGTCGTTTGTCTTAAGTGGTGAAAATAACAGCCTGTTTTTTGAAAGAAAGATGACCTTCCAAGAGCGTGGTTACTCTGTGGTCGTGGAAGACACAATTACCTCCGGTCTGGGTTCTGAGGTGAGCCTAACACCATATGTTGTTATTGAAAGAAATAGCATTAAGGAGGGGGCGGGCGGTTTCTTAAACCCTGAAAATTTTGCTTATCTTGGACCTGTTTTTTCTACACAAGAAGACGCGTATGAAAAGTATGATTTTGGGGATATAAATGATGCCCCCTACAGAAAAACATCCCAGGGCGGATGGGTTGCCCTAATACAGCATTATTTTTTAACCGCCTGGATACCAGACCAAAATGAGCCATATAAATACCAAGGCCAATGGAGCGAGAGCTCTAAAAGGTATATTTTGGGATATACCGCCCAAAACAAGATTCTTACTCCAGGGGGAAGTGCTAAAACCAACAACACATTATATGTTGGCCCAAAATATCCTGCAGATCTCTCTAAGTTACAAGAAAACCTTGATTTGACCGTGGATTACGGATTTTTGTTTTGGCTTGGTAAGCCCATGTACTGGGTCTTAGAAAAAGGTGATGGCTTTTTTAACAATTGGGGCTTGGCTATTATTTTCTTAACGGTGATGGTGAAGCTTTTAACTTGGCCGCTCTCAGCCAAAGCATACACCTCTATGGGCAAAATGAGGCTTTTAATGCCGCAACAGTTAGAAATTCAAGCCAGACATGCGGACGACAAACAAAAAGCGGGCCAAGAGATGATGGAGCTCTATAGAAAAGAAGGCGTAAATCCGCTTGGCGGCTGTCTACCCATGCTTCTACAAATGCCGTTTTTCTTGGCATTTTATTGGGTTTTGTTAGAAACCGTTCAACTAAGACACTCTGGATTTCTTTGGCTTGAGGATCTCTCGGCAATGGACCCTTATTTTATATTGCCTATTTTGAATGCGCTTGGTATGTATTGGTCTCAAAAAATGACCCCATCTCCCCCGAGCGCAGACCCTATGCAGGCCACAATGATGAAGTTTATGCCTGTTATGTTTGGAGTAATGTTTGCGTGGTTTCCTTCTGGCCTTGTGCTTTACTGGCTAACCAATATGTTTATTCAAATTATCCAGCAGTGGTGGTATTCCAAAACCCCCATCTCAAACAAATAAAATAGGTGACTGAATCTACCATTATTGCGCCTGCTTCTGCGCCCGGTAGGGGCGGCATTTCTGTTATTCGCATATCTGGACCACAATCTCTGGCCGTGGCAGGGTCACTCTGTGGAAAGCTGGAAGAGCCTTGGAAGTTTAAACGCTGCAAAATTATCAACCAAGGCGGTGATGTTCTTGATACTGGTTTGGTGGTTTTCTTTAAATCACCTCACTCATACACAGGGGAGGATGTGGTGGAAGTTCACTGTCATGGAAATCCTAGGCTGGTGGACTTGATTGTGGCTGAGGGTGTTGCTTGTGGCGCTCGAGTTGCAGAACCAGGGGAGTTTACGAAAAGGGCCTACCTTAACAACAAAATAGATTTAGCTCAGGCAGAGGGTGTTGCCGACTTGATTGAGGCGCAGACGGAAGAGGCGGTCTTGGCGGCCCACAGCTCCCTGTCTGGTAAATTTTCTTCAGATATTAACGCCTGTATAGATTCATTGGTTGCCAGTAGGGTTTTTGTTGAGGCCTCGCTTGATTTCCCTGAAGAGGAAACAGGAGGTGAGGACTTAAACAGAGTGGGCCTGGAAATCAAAAAACAATTGAGCTTTATTGAAACCTCTTTGTCTTCCGCCAAAAAGGGGGTTTTGGTGCGGGAGGGTTTTAGTGTGGTTATTGTGGGACCTCCAAACGCCGGAAAATCTACCCTTCTTAATGCGCTTTCCCAAAAAGATTTGGCGATAACGTCTGGAACGCCCGGTACAACAAGAGACTCTATTAGGGTTGAATTAAACCTTGGTGGTGTGGTTGTAGAGCTGGTTGACACGGCCGGGCTTAGAAAAAGTCCCGACAACGAAATAGAAGAAGAGGGTATGAAAAGGGCGCGCTCTGCGCTTGAGGAAGCAAGCCTTGTGTTGTGTGTTTTTGATGTAACTAAAGAAGAAGAAATGGAACCTATTAATAAAGACACCATCAAGGTCTTTAATA
>Ga0208277_1000892_pt1 | contig 17578 bp, 15 predicted proteins | sample ETNtaG_5_FD_185782 | JGI IMG/M metagenome (GOLD analysis project Ga0208277, IMG submission 185782) | Marine microbial and viral communities from oxygen minimum zone, Eastern Pacific Ocean - ETNP201406SV205 (SPAdes) (version 2) | ecosystem: Environmental > Aquatic > Marine > Oceanic ...
ATTATTTCAGTTCAATCTTATGTATTGGACTAATATTATTTATAATATCGCACCCAGTGCTAAGAAAAACTCAAACAATATGAAAAAAGCATTACTTATAGTCAATTTAGGTACTCCCGATAAGCCTTCGTACTTTAGTGTTTTTAAATATCTTAGACAATTCTTGATGGACGGTCGTGTAATTAATATAAACCCAATCCTTAGATTTCTGCTCGTAAATTTAATTATTTGTCCAACTCGATCATTTTCATCCACAAAAATTTATAAAAAAGTTTGGGATGATAAAAATGGATCGCCATTACTTTATAACACAGAAAAATTATCTGAAAAATTATCTGAAAAATTACCTGAATATGATGTTCATTTTGCTATGAGATATCAAAATCCATCAATTGAAAGTGAAATTAAAAAAATATTAGAAAAAAATCCTGATGAAATAATAATATTTCCACTATTTCCTCATTATGCATCTGCAACAACAGGCTCAGTGTATGAAGAAGTTTCTAGAGTATTATCTAAACAGTGGGTAGTACCCAAGATCAACTTCATCAATCAATTTTATGATAATGAAAAATTTATAGATGCGTGGGTTGAAAAAGCATCTAAATTTGATATTGATTCATACGATAAAATTATTTTTAGTTATCACGGTATTCCAAATAGTCATGTTGATAATGTATATCAAGATTCAATTTGTAATGATCATGATTGTGAGAGTCTTATAACAGAGAAAAATAAGTTTTGTTATAAGGCGACCACTTATGAAACTACAAAAATTTTAGCTTCAAGATTAAATATCAATGAAGATAAATATATTGTCACGTTTCAATCAAGACTCACCAATAAATGGCTTAGTCCTTTTACAGATGAAGTATTAGAATCTTTACCTAAAGAAGACAATAAAAACATTTTAGTTTTTTCACCAGCATTTACAGCAGATTGTTTGGAAACAATTATTGAAATTGGTGATGAATATAAAGAATTATTCACAGAAGCGGGTGGAGAAAATCTTGATTATGTTGAGTCATTAAATTATTCAGATAGATGGGCTGATGCTATTATTGATATTATAAATAAAGGATAAATATGTTTAAAAAAGATTTACTTCAAGGCAAAAGAATTTTAATAACCGGTGGAGGAACTGGCTTAGGAAAAGAAATGGCAAATCATTTTGCTGAACATGGTGCTGAGATATTTATTTGTGGAAGAAGAGAAAATGTATTAAAGGAGACCTCAGAGCAAATTTCAGAAAAATATAATACAAATGTTCATTATCAAACCTTAGATATCAGAGCTTCAAAGGATGTAGATGATTATATTCAATCTATTTTTGATGACAAACCTTTAGATGGTTTAGTTAACAATGCTGCTGGTAATTTTGTATCTCCAACAAAAGATCTGTCTCATAAGGGTTTTGATGCAATAGCTAATATAGTATTCCATGGAACTTTCTACATTACACATTCTGTTGGAAAAAGATGGATTGAAACATCTACTAAAGGATCAATAATAAGCATATTAGCTACATGGGTTTGGACAGGCTCGCCATATGTTGTACCGTCTGCAATGTCAAAATCTGGTATTCATGCAATGACTCAATCATTAGCTGCAGAGTGGGGTAAATATGGAATTAAAGTTAATGGAATAGCACCAGGGCCATTTCCAACTAAAGGAGCATGGGATAGATTAAATCCAGGTGATAACGATGATGGAATGATGAGCACCGTTCCATTAGGTAGGACCGGTGAAATGAATGAACTTCAAAATTTAGCAACATTTTTAATGGCAGATGGTTGTGATTATCTTACCGGTCAAACTATTGGACTTGATGGAGCTCAGTACTTAACAGGCGGTGGAACTTTTTCACAATTAGATAAGTTATCTGACGAAGATTGGGAAAATATGAGAAAATTAATAAGAGATGCCAACAATAAAGATAAAGCAGATAGAAGTTAATAGGGAGATAAGATGAGTAACTACGAAGAAATGAATAACGTTCTTAATGAACAGAAGGATTATTTTATTGAGAATGGACCACCATCAATAGATTTACGTATTGATCGTCTTGAAAGATTGAAAACTTTAATAATGGATAATCGCTATGATTTCATTGAATCATTAAATTCAGACTTTGGTAATAGATCCAAAAATGCATCAATGTTATCTGATGTGTATGGAATAATGCCAGCAATTAATCAAGCTATTAAAAACGTAAAGAAATGGAATAAGGTTGAAAAAAAGTCATCTAATTTTCCATTTGGCTTGTTAGGAGCAAAATCTTATATTAAATATGAGCCATTAGGTACCGTTGGTATGATTTCACCATGGAATTTCCCCGTTAATTTAGCTTTTGTTCCACTTGTGTCTATTTTTGCTGCCGGCAATCAAGTTATGCATAAACCAAGTGAACATACGCCAATAACATCCGCTCTTCTTAAAGATTTATGTGACAAAGCATATGATCAAAATGAATTCGCTACATTTCTGGGTGGCCCAGAGGTTGGGGAGGCATTTACAAAATTAAATTTTGATCATCTTCTATATACTGGAGGAGGTTCAGTAGCTAAGCATGTCATGAATGCAGCATCACAAAATCTTGTTCCTTGTACTCTTGAGCTTGGAGGAAAGTCACCGGTAGTTATTGGTAAATCTGCAGACTTAAAAACATCAGCAAAAAGAATTATGTTTGGTAAGACTTTGAATGCAGGGCAGATATGTTTAGCTCCTGATTACGTAGTTATTCATAAAGATCAAAAAGATGATTTTATTCAAGAAACAAAAAATGCTGTAACAGAATACTTTCCAAATTTAAAAGATAATGACGATTACACTTCTATTATCAATGAAAATCATTATGAGAGATTAAAAGACTTACTTAATGATGCAATTGAAAAGGGAGCTAAAGTTGATGAAATCAATCCATCGAATGAAGATTTTTCTCAACAAGAATTCTATAAAATGCCTCCAACAATTGTTACTAATACAACAGATGATATGAAGATTATGCAAGAAGAAATCTTTGGACCATTATTACCGGTTGTAGAATATGATGAAATTGACGAAGCTACAAAACTAATTAACTCTAAAGATAGACCATTAGGATTGTATTATTTTGGTAATAATAAATCCGAAGAGGATAATCTCTTAAATAAGACTTCATCTGGAGGTGTAACTGTTAATAATGTTATTAGCCATCTTCAGCAAAATGATTTATCTTTTGGTGGAGTTGGCCCGTCAGGTATGGGCAGGTACAAATCCTTTGAAGGTTTCAAAAATTTTTCAAACCCAAGAGCATATTATAAAGATGTTAGTTTTAAGTTAGATAAGTTCTTTGATGCTGTTAGACCGCCATATAAAGGAAATATTGAGAAAGTCTTAAAACAATTGATGAAATAGTTTAGTGTCTTCTATATCTCTGAAATTAGGTTATAAATACCTTAGATCTAATAAAGGAGGTAATTTATCTTTCACCACATTACTGGCAATTATTGGACTAATGATTGGAATTTCTAGTTTAATTGTTGTTACCTCTGTAATGAATGGTTTTGAAAAAGAGTTAGAAGATAGAATTCTAGGTGTAATACCTCATGCGATCATAACGTCAGATACACCAATTAATGATTACGAAGATCTAATTATTGATATAAAGGCTAATAAAGATGTTATTGATGCAAGTCCATACATTTCCATTCAGGGACTTGTGACTTCATCATACGAAACTAGCGGCATATCAATTGTAGGTATTGAGCCTGAGATCGAAAAAAATATGTCAATAATTCCTGATTATATGATGGTAGGAGATATTAATAATCTTGAAAAAGAAAATTCTATAATAATAGGATCAACATTGGCAGCAAATATTGGAGCTTATGTTGGCGACATAATAAATATCACAACATCAGAGATTAAAACTTCAATTATCGGATCTTATCCCAGATCTGTAAATCTTGAAGTGGTCGGGATATTTGAATTAAAAACAGAAATTGATCAATTCTTAACATTTATTTCTCATAAAACCGCCCAAAAGTTTAAAAATATTAATCTCAATGAAACACTTTCAATAAGAATAAAAACAAATAATTTATTTAATGCTGATGGTATAAGTGAAGATATTCTTAAAGATATAAACGATATTAGTTATTCATACTCTTCATGGAAAAATACTCATGGAACTTTATTTGAAGCTATAAAATTTGAAAAATTATTAATTAGCTTGATGTTGTTCTTAATAGTAGCTGTTGCCTCTATTTTAGTATTGTCGACAGTTGTAATGACTGTTAAGTCAAAAGAAAGAGAAATAGGAATTCTTCTCACTTTAGGAGCGAGTAATAAACAAATTATATTAATATTTTTTGTTCAAGGATTACTTGTCAGCTTAATAGGCATTATCGTTGGAATAATTCTAGGATTAATATTAATTTCAAATTTAAATAATTTTGTAAGTTTTATTGAATATTTGTTAGGAAGGAATCTTCTTGAGGCATATTTTATAAACTATTTTCCATATCATATTGATGTTGTTCAAATAATAACGATATGTTTTATTTCATTTGTTATTAGCCTTATAGCATCTCTAATTCCATCCTTTCGTGCTGTTAAACTTAATCCTGTGGAAATATTAAGACATGAATAAATTAACTTCTAATAGTCTTAACAAGACATTTAAAATTGGTGATGACTCATTAGTCGTTTTAAATGATATCAATTTAGTAATCAACGAAAATGATTCAATTGCTATTACAGGAGCGTCTGGTGCAGGGAAATCATCATTCCTTCATATCTTGGCTGGATTAGATACACCCACATCAGGCAATATTTATTTCAATGACACCGATCTAGCCCTAGCATCGAATAAATCACTAAGCCAAATAAGACTAAATAATTTTGGCTTTGTATATCAATTCCATCATCTCTTAGAAGACTTAACCGTTGAAGAGAACATACAGATGCCAGCATTGATAAATAATTCACTTAATAATGATAAAAAAATGATGTCAGATGACATTATGAAGACATTGGGTATATATCAGAGAAAAGACCATCTGCCTTGGAAATTATCTGGTGGTGAAAAACAAAGAGCTGCTCTGGGGAGAGCATTAATAAATAATCCCAAGTTTTTGTTTTTAGACGAACCAACCGGAAATTTAGATAATAATAATTCTAAAATTATTCAAGATCTTCTTTTTGAGATGTCAGATAAATACGGTATTGCTTTAATTACAGCTACTCATGATAATGAGTTTATAAAGTCTTTTAATAATGTTTATAAATTAAAAGACTCATTACTGAGTAAGATAGATGAGTGAATTTATAACTGCTGGTGGGCCATTCATGTGGCCATTATTAGCGTGTAGCGTTCTCATAATTACAATATCAATTGAAAGATCATGGTTCCTCCAAAATAGATTGGTATCACCTAAAGGCCTTTCTAATCAAATCATTAAATTAATAAACAACGATCTAATGTCTAAGAAGCAAGCAATTGAAATATCAAATTTATCATCATTAGGTTTTTTATTAATCAACTGTTTAAAATACAAAGACCTTCAAAGAGATAATCTAGAATCCAAAATTGAAGAAAAAGCTTTAGAGGTTAAATATAGCCTAGAGAGAAATTTAACAATGTTAGGTACTATTGCAACTATCAGTCCATTGTTAGGATTGCTTGGCACTGTTGTTGGTATGATCACAGCTTTTACAGGCCTTACTGAAACCGCAGGAGCAAATCCAGATTTATTAGCAGCAGGCATATCACAAGCTTTAATTACAACTGCTTTTGGTTTGTTAATAGCCGTACCTGGATTAGTACTTCATAAATATTTTGAACAAAAAATAAATTATCTTCTTATAAACCTTCAAAAAGAAGTATCTGGCTTTATCGACATCATTAATAAATGAAATTTATCTCTAACAATAAATCATCTTTTTCAATAGAAATTACGCCCCTTATTGATATTGTATTTTTATTAGTAATTTTTTTTGTTGTTACATCTAAAGTTGGTGATTCTCAGTTTCTTTCTCTTGAATTGCCAAAAACTGAATCATTTCAATACAAAACTGTCCAATCCTCAAATGAGATTGTAATTATTAGTAATGGAACAATATATATAAATGATATAGTTTTTAATGTTAATGATTTTGAGGAACTTGATCAGGCAATATTTGAGCTTGAAAATAATGGTAATTCAATTATTTTGAGTGCAGAATCTGACTCATTGCATGTGTGGGTTATTACAATCATGGATATTTTAAATAAATATGGATTTAATGAAGTACAAATAAGAACCATAGAGAAATGAAAACTGGAAGTTTAAAAAGACTGCTTGGCTATACTTTTAGATATAAGTGGTCATTTTTTATAGCTGTTTTAGGATTTATAAGCTTCGCTTTTGCAGACATCGCTGCTGTTGAATGGATAAGAAGAATCATAGGCTTTATTAACTCAGAAGAAGATAATTTTAATTCTCTTCTTGCTTTATCACTTATCTTTATTGCACTTGGAAGAGGAATTGGTTTTTTTATTGGTAACTACTTTATGTCAAAAGTTGGCTTTGGAATTGTTCATGATTTACGATCTGAATTATTTGAAAAACTACATGATTTACCAAAATCTTACTTTGATGCAAATCAATCTGGTCAATTAATAAATAGAATAACATTTACAACCACTCAGGTATCTGGCGCTGCATCCAATGCTGTAAAAACCCTCATAAGAGAGGGTTTTTTACTAATAGGTTTGTTTATATATTTATTAATATTAAATTTTAAACTTACATTATTACTAATTGGTACGGCTCCTCTGATAGCTCTAATTGTGTATGTTGCTGGAAAACGACTAAAGAAACTTGCAAAAAAAATTCAAACAGCTATGGGTGATGTTACTCATATTGCATCTGAAGCTGTTGATGGTCATGTTGAAATAAAAAGTTTTAATGCACAAGAATATGAAAATGCAAGATTTTTAGAAGCTAACAGCTCTAATAAGAATCAAAATCTTAAGTTAGAAGCAACTGGGAATATGGCAACACCAATAATTCAAGTATTAGTATCGATATCTTTATCAATTGTTGCATATTTTGCATTGGGATCTCAATTAGGAATATCTTTAGATGCAGAAACCTTTGTTGCTTTTTTTACAGCAGCGGGATTAATGGCAAAACCCATAAGACAGTTATCAAATATAAATATTATTGTTCAAAAGGGATTAGCAGCTGCTAATGAAATATTTGAACAGCTTGATCAAGAAATAGAAGAGGATGAAGGCATAAATGAAGATAAGATTGAAGGAAAGATAGAATTCAATAATATTAATTTTTCATACGATACTGGAAAGCAAATTTTATCAAATATAAGTTTTTCAATAGAGGAAAATGAAACTGTAGCAATTGTAGGAAAATCTGGTTCAGGAAAATCTACAATTGCAAATTTAATTCCAAGATTTTATAACCATTCATCTGGTGAGATATTAATTGATGGGAAATCTATTTCAGAATTTTCACTTAAACACCTTAGGTCATCTATATCAATTGTTAATCAATCCCCATCATTATTTAATGACACAATATCAAAAAATATTGCTTATGGGGACGATTCTGTGGATGTAGAAAAATTAAAAGAATCTGCCAAATTATCTGGTTGTGATGAGTTTATTTCAAATCTTCCCGAAGGATATGAGTCTGAAATTGGCGATGATGGGGTTTTATTATCTGGTGGCCAAAGGCAAAGATTGGCAATAGCTAGGGCCTTTTATAAAGATTCACCAATTATTATCCTTGATGAAGCAACATCATCTCTCGATACGGAATCAGAATTAATTGTTCAAGAAGCTTTAGAGAAATTAATTACTGATCGAACGACTATTGTCATTGCCCATAGATTATCAACTATTGAGAATGCTTCTAAAATAATTGTTTTAGATAATGGTGTTATTTCCGAAACAGGGACACATGAAGAACTAATTAAAAATGAATCTATTTATCATTCCTTATATAAAAATAAATTTGAAGATTCGCCAGAAAAAAAACCAACTATATCAAAATCATTACAATTATTTATGCCTGAATATGATGATGAAACCTATTCAAGTTTTGTTGTGGATAGTTGGTATAAAAAGAGCTTATGGTTGTATTTATTATATCCATTTTCATTTATTTTCTCTTACTTAACATCAAGACGAAGAAGAAAATATATCAAAAATAAAAAAATTTCATATAAAGCTGATATTCCCATTGTGGTTGTTGGTAATCTAACAATTGGTGGGACAGGAAAAACTCCATTGGTTAAATATATTGCTAACGAATTAGCAGATAGAGGTTATAAACCAGGTATTGTTAGTAGAGGATATGGGGGTAAATTCAAAGAAACACTTCAAGTTACAAATGAAACTTCTGTTAATGAAACCGGTGATGAAGCTCAAATTTTATCAAAATTAAATTTTCCTTTTTATATAGATAAGAATAGGGTAAGAGCTATAAAGAAATTAATAAAAGATCATGATTGTGATGTAGTTATTTCTGATGATGGGCTTCAACATTACAAGATGGGACGACACATAGAAATAGCTGTTATTGATGGTAAAAGAAGATTTGGAAATAATTTAACTTTTCCAGCTGGACCATTAAGAGAATCTAAAAATAGACTTAATTCCGTAGATTTTATTGTAAATAACAGCGGACCAACTGAAGAGGGAGAATTTTTAATGAATATCAGCCCCACTAAATTTGTACATTTAAAATCTGGAAAATCCTATTCTGTTGATAAATGGCCAATGCATAAGCAGATACATGCTGTTGCTGGACTTGGAAATCCAGGAAGATTTTTTGATTTATTAGATAAACTTGGTTTTGATAGCATAAGACATCCATTTCCTGATCATCATAATTTTTCCTCTAGTGATATTTTTTACTTAGATCATTTACCTATCGTTATGACTGAAAAAGATGCTTCTAAATGTAAAGATTTCGATAATAATAAAATTTGGTATTTAACCATAGATGCTGACGTAACAAATAAATTTATTGATAAGCTTGATAAAAAGATTAAGTCTATACAATAAAATGAATAGTGAAGTATATATATTAATCCCATCCCGTATTGGTTCTACCAGACTTATAAACAAACCATTAATTGATTTAAATGGAAAAACTCTTATACAACGAGTTTTAACTAGTTCATTAGAGATCAATAAAAACTCATTTGTTGCTACCGATTCTGAAAAAATAAAAGAAAATATTGAGCAAATATCTAATAATGTTGTTATTACCTCAGATCACCACATATCTGGAACAGATAGAATACATGAAGCTGCAAATGAATTAAATTTACATGAGAATACATTTATCCTTAATTTACAAGGTGATGAACCTTTTATACCAAAGCAATTAATATTCAATGTAATAAATGATTTTTTTTCAAATGAATGTGATGTCATCACTGTTTCGAATAAGATAAGATCAAGTGAAGAAATAGATAATCCCAATTGTGTATTAGTTGAAACAGATGACAATAGTTTTGCAACAAAATTTGTTAGAACTGGTGAGATTAAAGACCCTAAAAGACATATTGGAATATACGGCTATAAATTAAGCACACTAAATAAATTAGTAAAATTAAAACCTACTTCAAATGAATTGCAACTTAAACTAGAACAACTAAGATTCCTTGAAAATAATTATTCAATATATGTCACTAATTTCGATGAAGAAATTCCTCATGGTATAGATACTAATGAGGATGTAATTTCTGCAAAAGAATATCTTAAAAAAAATGAAGATATTTAATAATACTAGTATTAGTAACTCTCTAAAAATTGCATCTAATGCCAAATATTATATAGAAATTCATCATAGAGATGATTTTAGTGAATTGAATGAATTTATAGCTAAAAAAAATTTACCAATACTTGTTATAGGTGAAGGAACAAATTTAGTTTTACCTGATTTTTTTGAAGGCATTGCTGTTAAGCCAATGTTTAATCATATTAATTATGATAATGCTCTAAACATCGTTTCAGTTGGATCATCTGTTAATTGGAATAGCTTGGTTAAAGAGATGGTAAATAACAATATATATGGCTATGAGAATTTATCATCAATACCAGGTAGTGTAGGGGCAGCACCTATTCAAAATATAGGTGCATACGGTCAAGAAGTTTCAAAACTGATTATGAGTGTAGATTGCTATGATTACAAAACAGGCAAGTTTGTTAACTTGACCAATGATGATTGTGATTTTAGATACAGAGATTCAATTTTTAAAAATAATACTTTAATAATTTACAACATTAACTTTATAACAAATCATAAAAATAATTTTAATCATGAATATGAATCAATTAAAAGATATATAACAAAACATGAAGTTAATATAAATAGCCTTAAATTAAAAGATGCTTCATTAATGATTACTAATATTAGAAACTCAACATTACCAGACCCTTCATCAATTCCCAATGTCGGCAGTTTTTTTAAAAACTCAATAATGAAAATTGATGATATCAAAACAAACAAGTTCTTACTTAATCAATTAATTTTATGGGATATCGATTCTATGTATGTAAAAGTTGGTTCTGCACGGCTTATAGAGCTAATTAAAAATGAAATACAAAAACATGAAAATGTCACCATCTATGAAAATCATTCCCTTGTATTAGTCACTAATGGTAAAGCTACACAAAGTGAAGTATTAAATTTTGCTGAAGATATTAAAGAAAAAGTTTTTGAAGTTTTTAATATTTCATTAGAAATTGAACCAACAGTTATAGTTAATTAATTCATGTTTATTTGGTCAGCTTTAGCTCATTTAATAGCACTAACAAGCCCAGGACCTGATACAGCAATAGTTATTAGGCAAGTATCAATTTACGGAAGGATAGAGGGTTTTAAAACAGCACTAGGAATTGGTGTTGGAATATACGCGCACTGTTTACTTGCGATTAACGGAATTTCTTTAATTATATTATCTAATGATTTTTATAAATTTATTATTAGTATTGTTGGAGGAACATACATAGCGTATCTGGGTATTTCTATGTATTTTAATAATAGTAGTAGTGAAATTAATAATACCAATACTAAAAATAAAAATAGTTTTACCATTGGTTTGATTACAAATATTTTCAACATTAAAGCCTTTTTATTCTTTGTTTCATTATTTAGTGTTTTGCTAGATAGTATGAATGGAATATTTTATTATCTTTATCCAATCTATTTTTCTTTAACATCAGCTTTATGGTTTATATTTTTAAGTTATATATTAACGATATCAAAATATAAAAACTTCAATATCATTACAAATGTATACATAACATCGATAATGGCATTAATATTATTCTTAATAGGATTTTATATAATTTATACATCAATTTATGAGTATTTCTAAAATTACCAAAAACCTTGAAGGTGTTACTAAATTTCCTCCAGTAGAGCTATGGAATCCAGAATTATGTGAAGGACAAGAGTTCTTTATTAATAGAGAGGGTGATTGGTTTCATAATGAATCTCCTATTAAAAATAAAAAATTAATTAATCTTTTCTCAACTGTATTAAGAAAAGATAACAACGAATACTTTTTGGTTACGCCTGTTGAAAAAGTTCCAGTTAAAGTTGAATTGGCTCCATACAAAATTATTGATTTTCAGATTAGTGAGAAAAAAGTAGAATTAACTACAAATTTAAACTTTAAATTTTATTTAAATAAAAATAACTCTACTAGGTTAATTAATTACAATGACTCATACATCCCACTTGTTAATGTAAGAAGTAACATTGAAGGATTCTTTAATAGAAATACCTATTACAAGTTAGTTGATCTAGCATTAGAAAATAATTTCATTGAAGATGAATATTTATATATTCCTGGTGATGAAATAAATCATATTATTGGTAAAGTTGCATAAAAAACTCAAATTAAAATCAAAAGAATGTCCGGTATGTAAAAAATCATTTACATGGAGGAAGAAGTGGGAAAAAAATTGGGAAAGTGTTGTCTATTGCAGCGAAAGATGCAGGCGCTCTAAGAATTTAAAGTAGATTCAATCCACTGATCTATATAAAATTCTAATAAATCTAAAGGTAACGAACCTCTTTTAAGAACTTCGTAATGAAAATCTTTAATATCATATTTATCACCAAGGATTGTTTCAGCTCTAGTCCTAAGCTCCAAAATTTTTAATTGGCCAATCTTGTATGCCAGTGCTTGACCTGGCCAAGCAATATATCTGTCAACCTCATTCTCAATATCTAGTAATGACTTAGCTGAATTGTCTACAAATAACTGAATTGCATCATCTCTTGACCAATTTTTATAATGCATTCCAGTATCTACTACTAATCTTATTGCTCTCCACATATCATATGTAAGCTGCCCAAATTTATCGTAAGGATCATCATATATGCCCATATGCTCACCAAGTTCTTCACTATATAAACCCCATCCTTCAACAAAAGCAGTTATTCCCATATATTTTCTAAAAACTGGAACGTTTTCTAATTCTTGAGCAATAGATATTTGAAAATGGTGCCCAGGAACAGCTTCATGTACTGTTAAAACTGGTATTTCATACTTCGGTCTAGATTCTGGCTTATAAAGATTGGCATAAAAATAGCCAGGTCTTCCAGGGCTGGGACTATTGTAATAAGCTGTCGTTGTAAAAGGAGCAGACTCATCAGGTATAGGAATAACTCCATATGGTGCCCTTGGAAAGGTCTTAAATATTTTTGGTAAAAGAGGATCTATAGTCTTGGACATTATCAGATAAGCATTAAATAAATCTTCAGGATTGTCATAATAAAATCTAGGGCTTGTTCTCAAATAATTTAGAAATGAATCAAAATCTCCTTCCCATTCAACTTTTTTAATAATATCTTCCATCTCTGAACGAATTCTTTCAATTTCTCTCAAGCCAAGATTATGTATTTCATCAGGAGTAAGATTTGTTGTAGTAAAGTATCGTGCTAAATATTCATAATATTCTTTCCCACCAGGAATATCTGAAATGCCAATTGTGTTTCTTGATTTAGGCAAGTATTCATATTTAAGAAAGTCATAAAGTTTTTTATATGCAGGATTTATTTCATTTGTAATTAAGTCTTTAACATCCTGTATTAAATTATTTTTTTCATTAGGTGAAAACATGTTTTCATCAGCTTCAATAAATACTTTCATATACGGATTATTTTCAATATCAGAATTTATCAATGCATCAATTTGAGCAATTACACCCTCAGTTACTAATCTTGGTTGTGTAATTCCTTCATTCAGTCCTTTTTTATTTATTTCTAGGGAGTTGATAATGTTTTGTGAAAATTGTTCTAATCTTGAAAACCAATCGAAGTAATCTTCTTTAGATAAATATACAAGTCTATTTCCTGTTTCATAAAAACTCTGTATTCCACCTCTTTGATTAAGTCTTAAAAAGTATATTGGGAATTCTTTTGACTCTATATTATTTACCAAATCGAATTCTTTAAGTTTATAGTTAAGTTTATTTTCATCACTAAGATTTGATTCGTTAATTTGCCTTAATTTACTTAATGAAGATAGATCTGATTTTTTTGAATCATTAAACTCCTTTATAGAGTTTGAATTAATTTTGTCATTAAATCTTTTATCTCCTACGTATGAAGCAAATAAAGGATTTTCATTTAGATTTTTTTCCCAATCGTTATCTAAATATATTTTAAATTTAGAATTCTCATCGATACTTGTAATTTTATTTGGTTCATCTATATCAACACTAGAACATGATGATATAAATAAAATTATGAGTAATAGTGATTTGTTGTTCATGTCGATATGATATTACATATTTGGATAATTTGGGCCACCGGGTCCTTCAGGACTTACCCAATTAATATTTTGTGAAGGGTCTTTAATATCACATGTTTTACAGTGAACACAATTTTGAGCGTTTATAACAAATCTTTTTTCATTATCTTTTTCTACAACTTCATATACTCCGGCAGGGCAATATCTCTGGGCTGGCTCGTCATACATTGGTAGATTTATGCTAATGGGTATTGTGGGATCTTTTAGCTGAAGATGACATGGTTGATCTTCTTCATGATTAGTATTTGATAAGTAGACTGAAGATAATTTATCAAATGAAAAAATACCATCTGGTTTTGGATAATCAATTTTTGGCATCTCATCAGCTTTTTTGAGGCAAGCATGATCGGGAGTGGGGTGGTTAAGAGTAAATGGTAAATTTCCTCTAAATAAGAATTGATCGATTGCATTAAACGCAGCACCTATTAATGCACCAAATTTATGAAATATTGGTCCAAAATTTCTAGATTTATGCAATTCCTTATAAATCCAAGAATTTTTTATTTTATTATCAAAAGTATCAGCAACGTTTCCTTGTAAACTTTCATAGATATGTTCACCGGCAATTAAACCCGACATCATGGCTGTATGAGAACCCTTAATTTTAGAGAATACTAGTGTTCCTGCATTATCACCAACTAGCAATCCGCCAGGAAATTCCATTTTAGGTAATGATTGAAGTCCCCCTTTTATTAGAGCTCTCGCTCCATAAGATATTCTCTCACCACCTTCTAAGTATTTTTTTATAGAGGGATGTGTTTTCCATTTTTGGAATTCATCAAATGGACTTAAATGAGGATTTTTATAATCTAAAGGAATAACATATCCTAAATACGCTTCTTTATTTTCACCATGATAAAAATATGATCCAGAGGGTGTATCGGTAGATGTTGGCCAACCATTTGTATGTATTACCAATCCCTCATCATGAAGCTCTGGTTTAATTTTCCACACTTCTTTAAAGCCAATACCGTAATGTTGTGGATCTTTATCCTCATTAAGATTAAATTTATTAATAATTTGTTTACCTAAGTGACCTCTACATCCTTCGCCCAGTATTGTATATTTAGCTTTAATATCTATTCCTGGTTCATGCCCATCCTTTAGTTCGCCATTTTCAGATATTCCCATATCTCCAGTTTGCACTCCAACTACAACATCATTTTCAATTAATAGCTTACTAGCAGGGAAGCCTGGAAAGACCTCAACACCCAAATTTTCAGCTTGTTCTCCTAGCCATCTACATAAATTACCAAGACTTATCACATAATTACCATGATTATTCATTGGCGGCATAACAAAAGCAGGTATTGGTATACCAATTTTTTCTAGAAGGAATAATAATTTATCTTTTTTAACTGGAACATTGAGAGGGGCGTTTAGCTCTTTCCAGTTTGGTATTAACTCATTAAGCGCATTTGGTTGAAAGACATTACCTGATAATATGTGTGCGCCTATTTCAGAACCTTTCTCTAAAAGGCATATTGAGTAGTCAGTATTATGTTCTTTATTTAGTTGAGCAAATTTAATTGCTGTAGCGAGACCGGAAGGGCCACCTCCAACAATTACAACATCGTATTCCATAGTTTCTCTGTGCATAAGATCCTTTTTAAGTTATTGTAATTTGTAACTTAAATACATTACAATTATAGCCTCTTATAAGTACCATTTATATAAATATAAAAGATATGAAAATTTTAGTTCCAATTAAAAGAGTTGTTGATTATAACGTTAAGGTAAGGCCATTATCTGATAATTCAAATGTAGATTTGAATAATGTAAAAATGGCTGTAAATCCATTTTGTGAAATAGCTTTAGAGGAAGCTGTAAGATTAAAAGAATCTGGTAAGGCTTCAGAAGTTGTTGCTATCTCAGTTGGTAAAACAGATTCACAAGAACAACTAAGAACCGCTTTAGCTTTAGGAGCTGATAGAGCAACCTTAATTGAAACAGATTCAATATTAGAACCGCTTGCAATATCAAAGGTTCTTCAAAAAGTAGTCGAGGATGAGAAGCCTGATTTAATAATCCTTGGGAAACAAGCAATTGATGGAGACAACAACCAAACAGGACAAATGTTAGCTGCCATGCTAGATTATCCACAAGCTACAAATGCATCTGAATTAATCCTAAATGATTCTTCTGTAAAAGTTACAAGAGAAATTGATGGTGGTTTGCAAACACTCGAATTAACTATTCCTGCAATTGTTACAACAGACCTAAGACTTAATGAACCACGTTATGCATCATTACCAAATATTATGAAAGCAAAGAAAAAAGAACTTAATATAATTCCTGCATCTGATTTAGGAATTGATATAAATTCAAGGACAGAATTATTGTCAGTTGAACTTCCTCCATCAAGAGAAGCAGGAATTATAGTAGAAACAGTTGATGAATTAGTAAGTAAATTAAAAGATGAAGCAAAGGTGATCCAATGAGTATTTTAGTTATAGCAGAACACGATAATAATAACCTAAAAGGCTCAACATTAAATACTATTACTGCGGCCTCAAAGTTAAGTGATGATATTTCATTATTAATTGCAGGATCAAATATAAATAGTGTTGTAGAAGAATCTCAAACCATTGATGGAGTAAATAAAATTATTAAATGCGATAGTGAAAATTATTCTAATTCAGTTGCTGAAGATTTATCAGCATTAGTTTTAGCTAATTGTGATGGATATACTCATATTTTAGCTCCAGCAACAACATTCGGTAAGAACTTGATGCCTAGAATTTCTGCTAAATTGGATTCGCAACAAATCTCAGACATCATATCTGTTGAATCAGACGATACATTCAAAAGACCAATATATGCAGGAAGTTGTATAGCAACAGTTAAATCAAATGATGATGTAAAAATAATTACAGTTCGTTCAACTGCTTTTGATGCAGCGACAACCAATAATTCTGGAACCGAGGTATCTGAAATTTCTGCAGAAGACTCATCTGGAATGAGTAAGTTTGTTGGTGAGGAATTAGCTCAAAGCGATCGTCCAGAACTAACAGCTGCCAATATTGTTATATCAGGCGGAAGAGGAATGCAGTCAGGTGATAATTTTCATCTATTAGATTCAATTGCAGATAAATTAGGAGCAGCAGTTGGTGCATCTAGAGCTGCAGTTGATGCTGGATTTGTTCCAAATGACTATCAAGTTGGTCAAACTGGAAAAATTGTGGCACCAGATTTATATATTGCAGTTGGTATATCAGGAGCAATTCAGCATTTAGCAGGCATGAAAGATTCTAAGGTTATTGTTGCAATTAACAAAGACGAAGATGCGCCTATATTTCAAGTAGCTGATTATGGCTTAGTTGCTGATTTATTTTCGGCTTTGCCTGAATTAGACTCTGCTTTATAAATTTAATACTTTCATTAATTTGTATAATAAATCTATGTCAAAAATTTTCATTAAAGAAAATTCTTTTTTAATTACCTTAATTGTTAGCATATCTTTTTTAGTAATTTTTTATTTATTAAGTTATTTTCAAATAATTCAATCTATTGAATCATCAGGCTTTATTGGTGAAGCTTCAAGATGGTGTGAGCGAATTAGCGGAGGACCATTCAGAGAACCTGTTAATACATTAAGTAACTTAGGATTTATGTTTGTTGGGCTTTATATTTTATATAAATTATCAAATGAAACCTCATTTAATGAATTTTCTGGTTTAAATAAAATAACAATTTTATATGGTGTATGTGTTGTCTATTTGGGACCTGGATCAATGATGATGCATGGAAC
>Ga0208277_1000895_pt1 | contig 17567 bp, 15 predicted proteins | sample ETNtaG_5_FD_185782 | JGI IMG/M metagenome (GOLD analysis project Ga0208277, IMG submission 185782) | Marine microbial and viral communities from oxygen minimum zone, Eastern Pacific Ocean - ETNP201406SV205 (SPAdes) (version 2) | ecosystem: Environmental > Aquatic > Marine > Oceanic ...
TTTAAAAAGCCTACATCAAAAGGAGCATTGTGGATTATCAGTGTTGATCCTTGAACAAACTCAATAAAGTCATCAGCTATTTCAGCAAACATAGGTTCGTTTTCTAGATCTTCATTTGTAATTCCATGAACCTTAGAAGCTTCTTCATCTATTGATCTTCCTGGATTAACATATGAATGAAAATGATCAGAGGATTTTTTCCTGTCATTAAGAACAACTGCTCCTATCTCAATTATCTTATGGCCTTTAGTAACCTCCAGACCTGTTGTTTCTGTATCTAAGATAATAAATTTTTTAGCCATCTTCTATAAATTATCAATTCCCTTATTTGCGAGCTCATCTGCTATTTCATTTTCTCTATGACCAGCATGCCCCTTTACCCAATTCCAATTAATTTGATGTTTTGACTTTAGATCATAAAGCTCAATCCACAAATCTTTATTCTTAACAGGCTTCTTATTAGCTGTCTTCCAATGATTTTTCTTCCAATTCTCAATCCACTCAGTAATGCCCTTCATTACATATTTTGAATCTGTAGTTAATTCAACTAAACAAGGTTCAGTTAATGCTTTTAAGCCTTCAATAGCAGCTTTCAATTCCATTTTGTTGTTAGTTGTGTTTACATCACCTCCGCACAGTTCTTTTTCTTGGTCTTCAAATACCAATAAAACTCCCCAACCTCCTAGACCAGGATTTCCTCTGCAAGCGCCATCTGTATATATTTTTACCGTTTTCATCATTTTGAATATAAAATCATCATATGATTAAGATTGAACCAATTAAAGCATTTAATGATAATTATATTTGGTTACTGTCAACTAATGAAGGATTAGTTGCTGTTGATCCTGGAGATGCTAAACCTGTTTTAAGTTATCTAGATAAGGTTGGTAAAAATTTATCACATATTTTAATTACCCATCATCATTTTGATCATACTGGTGGCGCGGAAGAGCTATCGAAGAAATATGGTATTGAGGTTTATGGACCAACTTCTTCAATATATAAAGGTATAACCAAAGAACTAAAAGAAGGAGATATTATTACTGTTATAGGAATTAATTTTACTATAATTGAAATACCTGGTCATACATTGGATCATATAGCTTATTATTCAGAAAATGATAATAATCCTATTTTATTTTGCGGAGATACTCTTTTTGCTGGAGGTTGTGGTCGAGTTTTTGAGGGAACCTGTGAGCAGATGTATGAATCATTACTGAAGCTAAAAAAATTACCATTAAACACTCAAATTTATTGTGGTCATGAATATACACAATCCAACCTTGCTTTTGCTTTAAAGGTAGAAAAAGAAAATAGCCTTTTGCATAAAAGAATGGATCTATGTGTTGAATCTAGAAAAAATAATAAACCTACTATCCCCTCTTTGCTTGAAGTTGAATTACAGACAAACCCATTTTTAAGATCTGATAAAAAATCGGTACAAAAATGTATAATGGAAAAGTTTAATCTAAACGAAACCTATAACGATATAGAAATTTTTACAGCGACCAGGAAATGGAAAGACGACAGTTAACATATTCTCTTTTAATTTTTTTATTTGTAGTAAGTTGTCAGCAAACTGAAAGTTTAATAATTCAAAATAATATAAATAATGAAGTTTCTGATATCAAAGAAGCGCTGCCAGTTTTAATAACAGAAGAGATTATTGAAGAGCCTATATCTGTATGGGAATACATTCAAAATAATAGTCAGCTAGAAGACTACGCGATAGACAGAACTACACAAAAATATATTAATAATCATATAAAAGATAAAGATTTATTTTATTCTTTTTTAGAGAATTCAACTTTTTATATTTTTTACGTTATTCAAAAACTTAATGAAGCAGATTTACCGGTTGAATTAGCGCTAGTGCCTTTTATTGAAAGCAATTATGATCCTTTTTCGATCTCACCTTCTGGAGCTGTGGGTTTATGGCAATTTATGCCAAGCACTGGAAGATTATATGACTTGGATAAAAGTTGGTGGCAAGAAGATAGACATGATCCATTTTTGTCTACTGATGCTGCAGTAGAATATTTTGATTACCTATTTAAAAGATTTAATAATGATTTATTTCATTCATTAGCTTCTTATAATGCCGGCCCAACACTTGTTGAGTCACGAATAAAAAGTAATATTAAATTAAATAAAGATCCGTCTTTTTCAAATTTAAGGCTGCCGTCTCAAGCAAAAAGCTATATCCCAAAATTTGTTGCTATTTATGAAATTATTTCAAATCCAGATAAATATGGAGTCGAATTACCAATGATTCCATTCAAAGAGCTTGTAGAAAGGGTTGAAATTAATGGTCAGGTTGAAATTTTGGCCTTTAGTGATTTTGTAGGATTAAAGCCTGAATTTGTCTATAAATTAAATGCTGGATATACAAAATGGGCATCAGCACCTGGTGAAAAAAGTATCTTTTATATTCCTTTAGAGAAAGCTAATCTGATAAAAGAAGATAAAGATCTTTTTCTTAAAGAAAATCAAATTAATTGGATAAGTCATACCATTAAAGCTGGAGATAGTCTGTGGGAATTGGCTAGAAAATATGACACAAGGGTTGAGATAATTAAAAAAATAAACTTTCTTGAAAAAGACCTTCTGACGATTAACAACACTATTTTAATACCCTTAAGTCAATCTAAAGATAATAATTTTATTCCATATGAAGTGCATGTAGTTAGTGAAGGTGATTCTTTGTGGAGTATTGGAGCTAGATACAGTTTAAGCCCTAGAGAGGTAGCTAGAAATAATAATATAGAAATGAATAGTATTCTTAAAATAGGGCAACAATTAAATATAGGAAATAAAAATATATACAGAACTATTGATTCAAAAAAAAGAACTATTTTATATTCAGTCAAGCAAGGTGATAACTTGTATAGGATAGCTGACTTATTTGGTGTTAAAGCTCAAGATATTAGAAAGTTAAATAATCTTGATGATTCGCCAATCATGCCAGGTCAAATTATTAAAATTATAATTAGCGCTTTTTAGTCGCTCGAAGTTTTTGGATCTAGAGCATCTCTTAGACCGTCACCAAAAAAATTAAGTGCAAATAGAGTTATTGTAAAAGTTAATCCTGGATAGATTAGTAACCATGAATATTCCTCCATTGATTCAACTCCATCTTTAATTAGAGTTCCCCAACTGCTCATAGGAGGCTGAATGCCCAGACCTAGAAAACTTAGAAAACTTTCAAGCAGCATGACTTGTGGAATGGTCAAAGTTGCATAAACAGCAATAGGTCCTAATATATTTGGAAATAAATGTTTTCTAAACATCGACATATTACTAACGCCCATAGCTTGAGCTGCTAAAACAAATTCTTGATTTTTTAATCCTATTACTTGTCCTCGAACAATTCTTGCCATTGTTAACCATTCAACAGCTCCTATAGCTCCGAATAAAAGCCACAAATTTCTTCCGAAAATAACCATTAGAAGTATGATAAAAATAATAAAAGGTAGTCCGTAAAGTACGTCCACTATTCTCATCATTATCGAATCTACTCTTCCTCCAAAATAGCCTGCAATTATTCCCCATGAAACACCTATAACCAAAGCTACACCTGTTGCAACAAAACCTACCATTAATGAAATCCTAGCGCCGTATAGGATTCTGCTTAATAAATCCCTTCCCATGACATCTGTTCCAAGAAGGTGATCCCAAGATGGTTTTGATGCACCAAGATTTAAATCTTGATATGAATATGAGTATGGAGCTATTAAGGGAGCTAGAATGGCGCAGAAAATAAGTAAAATTAAGATCAAGCCTCCAATCATTGCAGCTTTATTTTGGATTAATCTTCTGTATGCATCATTCCATAAACTTGAGTTATCCATGATTAATCCCTTGCCCTAGGATTGAATAACATAACAGCCATATCAGATAAGAGATTAAAGAATACTATCATTGCAGAAAAGAAAATTGTTGTTCCCAAAATCATGGTGTAATCTCTATTAAAAGCTGCTTCAACATAAAACCTACCTAGTCCAGGTATTTGAAAAATTGTTTCCACAACAAACGAGCCTGCTAATAATCCTGCAACAGCTGGTCCTAGGAAAGAAACAACTGGAATTAATCCACCCTGCATTGCATGCTTAGTTACTACTACTCTTTCAGATAGGCCTTTTGCTCTAGCTGTTCTGATAAAATCCTGTCCTAAAATTTCTAACATACCCCCTCTACTTAATCTGGCTATATATGCAGCATAAGCAAAACCTAATGTTATAGATGGCAGGATCTTATCTCCAGGTAAATTATCCCAACCAGATACTGGTAATAACTCTAAATTAATACCAAAGATTAATACTAGTAAAGGGCCCATAAGAAAAGTTGGAACACATATTCCAATCATAGCTATAGCCATAGGAATAAAATCTAAAAAAGTATTTCGTTTTAAGGCAGCTAGAACTCCAGAAAATATTCCAACACAAAGTGCTATTAAAATTGCATAAACTGCTAACTCTAAAGTAACAGGCAAGCCTGTAAAAATCATTTCAGAGACACTTCTTCCAGGATATCTAAATGAGGGACCAAAATCACCTACCAATACTCCAGACATATAATCAAAATACTGTTCTGATAAAGGAGCGTTTAAGTTATACGCCTCTTGTAAATTGATCAAGACTTCTTGGGAAACAGCTCTGTCTGAATCAAAAGGTCCACCAGGCGCAAGTCTTACAAAAAAGAAAGTTAAACTAGCTACAATTATTAAAACAGGTATTGCTGCTAAAACCCTCTTTAAGAAAATAAGCAACATAGAAAATATCTAATCTCTTTCTAAATAAATGTATTTCGGATGGTGGTGGTCAAGATAATTTGAGTCCCAACCTTTTACATCGGGTGATAATTGTATTTGTCTAACATATGTATATATAGGAATAACAGGCAGCTCATCAATTAATATGCTTTCAGCTTGACGAAAAAGATCATATCTTTTTTCTTGATCTAAGGTCTGATTAGCTTGATTAACTAACTTTTCATATTCTCGATTAACCCAACCAGTTTTATTATTACCTCTTCCAGGCATAGGTAAATCTAAAAATGTATTTGGATCTTCGTAATCTCCAATCCAGCCTGCTCTTGAAATCTGAAAGTCGCCACTAGATTCTCTTGATAAGTACACCTTCCAATCCATATTAACTAATTCAACACTAATCCCTAAATTCGCCTGCCACATTTGCTGGACTGCTAGAGCTATCTTTCTATGATCCTCACTTGTATTAAAGAGGATTTCTAAAACCGGAAAACCTTCTCCATTAGGATAACCCGCCTCTGCTAATAAATTTTTAGCTAACTCAATATCATATGGAATTTCAGTTTTAGGCTGATAACCATTAGCCCCAGGAGGGGTAAAAGAAAACGCTGGCTTTTGTCCGCATTGACTAACTTTATCCACAATTTGTTTTCTATTAATTGAATAGGCTAAAGCTTTTCGAACCTTCTTATCTTTTAAGACAGGATGAAGCGTATTAGTTCGATAAAAATAAGTTCCCATATAAGGATCGATGCTTAAATTTGGATTACCTTCTTCTATATAGACAGGGCATTTTTGAGCAGGAACTGTATAAGTGCTATGTAATTGACCTGCTCTAAACATTCTATCCTCAGTCATAACGTTGGTAACTGGATAGTAATGAATTTCATTTAATTTAACCATTTCAGCATCCCAGTAAAATGGATTTTTCTCTACTACGATTTTATTGTTAAGCTCCCATGTCTTAAGCTGCATTGGGCCATTGCATACAAAATTACCCGGTCTTGTCCATTGGCCGTTTCTATCATCAATGCTTCCATGCTTAAGAACAGTTTCTTTATGGACTGGCCATGTTGAATAGTGACTTAAAAGTCCAAGAAAAAAAGGAGTTGGGTTTTTTAACACCACCTCAAGAGTATTATCATCTAGAGCTTTTACGCCGACTTTAGAAAAATCATTAATTTTCCCATCGTAGAAATCTTGAGCGCCTTCAACGTAATAAAGCATGTCGGTATATTGAGATCCTAGACTTGGTGTTAGAACTCTATTCCAAGACCAGACAAAATCATCAGCAATAACTTTATCTCCATTTGACCATTTAGCGTTCTGATTTATATTAAACGTATAAACCCTCCCATCTTCACTTATAGTCCAAGATTCTGCCATACCGGGCAATGGCTCTCCGCCTTTTGGATTTGATGAAGTTAGACCTTCACATAAAGCAATTAAAATATGATGCTCTGGAACACCTGTAACAATATGAGGATCTAAACCTTGTGGTTCAGATCCATTACCAAAATGAAATATCTGATTTTCTAGACCAGAATCAACTGGCGAAATATTATCACCACATGAGGTAATAAAAATTAAGCATAAAAATAGATTTAAATAATTTTTAGACATTGATATAAACTCCTTGAGATTATAAATTCTGTAAATTTACTTTAGCACTATTTCGCAACTCATCAAATACAAGAGTTGCTACCTTGTTACTAACTTGGTTCCTATTAAATTCTTTATATTCATCTACCATGGAATCAAGAAAGTCTTCATCTGGATTATTCACAGCATTAATAGTCATTACATACGAATCACCATTTTTTGCATTAGCAACAAATTGCTCATTAGCTGATGAGATAAAAGCTAATTGAAGAACTTCTTGAGGAAACAATGAAGAAAATCTTTTAACGCCAATAAAAGTATCACTAGAAATATAATCTAAGGATTGGTCTATAACTTCATCATTTTTAATGGATTCTTGAAGAGATAAACTTAATGAGGCACCTTTATCATTTTTTACTAATTCGATTGCTTTTTCTACAACTGTTTCAAAAGGCATTAAAGAGGATTCTTCAACTCCATCAAGAGACATAACCATAATGCCATCATCTAAATCTATTACTTCTGGAGCATTCATATCTTGAGGAAAAGAAAATAAAGTTTGAGCAATAATAGGATTCTTAATATCAAAATTAAAATTTTGAAGTGTAAGTTTATTTGAAGTATTAATATCAAGATTTAATGATGAGGCTATTTCTTCTATTGATAAATTATCAATAATTCCATTATCAATAATATCTTTATCTTCATCCATTAAAGCAATTGATTCGGCGCTAATTAATTCTTCAAGTAATGATTCTTCCATTTCATCAAAACTCTTTAAATCTTCTTTATTAATTTCAGTCAATTTTAAAATATGGAACGAGTTTGTAGCATCTGAAAAAATAATATCACTAATATCGCCGATACTCATATCAGCTAATGCGTTTTCAAATTCTTCTGGAAAAACTTCACCTGCTGAGAAGCCTATATCACCCTCAAGATCTTTTGATATTAAATCTTCACTATAAGATAAAACAATATCATTAAAACTTGATCCAGATAATAATTCTTTTTGAGCTGCAATAATTTTATTAAGAGCTTCTTCTTTTGATGAGTAGTTCATTAAATCTATCATGATGTGGGAAGCTCTTTTTTCTGATCGCATCGATATTCGTTTGCTGTAATCTAGATAAGCTTCTTCAAGATAATTTTCAGGTATCTCTACCTTTGATCTATATTTATCATTTTCTAATTTAATAAAATTCATACTGCGAGCTTCATCAGAATAAAATTTAATTGAGTTGTCGTTATAAAATGCTTGCGCTTCTGTAAGATCTACCTCAATAGATTCTTTTAGGGTATTAAAATCAATTTTGGTAAAACTAATTTCTCTCTCTTGTTCTATTAAATTTGCAATATCCTGCACTTCGCTTTCAAGTGTAAAAAAAGAAGAGGCTATTGCATCAATTAAATAATTTTTTGCCATACCTTCTTGGACTATAGAAATATAATCGTTTGGTGTATAACCCTGAGTTCTAACTGCTGCTTCAAAAGCTATTTGGTCAAATTGTCCGTCAACTTGAAAGTTGGGACTTGTCATAATTTCTGTTTTAGCTTTTTCTTCTGAGACGTTAATACCCAAGTCTCTTGTTTGAGATAAAAGAGTTTTTTGTGAGATTATTTCTTCTTTAACCATTTCAAGCAAAACATCTTCTGGGATCATTTCAGATGAAAAATCTTCTCCATAAGCATCAATTAATCTTTGGTTAACAGTATTGTTAGCTGAATTTAGATCAGACTGATTTACCTCTAACCCATTAACTTTCCCATAGGTTGTAAAAATAGTTCCAACGCTATTTGATCCCAAGAATACAAAAGGAATAGCCATAATGCTTACGAATATCAAGAGAGTCTTGCCTGATAAAAATGATCTAAGTGTTTCCAACATAAATATTACCTATATAAAAAATGATAAAAAAAAGGGTGCAATAGCACCCTTTTAAAAATTTTAAAGATTAGCTATTTTTAACCTTATCTTTTAAACCTTTACCAGCTTTAAAGCCTGGTACTTTAGATGCAGCAATGTGCATTGGTTGACCAGTTTGTGGATTTCTTCCTTGTCTAGCAGCTCTATGTCTTACTGAGAATGTTCCGAAACCAACTAGTGAAACACTATCACCATTACCTAATGCATTACCTACGTTTGCAAGTACTGAATCTACAGCTCTTGCAGCTGAAGCTTTAGAAATATCTGAATCACTTGCTACCGCATCGACTAAATCTGATTTATTCATGTAATAACTCCTCTATAAATTTAAATAAACACACCCTATGAAAAGCTAGTTAGGCCAAAAAGTCAAGTAAATAAAGGCTTTTTAGTGTGTTTGGTTAATATTGGTTTTACTTTTACTTTTCCTAGTTCTAGGTTTTTTTGGCAAATTTTGTGATTTTTTTAAAGGAGTTGGTTCTGATTCTAGAGCGTTAGAGATAACTTCATCTATCCAATCTACCGTGATAATTTCTAATGAATCTAATATTTGTTCAGGTATTTCAGTTAAATCAGCAGAATTTTCTTTAGGTAAAATAACGCGTTTTATACCTCCTCGTTTCGCTGCTAATAACTTTTCTTTAAGGCCGCCTATTTTTAAAACCTGTCCTCTAAGTGTTATTTCTCCAGTCATTGCTGTATCAGATCTAACAGGAATTCCCGTAAATGCTGATATTAAAGCTGTACACATTCCAACACCTGCAGATGGTCCATCTTTAGGGGTTGCTCCTTCTGGAACATGAATATGGGTATCATATTTTTCATGAAAATCTTTTTTAATTCCTAAGATATCAGACCTTGATCTGACTACTGTAAATGCAGCTTGAATGGATTCCTGCATTACATCTCCCAAAGAACCAGTTTTAATTACCCTGCCCTTTCCAGGAACATATGAAGTTTCAATTGTTAATAACTCGCCTCCGACTTCTGTCCAAGCTAAGCCGGTTACTTGGCCAATAACATTAGATTTATCTGCTACACCAAATTTAAATTTTCTTACTCCAGAATATTTCTCTAAATTCTTTTCATTGATAACAGTAGGTTTTTTAGATTTATTTGAAGACATTAGTCTTTCTTTTACTACTTTTCGTAATATCTTTGCAATTTGTCTTTCTAAACCTCTTACTCCAGCCTCTCTTGTGTAATACCTTATTAAAGATAAGAAAATGTTATCATCGAGAGAGAGTTCATCTTCCTTCAAACCGTTTCGTTCAATCTGTTTAGGAAGTAGATACCTTTCAGCAATTTTAGATTTCTCATCTTCTATATATCCAGGAATTCTAATAATCTCCATTCTATCCAGTAAGGGAGTAGGTATATTTAAACTATTTGCAGTACACACAAACATTACTTCAGATAAATCATAATCGACCTCTAAATAATGATCACTGAAAGTATTATTTTGTTCTGGATCGAGAACTTCTAAAAGAGCTGATGCAGGATCACCCCTATGATCCATTCCCATTTTATCTATTTCATCTAGAAGAAATAATGGATTTTTAACTCCAGCTTTTGATAGCTTTTGAATAATCTTTCCTGGCATTGAGCCTATATAAGTTCTCCTGTGTCCTCGTATTTCTGACTCATCCCTTACGCCGCCTAAAGACATGCGAACAAATTTTCTATTTGTAGCTCTAGCAATAGATTGACCCAATGAAGTCTTGCCCACTCCAGGAGGACCAACTAAACAAAGAACAGGTGCTTTTAATTTCTTTACCCTTTTTTGAACAGCTAGATATTCTAATATTCTTTCTTTTACCTCTTCCAAGCCGTAATGGTCATCTTCTAGTATTTGTAACGATTCATTTAAATTAGATTTGATTTTGCCTTTTTTCTTCCAGGGCACTCCTATTAAATAATCTAAATATGAACGGGTAACAGATGCTTCTGCTGAAGTTGGTGCCATGAGTTTAAATTTAGATAGTTCACTTTTAGCTTTCTTAAGAGCTTCTTTAGGCATACCTGAAGAATCTATCTTTTTTTCTAGTTGTTCAAATTCATCACCATCGCCATCTATTTCTCCAAGTTCCTTTTGTGCAGCTTTAATCTGTTCATTTAAATAGTATTCTCTTTGAGATTTTTCCATTTGTTTTTTTACACGATCACGAATTTTTTTCTCAACATCAACAACGTCCAATTGGGATTCTATATATGTAAGAAGAGTTTCTGCTCTTTTTTGAAGATCTGGTAATTCTAAAATTTCTTGTTTTTTATTTAGTTCAATTGGTAAATGACCAACTATGGTATCTATAAGTCTAGACAAGTCATCTAGAGCGTCAACAGATGCAACAATCTCTTTTGGAATACGTTTGGTTACAGAAACAAAGTCAGCAAATTTTGCCTTAGTAAATCTTATGAGGTTTGATGATTCAGATGCTTTTACGGCAATATCCTCAATTTCAGAAACACGAGCTTTTGTGTATACATCTTCTTCAACAAGTTTATGAATCTTACATCTTTTAATACCCTCAACTAATACTTTCATTGTTCCATCTGGTAGCTTAATTAATTGAAGTAAATTACTTATAGTTCCGTAATGGTACATATCTGAAAATAATGGATCTTCTTTGGCTGCATCCATTTGAGCTACAAGAACTAGTTTTTTATCTGTGCTCATAGCATTATTTAGCGCTTCTACAGACTTTGCCCTTCCGACAAATAGAGTTGTAACCACTCCAGGAAATACTACAAGATCTCTAAGTGGGATAATAGGATGGTCAGTTTTAATAATAGCCATATCTAATAGATAGGGACATTTATAAGATTATCAATTACCTGAAGAGGTTTTTTTATCAGTTGATTTAAACAGCTTAATTGGATCAGATGAATTGCTTACAGAATTTTCATCAATAATAACCTTTTCAAGATCAGCATTTGGTAATTCAAACATAGTATTCATAAGAATATTCTCTAAGATAGAGCGCAAGCCTCTTGCTCCAGTTTTTCTTTTGATAGCTTGTTTTGCGATTTCTAATAACGCATCTTTTCTAAATGAAAGATCAACATTGTCAATTTCAAAAAGATGTTTATATTGATTAACTAGTGCGTTTTTAGGTTCTTGTAATATTCTTACTAAAGCCTCTTCATCAAGTTCGTGCAATGTTGATATAACAGGCAGTCTGCCAACAAACTCTGGAATTAATCCATACTTAACAAGATCTTCTGGTTCAATGTTATCAATTTCACCATGAATAGCTAAAACATTATTATCATTTTGTGACACCTCGGCACCAAAACCAATACCAGTTTTTTCAGTCCTTTGTCTAATAACTTTATCTAAACCAGAAAAGGCTCCTCCACATATAAATAAAATGTTAGAAGTGTCTATTTGAATAAATTCTTGTTGAGGATGTTTTCTTCCTCCTTGAGGCGGGATAGATGCAACCGTACCTTCAATTAATTTAAGTAAAGCTTGTTGAACACCTTCACCAGAAACGTCTCTGGTGATTGAAGGATTATCAGATTTTCTTGCAATTTTATCTATCTCATCTATATATACTATACCTAACTGGGCTTTATCAGGATCATAATCACATTTTTGAAGAAGCTTTTGAATTATATTTTCAACATCCTCTCCTACATAACCAGCCTCTGTTAGAGTCGTAGCGTCTGCAATAGTAAAAGGTACATTTAAAATCTTAGCTAATGTTTGTGCTAATAAAGTCTTTCCGCTTCCTGTGGGCCCAAGAAGAAGGACATTACTCTTTTGAAGTTCAACATCTGAATTCACAGACGATGATCTGAGTCTTTTGTAATGGTTATATACCGCAACTGAAAGAGTCTTCTTGGCTTTATCTTGACCAATAACATACTCATCCAGTTGTTTAAAAATATCAAGTGGAGAAGGTAACTCCTCTAAAGGGTTAATTTCTTCGCTTTTAACCTCTTCTTCAATAATGTCATTACATAAATCTACGCATTCATTGCATATATATACACTGGGGCCGGCTATTAATTTCTTAACGTCGTCTTGAACTTTTCCACAAAAGGAGCAATTTAATTTATCAGAAGATTCATTACTTGGCATTTTTTATATCTCGTGATTCCAATATAGCATCAACAATACCATAATCTTTTGCAGATTCAGCATTTAAAAAATTATCTCTATCGGTGTCTTTTTCTATTTGTTTAAGAGTTTTTTTAGTATGTTTTGCTAATATTTCATTTACCTTCTTTTTAGCATGAAGAATTTCTTTAGCATGAATCTCAAAATCAGAAGCTTGGCCTTGAAAACCTCCAAGCGGTTGATGAATCATTATTCTTGAATTTGGAAGCGCAAATCTCTTGCCCTCGGTTCCACCTGATAACAGTAAAGCGCCCATACTGGCAGCTTGACCTATACATAGGGTTGAAATTTCAGGAGATACAAATTGCATTGTGTCATAGATTGCAAGTCCAGCAGAGATGCTTCCTCCAGGAGAATTTATATAAATACTAATATCTTTTTCTGGATTCTCAGATTCTAAGAAAAGCAATTGAGCCACAACAAGATTTGATATGTAGTCATCTATGGGACCTGATAAAAATATTACTCTTTCTTTTAATAGACGTGAGTAAATATCAAAAGATCTTTCTCCTCTGGCTGTTTGTTCAACAACCATTGGTATTAATGCTGAATTATTATTTTCCATAAGCTTTCTCTACTTTATTTATTAGCTAGTTCTGAGAATTTTATTACCTTATCCTTAGATTTAAGATCATTTTCTAATTTTTCAATAAGTTGATTCTCTAAAACCATCATATTAAATTGTTCTAACTGTTTTGGCTGACTAGATACCCAAGCTTCAAATTGCTCAGGATCCTTATACTTCTTAGCTTCTTCAGCTATGAACTCTTTGAGCTTATCATTCTCAACCTTAATTTCATAGAATTTAATTAATTCTGCAAAAAGTAAATCTAACCTAACCCTTTTAGAGGCATCGTCTTCAAATGATTCTATGGGGAAAAGGTCAGCTTCTGCATTTTCAACACTTTGGCCAATTCTCATCAATGCATCCTTCCTCATTAATTCAGATTGTTCTTTTATAGTTGCTTTTGGAGCTTTGAATGAATGAGAATTTAAAAGCAATTCATAAATAGATTCTTTCGTAAGTGATTGTTCTTGCATCTCAACCTCTTTTTCCATTCTTGATTTAATTTCTTTTTTAAAAGATTTTTCATCCTTAACATCCATACTTAATTTTTCAAATAAATCTTTATTGATGTCAGCTGATTTGTTTTCTTGTACTTGAAGGAGTTTAATATCAAACTTAGCATCTTTACCTGCTAAATCTTGTTTAAAATAGTCATCTGGAAACTTACAATCAATTGTAAATTCTGTATCTGGATCTTTATCCATTAAATTATCTTCAAATCCAGGAATCATTGAGTTGCTACCTAAAACTAGCTTAAATTCTTTAGCTGTGTTTCCTTCAAATGCTTCTCCATCTACCTTACCTTCAAAATCAATAACTACTTGATCATCTTTTTGTGATTTCCTTTTTACATCTACCCAATCACCATATCTTGTAAGGATATCTGTAATAGCTAGATCCAAATCGGAATCTTCAATGCTGATCTTGTGAGATTCATAACTGGACCATCTTGGTATTTTTACCTTTACTTCAGGAAAAACTTCGAAGACTGCAGAATATTTGATTGGTTTAGCTGGATCATCACTTTCGATACTAATAGATGGAACGCATGCTGGCCTTATTTTATTGTCAGCAATCTCTTTAGGGTATGTATCTTGAATTAATTCATTTAATACATCTGCATGAACTGAAGATCCATATCTTTTCTCCAAAACATCCATAGGCACTTTACCCTTCCTAAAACCATCAAGCTTGGCAGTGCTTCTTATTTTATTTATCTTTCCATCAAATTTAGATTTATAGTCCTCAACAGGAACAGATACTTCTAATTTTCTTTCTAGATCTTTTAATTTCTTTAATTTACTTGTCATAAAAATCCTATTATAAATGGGGCGAGCGATGGGGTTCGAACCCACGGCCTCCGGAGCCACAATCCAGCGCTCTAACCAACTGAGCTACGCCCGCCACGAGACTCGCTATTATAGTTTAAAAATAATTATTATCTATTTTTTTATTTGGGTTAAAATATGTTTAGATAAAGGGATCAATTAATAAAAAATGAATAATTTTCTTTCTGATACAACTAAATATGTGAACAAAGCTCTTAAGTTCACTGACCTTTCAGATGGCTTGTCAAATAAGATCATTACTTGTAATTCTACTTATACCGTAAGATTTGGGGTTAGACTTAGAGGTGAAATCTTCACATTTGAAGGATGGAGGTCTGTTCACTCTGAACATATGGAGCCAACTAAAGGCGGAATAAGGTTTGATATAGATACTCATGCAGAAGAAGTTGAAGCTTTAGCTGCATTGATGTCTTATAAGTGCGCAATTATAAATGTTCCCTACGGAGGTTCAAAAGGTGCTCTTAAGATTGATCCTTCAAAATGGGAAAAGCGCGAGTTAGAAAAAATTACAAGAAGATTTGCTCAAGAACTGATTAAACGCGACCTTATTAGTCCTTCTATGAATGTTCCTGCGCCAGATATCGGCACATCTTCTAGAGAAATGGCCTGGATTGCAGATGAATACAGAAAGATTCATCCTGCTGATATTAATGGAGCTGCATGTGTTACTGGTAAGCCTCCAAGCAAAAATGGTCTTGTTGGAAGAGAGGAAGCTACTGGAAGAGGTGTTCAATATATCATCAGAGAATTCTTTCGAAACCCTGAGCTTCTAAAGTTAGTTAAACTGGATAATGATCTATCTTCAAAGACATTTATACTTCAAGGAATAGGTAATGTTGGTTATAACGTGTCAAAATTTCTAACCGAAGATGATAATGTTAAATTAATTGGTATCTCTGAATTTAATGGTGGAATTTTCAACGATGATGGGATAAACGTTGAGCATGCAAAAAAATATTTTATTAAACATAAATCCTTTGAAGGCTATCCAAAAGCAACCTTTATTAAAGACTCTTCACTTCTTCTTAAAAGAAAATGTGATATTTTAATACCCGCTGCTCGTGAGAACGTAATAACAGAAAAAAATGCAAATGATATATCTGCAAAATTAATTGTTGAGGCTGCAAATGGTCCAATTAGCTACAAAGGAAATCAGATCTTAAACAAGAAAAAAATATTTGTAATTCCAGATATTCTTGCAAATGGAGGCGGTGTTGCTGTTAGTTATTTTGAGTGGGTAAAGAACATAAGGCATATTAGATTTGGAAGATTGGAAAAAAGAAGAAATCAACTACAAATAAATAACTTAATTGAGGCTATTGAGGCTATGACAGGAAAATCTATGCCCAAAAAATATAAAGCTAATTTTATGGACGGCATTGAAGAGATTGACCTTATTAGATCTGGACTAGATGACATGATGATAGATGGTTTTCAAAGTGTTAAAAAGGAATTCTTAGAAACCGACAAAATACCAGACTTTAGGACTGCAGCTTTTAAAGTTGCTATAGATAAAATAGCACTTTCTTATGATTTTATAGGCTTATAATCTATTCAATTATTGGAAAATATATAGGTTTGTCGCTAGTTTCCCACTCTTCATATTTATACATTACATCTTTCAATAATTTTGAATCTAAGAAATTACTAAGAAGTTTTTGAACCCTAAAAATTCCTTGCTGAGAATCAAACCATTTAGGGTTAGCAATTCTGTATTGCCTTATGAATGGCAATATTGAAATATCTAATTTGTTCAATTTATCTCCAAAAAACCAATCTCCATCACAAATCTTATTTTCTATATCTTTTAGAATCTTAAGGCATTCAGTACGATGAAGTTCTTCATCTACATTTTCATATCTTATTGAATACTTATATCTATCTAAATGATGTTTAAATTTGTTGTCAAAAGTTGTAATTATGTTTTCTGTCAGCTCTATTTGCTTTAAATTGATATTATCTTTAAAAAGATTACTGTTATCTAACACCCAATTTATAATATCAATACTTTCATCTATAACTTTATCTTCTAAAATTAGAATGGGAACAGTTCCCTTTGGAGACACTTTAAGCATATGTTCTGGCTTATTGCTAAGCCTAACCTCTCTTAGCTCACATTGAATATTTGCAAGTTTTAATGCCATTCTTGCCCTCATGGCATATGGACATCTTTTAAAAGAATACAAGACAGGTATTGTCATCTACGAATTTGAACTTCTTCTTTGGGGCCAATATGTTTTTGATTTCTTTTCTTCGCAAGATCAACTTGCTTTTGTCTGCTCATATATCTTGATTTTTGTTCTTCAGTGGTTGTATCAAAACATTTGTCACAAGCAACACCTTTAATGTATTTATTTGATTCTTTATCATTTTCTGTAATAGGCATTCTGCATCCATGACACATATCATAAGAACCTGGCTCTAGGTTATGATTAACAGATACCCTGTCATCAAAAACAAAACATTCGCCCTCCCATAGACTTTTTTCTTTAGGAGTTTCTTCTAAATATTTTAAAATGCCGCCTTTTAGGTGATACACATCATCAAATCCAACTGACTTCATATAAGATGATGCTTTTTCACACCTAATGCCGCCGGTACAAAACATGGCAACTTTTTTAGATTTTTTATCCTCTTCAGAAAAGCATTCATCTTCAACCCACTGAGGAAAATCTCTAAATTTAGTAGTTTTTGGATTAATAGAATTTTTAAATGTTCCTATTGAATATTCATAATCATTTCTTGCATCAATTAAGATAGTATTTTTATCACTAATAAGATTATTCCAAGATGATGCATCTACATATTTTCCAACTATGTTATTTGGATCTATTGATCTGTCTCCAATCGTTACAATTTCATCTTTTAACTTAACTTTTAATCTAACAAAAGGATTTATATTTGAATCAGAATATTTAATATCAATATCCTTAAAACCACTGATTGATCTAATAAAATCAAGAGCAATATCAATGGATTTATCAGAACCAGCAATCGTTCCATTTAAACCCTCTTTCCCAACCAAAATAGTTCCATATACAGAATGCTTTTTTAAAACAGTTCGTAATTCTTCCTGTAATTTCAATGGATCTTTAATTGAATTAAATTTGTAAAGGGCTGCAACTTTATACATATCTACATTATATAAAAAAATGGCGCGCCTGAAGAGATTCGAACTCCTGACCCACTGCTTAGAAGGCAGTTGCTCTATCCAGCTGAGCTACAGG
>Ga0208277_1000897_pt1 | contig 17563 bp, 10 predicted proteins | sample ETNtaG_5_FD_185782 | JGI IMG/M metagenome (GOLD analysis project Ga0208277, IMG submission 185782) | Marine microbial and viral communities from oxygen minimum zone, Eastern Pacific Ocean - ETNP201406SV205 (SPAdes) (version 2) | ecosystem: Environmental > Aquatic > Marine > Oceanic ...
GACGATATTGTGTACTGCTACCTTCATCTTCAGACCCCCTGCTTGCTAGATGTACTAACGTAAGTTATCTCATATGGGTGTTCGACCTTGTCTGAACCTCTTGTTGCATCACGGAACCTAACTAGGCGCTTTGCAGGGCCTGGCAAACTTCCCTTGACCAATACGTAGTCTGAATTGACTTCACCGTAGTGTAAGAAACCACCAGATGGCGTAATTGCCTTATCTTCAGCAGATGCGATTGAAAGGATTCTTTTGTTGTACTCAGTGCGCTGGTGATATCCTGTTTGACCACCTTGTCTGATTGTTTTTCTAACGTATCCTGTTCCGAAGTCACCCATGTTACCATGCTGGCGTCGCTTCTTGGAGTTCTTGTGAGATTGTAGTTTTCCACCGAATCTCTTGATTACACCTTGCCAACCATATCCTTTGGTAACGCCGACTGCATCGACGAATACACCTTCAGAAAATACATCTGTAATGGATAGTTCTTGACCAAGGTTTTCTTTTGCCCACTCTAGTTTAGCAGCAGAATCTCCGCCATCTAGTCCAAGTTCCATTACTTCTGGAGTCTTGGATGGAGTTCCTGTGATTGAATGTGGTTGTGTTGCTACGATTAGCCTGACTTCCACCAAGTCAGCCTTTCCTAATGCCTCAAAGTGCTTATCTGAATCGTGAACCTTCAATGAGTTAGTATGCATCCTTCTAAACAACTGAGGGAATGCCTCGGATATTTGCTCTGCGTCTATCCAAGCTTCGCCTGCGGCTTGCTTACCATATGCAGTCATTTTGTATCCACGAACTCCAAGAACTCTCATCTTTGGAACTTCTACAACTGTAACTGGAACTCTAATTTCCTGTCCTGCGCTGGTTGATTTAGGGTTAAGATCACGGGCCATGATATGGGTCATACCTGCTTTCCAGCCGGCGAATCCCTGTACACGTACCTCGCTCGCATCGGTTTCTGGCCACGACTTGACGTGTCCGAAATGTCGTGCAGACCGCTTGCGCGGGCTAAACGCCATACTACCTCGTCTTGGGTGACTTCTCTTTGCCATATGTTCGGCCTCCTATGTTCGTTACTCTGCATTGGCCCCCCGATAAGGGGCGTACAGAGGCTTTCCAGGCTAGGGAGTTGCCGTGACACCGGCCTTCAGTCCACGATTGGGACCGAGGTAATGGGATGCTGTGCATTGCCCACAGTGTCTGGCCACTCGCCTTTCGAGCAGGTTGCCGACTTACCTTTCCTATATGAGTGGTTCGGTTAAGAACGGCGTATAGGGGCGCTGGACATTCATGTGAGGCTACATTCTTCAAAGAACACGATTGTTGATTAGTTTTACTAGGGCCAGTTATGCAAATCCTCTTGACCCCCCGCCTCACAATATCACAATATGAAGCCCATGTTATCTCACCCTCGCCTTTGCGAAGGGGTCGAAGCAAGGGCATACCAACTAGTCGCTGCAAAGCAAGCATTGTCTGGTTCCACGCTACTTGTAATGCCAACAGGCTTGGGCAAAACCGCCGTTCAATGGATGGCTATGGCAAACGCACTGGAAGGAAAAGGGAAAATTGTACTTGTTGCGCCCACAACTGGTTTGGTTGCTCAACAAGCAAGAATGGCTAGAGAATTCCTGCAAATAGATCCTGAAAAGATTGTAACAATGACTGGCCAAGATAGACCTGCGAAAAGGGAAGAGATTTGGAAAGATGCAAAAATTGTGATGGCTACTCCGCATGTAATTCGCAATGATGGTAGAAATGGTAGAATCTTGCTATCTGATATTGACCTATTGATTGTAGATGAAGCACATCACGCCACAGGTTCGGATTCTATGGCCCAACTTGGAGACATGTATCTCGAAGCATCTTCCAGAGCCATGATCCTAGCCGCAACAGCGTCTCCAGGAGTAAAGGCAGGCAAAGTCCTCGAAGTCATTCAAAGACTGGGCATTGAAAGACTACATGTTACAAAAAGGGATGATGATTTAGTTCAGCCATTCATTACTTCAATGGATATAACAAAGCATGAATTGAATATACCGATGCTGCTTAATGAAATAATAAGACCACTTAGAATTCTTGAGGCTGAGGAAGCTGAATTTTTAATTCGTTCTGGATTCCTAATTAGATCAGGAAGAGTGACTACTGCAGCAATCGAAGAAGCACACAGAAGAGCGAGTGCAGCCATTGGCCGAGGAGATTCTAGGGGGTATGATGCTGCTAAAAGAATAGGAGACCTCCGAAGACTACACAGATTGTTAGACCTCCTAGACACTCAGGGCCTAAGATGCGCAATCAAATATCTCAATAGAGCAAAAAACGAAAAGGACAGGAAAACCAAACGTTTCCTTTCACTAGGCCCTGTTGCTGAATTTTATAGTACTTACAAAGAAGAGAATGAATGCCATCCAAAACCTGCACTAGTAACACAATTGGTCAAACAAGGTTTGATTGATGGTGGTAAAGTAATAGTATTCACAGAGTATAGAGATACCGTAGATAATATCCTTGAGATTTTGGAATCTGAAGATTCTATAAGGGCAGGAAGGTTTGTTGGACAAGCGAGCAAGGGTAGCCAAATTGGAATGAAACAGAAGGAACAAATCGCCCAATTGCAGAGGTTCAAGGATGGCGAATTAAACGTACTAGTTGCAACAAGTGTTGGTGAAGAGGGACTGGATGTACCTGCAGCAGATAGCGTGATTCTATACGAGCCTGTTCCAAGTGCAATAAGGGCAATTCAAAGGCGCGGAAGAACCGCAAGGCAGAGTGATGGAGAAGTACACATCCTAATTGCAAAAGGTACTCGCGACGAGTATGTGCAACAAGCGGCAATAAAGAGAGAACAATCGATGTATAGAACCCTAGATTCATTACAAAAACAATCAAGATTGCCAAAGAGAGCACCTCCAAAAGAAGATGTTCTGGCGGATTTTAGTGTTGATGGAAATGATGCCAATTCATTTATTTCTTCAGAAGAAGAACGATTATTTAGAGAAAAGTTACCTAATCAAGAAACCAAGGATGAAGTCAAAAAGAGTACACCAAGTAAGAAGATTTCATTGCCGAATAGATCTAGGAACCAGCGAACACTATCAGATTTCTCAAGTGAAGTAAAAGGAACCAAGGATTGGTGGAAACCTGTCCTAGACGGCACAATTACCCATTCTAGGGATGAAGAATCAAATGCTTCTGAGGCAGCACAAACTGAGGTTTTGTCACGTAGTTTAGAAAATGAGATTCAAGTAATGATTACGATAGATCATAGGGAAGGAAACTCAACTCTGCCTGCGATGTTGAAGTTACATGGTCACGAAATAAGTATGGAAAACTTGCCAATTGGAGACATCAGAATCTCGGATAGAATACTGATTGAAAGAAAGAGTGCTAGAGATTTAGTTGATTCACTAATCGATGGAAGACTTATCCATCAGGCTAGGAGATTACATAGTGCGGCCGCTAGGCCTCTTTTGATTGTAGAATCTCTTGAAACTCAGAGAGTCCATCCTAATGCTGTACAAGGAGCAATGGCATGGATTACTCTTGATTTAGGGTTACCCGTCCTCATGACCGGATCGCCAGAACAAACTGCAAGATTCATTTCTGTAGCAGCAAAACGTGAAGCAAGAATCATGGATTTGTTGTTAACTCATTCGAGAAGAAATAATTCAGAACCTGATAAGAATGCCATTCAAGCAGCTTCCGCAGAAATTATGGCGATTATTGGTGGACAGGATAATGAAGGAACCCTATCTAAAAAATGGGAAAATGAAGTACTGCAAAAAAGAGTAAAAATAATTTCAGATTTACCAGGAATTGGTCCAGAAACCGCAAAGAGAATTATGCGTTTTTGTGGCGACATAATGGGCCTATGTGAGTTAAGTGAGCAGTCACTTGCTCAAATAGATGGAGTTTCTTCAATACAAGCAAGAGACCTTTACAGATTTTTACACGGATAATCAAGATCCGATAACAATTGCACGAGTTTTGAGTTGTGCAAATCTATCTGGGAAGTGCCCCAAAGCAAAAGCGATGATTTCAGTTAGATTTACAGCGGGTATATTAGTATCAATGCTAGCAACACGACCTGCCTTTCCTTGGTAAGAGTCAAGATTTGAATGTGATAGAGTGCATGCACTAACTATTATTTGTGCACCGGCTTTCTTTGCATCGTTTAGCACTCTTGCAGTCATCTTCATCACAGAGTCTCCAAGAGAAAGAAGTGAAGGATTACCAACACTTGATGTCTTTGATTTGTATTCGACAGGACGCCCGCCAAGTGCAGTGATTAGGCGCTCCATGTAGTTTGGATTCCATGGGTCATCGCCACCGCATGCACCCTTCTTTTGCATATGTGGCCCATAATAGCATGCAATATCCATGTTAAGAGGATTAATTACTGCGGCCTCGACTTTCTCTAGGCCAATCTCATCAACCAAAATGTGAAGTAAGTGATTTGTTGTTATATCATCTGCCTTAGCAGTCATACCAGAAGTCTTTGAAAGAACTGTGTTAGCGTTAGCTAAAGCGATTGGATCGTTACGGAATGTTTCTAGGGATTCATGTAGAATTCCCTGAGCAGAGGCGCAGGCTGTAATTATATCATGGCCGTTTTTCTCAGCCAATGCAATATTTCTTGCATTTAGGGCTAATTGCAATTCCCTGTTCCCTTGTTTGATGATATTTCCTCCATCACTGTTGTAACCCACTATTTCAATGAGTTCAATTCCCAGAGACTTGCAAAGAGGTTGAATTGTATCTTCAACCTCGTAAGAGGACTGGCGAGCGACATTTCCGGGATAATAAGAGTACTTTACCAACACAATCACCTTCAGAACCTACTATCCAGTTCATTGAATATAGCCACAACTTCGTGGTGATTGGCCACCTTACCGTTGAACATGTTTGGAATCTTTCCAATACCTGCTGGTGGAACTAGCATTCCTTGGAAACCACGCATCATTGGACCTCCATTTCTTGTGAAACCAAGCATCATTCGCAATGAAACACCATTCATGATGTTAGAACCAAGTCCAAGAGGTCCTAGGACTGAACGATATAGTGTTGTCTCGTTGACATTACCCGACATCTTAACTGAACGAGAATAATGCTTGACGAGCCTTCCACTTCGACCTGTAAATTTGTATTCAGCTAGTAATCTTGCTCTAGCCTCATAGAGTGAATCAGCAGCTTGTGAACCATCAATTCCATGCCTCTGTATTGATGAAATATCGGCTTCATCCCAAACTCCGCCCTTTTTCTGCATTAACTCAAACATCTGCTTAACGTGCTTATCTCCAGAACGAGGGTCTTGACTTCGCACCCAGCGCTGTAATGCTAGACCTGGACCAGAATAATCCTCGTCAACATCGTATGTGTCAGACATTGAGTTTACCAATTGAAGTGAACCAACATCTGCTAGAGTATGCAAATTAGTTGCCTCCGCAGAGGTCATTACACCCATTGCAGCCCCGGAGATTAACTTCTCACCTTGGCGAGGGTCTGCTTCCATCCATGGTTTAGAATTGGCACGATCGAAGTCATACCTATCGTATGAAACCATCAGATCTTTGAGAACATCGTATCCTGGAATTGGTTCCAGTGTCAACGTATCGCCATCTGAAACCAAGTCACAAATTCTCGTTGTGTCAGCAGGTAATATCCTGCCGTTTGCTTTGATTCCAGTTAGTGGATCTTGTCCAGCAATTGAGCCGCTTCTGAATGTAAGGGAGCCATCTACATCCCTCTTTATTGCAACTAACGCATCTTCTATTGAGGCATGGCCTGGAAGAACAACTGCTACAGTATCGTAACCAGATTGAGCCAATGAAGGGCTGTAACGGAAGATTCGCATTGTAACAGAGATTACTGCTTGCTCAACCTTACCAGGAGTAAAGTCTCCACCATCTTCTTCTTCTTCATCACCAGCACCGTATGCAATCATTGCTTCTAGTAACTCTTCATGGAAAGTTCCGGATGAGTCTACGCATGCAATCTTGGAAAGTGCAAGAGGTGCCCATTCTAGCCACGGTGGCTCGAAATCAACGTCACAGAGTTTTATTTCCTCTATGCATGTTGCTCCTAAAGCTTTGAATTTCTCATCCCAATCTAGACCAGCCTTGCAGAATTCATCGTATGAAGTGTCGCCTATTGCACAAACAGAGAAGTGAACGTTAGACATTGGCGGGTTACTCGCAACTGTTGCATTCCATAGAGCATCTGCGTTGTCAGGCATCTCTCCTTCGCCCCATGTGGAAGTGATAACCAGGACTCTCTTGTGAGAAGAAAAGGCTGCTGGGTCATATCCATCCATGTCGATGACTGTTGGCTCAAGGCCATAGTTTACTGCCATTTTCGCAGTTTTTTCTGCTAGACCTGCCGCATTTCCAGTTTGTGAACCAAAGAAAATTGCAAGGCTCCTGTCACCGCTCATGATCTCACCCAATTCACCAGCATCAACAGCTACATTCGCTGCCGAAGAAGAAGGGGTAACACTTGGCTCGGCTGTATCGGCGGGTGCCGCAGCAGATTCTCCACCATCAACAGATGCCATTGCTGGAATTACTGCATCAGCCCACTTCGACCATTCTGGCTCATATTCCACGTCACAAAGCTGGATTGGGTGTACCCTTGAAGCCCCAAGTGATGCCAGTTTCTCATCCCAATCAATTCCTGCTTTGCAGAATTCATCGTATGAAGTATCACCTATTGCACAAACTGAATAACTAACTCCAGACAATCCAGGGTTGGATTCATTGGTTGCAATCCACAAATCTTCTGCATTATCAGGCATATCGCCTTCTCCCCATGTAGAAGTGATGATAAGAATACGTTTGAAATTAGCAAAGTCCGCCGGTTTGAAACCATCCATGTCGATTACTTTTGGTACGAAACCAACTTTTTTTGCAAGCTTTGCTGTATTTCCTGCTAATTCCTCTGCGTTGCCCGTTTGGGAACCAAAGAAAATAGCGAGTTCTGGATTGCCAACCACTCCCGACATAAGACCACCTGCTCGGACATTCTATTCCAGAATGATGTAGCCTTTGAAGGTTCGTACCTCTCCCTAAAGGGAGAGAATATCTAAGCGCCAGAAAATAACAAAAAATCACATGTGGAAATCATCCATTCCACCCATCATATCGTCACCCGATACTCCCTTGGATGAAATGACATCATCAATTCTCAGAATCATTATTGCAGTTTCGGTAGCAGATTGGATCGCTTGTTCAACAACTCTCTGAGGCTCCAAAACATTTGCCTCACGCATATCCATAACTCCACCGTCTTCGACGTTAATTCCAGAGAACCCTTTGCCATCAGCATGGGACTTCCTCAATTCTATAATTGTGTTAACTGGGTCCAAACCTGCGTTCTCAGCCAGTGTACGAGGAATGATTTCAAGTGCGCTTGCAAATGCTTCGATTGCCATTTGCTCTCGGCCACCAACAGACTCCGCATATGACCTTAATTCACGAGATAGTGCTGCAAGAACGCTGCCGCCGCCAGTCAATACAGCCCCATCTTCCCAAGCAACCGATACAACTCCAACCGCATCATCGAAGGCTCTTCTGATTTCATCTACGACGTGCTCAGTTCCACCACGAAGTAGAACTGAAACCGATTTTGCTTCAGGACAACCAGTGATGAAGGTCATGTCCGATTCACCAATCTTTCTTTCTTCGACCTTTGCTGCTTCACCTAGGTCTTCAGAAGATAGATCATCAATATTAGTTACTACCCTTCCTCCAGTTGCTTTTGAAAGTGCTTCCATGTCGCTCTTTTTCGCTCTTCTAATTGCAAAAATCCCAGCCTTTGACATGTAATGCTGAGCTAGGTCATCTATTCCCTTTTGACAAATTATTACATTAGCGCCACTTGATTGAATCTTTTCCACAAGTCCCTTGATGTAATTCTCTTCCTCTTCAAGGAAAGAGGCTAGCATCGATGGGTCTGTAATCTGGATTTTGGCGTCGACTTCTGTCTTTTTCACTTCAATCGCACTGTTGATGAGAGCTACTTTCGCACCGGATACCGAACGTGGCATACCAGCATGGACTCTCTCTTTGTCAAGTATGATTCCGTCAACAAGACTGCTGTCTTTGATTGAACCGCCTTGGCGCTTTTCCACTTTAATGTCTGACAAATCAACAAGTCTCTCTCCATCCTCAATAGTCCCTACTGAGTTAACTGCTCTAACACAAATATCTGCTAGGAAAGATTTGACTGCACCCGCAGATTTTCCAGTAAGAGAAGTCTTTGCGACCTCCATTAGTACCATGTCATCATTTTCGGTTGAAATGCCGTGTGATTCAAGGCATCCAACTGCTTTTTCAGCGGCTAGCCTGAAACCTTCACAGATTACTGTAGGGTGCACGTTTTGTTCGATCAAATCTTCTGATCTTTTGAGAAGTTCTCCTGATAAAACAACAGCAGAAGTTGTACCGTCATAGCAATGCTGTTCCTGAGTCTTTGCGACCTCAATGATCATTTTTGCTGCCGGGTGTTCGATATCCATCTCTTTGAGTATAGTTGCACCATCATTTGTGATGACAACATCTCCCATGCTGTCAACTAACATTTTGTCCATGCCCTTTGGACCTAGCGTGCTGCGAACTGCATCTGCAACCGCTTTTGCTGCTGCGATGTTATTTGACTGAGCACTGCGGCCTCTTGTTCGTTGTACTCCTTCTTTCAGAATGAAAATTGGTGCTTGTCCATTACCATACATATGGATACCTCGGCAAACATTCCGACGGGAAGCCTAACTTCAACCCATCGCATTTGGATTTCAATTGTTGTTGTCCAACCATTGCTGACCATAGTGGCTCCATTGTTCCATGGTCCAACCTTCAGGCAGCCCTGATGCAGGCAAAGGAGGCCCTGCTTGTGCGGTTGGAGGAGATGCAACCGGAGGTGATGCCACTGGAGGCGAAATCTCAGGTACTGGCTTTTCCATTGAACTAACATTTGGAGCGGCTGCTACCGAGCCGTATGTTGCAGTTATGTTATCCTCGTAACCTCCTTCTGCCCAGTTCTGGTTTTCCTCTTCTTCGTCGCTGTTGAGTACTACAAGCAAAACGCCCAGAAGTGTGATTATTGTAATTCCACCAACTACCCAAATTCCAATTCCAACCCAATCAATTTCATCAGAACCAGATGAGGCTGCATCAGAATCTCCAGAAGTCCTTTTCAAAGTTACAGGAATTTCTAGAGATGCTGCGTCCTCAACTGTGTTTGAAATAGCCCAAACTGTGATAGAGGATTCGATGAATTCCTCTTCCAGGTTTTCAAGGCTAGAACTTTGAACTTCAAACACTATTGTGACTGGTCTGTTGCCCTCTACCTCAAGCCAGAAGTCTCTATCACTAGACTTGATTGAAGCTCTATACCAGTTCCTAGTATCTCCTTGGTCCCAATCCATTGTAACTGATTGGCCTTCGTTGTACTGATTCCTAACAGTTACTACTACTTCGTAGACACCTGCTTCATCGATAATCGTTGATTCTGTTGAAATAATTCTTAGCCAGTTTTGGGAACCAACTCTGTATGTGCATCTACCATCACTTGAAACAGATGGATCATTGACGCTAGTTGCTATAACGCCCAATATCAATTGACCATTTACACCATCGTCGAACCAAAACTTGACTGTGAGGTTGTAACTCTCACCCGGTGCCAATATAGGAGTGAGGTTGCCATCGATTAATTGCTCAAACTGAGCATTCATTCCATCAGGTAATTCCAAACTCATTGTGAATCTATCATCTTGATTACCATCATTTGTGACTTCAAAGCGCATAGACTGAGCATCACCGCCTGGCAAGAAAGATTGGTCTGCATCTTCATCTGAGACCGAAACTGCAGAGGTATCTTCAACGTCTACATTGATTGTTATTTGTTTGGAAACTGTTGGGTCATCGAGACTAGTTGCTGTTATTCGAGCAGTGTATAGCCCTGGTGCCAAACCAATTGGCATTGGTAGATTCAGTGCGATTGTAGTTTCACCATCCCATGCATCTAAAATCGGTGTTTCATCTGTGGAGAGTTCTGCTTGAAGTTTCCAGTTGGACTGAACCAAATCAAGGCTGTAAGCCTCGTCATCGTTTCCAAGATTGAATAAATCAATGAACACAACTTTTGAATTTCCATTAGCAGGAGCTGTGATTTCAAGTTCTTCTGCCGCCATATCTATTTGTCGCAAAACAGGGATTTCTATCCTCTTGGAAATCACATCGGTACCATACAATGAGCCTCCGCATGATGGACATACTGCTCGCATAGAAAACGGCACTTCACCAGGAGTTGCTTTTTCTGGAGATGTGACATTCAAGAGTAAATCAATAGACTCACCTCTGGCAAGAGGCAAAGGCATCTGTACGATGCTGTGATTCAAGTCTGTAACATAGGAAACCCAATCTTCTCCTTGGAAATTAGAGGTCACCGTGTATCCTGCTTCTCTGTTCCCTGCATTCTGTAATTTGAATGGAATGCTAGTTGATTCTCCTGGAAGTAAACTGTCTGCAAGTTGTGGTGCTGTGGAAGATAATTGCACACCGTACTGTTCTGTAACCGCTAAATCTGAAGTTATCCTTCCCATCTCTCCGAGTTGAGTGCCTCCAACATCATCCCACCACACTTGCCAAACCTGTTGCTGGACATCTGATCCTGCCGGAATTGAGAGGTTGATCCACATCTCAGTTGTGTTTCCTGCAGGGATTGGTGGGATTATGACGTTGACACCATGCTGTGTTGGGTTTGCACTGTCAATTCTAATCATAGGTAAACTTGGATTCATCCATGAAACATTGGAAACATTTGATTGAATTCTTACCTGAGCTGATTGGTAACCGTTGTTAGTAACAACGCAATACATCGAAAGAATGTTGTTAGGAGGAGTAGTATAACCGCCGTTTGGATTATCACAATCTACATCGATTGTGAATTCCTGAACCTTCTCGATAGCAAACATAACGAAGTCATCAACATGCATACCGCTTGATGCTCCAGAACTATCAGATTGGAATAGTACTCCGTAAGACCATGAATGGCCTCCTAGTTCGTCGGTTGGATCCCAAGAGATGTTACTCCATTGGCCGGGTGCAGTACTCGGTGTATCTTCTACGAAATTATGAGAGATTGTGTTCTCTGGTGCACCATTTCCTCTCCACAATTCTAGTGCTACAAGATCTCCTGCACCCATTTGACCCCATGTCTGAACGTGTATCTGTGCTGAGACTAAAGCTGCGGAATTCATTTGCACCTTACACATGTATTGAGAATAGACGACAGAGAGTCCGCCGTCAAGGGAAGAACCAAAATCACAATTGCCATTTGCTCCCCTAAATGCGTAAACTAAGCGACTTCTTGATGCAGAGGGATAGTCGGAACCGGAGTTTGAATGACGCCAATTTGCAGTTCCAACAGCAGAAGCAGAATTATCTTCTTGCCATATTCCTATTCCTGTAGCATCGCTTCCATCTATTGGGAATTCACCTGGATAGAAGGTAGGAATTGAAGCAGGAGGAAGTTGTTGATCTCTTGTATCTCCTTCTGCATCCATGTCGTCACGTGATAATGCCACTGGGAGTTCCATCTCCATGACGTCATTTTCGTTTCTATCATCTGAGGGATTGAATACAGATGCACGAATGATTATACCTCCGGATAACTCGTTGGTTGAAACGTTTAGATGTGAGTGGGCAACAAATGCCTCCCATTGGAAAGAATCAGTGTAAGACTGGCTTCCCAAAAGTGGTGTTGTTTCCCAAGAGGTAGTGTTCATTATGAAACCAATTGGATGAACCATTTCAACTGTAACTGTTGAATTTGAACCCTGAAGAGAAACACCTCCACGCTTTACTTCGACTGATATGTCGACCAAATCACCTTTTGAAACGTAAAGAACTGCGCTACCATCTGGCTGAATCCAGTGGCTTGCCGATGTTGAATTTACAGTAATTTCAGTTACTGAAAAGTCATCGGTTGTACCACCGCGACCCATTGTCGCTTCGACATTTTGCACTGTAACCGACATTACCGAGTGTAAGAGAAGAAGGGTAACCAAAAGCAATGGTATCGACTTGCGCATATTCATCAACAGTCATGCGACTATTAACCCGCATATGAATGTCCCCTTCCTATGTCCCCGTAGGGGACACCTGACTTGGCGATCTGGAAAAAGTGAATTAATCACCATTTTTGAACAGTAATCAAGGGCAACCTTTGAGAAAGCAAAGGGCTGGGATATACTGTGAGTGAGTACTCTAACAAAGGGCCCTTGGCGGCTAGGCTCTGGTTGACAGGGCTTGTTTTCTGTCAAATATTCCTCACACCTATGGCTGCATTCTCGATAACGTATCTCCTAGATTTCAAGATGGCATCTGAAAACTTCACGATGTCCTTTCAATTAGAGATGATTCCGTGGATTGTTGCTGCATCTCTGGCTTACGGGATGATTGCCCTACTTCTCGCCCTAATCTTTGGAGGATTTACACCGGTATGGATTGTTGAAAAAGGCGGCTGGCGAGCTGCATTTGGATTAACAAGAGCGAGAAGGGATGCTGCAACCCTTAGGAATTCTAGAAGAAACCATGCATATTCACCACACGCTAAACTCACAGTGATGGTCAGCGACAGAATTACGAAAAAACATTCTCTTCTTTCTACACACGGCGGTTTGGTGTTGCTAGCAATTCCGTTTCAGTTAATGCTAGTGATAATCCCACTTGGATTTGTAATTTTTATTCCCGACGAATGGATTAGGGCAAACCGTAGACTAGAGGTTGCACTTGCCTGTTACCTAATCGTTCTAATCATGGTAATGCGAGTATTTCCCAAGTTTGCTAGAAAGCACATAACAATAGCCGCATTTACGAGACGTTGGTTGATTTCAATGACTAAATTATCCTGGCTTGCACCAGTATTAGTATTGTGGCTCATGGGCCGACTTGCAAGCGTCATAGTTCTGTCATGGGTAGGTGCTGATGTAACAAATACCCTCCATTTAGAACAATCTTTCATGGAAGATGTGCTTCACATTGGGAGTGTTCCTGAAGCATCATTCCTAGACCTTCTAACAGCATTAGCAGTCATGCCTTTGGCTGCGTTCACAACACTCGCTTGTTTAGGAGGCGGTTCGGGGACACCACCTGAATGGATGCGCATTGGCAACGAGGTTGAAATTAAGACTCCTGAAGAAGAAGGAGATGGAGGAGCAATAGTTTCCTTCGGCAGAACAGTAGGCACAGTAGCAGGGGCTGCTGTAGGAGTGGGAATCGGTATTACAGCGGCAGCCGCCTCAGGAATTGCTTCCAAGGCGCAAAATGCCGGCAATACGGTAGTGGCTGCTGCAAATGCAACACCTCAAGGAATAAGCAGTGGAGTTGATGCAGTATCTGCTACTGATGAAGTGTTTTCATTCGTAGATAGTGAACCAACAACTGAAGAAAATACACAATACGTTGCAGATACAATTCAGACAGAAGAAAATTCTGAATTCGAAGGTTTTGGATCGATGTTTGATTGATTATTCTTCTTCATCAATCGAAATGAACGCTTTTCCATCAGTGACTAGCAACCTGATAAAACCCATAATCCAACCATCGCTTCTAGGCCTACCCAAATCAGGTCTTGGCTCATTTAACAACATTTTACCACAAGCTTTGCATCTAACGGATGCGATTTCCCACATGGGTTGAGCAAAAGCACAACATGAATCATCTGAATCCGAGATATTCTTGACATTCTGTAATCTCATAGCAAGTTGCTTCGTAAATGGAGGTTCTTCACCTGCGATAAATGCCGTGGTTCTAGATAATATGAGCCACCCCGAAACGCTCCATAATCCAAAACCAAAAATTGCTGAACCATGTTCAAGACTTATCCAGCCAAATGTTAGTGGAATTATTGCGAAAAATAGCGCTAGCCAATAGAATAATCGCATATGAAGGACTCTTTGTATTAGATGTCCATCTATGTAAATAGGCTCAGGATGAGGAGGGAATTGGTCATTCCAAGTCTTAACACGGGGGAATGTCAGAAATGGTATTCTTGTGATCAAGTAGGCCATTGTTGCGCCTGAAAAGAATTCAAAAAATTCAATCCACATTTTAATCGCCGCGTAGACTCTTTAGTACAGCCTCTGTTTTATCCATTCCCAAAGAAATATCTTCACGTGAAATGGTATATGCAAACCTAAGGTGGCCTTCACCAGATGGACCAAAAGCACTGCCTGGAGAACATAGCACTCCACCTTTTAGCAGTTCAATCGCTACTTCCTCACTATTCATCCCAGGTACTTCCACTTTAGGGAACACATAGAATGCACCCTCTGGAACATGACATTGCACCCCCGGCATTGAATTCAACCTTGAACAAATTAAATCTCTACGAGCTTTGAATTCTGCACACATTTCATCAGGATAAGAATCGGCTTCATTAATTGCAGTTAGTACTGCATACTGCATTGCATCATTTGAACAAGCAGTAATGTAGTATTGAATCTTAATCATCTGACCCATCGCTTCTTTATTTGCAGACATTATGTATCCAATTCTCCAACCTGTCATCGCGTATGTCTTTGAGAAAGAATTGATGAGTATTACTCTCTCATCATCACATCCAACAAAAGATACGTGTTCACTATCGAAGACTATTCGGTCATACACTTCATCTGTAATTATCCACAGATCATGACGCTGTGCGAATGCAAGCAATTCGTCTCTTTGCTCCACAGTAATTGTTGCCCCTGTTGGATTGGAAGGGAAATTGTACAATATCGCTACAGTATTTTCATCGACTAAACTTTCAAGATGCTCGATTGTAGGAACAAACTCATTCTCAAACAAGCATTGGTAGAAATTTGGGTCTCCGCCCCAAAGGCCTACATCTGGACCATACAAAGGAAAATATGGCTCAGGCAAGAGGACATTATCACCAGGATTTACCAAAGTTGCAAAAATGTTCAGAAGTGCATTAGTGCCGCTCATTGTCATACAAACATTTGATTCATCAAGCCCTGGACACCGAGATTCCCAAGATTCTGCGATTCTCCTTCTGAGAGATGGCAGTCCTGCAGTTGTTGTGTATTTGTTGTGGCCATCCTTCATGGCTTGATACATTGCATCTATTGCAACCTTCGGAGGTTGAAAATCGGGTTCTCCTAATCCGAAAGAAATGACATCGTCGCCAGCCATATCAAACATCTTTCTTACGCCAGTTGGCTGGATGTCTGAAGCACGCTTAGAGAAACCACGCATGTCAACACGAAAGCGATTGCACTTTTCAAGATGAGCCATTATCCGTATTGACATCAACCAATACTGCCTCTAAGAGTTCATCCTCAATCTCACTTTGAGATTCGTCTGATTTCTCAGAGATTACCGCTAATTGAAGTGGTTCATCACCGCTTTGACGAATGGCTACAAATGCCCCAAATGCAATTACTGCAAGACCAACAGTAGCAATGAATAGGGTTCGACCAAGGGATTCACCGCTGCTTAGTGAGAAAACATTGCCTCCACCAAGAACCGAGTCCCAACTTATCATTGATGATGCACCATCGGAGTCAACACCTCTGACAATGATCATGTTGTAACCACTTGGAAGTGAATCTGTATCAACCTCGAATTTGAATTCAAACGTTTGATAGGTGCTCAAATTACCATCAACAGATTCATACATTACTTCCTCCCAAGTTTCTCCACCATCTGTTGAATACTCTATCTTCTCCATGGCAACGCCACGAGACCATGCAATTCCAGTATAGGTATTCATAGTTCCATCGACATTTATGTCCTCGATATGAACTTGAAGATCCAAATTCATACTCGCAGTTTCAATTCCTGACATGTTCAAGTATTCAGCTGTCCAAACAGCATCATGACCGTGTACTAGACCCCAGCCGAAGTCTTTGTTCCAATGTGGGTCGTGTTCTGGTTGTGATGCATCGCCCATCCTAGTAGCGGTTGAGCGCAGAATTTCTCTGATAACCAGGGGATTTATCTCATCGTTAACTTCCATCATTAGTGCAATGATTCCGGTAACTGCTGGAGTTGCATATGAAGTTCCCGAACCACGTCCTGTGTAACCATTTTGTGAGGCATCTCCGCCTAAGAAGTTGTTACATCCGCCTGATGTTACACACGCTTCAGCTTGTATGATGTTGGTTCCCGGGGCTGTAACATCGGGTTTCATCTCATCTATTGGATTGGAGTTTCCATTATCTCTTCTTGGACCTCTACTTGAGTAAGATGCGATTGTGTCGTCTTCACGGTCGATTGTATTCACGTCGTCTGTTGCACCAACTGTAATAGAAAGAGAAGACGAGCCCATTCCCGAAAGCCCATCATTATCTGGACCATCATTTCCTGCTGCAACGCTTACTGTTACCCCTGCAAGTGTTGCTTCGTCTAGTATTCTAGAATGCATGTCTTCTCCATCACTTCCTCCGCCTTCGTGGCTAGTAATTCCCCAGGAAAGCGATATTATGTCAATCCCATGCAAACTTTCGTCTACACCCGGCCAAGCTGTGTCTTTGTTGTCAATAATCCATTGCAGTCCGTTCATGGCTGATTCATAGAATTCTTGTGAAAGTAGATAATTCTCGAAAGGACCTGCGCCTGCATCTGTCCCGATTCTGACATCGATTAAACTTGCATTGGGAGCTGAACCTTCGAATCCTGTTTGCTCACCGTTCGCATCTAATCCTGTTGCTGCAGCCATCCCCATGCATGCAGTACCGTGTTGGTTTCCGTCATCAGGGTCGAATGAACCGTCGGTTTCTCTACCGCCTGCCAAAATACACTCTGGATCTGTGTGAACGAAACAAACTGCGTCATATCCCGCAACGAATTTGTCTTTGAGACCAGGGTGCTCATTATCAGTTCCAGTGTCGACCATTGCGATGTTTATGCCTGCACCACGCATTGGGCTGTGGTTCCATGCAGTATGAGGATACTCTTCAGATTGCTCTGCCAAAATGTTCGGAGTCTGAACATCACCCCATAGGATGACTTGACCATATCTTTCTACCATCACTACTCCTTCAATTTGTGACAGTTCCCAAACATCTGAAGAATTGATGACTCCGAGTAGTACTGCATCTACTGCTTCAATGACATCTGTTATTTGGTATCCGAGAGATTCTAGATGAGCAACATCTGAATCAACAACTTCTCTAGAATAAGATAAGCCAATACCAACTGGAGAATCTAGAGTTTCAAGCGAGTCATGGATTCCGTTTCTGTTGGAATCCAAGGTTGTTCTTTCCCACCAATCTATCTCTTCATGAATCACTGGAGTCATTGCTGGAATTACAGTTGTCCAATTCTCGTCATGATTCGTCTCATGACCGATTGAGCCAGTTAGAGGTGCAATGAATAATACCAAACAAAGGAAAGTGAAACCTTGACGCATAGTCATCCCTAAACCTACTGCGATAAGCACTAAACATCAACATGTTGGTGAACTGATTGCTTGATTGAGGTGGGAGCACAGGGATTTGAACCCCGACCGGCTGGTATCTTCTGATCCGCCACTAAGTTTTGTGTGTACGGCTGGTGGC
>Ga0208277_1000899_pt1 | contig 17514 bp, 10 predicted proteins | sample ETNtaG_5_FD_185782 | JGI IMG/M metagenome (GOLD analysis project Ga0208277, IMG submission 185782) | Marine microbial and viral communities from oxygen minimum zone, Eastern Pacific Ocean - ETNP201406SV205 (SPAdes) (version 2) | ecosystem: Environmental > Aquatic > Marine > Oceanic ...
TTTTTTTTTTTTTTTTTGTTCAGATCCAGTGTTTGATTATATTTGGCTGTGGGGAACATCACCCTTTCCTTGAGCGATTGCACTATAGACGATAATCCACTGCCTTGGGTGGGCGGTTCCAGGCTCTCTGAAAACGCCTTAGCAGCTTGGTCCAAATCTTTCACATCTTTGTAGTGACCAGCATACACGGAATGCGCAGCCACTGCCTCATAATCGCCTGCACGTAGATGGACAGATAAGGGCGGTGTGTCATCGTACTCGGTTGTTTCGATGCGTATTTGAATCAACGTCACAGTGCTCATTCTTGGCATAATATGTATGCGGTCATAAACAAATTCAGATCCCTTGTTTTCTTTTGGGGTCCTTTGTGCCCTTTTCGCTCTTTCGGCCTCGACTTGTTCCAGTTCGTTGTTCGCCTCTTCAATATTGGTGGATTCCTCTCTTGTTTTAAGAACACTGTCCACAATGGCGGTATTCACAGGGGTACCGGTTATGAGGCCGTCCAAAAATGCAAGAACGGCCGTCTCGCCACTGTTGTGTAAATTGAAACGCATGACTTCTCCGATCTTTTGAACATTTGGGGACTGCTGACCCATTTGTATTTTTATATCCTCGCAGAGCGTCGTGAGCCGTTTTAGAATGTTCACGACACAGCGCGGAGCACTCTCGTTTTGGCCGCCGATAATGTGAGATCGCGCCTTTGCCTCTTCCCCTTGAGTTGAGGGGTCACTGTTCCTGACGAGAGCTTTGACGGTGCGTTCGGTCGGCCGTTTGGGCACTTTACGCATTTTCATTTTTTTGCTTGCCCTTGGGTCTCCTTTTGCAAGCCTTCTGTTGTTTACAGCAGCTCTAAAATTGTCATATGCAATTTCCGAAGCTTGTTTTTTGTAGTTTTCATATCGCGATTCGTTTTCCTTTTTGATTTGTGCAATCTGGTCCTCGTGTGCCAAAACGCGCTCTTTCCAAAGTTCCACCTCGCGATAACTGCAAATCCCCAAGGCACTTTGCGCTGGCGCGCTAAAAGGATATGGCACAATCGTCGCGTTTGCTACTGTGTCGAACACCGAATAAGGGACCACGTCCATTCTGCCAATTTCGATCACTTCGTCGAGGGCACTGGGATCTTGGTTGCGTCGCTCGGATGATCTGCAGACTTGCTCAATCACCAGTTGCGTTTGTGCTGGCCATTTTGCTTCATTTTCTAAACGCACGCCAATCGCCAATGGCCGAACCCGCGTTTCAGGTGATGGGGTGTAGTTTTCAGGTTGCGCGCCTTCGGGGACTTCCCCCTTTTGAAGTGTCCGAAATGGAGGTGGCAGAGTGCAATGAACTTCGTGCGCGTTTTCTTTTTTCTCCAGGTTGTTACACCGCAACCCATCAACGACCACGGTCCATGCATCATCATCAGGACCGTCGAGTCCTCTCACAAGTTCGATGCTAATGGGATCGTCGTCAGAACTGGGTTGTGGCCAAGGAATGCCACGTGCATGATCTATGGGTTTCTCGCCAAGTGTGCCCGTTGCCGCAACAACTGGCGTCTCCCCGCCTGGGTTCTCTTGGGTCCATTCGCTGTATGCCGGGTCTTCCACAAAACGAGGACGACTTAGTGCAGTAGGTGGGACAAACTGCTCATGAGGCATCGCTGTCTGCCAATGAGATAAGCTCGCGCGGCTTATTCTTTGGGTGGGACATGCGACTTAGCAATGTCGGCCACTCTGGCTGTCCGGAAACGCCTTAGCGACTATGACCACAACACATTTGTGGGGAAGCTACTAAAAACACAAGCCGCAGCGGTTTCTGCAGCTGGATCTAAGAGTGTGGCCAGTGGTATCACAAAAGCCATTCCAGCGAACAACAGTCCGTGCAATGAATGCGTGTTAGATGCACGCTTTGCCATGGGCGCAAACTGTGGAGCTTACTTGCGCGCAAATGTCCACGCACTTCATACTGTGACACCTAAAGATGGGACGTCACTTGCGGATAACCTGTCACCGGAGGTGGAGCTTGCAGGTCGCGAGGGTCTTTATCAGGCACTTGGTGTGCACATCGCCGAAAGGGAAGCGAAAAAAAGGGAACTCCTCTCCTCACACATGCAATACTGTGGCTGGTTGTTGTCGATCGCCGAAATATACGACTTTTGTCATGCATACCTGGGCACGGAAGGGGGCTCATCGGCAAAACAATCGGCCCGAAACGTTCTTGAAGGGTTTCATAATGCTCGCAGTGCACACCCACTTGATCTGGAACACACACTGACCAAACAGGATATCGAGGTGCAAAGCGAAATTGTGCGTGCGCTTTTGGTGCTTTTAGACTACCCCGCTGACACGGCGGCCGTGCAGCTGAAGGAAACGCTGGCGGTAGCACAGCGTGCCATAACTGCACAATTGCGCATTGCCAGGGCAGCATCAAAATCTGCAAAAATTTACAAAGCTGATGGAATCCCTCTGTGGTTAGGCCAAAGGCGCGATGACAGTGACAATGACAATGATGCTGAATTCGCAGCTACAGCTACAAGTGCGGCAAATCTGGCTGCCTTTCCACAGCTTACGGTGCGAAGTGGTAAGGGAACGCACAACGTTTCCCATATTGGCGCCCCTAATTACACTGTTGTACGGCCAGTGTTTGCCAACAACGACTACACTGCTGGTGCTATTCGCAATGTCACGGGCATGAATGCGTGGGCAGTGGGACTAAGAAATGCTTTACGTGACCGTTTTCCCTCCACCGCCGCTTGGATGATCTATGGCCACGATGAAGAAACCTGGCGAGAAAGTGAGGCCCAGAATAGAGAACTATATCCAGACCAAGACCTATCTACCGGTCGCATTGCACGTTGGAGACGAGCGATGGAGTTTGCAAAGGAAGGCACACAGGAACTGGAAATTATACAAAGGATGGATGCTATCATAGGAGTTATGGATGGCACAAAAGAAGAAACGGTTAACACAGAAACGGGGGAGTTCGAGATTGTAGACATTCCATTTGGAGAGCAGGTCACGGATCAAGCGGAGCTGTACCTTAAACGAGTCGCGACTGCGTTGCTATACCCCGCCCCCCGGCCTGAAGAGACAGAAGATTTCCAAATGTTCACTTGGGACCCAGTAAATTACCGCGACGTAATTTACAGCGATGAATTCACATCATTGAATTACGATGAAGACGATCAAGTAATCGATCTGTTAAGCAAAAAAACACACTTGACGCCAGATGAAACAAAAAGGATGTTGGCTTACCTTGACTATTTCCTCTTTCTGCAACCAAATACGATCGAAATGTATAACAAGCATCTTCAAAACGGTTTTTTTGAACCGGATGGTGCTGTCGTAATGATGGCCGATACATTGAAGATGAGCGTGCAACGAGCAATGAAAGCCGTCGACCAGGTACGAATCCAAATGGAAAAAGCAACAGACTTGAGTGGAGAACCGCCATACGCCGGTGTTACGCCACCTAACAGCACCAGTACAAGCGGCGGCGACCTATTCCCGAAGCGGGCTGCATTGTACGCGACAGGCCCAGCATTTGTGTACAAGCTCGTAGAGCAATTTTGGAACCGTTCTTCATACACTAATTTCAAAGATCCTAATGATCCCAATGATCCCGGAAGGGTGAGGCAGGCAGGAAACGACTTTTGTGATTCCAGTCCAACAAGTATGAACAAAGAGGATGTTTTGGATGGCCTGTGTGCTGCATTCTCTCAGATGAGGGAAGACGGGGGACCAGAATATTCACAAAATGGGCTCGTGAGACGCGAATCAGGCGTAAGCTATACGTGGCCTAGCAGCTTGCGATCTCGAGCGCGTTCTGGCGACACAATCGACTGGTGGCGGTCTAAAATCTGGCCACAGGGTCAGCCCCATTCCGAAAATCAGGAGTACGACGCTGCACAAACAGCTGGTGACATAGCACAGAACCTGGAACAATACACCAACGAAAACTGCAAAAATTTGCCTAACAACCTTCAAGAAATGGTCGCGTTCTGTTTGATGCGCGGGCTATGTGCTGAGAAAGCGGTTTATCACTCCACTGATGGTTCCGCCGATCAGGACGATGAACTCGCTTACAACATACCACGTGCAAATTATCCTAACGATGCATGTGCCAAAGTGATTGAATATGCTAACGCGCGGGTCGGCGACGCGAAATTCGACAATTCTCAACTTCCAGAGGAATGCAAGGGACCGTCTGCGTTTTGTGGCATGAAAGTTCAGACTGTCAGTGATTTTGTGAGGGACGACCACGACAAACCCGGTGCCCAGGCAAACTACACAGAGGCCCCGAAAGTCTGCAAGTGGATTCCAACCGAACAAAAATACGGACCAAATAATCGAGTGTGGCACAAAATCAAAGGTGACGAGGAAACAAAACACGTTGCAGAGGCTTCTGTGCTAGAGCATTTGATCAACTATTACAAACGTCGAGCCACACACGATGAGGCGAGGAAGGTGTTGTACTTGGCATGCGCCGCGTCAGTGAAGATCACACAGCTACGTTCTATTGATTCAGCTCTACAAGGGGCTAATATGGCGAATGCAAGAAGTGACAGCTTTCTCGACGCCATTCGTTCGGGCGAAACAAGGCTTCAATTTTGTGTCACCCGGCCAGTAATGCGATGTAAAAACGGGGAAATCCTCTACCCGTGCGACGCGGGTGTCGCTGGCTGGAGCGTGTCCAATGTCGGACATGATGGGCAACAAAGGCCACCAAGTGAGCCGGACACCGAAGGAGACGGAGAGGGGACACCAGTTGCCCTCGAAGGTGTAAACACAAAAGGGACAACAAGTGGAGTGTCGGGCAACCGCAAAGAGATTTCGATCAGTTTCGCAACCCAAGCAATGCGCAAGGGGGTTGGGCAAATAGATGGTAAAAAGCCTCCGTTATATGTTGCTGCGCCACCAGGAACATCGAATCCTGTGAGCAGCGAGGAAGATTACAAGCAAATGAGCTGGCGTGAAAGGGCAAAGGATGCTTTTCCAAAGAACAGGGGCGATTTTAATTTGCACCCTCAGATGATCCTCTCTACACATCGTCTGCTTCTTGAGCTCAAACAGCTGAAATCTGAAAAAGACCACATAAAACGCCTACGGGACGACGATGCAGCATTGACGAGTAAGCACACGTGTGAAGCTGAAACACGCGACCAACTCGCCCGTTTGCGTCGCCATGCCATATGGAATGACACGCTCCGCGAGGCCGCCATTTCGGGAGATCGCCTTTGGGGTTTTGTCCGCCAACTCTCGGGTACCATCCACGAGCCTGTGGATGCCATCTGCCAAATCGACGAGGGACAGCTAATTGCCCAGCAACGTGAGACGATCCAGCACCGGCAACGTGCTAGTGAACAAGCAGCACGCGAACACATGGCGTTAGTCAAGAACGTGTTTTCTTCAATTCTTCGGGAAGGTGGTCTGTCTCTTGGCCTTGGCACTAGTGGTGCTGATCTTGGCCAATTCAAGGTGATTTCTAGTGCATTGCGCAAGCAAGCAAGTGATCTCACCAGTCGCAGCTCAGGGGACGGCTTCTTTACAAATGCTGTTCAACTGGAGCAGCTGCTCGCAAAAGGCACAGGGGAAATCTCCCTGAGCCAGCTTTTTGAACAGCTTCGTCAGGCTGGCGTAGAACTGCAACAGGCTGCACTGTCAGCAAACAATTCGTTTGATGGCATCCCGGACATGGGAGGATCGCTCGAGTTTCTTTCCGCACCACGAAACAGCCTCGTGCTGCGCTACAAGCCAGAAGCGCTGGCTGCGATGCGTCAAGCATACGACTCGTTCCAGCAAGAAATGAAGCATCACCACTGGCACGTGACGAGACACATCACCGCGTACGAACTCGTTGAAGGGTGTAGCGAAGAGCTGTGCACCGCGTTTGCGGCCTACTGCGCGCACCTGCTGGCCAATGCGCGCATCTTCTCGTCGAGCCTTGCGCCATACGTGGGTGTGCAGCCGGCTCGCGCTAATGCGGCGCAGCTTCAAATATCCCTGCACAAACTCGTCCGGGCTGCTTGCAACTATGTTATGAGGGTGTCGCCTCCATGCTTTTCCCTCAACTCAAAGGGAAGAAAGCTGTACTTTATGGGATCTTAAATGCAATTTACAGAAGAAAAAACAAGATCACATTGTGCGCGCCTGGAAAATGTGCAGTAAAACGACAGGCTATGTGTCAACAAAAAGTGGTGTTAACTGTGTGTGCTGGTGTATTTTGGTGTCTGATATGAATTCCCGAGTGAGGGTACGTGCCGTTTCCAGTGAGCTTCCTCGTTTACGCAATCCCCGCCTTGTAGAACTGAAGTCTGTAGCCGATTCCATAAAGTGCGATTCGCCGCTAGACTTTTCTTCTTGGAAGGTTTCTAACTTTTGCACAATGTCCTCAAATGACGCTCTCAACTCCGTCTCCTGAACGTCTAGAGCACAGTCGTCATCGCAACGTTCTTCAGGCGTGTGTTCCTGCACTAAATCACACGTTGGGCCACTCGGAGCCACAACACCAGCCACTAGAATCGCCTCTAGTTCCGGTAGATTCGATGCCAGCTCAACCGGTGGTGCCGCGTGATGAGCGACCGGCGGTGTTGGTGTGTGATGAGCGACCGGCGGTGTTGGCGGAGCCGTGTTTGGGGTCGTCTCAACTGGTGCCTCCGACACTACCAGTCGAATGGGTTGCACCTGCTGGAGACCCAGTACATGCTCTTCGATCACTTCTCGGTCACTCGACTCCATCTGCAGAGCATCACTGTATTCCACCCCCACGAACTCCTCCTTTTCCCCCTGCCCCTCAGTCGTTACTCCCTCCTCTTTTGCCTCTGGCGAAGCCTCCACCGCCTCTGGAGCCTCCGGAGCCTCCACCACCTCTGGAAGCTCCGGAGCCTCCACCACCTCTGGAGCCTCCGGAGCCTCCACCACCTCTGGAAGCTCCGGAGCCTCCACCGCCTCCGGAGGCTCTGGAGCCTCCACCGCCTCTGGAAGCTCCGGAGCCTCCATCTCCTCCGGAGGCTCCGGAGCCTCCACCGCCTCCGGAGCCTCCGGAGCCTCCACCGCCTCTGGAGGCTCCGGAGCCTCCACCGCCTCTGGAGGCTCCGGAGCTTCCACCGCCTCCGGAGGCTCCGCCGCCTCCGGAAGCTCCACCGCCTCTGGAGCCTCCAGGGCCTCCACCGCCTCCGGAGGCTCCGCCGCCTCCGGAAGCTCCACCGCTTCTGAAACTTCCGTCACCTCTGTGTCAGCCAGAGGTGGCCTCTCTGCCCCCCTCGTCGCAAACTGCGTTTCCAAATTCACGCTCGTCTCCAGAAATAGGAGCTCGTCGAGTTGCACATCTAAATCCTCAAGGGACTGCTCTGAAAGACCTTCCAGATTCACCAATTCGTCAAACGCTATCGTCGTCCCTAAACAATCAACAGGAGGAAACACAGCCCCTTCTTCTTCCTCCATCACTGCCACTACGACGGTCCATCGGTTGTCAGACCAATCCTGTTCCTCTCGTTAGCGCTAGAATCACCGCGTCCAAACTCGACTGCCCAGCTAGTTTCCAAATGACAGCCAATAATCATAATGGAAAAGGGCGCGGCACTACAGACAGCGTCGCTCAACGCGTCCTCGGCATCTGCAAACTAACAGATGCCGATGCCCAAATCAAATATGTGGGTCGCGATGAGAATGACCGCACCGTCGTACGCATTGCCTCGTCGGTGACAAGCTCGGTGTCGGCGCTTCAGAAATGTTTGTCGGCTTCAATGCCGCTTGCACGCGTGGGAACATCGGAAAACACACTCGATGGCAGTATGGAGGCCAAAATCACAGTACCAACAAAATTGGACGAGTGGGTTCAGGCAAACGACATTACTACTGACAAGCGATCCATGAAAACTCTACGATACGTGTCCGTAGCGCTACTGTGTGTCGGAATGGGCATGTGGCTCTCAAGTATCGTTGAGACTGTCGCAAGTGCAGACGCACTCGAGATTTAGGTAGCGCCGGATTCGGGCGGGCAAGGGGTGGTTCATGGGCATCGATGTGCTCTCGCTTTGTAACGAGTCGTCTAACCACTCCTCTTCCCAGTTGCTTTCGACCATTTTAACCTGTTTCTTCGCGCTTTACATCGCATTCGATTCGGGTGTAGCGGCATTTGTTATATTCCGCAAAGTGCACCAGTCGACGCAAGAGAACACATTAGAAACAAAGGAATAGAAGTTTATTTTTAGGTGTGTGTGTGTATTTTACTTGCATGTTGTATTTTTTCGGCGTAACGCGTGTTGCGCGCTGATACTACTTGTCATCGCTCTCGGAATCAGACGGGGTGTTTTCGGGGCCGACTTCCTTCGCGCAAAGCATACCGCTGGAGGAAGACGCCGGCTCAGCGTCTGCAATTGTGCCTCCAAATGCGGGGTCCTTGTCTCCGTGAAACGCAATCGTTCTTTTCATGCCTTTGACATTTCCCATTGCATTGTTGATGAGCTCCACGTGCAAATCAAAGAGGCGATCGTATTCTGGACACTTTCCTTTCGGAAGTTCTGGTACCCAATCCACCGTAACTATGCCCGGAATTTCCACCGATCCCTTCTTTTGGCCCGGCTCTGCATTTATGGGAAGGGCATAGAAGTCCGCCGAGCGAGAAATGACTTTGGCGACACCTATCATGTGCTCACTGAGGAAACTCCGCATTGGCTGTGCATGAATGGCGGTGATTCTTGGTCCAAATGCTCCATAGGTGCACGAGCGCACAGCACCTATCTTTTGTCGCTTTGCTTTTTGGATTTCGGTTGCAAGTTCGTTTTCTTCGTAAAACCAGTGCTGTGGAGAAGTCTCGTGATGCTGTACTGCCTGCTCGCTTAGAGTCAACTCGCTGCTTTGCTTGCGCTTGCTGCGCGTGCCACGCTTTGTTTCGTTCGCCACCTTTTTTTGTGCTTTCTCTTCTTTAAATGCCTGAAGCTCTGACTGAGCAAAGGAAGCCGCCTTTGCGGCCGCATTTCCCTTTTCGATCTCCTCGTTGATTATGCGTGTGTATTCAGCATTCTTCTGTTGGGATGCCCTTTGCTGCATTTCTAGGTTGCATTGGGCAATTTCTTTTTCCCTTCGTTCCGCCTCGGCTTTTTGATTGAGAAGATGCGCCTCCCGTCTGGCGAATTCTGCTTCCTCATCGGCTTCCTTGGCCCTTTCTTGTGCGTCAAGCGTGGCTTTCTCGAACCGCGCCGCTGCACGCGCTTCCACCTCGGCATATTTGTTATGTTCTTCTCGGGCACGCCTCGCTTGCTCCTCGGCAAGTTCACGCTCCTTTGTACCAATGTAAATGTTTTCGGCAAATGTGAATCGCTGTTGGTCCTGCACGCTTGGGTGTGAGAAGTTGTAACCGGCCATCGCAGAATAGATGATCTTTTTAAGGTATTCCGGCCCCAGTACACCAGCGTCTCGCTCGACCTTTGTGGGCATGCGAAACATAAGTTTGCATGGTGTGAGCCTGTACTTTTCGGCAGGAATGCGCACATATACCGCCAAATTAAGAAGTGAGAGAGCGTAGATGCAGTTGCGTGCCACACCGGCTTCTAGCTCGCGATCGTAATTGACCCTCTCCCCGGTGTCATCCACTCCGGTGAGTGGACCGTACTTGGCTTTGAACTTTTCTTGGGGCAAAAATCCCGCCGTTCCAAAACTGTACTTTTGCGTTGCTGCGCGCGTGTCTCCGTCTAGCCCTTCTCTTGCAAGGCCCGTCTTGCCCTTGAACCCGCATTCTTTGATGGGTATCTCATTTAACGCCTCCATCTCGTCGATTGCCATTTTATCGTTAGAATTTCCTGTCACCATTTTTGCAAAGAGAACTCGGGCGATTTTGTGCGCAGAGACGTTTGCTGTGACACTGTTTAGGAACGTTGAGGCGGACACAGTCGACATCGGTTCGCCAAGTGCTCCATTTAGATGAAATGTGTCGGGTGAAAGGCAAAGCACATTGTGGCCTCCGTAATCGATAACGACACCACTTGCGCCCATAGGGGTGCAGGTGCCTGTTTTGTTACCGTTTGCGGAAGAAAGAAACTTGTTGGCACTGTTGTAGTAGACGGCTCTTGCTTTTTTGTTATCCTTCTTTTCCGTCATGGGAAAATCAACCTCGGGCACCCGATTTACGCATATGTAGGCAGTGGGCTCCTGGCCTGACGTCGTCGGAGTGCGACACTTGTTCTCGGTTGCACACTTAATGATTTTGGCGGTGAGGCTACGATTTTGCGCATCAGCGAGCGTTCGTTTTTTCTTGCGTGCCTTCTCGGGCATCCCTTCGCGCCATGCGGGGTTGGGCGTGTAAACACACACAGTGTATTCGCGTCGATCTGAGATTGCACCAGAGTAGTGCGGTCCGTCCTTAAGACCATCGCGAAAGTGGGTTTGGTTTACGTATGCATTTCCCCAAAAGTCGAGAATATTTTTGAAAGTGCACTTGGACGGATCCTCGTGATAGTCGTAATACTCCATTTCTTGCGTTGTTGGATTGAGACGAAGAATCGTATCCTTGATCGAGGGTTCGCCATCTTTCCACTCGCACCCTGGACGTGCTACAGTGCCCATGTTGAAGATGACAAACATGGAACAAACTCCGAGAAAATCGTCCTTTCCAGGACCATTCCGATTGGCAAATTCGAATGCGTTTCGGCGACAACTATTGACAACCCGCATCAAATTGCGCTCATTGACATCGTCGTTTCGTCCATCAGAAAAAGGCCCATCCTGGATCATGTTGGAGATCTCGCCCTTTCCAGGACCGCGGGATATTTTGGCGGTTTTGCGTTCTGAGTCGAACTCTACCGGAAGCCACAGCTCGCACATCTTTTTTCCATCGACCAGTTCTGTGTCCAGCTCGTGGCCCGAGCGGCCCACCAGTCCCCGGTCGCTTCGCGAATCCCACGCAATGTAGATGCACGAGGCGCGAGTTTTGGTATCGTAATTTCCGAGCGACGCGACGCACGTTTTGATCCCCATGCCGTGCATGTGGTGCGTTCCCTTGGTTTTTATGGCTTGTTCCATAGTTGGTCCGCGAGCCAACATGGCTCGCCCCTCTTCTGCAGTAGTGCCAATCAGCGTATTTCCCGAACATATGAGAACGGCGGTGTCGTTGGGTCCGGCGTACTTCATTTCAAACGTAATCTCGCAGCGTCTGTCTTGACACGAACCAAGGTAATTTTCGATTTGCTCGCGAAGCGCCAAACCAGCATGCGCATGGACAGACATGTCGAGCACTTGTTGGCCGGCGTTTACATCCACTGTCCCGCAATAATAATTTGTCATGTCTGGCGAGGGCGGGTGCTGCGCAGGTTGTGCCAGTCAGTGACGAGTGCCTTACCGTACTGTGTATACACCTGCTTGCACTGGAAATGGAAATAGCGTTTAGAAAGTATAGTCGAATGCATCCCTTGCCCAGTGCAAGCAGGCTATCGGTTGGTCCGAACAAATGGTTGGGTGATTATTTCCAAGTGCTCGCTAAAAAGGTAAGTTGGCATAGACAGTGCAAGGTCTGGACAGGCAGCAAGGGTAGTAAGGCTCAGCCGCTGTCGCGAAATCGCAGCAGCACCCCCCGCCACTTCCCAGACCCGTTTGAGGTTGAGGTGAAAATGTCCGAAAAGGAATGCGTAGAAGCACCACCCGACCGCCCCCGTCCCGATCACGAGTCACAGAGCGCGGATGAAAATTTACACGACCCCCCCGTAGACGGCGATGACACCAACTCGGTGGAAAGCATTGTTGACCCTGCGGAAGATTCCAGCACCCAAAAAGACATACGCGCCGCCTCCGCGACAGAGGAAGATAGCATCAAAAAGGCGCTCGCGCAGCGCAAAACACGCGAAACGTTACACGATGAAGCAGTCGGAAAAATTAAGGAGCTTTGTAGAGTCGGCATCATTTCACAAACCGCAGCAGATCCACTTCTCGAAGATATGAACCGCGTTCGCTCGATCGACGTTCGCACAGATGTCCAGGCCCCCAAAAGGGGTCAATATCAAGTGTGCAGCCGAGTCGACAACATGCTGAAAATCATAGGCAATAAACTAAGCACAAATATGCTCGACATAGCGTACTACCAAGATTGGCTAAAACGCTTTACCGACGTCTTCGCCAGCAACCTCAATTGGAGCAAAGACGACGTTCTGAAAGCCACAACTGAGGTGTCCAAGTCGATCACGCCACGAATGCTTAAGTGCGACGCTATGAAAGATAGGTATCTTGAGCAGGCGTACAAAGACATGTTCGAAGATAACTCCCGCCGGCGTTCATTCATTCCGTTTCTGTGGAAGGAGGGAATCAGGACGATGGCGGATATGCCACACGACCCGCTTCGTTGGTACCAGATGTCCGTCGCCTATAATGGCTGGCTTTTCGACCGGCAACGTCAGGGCGTCGAGGACCAAAGGGCAAACATGGTGAAACTGGCCGCCAACGACGAGGATCGCGCGCGACTCCAGAAAATGGTTGAAGAGGCAAACCGGCTTGATGTCGAGATTTTTGGAACAATTTCTCGTGCATACGTTTCGCACACCCCCACGGTCGATCCCGAGGAGTACGCTCGCTACGAACAAATGAAAATTGAAAAACGAAAAGAGCGCGCAAAAAAACGCACCGTTGGCAAAGAGGTCACAGACGGCGATGTAGCGCAGATGGTTGGAGCGAGACAAAACGACGACGACAACCACAACAACACCGTTACCAACACCACTACCGAAACGATTCACGAAGAAAGCGACGATTGTGGCCCCCCAGCCAAGCGGCAATGCGGTGCCTAAACACGTTCGATGGGCTATATAGCCTTACACACCACACACACCGCGACACGATTTGGTGTACGATCATTTGTGCGTGTTCGGTTAGTTTGTTTTATTAGTATCAACAACATCCATTTGGACGGGTCCAAAGTTTGGGTCATCGAAGATTGGAGGTGGAGCACGGGGATGCTCTGGCTGTGGAGTGTTGTTGTTGTTGCCATTCGAGACAATTTGTGCAATTGTGTTTGAAGCTGGCCATTTTTTGTAACTTGCTAGGTCATCCTTGGGAGAATCCGTCTTTGAGCGCTCCGGGAAGGTTTTAATATATGTCGCAGCATCGGAAATCGAAAAGATGCGTGAGTGCTTGTCTTTGTCGAACATAAATTTTTTTGCTCCATCAATGCCAAGAACATTATACATTGCTTCACCGAGGCCGATTGTCGAAGAAGTGGCGTCGAGCATGATTTTAAAGGCAAGGGCGTGGCATCTTGGAATGTAGAACAGAAATTCGCATCTAACTACAGGAGCAAGAACCTCTCCGTTAGCAAGGATCTGACCCTCGCGCCTTTGTCTCTTTGCACCTATACGTTGCATGGTCTCGTATTCGTAGTGGGATATGACCAATCGTTGTTTGATGGATTCCTTTGGGAGGAGCTGGTCGTTATGCCAAGTTTGCATAAAATCCGAAAACCACTCGCGCACGTAATTCCTGAATTGCTCATGTTTGTTTTGTAGCGACCCTTTCAGATAAAAGTTCCACCCGATAGCAAAATCCATTGGGTTCTGTTCTTCCGGATTGTTGGGGCTATTGTAATTGTTGAATTGCTCTGCTCTCAGCACGGCATCGTGGTAATCTGGAGGTTTGGGCATTATTTCAAGCCGAAAAGCTTGCCAAGTCCTTTCTTGTTCGGATGTTATGCTCAGCCCTTCCGAGTGTGCAGGTAAAGGAGCCCAAACGGTACGCCCCTCTTCTTGTGTGGTTGTTGCGGTGAAGGCGCCTCGGTTCACTGGACGACTACCAGCGTTTGTGGTAAGGGCCTGCGAGAGGCCAAGAAAACGCTTCCAAAATGCGCTGGCGCCAGAATCAAGAGCAGGCAACTGCTCATCGATCCACGTGATAAACTGCCTCGCTTTATCTGGCGGAAGGTACAAGCAAAAATGGAACCGTTGAGCTTGCAATCCTTCGTCGGTGGTGTATTTTTTGTCAATGATCAGCAGTCGCCGGTTCCAGGTGAAAGAAAATGCTGCATCATCGCCCGACCTGTTTGGAAGAAACCAGAAGTGGCGCGCGTAGGTTTCAAAGTTGTTACGAATTGTCCACAAGTCTTGAGTCTCTACGTCGTGATGTCCCTTGAACCAAAGGTACCACTCGATGACTTCATTGTCGTTCTCAAGGGGGCCATGTCGCGTATTCCCATTTAACTGTTGGTAGTTCACAAACTTGATTGGCGGCGTAGGCCGCAGTTCCACTCCGTTCCAGACTCCTCTGTCGTAGCCAGATAGCAGTCTTTTCCAAGCCATCTCCTCTTGCTGCCGCGCCATCTCCTCTCGCTCACGCGCCTCTCGCTCTCGCTCACGCGCCAAAAAGGCCTCCCGCTCTTGCGCCTCCCGCTCTTGCTCACGCCTCTGTTGTCGCTGTTGTTCCGCAAGACGAATCGCATCATAATCTGGAAGACGCAATTCAGCATGAACTGAATCGAGAACCTTTAACTTACATTCTGGGCAACTTCGATCCTCCATTTCTTTGTCTTTTAGCCACCTTTCGGCACATTTTTTATGAAACACGTGCATACTTGCGCACAGTTGAATCAGGTGGTATTCGCCTGCATAACCCCAATTGTCTGGCGCCTCCCTGTCCTTTGACAAATTACCTTCCAAACAAATACTGCAGATCTCAGTTGTGGGCCACTGGGCTTTTCTGATGTCGTTTTTATCGTCGGATGGTTCGAACTTAGCATTCCTAAGCATTGCTCCCACGGGAACGCAAGAGTGTATCCTGAGCTTGCTAAGATTGGGAAACATCGTTCCACTAGCGGGGTTGTTCTAATTTTAGACAGACAATTTGGTGCTTATTGTCCTTGATACATTTGTAAAATATCAACCGTAAATACGCGTTGGTACAAATAAGTAATAGTACCTCCTGAGCTTATTAATGTTGGAAAAGCGCGGTTCCGCTAGCGGGCTCGTCCTAAATACGCAGCACCCCAATTAATGGCGCAAGCGACGCTGGACACGCCCGCGCCCAAGGACGTGCCGCGACTACGCGTGGCCGGCACATCAACGGTGAGAAGCACAATTGAGGCAGCGCGAGAGCAACACCAGGGAGCAAGCATCTTTCTCGTAACGCTCAGCTGGCGACACAATGACCCGTGCGGAGCTGACCAGGTAATTGTGATCAACGAACCGCGCGGCGCAGCCTTTGACATGCGCCCACCGCCCAAGGCCAAGAAGGGCGAACCCAAGGAGCAGATGCCCACCCTGGGAATCGATGAGCTTAACGGTCTGATCAACGCAGGCGTGGAAATTGCCGACTTGCTGCACGACGAGCGCTCGCAGGTGATCGTTATGGACGGCTTCCCACACGGACAGATTTACGCGCGTTTCGTGGCGTGCATCGCGGCGCGGTGCATCAAACTGCGCCGCGAGAGTAAGAATGTGACACTTCCGCGCGCAACGGCGCCCGCCGATGCCACATGTAAGGAAATACTCGCGCGCTTCAAATCGTGCCGATCGATAGAAGCGATGCGCGTTGCGGCCGAGGCATACTATGAGGAAAAACTTGCCTACAAGTTTCCGTGAGCGCTAATCACACATAGTGGCCTACGAGTAGCCTATCATTGGCCTAAGTAATGGAAGTCGTTCAGACGACTCGGTCTGGCATAGACCCCCACTTGTCGCCCCCGCCTACCCATTTCTTGTGTGGAACGAGTCTTTGCTAATAAGCGTTCGTGCGTAAGGCCTAGAGCCACCGAGAATCACCCAGAGCCGCGCAGCACCCGACAATGTACAATGCTCTCAAAACAAGCGACATCTGCAATCGCCTTGTGGAAGTTCAGTACAAGTGGCCGGAGTTTGACAATGAGCCTAAAACATTGAGCGTTCTTGTTCATAACGAGATGTCAATATTCAACGAGGTAGCAAAAAGCATCGCACTGGAATGCGACTGGACCGAAGACGCTGGCGCACAAGATCCGGCAATCTGCCTCGAGGCGCGCTTTCGCCGCGGCTCGCGCGGTGGAAGCTATGCGTATGTTGGCATGCTGGGCGCCGCCGAGCAAGCCTACAATTCCATTTCCATCGCGCTTCCTGTCCCATACCCCAAACCAAGTGACGAGATGCTTGATATCTACGACGAGCGTGCAAAAGAGCTCTCAGCCGTCGAATCGATGCACCGCACAAAACGCCACAAGGCGATGGAGCGCGCAGAGCGCTGCAGCGAAAAGGCAGCCAACTGGAACACGACTCCGCGTGACGACGACGACGAATGCCACTCCGTACCGCCCATAAGCGCAACAGATGCAAAAACCGCACCAAGCACCAATTTGTGCTCCACAGAGCCATCGTATGTACCTACCTCCCCATCATACTCCCCGACATCGCCGACTTACTCGAAGACCAGCGCGCCGTAGTCCGATTTGTGTGGGCAGCGATCGTCGAGTTTACTTTTGCGTGTCGCGTTTATAAATGTTTGAATTGAACATCACCTTTATAAAACAGACTTGTGGGATCATGGGCCGCTAAGTAGCGTGAGGTGTTTTTAAATCCAGTTTAATACGTGCTGTGTGTCTTTGGAAGCACATGCACAATGTCTCCACACACACTGATGCGACACTCCTCGCGCTCATTACTCAAGCACTCGACGCGCGCTGGCGGCGTGGTCCCGGCACGCCAATGGGACCCACACCGGGTTGGCTTCTTGCCGCCAGAGGCAACGTCAGCCATGCGCAATCGATGGCGCGTGCGCCTCTGCATGCGGAGGATGCACCGCACCACGCGCCGCAGCTTCAGCACCTGTTTGCGCAGCTGGATTTGGGAATCGCGCGGTTTGCGCTTGAGCACCCATACCACGGGAAAAATCGCACCGCAAAGTTTGCAGCCGAACGAGCGGCCACGATTCGAACGGGTTCAATTGCAGTCGATCTAACTCAGCAGGCCTTTTACTGGCGAGTGGCTGCGAGTCCCCTCGTGCGCCACATTTGCGAAGTCGGCTTTAATGCCGGTCACTCAACCGCACTATGGCTGAGCGCCAACCCTACCGCCACAGTCGACACGTTTGACATCTTCAACCCACACCTCACGGGCTTCATGCGACCCAACCTGCTTCTTTTGCAGCGGCTCTTTCCGGGACGCCTCACCGCACACGTTGGCGATTCCTTGCGCACCATTCCAGCCGCCAACCTCTTTCCGCCGTGTGACCTGGTGCACGTCGACGGCCGACACAGCTACGACAACACCCGGCAGGACACGATCAACTTCATGCGAATATCGCGCCCGTCAACGCTGTACCTGTTTGACGACCAGTGCGACCCACTCAAGTGTTCCGGGCCTAATGCCGGCGTTGCGGAGCCGCCCACCCGCGCCACCGCCGACCTGGTCAGCGAGGGTCTGCTCGTGCCAGTGACTGCCGTTTTCAAAGGCAATCGACAGTTTGCGCTCTTCAGACGTGGTGTCTAGCCACCACACACGCGTTCGTGCAAATGCTGGTTGCAAAATGATTGAAAAAAATATTAAGCCTATAGGCGGCCTAACCACGGCCCAACCACGGCCTAACCACGGCCTAGTGG
>Ga0208277_1000900_pt1 | contig 17508 bp, 13 predicted proteins | sample ETNtaG_5_FD_185782 | JGI IMG/M metagenome (GOLD analysis project Ga0208277, IMG submission 185782) | Marine microbial and viral communities from oxygen minimum zone, Eastern Pacific Ocean - ETNP201406SV205 (SPAdes) (version 2) | ecosystem: Environmental > Aquatic > Marine > Oceanic ...
TTCCATAAACCACGAATACCAATCGTGGTAATGCTGAATCCTTGCCTCATCATCATTCAAGACTTGTTTTGAGAACCCTCGAGATCGCATGCCGTTCTGTACATCACGAATTAAATGAACATCTTGGTCAACCGTAATATCCATTGTCTTTTCACCAGCTATCACATCTTCCTGCGTAAATTCCTCACGTTCAGGGCGCTCATCTGGGATAGGCTTGGGTTTCGGCATAAACTGCAAATCAGCTACAATTTCCGCACTGTCGCTCGGTGGCATTACAAGCGTAACTTTATCCCAGTAGCACTTACTAGGGTCGCTGTGATGGGGTCGTGCTCTCATAATTAACGCTTTATCGGGTTGGAGCGTGATAAGCATATTGGGGAAAATATTATGCTGAAAAATGTCACTGAGTTCTTCGTCTGAAAGAAGATCGTAGTTATACCCAAGTTCAGGGGCCATATCCCTCCTTTTCTTTTGTACGTCTTTCCGAATATCGAGGACTCTTCCGCGATATTCTTCAGGATCCATGCCAAGTGAAAGCAACTGACCTTTCATTAACTTCGTAGGTTCTTCAGGGATCGGAAGCCGTGTATTAACCGTAAATCCATCAATATAAACACTGGTATGTCCATGCTTCCAAAGTCGGACTCTACTGGTTGGGCAATCAAAGATTAAGGCATGTTGAGGGTGGATGTGTTCTACATGATAAAGCTCACCAAAATTATCAAACACTGCCTTCCAATTGCATTCTAAGTGAACTGTTTGATCTTGGGCTAAAACCATATCCTCAAGTCGATAAGGGTCAATCTGTTCCTTAAGCGGGCCGATGTACTCGTCAAAAGATGGCGCATCCTCATCCATGCATATCCAGACCAAGCCTGCCCAGATTTCAGTACGCACTGGGATAAGTGACTGTTTATCGCAATCAATGCCTTGGCTGAATCGATCCTCATCTGGAACAACAGTTAGCGCTCCGTCACGACTGTACGTCCAACCATGGTAAGGGCACACAAAATTCTTGATCCATCCACGTTCGTTAACCATGATGCGTGCGCCTCTATGTTGACATGCATTATAGAAAGCAGATATTTCACCTTGATCAGTATGTGAAACCAAAATTGATTCGGGTCCAATATTGAAAACAAAATACTCACCCGGTTCAGAAACATCAGAAGCTACACCGGCATATAACCAGGTGCGTGGCCAAAGGTGTTCCCATTCTTGGTCAAGCATGTCACGAGACAGATACCGTTCAGCTGTTATTTCTTTTCGCCCAGTGGGAGCAGCGGCATCTTCCTGAGTTTTTTCTCTCTCATGCAGTACATCCGCCATGATTCCTCCCTTGAATTATGATAGCTAGAAACCCTCCAGTTGTGAAGTTTTGGTATTGCCACAACCCTCTTTGTGTAGCGCCTTTTGTCGTCGTACGGTACGGTCTCATGTATGGAAAAGCGCAGAATACTTGAGGGAATACGAGTAATCGATATGACTCAATATCTAGCTGGGCCCACTGTTACAAGAATGATGGCTGAGATGGGCGCAGATATTATAAAGATTGAGCAAGCCCCGTCAGGAGACCCTTCTCGCAATTATGCAATTATCAATGAAAAAGGTAGAAGTGGATATTTCGTTCAACAGAACCGAGGAAAGAAAAGCCTCTGCATAAATTTTGACGAGCCAAGAGGTAAAGACATTCTTTTGAAACTGATTGGTCAAGCTGACGTCTTTGTTGAGAATTATGGACCGGGAGTCCTTGAAAGAAGAAAATTAGATTGGGATTCTTTAAGGGAACACAATCCTGAACTAATAATGGCTTCTATTTCAGGGTTTGGTAGAGAAAGCGCTATGAGTGATAAACCTGCCTTTGATATGATCGCACAAGCTTTCAGCGGAACTATGTACATGACCGGGGATCCCGAGGGACCACCCATGCCAGTCGGTCAATCGATTGCTGATGTTATGACAGGAGTGCATGCAGTAGCGGCGATCGGGTACGCACTTTTTCATAGAGAACGAACTGGAAAAGGACAATTCCTAGATATTGCTATGGTTGATTCCTTATTTCACTCTCAAGAGCTCGCAGTACAAGGTCCGTCCTTAACAGGGATGAGGTGGAAGCCTAAACGATCAGGTCATTTATCAAGAATTAACAGCCCACTTGGAGCTTTCAAGGGGCCACAGGAATGGATTGTTATCCAATGCATGGAAGCGCAATGGCCACGCTTTGTGGAAGCGATAGGGAGACCAGAACTTCTGCATGATGAACGTTTCGCTGACCTTAAAGGAAGAATGAAGAACCGTGATGACTTAAACAATATCATTCATGATTGGATGCAAAGCTTTGAAAACGACCAGGACATTCTTGATATTCTTGCCGAGGCGCGAGTCCCTTCGGGACCTGTTCTCGCACCCTACGATGCGATAGGTCACCCATATTTTGAGTCGCGCGGAGCTGTTCGAGAAGTTACCGATCCGCTTCTAGGAAACGTGCATATTCCCGGTGATCCGCTCAGGTTCTCTGACTTTCCTGAACCGCTAGACCTAGTAGCGCCAACTTTAGGGCAGCACAACCAAAGCATTTTGGAGTCACTTGGCCTGTCCGAAAATGAAATAGACCAACTTAACAATGACAAAGTCGTGATCAGTGGAGACACATAGTGGGAGTGCCATTAGACTTAGATGAAGCGAAAGAACTTGATGCTCGGGACCCCCTCACAGAACTTCGAAACGAATTCGAAATTCCCAAGCACTCTAATGGTATAGACCAAGCCTATTTCGCTGGAAATTCATTAGGGTTACTTCCCAAAAGAACACGCCCTGCGATAGTAGAAGCTCTTAATCAATGGGGGGAAAAGGGAGTCAGCGGTCATTTTGATGGGGAAGAAGCATGGTACCGATTAGATGAAAGTATTGCTGCGCTCCAGACAGGCATCGTCGGTTGTCTTCCTTCCGAAACAGGCATAATGGGATCATTGACCACTAATTTACACATGTTGATGGCTTCCTTCTACAGGCCAACCGGTAAACGACAAAAAATCCTTATTGAACCCCACGCATTTCCATCTGATAGATACGCTGCTGCGGCTCAGATAGCATGGCATGGTGGAAACCCAAACACAGATGTCGTCACTCTTGAAGCAGAGAACCCAGACCACCTAACACCAGATGACCTAGAACGCACCCTGCACCATCACAAAGATATTTGCTTAGCGCTACTAGGAGGAGTTAATTACTACACCGGACAATTTCTTGACATTGCGACCATGTCCACGATACTAAAAAATCAGGAAATCACTTTTGGTTTAGATCTAGCCCACGCAGTAGGAAATGTTCCTTTAGAACTCCACGACTGGGGAATTGATTTTGCTTCATGGTGCACCTATAAGTACCTAAACGCTGGACCGGGAAGCATTGCCGGCTATTTCGTAAATCACAAACACCACGCAAACAAAAACTTAGTGCGCCTAGCCGGTTGGTGGGGGAATGACCCTGACACACGATTTGATATGCACGGGCAAGAAAATTTCATTCCTCGACAATCTGCAGATGGATGGAAAACATCAAACCCCTCCCTTCTAGCCATGATTCCTCTAAAAGAATCACTAGAAATATTCGCAGACCACGGCATGGTTGCCCTCCGAGAGCGGTCAGTCAGGTTGACAAAATATTTCGAGGAGGGTGTTAAAACAATCAGCAATATCTCCTCAATTACGCCCACTGACCCTGAGCGTCGAGGCTGCCAGATCTCAGTTCGGGTCTCCGGAAGTGCATCGGACCTTGAAAAAGAACTTGTTGGATGCGGAGTTGTTCCTGACGCGCGAGACCCAGATATTCTGCGATTCGCTCCCGTCCCGATGTATACAACATTTACAGATATCGCTAGAGCACTTCAGGTGCTTGATCGACTTGTAGCAAATTAGAGGCTCTTGAATCCCCAATTACCGAAATAATTTGATAACTTCAATGAACATGAAAACACCTAACATCCTTCTCATCGTTTCAGACCAAGAACGTCAACGAGACTGGCTGCCAGCAGGACTAGATCTACCTGCAAGGCAACGCCTACTTGACGAAGGTTTGGAATTTACGAATTATTACACGCACACCTCTCCCTGTAGCCCATCGCGCGCAACACTATTCACCGGACAATACATGCTTCAACACGGTGTCTTAGAAAACTCAACAGGTCCTGAAAACACAAACCTTCCAACCTCGACCGCAACTTTAGGCCACATGCTCCGTAACGTCGGTTATAAAACTGGATACAAAGGAAAGTGGCACCTACAAAACCAACGGTACCCAGAAATGGAAAAGTACGGCTTTGGTGATTGGGAAGGAAATGACTCAGCATGGTGGGGATTACCAGGAACAGGAACAGAGTTCGATGAACCCATTACTGATCAAACAATCACTTGGTTAAAAGAAAACGCAGCTTCAGATAAGCCATGGTTCCTAACCACTGCATTCGTAAATCCTCACGACATCATGTGGTTCCCATGTGACCAACCGTGGTGGCAGGTTGATAACAAAGCTGAAACTGATCATGTGCGCGAGAGACTCAAGGATAGAGATTGGGGAAGAAAAGATAATTTCCCCCCATTTGCTTATGAACTAGACGAGTGGTTCACCGAACTACCTGAAAATTTCCACGATGACTTGCATACAAAACCTGACGTTCACCGTCGGTGGATGCATGCCATGCTCAAATGGGGAGCACCTGGAACTATGAATCGAGAAGACGAATATCTATGGCTTCGTTATCTTGACTACTACGTCAAACTGCACGAATTGAATGATGCACAAATGATGAGAATATTCAAAACTCTCGACGAGCTTAATGTTTGGGAAGACACAATCATCATTTTCACATCAGACCATGGAGACCAAGTAGGATCTCATGGCCTCAGATCAAAAGGACCATGGAATTACCAAGAAACAATGCGAATTCCGCTCTATATGAAAATTCCTGGTACAACCAAAGCAGGAACTAAAACACACTCCTTAGCTAGCCATGTTGACTTGGCAAAAACCATTGCTGAGTTTGCTGGGGTAACCACAAGTGACTACCCAGGTCTTGTCGGTGAGAGTCTTTCGCCTATCTTTGATGACTTGGATACGAAGATAAGAGACTATGTTTTATTTTCCCAGCAATGGCCTTGGTACAAAGGAGTTGAGCATACCAGATACGCCAGTGCGGGCATTTTTGACGGACGATATAAATACTGCCGATACTACGGTATCGGTGGCGGGGCCGATGCAGCAGGAGTCCCGTTATCTGGGACGATTCAATTTGAATTAGATAGCCCGTTTGAAGACCATGACCATGAATGGTACGACTTGCAGGAAGACCCGCATGAACTCATAAACCTTGCGATGGATCGTTCACGCAGAAATGAGCTTCGGGCAAGATTCGATGAACTGCGAGCAATTGAAGAAGTAGATTACGCTCCAATTCCTTCGTAACATAAACGTTTTATTAATTGATAATCTATTCAATTTCGTTGCGACAAATGTAAATTTTTGGCAGACTTAACAAGTTGGGCAACCTGTCCAACACCTTAAATTAATTAATAAGAGGGGAATTACATGCGAAATAGACGTCTATTAAGACTTCTAGCCATTTTGTTTGCTTTCACACTCGTTGCGTTGCCTGCTTGTGGTGGCGATGACGATGAAGCTGAAGGTTTGAACATGGGTACGTTGTTGCCTGAGACCGGTGCGTTGGCATTCTTGTCAGCTCCGTTGCTTGAAGGTGTCAACATGGCTATTGCTGATATTAATGCCGCTGGTGGTGTCAACGGTGCAGATGTTACCTTGACTCCTGGTGACTCAGGAACAGATCCTGAAATTGCTAACACCACGGTTGATCGGTTACTAACTGAGGATGTGGATGCCATTGTTGGTGCCGCTGCTTCAGGTATTACCGGTTCAGTGATTGATAAGATCACGTCAGCTAGCGTTACTCAGTGTTCACCATCTAACACAGCCGCTGGTCTCGGTACTTCTGGTGATAACGGATTTTATTTCCGTACCGCACCATCCGATGACTTGCAGGCTCCAGCACTCGCGAACGTAGTGCTTGGTGATGGATATACAAATGTGGCTGTTGTGAGCCGCGCCGATGATTACGGTGTGGGCTTCAATGCCGAATTCGAACCAGCGATTGCTTCCGGTGGAGGAACCATCGTATACAACACACCATACGCACCTGAAGCGACAAGCTTCGATGATGTCGTACAAGATGTTGTTGCGTCCGGTCCTGATGCTGTTGTACTTGTAGCGTTCGAAGAAGGTATCCAAATACTACAAACAATGGTCGAACAGGGCGTAGGCCCAGACGCCATCCAGATTTACATCACGGATGGTATGGCGACCGGTGAACTCGGTGTTCTCATTGATGAGAGCAACCCAGGTATTGCTTCAGGAATGAAGGGAACTCAACCAGCTGCTGCTCCTTCGAGTGGTGCTGATTTCTTCCCAGCTGCATTCGCTGAATTCGCTCCTGGTGTTTCAACAATCTTCTCCGCTCAGTCATATGACTGTGCGATCCTGATCGCTCTAGCTGCTGAAGCAGCTGGTTCTAATGACTCAGCCGATATCGCAGCTGCGATGGTTGATGTCAGCCGTGACGGTGAGAAGTGTTCAACATTCGCTGCTTGTAAAGCGTTGCTTTCAAGTGGAGCCAACATTGACTACGACGGTGCTTCCGGTGCCATCGATTTCCTTGATGTAGGTGAACCAGGAACAGGTATCTACGAAGTGTATGAGTACGACGCTGATGGCGTACAAGAAGTCATCGACGAGCTCACCTTCCAAGCAGGCGCTGCAGCAACACAAGCAGCTCCAGCTGAAGAAGCTCCAGAAGCTCCAGCTGAGCCAACCTACGGTGGGCTAGCACTCAATGCATTAGATGAACCTGTCACATTACAAACAACATGTGCGCCATCTACTGCATCAATGACACGTTGGATAGCAGAAGATGAAGGACTGCTTGAAAAACGAGGAATCACAATTGAATGTGTCAACATAGCTAATGGTCCAGAAACCGCTGCTGCTCTAGCAAGCGGTGCTGCAGACTGGGCAGGAAATATTTACAACAATACTTTCCCGCTTCTCGAAGCAGACTTTGACCTAGTCGTGACACAAGAGATTCTTCTATACAACCTCTTTGATGTAATCGTCGACGTAGATTTCGCTGCTGCGAACGGCATCACAGCTGATTCAGATTGGAAAGATGACATGGAAGCACTTAATTGCTCCAACGTCGGTGTTGTAGCTCGAGGAGCTGCAGCTGAGGATCTCGCAAGAATCCTCATCCAAGAAGCTGGTCTAGATACAGAATGCTTTACATACGTAGCAGTAGGTCTTGACCCAGTATCACCTATGGTTGCAGGCGAAACAGACTGGACAGTCACATTTGACCCATTCCAGATTGTTCTCGCAGCACAGGGAATTGGTATGTCACCATTCTCAATCCAAAGAGGAGACGGACCTGCTGGTCTAACATGGCCAGGTCTAGTCGTAACTGCAGGCCGATCAACGGTTGAAGAGAATCCAGAGTGGTTCTGTGCTTTGAATTCAGCAATGAACGAAGCAACAGAATGGCTAAGAGATCCCGCTAACCATGATCGAGCAGCAGAAATAGTTCAAACACGATTCCCAGAATCTCTACATCCATTGATTCCGGCCGTGATTGACAAGTACTACGAAGGGTTCAGCCTTACAGGAGCACCTCAAAATGAGATAGTTTCTTCAATAAGTGAGATTTCACTTGCTGTTGGAAAAACTTCCAAATTATACGGTGCTGATGAACTCGTCCTAGTTCCAGATTGCGACTAATAAAGAGTTAAAAAATTAGTAGTAATGGGGCCGGTGTTTCGGCACCGGCCCCATATACATGTCCAACAAGTAAAGAAGTGAAACTAGATGACAACAAATGCGGTTAGCCTCAAAGATGTTTCTCTCATCTTTGGCGGTGAAGATACAGAACACGTACTCGCTGTTGATACCATCAATCTCGAAATCCCCCAAGGCCAATTCGTGGCAATCGTGGGACCAAGCGGATGTGGAAAAACAACGATACTAAATATGCTATCCGGACTTATCAAACCTACAGCCGGATCAGTACAAAGACACGGACAGGAAGTCCAAGGCCCCAGCAGAGATATCGGATATATGCTTGCTAGATCCGCTCTCAGCCCATGGAGAACAGCGCGAAAGAACGTAGAGCTAGGTTTACAAATTCATGGAGTGGCAAAATCAGAAAGAAGAGAACGCGCAGAGGAACTTTTAGAACTTCTGCATTTAGAAGGTTTTGCAAATGCATTTCCTTCGCAATTATCTCAAGGAATGCGACAACGCGTTGCTATCGCAAGAACACTTGCCATCGATCCTGATCTCTGGCTCATGGATGAACCATTCGGAGCCCTTGATGCGCAAACTCGTCTTGTTGTCCAAGCTGAATTCGTTTCACTTTGGGAAAAATCTAAAGAAAGTACCGTAATATTCGTTACGCACGACCTTGAAGAGGCAGTGTTATTAGCTGACCGTGTGTTGGTAATGACTGCACGCCCTGGAAGAATAAAAAGTGATAATTTGATTGATCTTCCAAGACCAAGAGTGATTGACGAGCTTCGATTCGATGAAAAATTTAAAGCAGCAGAACACAAAATTTGGAGGGAGCTCCGTGATGAAATCATCTAACAATGACCCCGCAGATAAAACGGTTGACGTAGACAATTCAGAACCAAATTCAGATTCTGATAAGAGATTTGATCTATCTACATTGCCCAAGGAGACCAGCACTCAGAAATTGATACGTCGGATTGACCTGCCGGTGCAACTCACCAGAATCGCCATCTTGGCATTCATCTTATGGATATGGCAATCAAGAAAAATATTTTCTGGTATCAAAGTCTTTGGAGTTGAAATACTGCCAGAAATAATTCCGCTATTTCAAGGAGTTCCAACCGAAGCTTGGGACTACGTAACACAAGTATGGGATGACAGCTTATTTTGGCAAGACTTCTGGGTCACACTGCAAGAAGCTCTCCTAGGATTTCTATACGGATCATTATCAGGATTTATAGTCGGAATGCTTCTAGGCAGATTCAAGCGTGCACAAAAGGTATTCTCTCCATTCCTAATTTTCACAAACGCTGTACCCAAAATAGCTCTAGCTCCTATCCTAATTCTTTGGTACGGCGTTGATATCGGATCAAAAGTAGCTCTGGCGACGATCATTGTGTTCTTTATTGTCCAGATTCCAGTTATGGCAGCAGTTAGTGGTGTCGATCCAGACTTGGATACTGTTGCTTCCAGCATGGGTGCAACACAAATGCAGAAATTCAAGCTTGTCGTTATACCAGGAATACTTGGCCCATTATTCGGAGCACTACGTTTAGCATCAATTTACGCGATTTTAAGCGTTGTATTTGGTGAATTCTTGGCATCCAAGCGAGGCTTAGGTCAACGACTACTCTACCAAATTAATAACTTCGGGATGGGGGCAGCAATAGCACTCATGTCACTCCTCGCACTACTTGCCCTAATTTTCAACGCTGGAATCGGCTTTATGGAAAGAAAATTCTTGCGCTGGCAAGATGACTCGACCAGAGGTAATGTCGTCTCACTATAATATATGAGTACACGTGGAAGACCTAAGGGCGGTGACAGCGCTCAAACGAAAAAGAAAATCCTCGATGCTGCGCGATTAGAATTTGCAACAAATGGTTATGACGGTGCATCAATCATGGCTATCGCAACCAGCGTAGGTATTGCACCCAGCGCCGTTTATCACTACTTTCAAAGCAAAGAAAATCTTTATACGGATGTGTTTGAGCAAACATCAAATGCTATCTGGGATTCAGTCACACCGTCGGAGGAAGCCACAACGCTCTTTGACGCAATGAGACAACTTCTTGATGATAGTCGGCTACTAGCCGATAAATTACCGTCTTATTCTGACTTCTTAGCCTCACTTCCTATCGAGGCAAGACTCCATCCCGAATTCTCTGACCTGCTAGAAAAGCGTGCTGATTATCAAGATAGGACTTTCCGTAAGTTGGCTTCCATCGGAATCGAAAGTGGAGAACTTGACTTTCTTACAGAAGATGAGGCGACAGAACTCATTAGGTCAATTGTGATGGGATGGTTCTTCGAAAGACATTTCCGGCAAGCAGAAATTCCCAATAGTGGTGATTCAATACTTGCAATGTTTAAGCACCTATTAAACACTCATCAATGAGCAAGATAAATTTTCTTTCTGCTATTAATATCTATTCATGGTTGATAAGCGCTCAAGTGGGCGTCCTATGGGGAAAGACTCTACGAAAGTCAGAGAAGCTTATATAAATACGGCTAGATCACACTTTACCGAATATGGTTATTCACAAGCATCAATGTCAACCATAGCAAAAGATGCAGGATACACTCCGACGGCCTTGCGGCATCACTTTTCAAACAAACTAGAGTTGTACTCCGCAGTTTTTGCTTCCACAGCTAACGAAGTTTACCCACAAATCGTGCAACACTTGTATTCTCCATCCATGGCTGAAGCCATTGAAGGATCAATGACTACGATGCTTCACATATCAATAAATTCGCCAGATTACACATATTTTCTATCAAGAGTACCCTCCGAATTGAGACAATTTCCTGAGATACGAGAACGAGTTGAAATTCGAGAAAATTTCACAGATTTCTTTTATTCATCACTTATCACATTGGGAAGAAAAACAGGAGAATTAGAAAGCCTGACAGATGAGGCTCATATAAAATTTTTCCGAATTGCGATGCAAGGATGGATTTACGAAGGCCACTATTCACAAAATGTGAATCTAACAACACAAGTAGCTTTAGTTAAACTGCTTCAACGACTATAACAACTACGATACTTAGCAAAAGTTAAACAATTTATCAATGAATCGCAATACCATGATCTTCGAGCGCTGCCAGAGTCCGAGAAGCCATAGAAAAAGCTAATTCTTTAACCCGCGGGCTTTCAACATCGTTTATAAGAGGTACTGCGCAGGCGATACTGAGGCTATACAAAATAGAATTTCTATATAGCTCATATACTTCGTCACTCGTAATGCCATGCTCAAGCGAATGTAGCGAATTTATGTAATGATCAAGTAACTCAGTTTCGTAGTGTCGACGGGCATCTATCGAAAGTGATTGAATCATATGATAAGTGACATCAAATGTTGATGGCCCAAAGCTACAGCCTTGCCAGTCGACTATCATCACAGTATCTCCAGAAGCATTGAAGAGGAGGTTATCTGCTCGTAAGTCGCTATGAATTAAAGTACTCGCCGAAGCTGATAGATCGCATAACATGTCATCAATTCTTTCAGCAAGGTTTTCGCCTGAAATTTTTGGATACGCAAAACCACCCTCATCTAATATTTCACTCAGAGTATCCCAGCCCAGCTTTGTCACAGTGGTGAGGTTGGTTCTCCTTCTATCGTCATTCAACCTTGGAAGCCATCTTGATTCTGACAGATCCGAGTGCTCCCACCAATGCGCATGCATTGCTGCAGCTTCTTCAATAACAAGTTTTGATTGCGCAATAGTAATTCCATGAAGTTGATCAACATTTTGATCAAACTCGATAAATTCCTGAAGAATTAAATATTCAGATGTATCTTCATCAAACCAACTGGCAAATATTTTAGGAATTGATATGGGGGTTTCACTCAACAATTCGTCGTAGCATCGCAACTCCCGCTCATGTGTCCCTCCGCGTTTTGCGTTATCTAAGGCCTCTTTGCGTGGAGCAGAAAACTTGGCTACGACCTGTCGAGGTCCAGTACTCGTTTTGACCGATATTTTATAAATTTCTCCAAGCATGCCCCTATCAGCGCCGATACGCTCGTAAACGAATTCATGGATATCAAGATCTAGATGTTCGCTCAGAAACGGAAGATTAATCTCTTGAATTGATAAAGGGAATGGAGGAGATTTCAGCACGATTTATAAAAGGCTGGCAAACTCTTTAGATTCGGCTTCAAGAAGCCGTTGATGCCACTCCCTGACAGTGTCCCTCTTTGACCGATCCATGGCAAGGTTCACCATCTCGCCAGGATCTTCAAAAAGATCATAGAGTTCATGTTCTTGGTCATCAAAGTGAGAATCTGGACCGAAGATTTTTTCATGAGCTATAGGAGTTCCTCTTGTGGTGCTTGAACCACCAACACCATAGTATCGACTGTATTTGAAACGACCGTCAAAGATTCCACGACTTGCATATCGAGTATTGATTAGCCCATCGTACCAAGCCCAATCTTGAGCAAAGAGTACGAATTCTCGACCAGTTTCGTCGGGGTCGGACCAAATAGGGAGCATTGATTGGCCAGGTAAGTTAGCATCCTGGCTACTTATTCCTCCCAGTTCGCAGATCGTCGCAGCGAGATCTACGGGGCTCATCATAGCGTCAGAAACGGTACCTGGTTTTGTGATTCCCGGTGCCACAACATACAACGGGATTCGCATGGTTTCTTCATAATTCCATGGACCTTTTGAACGCAACCCGTGCGACCCACATTGGTCTCCATGATCAGCAGTGAAGATGACAATTGTATTATCCCAGGCTTGTGTATCATCAAGTGCGTTCAAGATAAGTGACAGGCTCTCATCACTCATTTGGTGCAGTTTAAGGTAATAGTCGAGTAGGCGTATCCACTTGGCATGATCGTTTGGATCTAGGTAACCATTCGATCGAGACATTTCATGCATAAATCGTCGGTGCACGTCAGGTTTTGTGTGCAAGTCATCGTGAAAGTTCATAGGTAACTCAGTGAACCACTCTTCGTAAGGTAAATTAAACGCCGGAAGAGGATCTTCTCGACCCCAGTCATATGTTGCATACCTATCTTTCAATGCTTGCACCTTTGCAGAGTTTTGTTTTTGATACCAGGGTTGGTCCATCGGGAACCACATAACATCATGTGGATTTACTAAACCCACGGAAAGGAACCAAGGCGCTGATTCTCCATTTCGGTCTCGTATCCAGTCTGCGGCTGATCGTGCGATAGGTTCATCGAATTCGACTCCGCTTCCTGCTTGCCCCCAAAAGGCTTTGTCATTACCTTCCCAGTCGCTGAAACCGTATGCGTCCATGTCTGGGAATGCATCGGGTGCTAGATGCCATTTCCCCTTGTATCCGGTGTAATACCCCTTATTTCTAAATAGTTTGCCTAGTGTTTGTGCATCTGTAGAGAGTTCTCCGTTGGCTGGCATTATGCAATTTTCGTTTACTCCATGCACGGGAAGATATTGCCCTGTAAATAAAGTCCCTCTTGCTGGGGAACAAGGTGATGTATGCGTGTAATATTTGGTGAATTCCAAGCCCTCATCCATGAGACGTTGTCTTGCTGGAAGATTGAATCCATCGGGGATCCAGTCCCTTTGTCGTTCTTGGTCTGACACGATTAAGAGAATGTTTGGTGCGTTCATTTATTCAAACCTAGCAGCTAATACGTAATGAGCGCATATCTGAAATGATTTCTAAAATCTCGTAAAGGCTTTATTCAGACATAGATTTTTCCACCCCTTATTTCTGAACTAAAACGGATTTCAGCAAGACAGGAAGAGACGATGTTTGTACCACTGACTATAAAAGACCATCTTGAACGGGCCGACCTTGTGTATGGAAACCGCATAGGTATCATTGATGAACCTGACCAGCCTGCTCAACCGATGGTGGATATGACTTATGGTTCGTTTGCAGCCAAAGCAAAATCTATGGCTAAAGGGTTTGAAGAGTTAGGTGTTGCACAACAAGGCAGGGTTGCGATGGTATCTCATAATGCATCTAGGATGCTTACTTTTTTGTTTGGCACAGCCGCATGGGGCCGTATAGGCGTTCCAATTAATTTTCGACTCAACCATGAAGAGATTAGCTACATTATTGACCATAGTGGTGCTGAAGTTCTTATCGTTGACCCTGAATTAGAAGACACGTTAAAAGAGGTAAAAGTAAAGCATTTCTTAACTATGGGAAGTGACTCTGACGAGGTTCTCTTTAAAAAGGGTGAGCCTTCTCCTTGGATTCCTGATGAAGATGCAACGGCCACAATCAACTACACAAGTGGCACGACTGCGAGACCAAAAGGTGTTGAAATGACTCATCGAATGTTGTGGACAAATGCGGCGATATTTGGGTGGCAAACAGGCGTCAATGATCGAGATGTGTATTTACATACTCTCCCGATGTTCCATTGCAATGGCTGGGGAATGCCATTCGCTTTAACTGCCATGGGTGTACCCCAGGTGGTTCTCAGGAAAGTTGACGGAAAAGAAATACTAAACCGGATTGAAAAGCATGGAGTTACGCTGATGTGCGGAGCTCCGGCAGTGGTAGCCGCAATTTTAGATGCAGCATCAGAGTGGGATGGTCCTATACCGGGATCTGGGAAAACAAGAATTGTCGTCGCTGGAGCTCCACCACCTACGTCAATCATTGAAAGAATAGAAACTGAACTGAATTGGGAATTTATCCAAATTTACGGTCTAACTGAAACAGCACCGCTGTTAACAATGTCGCGAGGTAGATCGGAGTGGGATGAACTATCAACATCTGAACGAGCAAAGTTGCTGGGTCGCGCTGGAGCACCCGCCCTTGGGGTTTCACTTAACGTGACAGAAGATGGAGAGATTTGCGCACGATCGAACCATGTCTTGAAGGGATATTGGGATCAACCCGAAGCAACAAGTGAGGCGATACGGGATGGATGGTTCCACACTGGTGACGGTGGCTTTATTGATGAGGATAATTATGTGACAATCGCCGACCGGAAGAAAGATGTCATCATCTCTGGTGGTGAGAATGTCTCTTCGATAGAGGTTGAAGATGTTTTATTTGCGCATGAACAAGTAACAGAGGTAGCTGTTATTGGTGTTCCCGATGAGAAATGGGGAGAGACAGTGAAAGCTCTTGTCGTTGTTGAAGGTGATATTTCAGAGAAGGAACTCATTGAATTCTGCCGATCGAAATTGGCTCACTATAAGTGCCCAACGAGCATAGAATTCCGTGGCGAACTCGCCAGAACTGCAACAGGAAAACTTCAGAAATATAAACTACGAGCCCCTTATTGGGAAGGTCACGAAAAACTCGTGAACTAGAAGGAGATTGTTATGGCTGAAGACGCATATCAAGTTATTGAGAAATTCTGGGAAAATCAAGATTCCGGAGATTACACAACAACAGAGCACCTGTTTGCGGAAGATGCTCTGTTTGTGGATCCCGTATATGGAACCTTTCAAGGTCGGAAGGATATTGGCGCATTCCTTTTGAAAATGAACCACGCAGTCAAGTCAATTAATGGTGTCTTCAGATTAGAGAAACTTTCAGCAAATGAAACAACTGCCTGGGCCCAATGGTCCTTCACTTCAGATCACGGCTATCGGGAAGGCGTAGGTGTCTATGAGGTAAAAAATAGCCAAATCACCTACTACCGTGACTACATGAATGAATCCTCAGACAAGTGACATCATTTGTTTTCGAGAATTTCTTCTCCGATGACAGGTCCCTGCTTTAAAGTGAAAAACACACCAAGTACCACCGCAAATGCTGCACTGAAATAAAGCACTGCTGACAACGATGTTGCATCTACAAGGGGACCGGCAATCAAATTCCCAAATGGAACTGTCCCGCCAAATGATAAAACCCAAATAGCTGCCACTCTGCCTCGAATATTCTCATCAACGTGTTCCTGCCAATATGTGCTTAACGTTGTAGGGAGGATCAAATAAAAGAACCCAACAAAGAAAATAGCGAAATACCCAATGTTGATTGAGCGAAGAAAGATGAGCCACGCCAAGGTGATCCCGAAACCAATACATGACAATCTAATGAGCAAACTACGCGACGCTTGAAGCAATACAGTGCCAACAATTGCAGCTCCAAATAAAGCCCCAAAACCGAAGGTTGCGTAAAACCACCCATATTGCGAGCTTTTCGCGTCTATGCCCATATTAACTTCAGCTATTGCTGGCAGTTGACCGATGAATGGCAAACAAAAGAACGAGAAGAGACACATAAGAGTCAATGGTCTTCCTACCTGAGGGGCTCTGAACGCAATCCGAAATCCCCCAAATAGGCGGTCTCCTAAGTTTCGTGGGTCTGCAGAGGTCGGCGGGATAGTCGTAAGAACTATTGCAACTAGAACAAAGAGATACGTCACAGCATTTAAGCTAAAAACTTCAGCGAAACCGAATCTGCTTGTCAACCATCCACCAAGAGCCGGACCAATCACGCGTGCTCCGTTCATTGACATTGAGTTTAAAGCTACGGCAGCTTGAAGATTGTTCTTACCTGCTAATTCAGGGATCACAGATGTAAAAGTTGGTGCATACACTCCCTGACCTAACCCGATGATGAAGACAATAATGAGTAATGAGTTTTGACCTATTTCCCCATCGGCGACATTGATTGCTAAGACTATCGTCCAAACAAGTTGCCAAATTTGTGTTAGGAAAAGAATTCTGCGCCGATTACCTGTATCGGCGAGCGATCCTCCAACCAAGCTGAGTAAGGCAAGAGGTCCAAGATTCGCAAAGATGATTGCCCCTAAATAACCGCTGGATCCGCTGATTTCCCACGCAAGGACACCCAATGCAGCTGCCTGCATCCAACGCCCAATGCCCGACAAGAAAGACCCGATATACAGTCTTCTAAATGCGGGGATTGCAAGAGCATCTCGTGTTGTCCCTCTTTGGGTGGCTTCAGACATAGGTTTCCACAGTAGGGGAAATAGAGGCTGAATCTTGAGAAGCTATGAAATATTTACTGTGATTTAAGACACAAGATTCAGAAAATCGTGTACCCACCGTCAACGCAAACTTGTTGTCCCGTATGGAATGTTTGAGAGGGGTCAGCAAGAAAGGCACCTACTTCTTTAAATTCGATTGGGTCAGCCCAGCGGCGCACAGGAGTTCTCTTCGTTGTAACTTCACGGAAGTATTCGTTCTCAAAGGCAGGACTTGCTAACTCAGTTACGGTCCAACCTGGTAGCAGGCAATTAACTCGAATTTGGAATCGGGCTAAACTAACCGCAAGAGCGCGAACGAGACCAGTTACAGCAGTCTTGGCAGTGCCGTATGCCTCATTACCAGCAGCGCCATGTATCGCTGATGTTGATGAAACAGCAACGAGGCTACCTCCGGAACCCTGTGAAATGATTTGCTTAGCGGCCTCTCTCAAGCATAAGAAAACCCCGTCAAGGTTCACTGCGGTTACCTTACGCCAGGATTCTAAAGATGTCTCAACAAACGGAGTCCCTGTGCCAGCGCGCCCAGCATTAGCGAATAGCCCGTCGAGCCTTCCAAAGTCATTGATTGTTGAAGCGAGGGTAGCGATGACATTCTCCTCACTACTTACGTCGCAAACATATGACCTGGCTTCTACTCCTATATCTTTTAGTATTTTAATGGCGTGGGCATTCTTCTCTTCGTTGCGTGCCCAAATAGCTATTGATCCTCCAGCTTCGGCGATACCTTCAGCCAGAC
>Ga0208277_1000903_pt1 | contig 17488 bp, 18 predicted proteins | sample ETNtaG_5_FD_185782 | JGI IMG/M metagenome (GOLD analysis project Ga0208277, IMG submission 185782) | Marine microbial and viral communities from oxygen minimum zone, Eastern Pacific Ocean - ETNP201406SV205 (SPAdes) (version 2) | ecosystem: Environmental > Aquatic > Marine > Oceanic ...
ACGTAAGAGCCCCCGAGATGTTGAATAACCAACTTCCAAATCCGGATTATCTTCTAATTTGTAACTCAGCTGTCGTTGCACTGTTGGGGATTCACGACCGAAGGAGTTGACAGATGTGATCTCCATATTTCCGGGACTAAAACCTTTTGGTGATTTTGGATCCTCAAGATTATCCTGAAAGCGATTTAAAGAAAAAACCGGAACAATTTTGTGTTTTCTGATTCCTCGCTCGTCGGGAAAGAGGAAACGGTTTCCCGGCAATGCAAATAACAATTCATTATCCGGATATGCTTTTCGAATGAAACGGACTTGCATTTTTCCAACAAGAAGTGTCTTATCATGGTTATAAGAAACTTCTATTTTATAATGAGGGAATTCGGAGGATTTTGGATTACTTGCTTGTAAAAGCTGTGGTCTAGAAATAAAAAATAATCCGGTCAAAAACAAAATCCCTAACGCAAAAGGAAAAACAAAAAAGCTCCTGCTTTGAGTTACCGATTTTGAATCTATATTATTCAAATTTAAACCTTAAATCTTAAATATGTCCACGATCTTCACCAAAATAATTCAAGGTGATATCCCTTGTGAAAAAATTTTTGAAACTGATGCTGAAATTGCAATTTTAGACATCATGCCCTGTAACGCGGGACATACTTTAGTTATCCCAAAACTTGAAGTTGCGCGATTAGAAGATCTACCCGAAACACAAGCTATCTCACTGATGCGCACTTTGCAACAAGTTGCGAAAGCAGTCAGTACAGCTTTCGATGGAATTGACTACAATATAATCCTTAACAACGGTGCTAATGCTGGACAGGAGGTTGAACATGTCCACTTCCACGTTATTCCACGCACAGAAGGAAGCCACAAACCTTTTGGAAACCATATCCGGTATTCTGAAGGGGAAATGCAAGAAGTAGGTGCAAGAATAAGAAATTGTCTTAGATGATCACAATTTTTTAAAATATTTACAAGAACTAATTCAGATGAACTTTCCCAAAATTGAAAACGGCAGTAACATTGAAAACGGCAATAAATCGGTACGCATAATTGTGGCTGGTAATTGATTCTTGCAAATTACATATACTCGAAACCTGGAGTGTTCATTTGTGTTTGAGGGATTCGGTTTTTGAACATGGAGGCGTTATCAAAAATATTTTTCCACAACTGGAAGAGAGGATTCAGGTTTTGTTGCTCGAATCGTAAATATTTTCTCAAACCAAAGTATTACGTCGTACAACTAGTACAATGAGAGTTGCTGAAAATTGTCATGAGTCGCTCGTCTCAGAACCTTTGTCTGGTATCCTATGAAGAAAATACTTTCCGGAAAGGAAGAATAAAAATGTCTACCAAAATGAGTAAATTTATTTTTGCCTCATAATTTTTCGACATATACTCATTAAAACAAACTATTTTAGTTGATTATTTTAGCATAAGTTTGGAATTTCCTTTACTCGAATCAACAAAAAACGGCAAAGCATCTGGAGTCATTTTCTGCAATATTTTGATATTGTCACACTGAGGTTGAAGGAAATGGCTCGCACTATTCAGTAAATGGAAATAAGTCTAAAAGAAGGTTTGGCTCAGCTAATTACATTTTGCTCAATAAATCCTGAAGATAGTTCTTACTTGATACTAAAAGGTGGAAACTAAAAAACATTTGCCCGTTTGTTCACTAAATTTTATACCAAACATTAGTCAGATAAATGCAACAAAACCAATATGACAGCTTGTTTAATATGAACTGGGGTGAATTTGTGTGCATTGAACAAATGTTTCAGCAAAATTCTGCAGAAAAACTTCTAGTACGCTTGGGACTTCGAAAAATAGTGCCGATATTTCAATAAAAATATTTTTCGTCTTTGGAATTATTGGAGCTAAAATTGGAACTAAAAGCTTAATTATTAGATTTTTTTAGTATGAAGGAATCTTCATTATTAAGTTTGGTTACTTCTGAAATTAAAATTTTCACAGGAAAAAATTACACTAGTTTTGACATAAGAACCTCCCAAAATGTTTAAAATCAGTACATGAAAAAAAACAAAGACAATTTTCAACAAACAAAAGACCAAAAAGAAAACAAACAAAACTGTGGGTTTATAGGTTTGATTGGTAGGCCTAATGTTGGGAAATCAACTCTCTTAAATCAACTCGTTGGTCAGAAAATTTCTATAACTGCGCACAAAGCACAAACAACCAGAAACCGTATTCTTGGTATTCGGACGGAACTGAACACACAAATTGTTTTCATAGACACTCCCGGGATCCACCGAACAGAAAAATTACTTAACCGCAAAATCGTAGCATACGCAACTGAAACTTTGCGGAATACTGACTTGAACCTTTGGATTGTTGAACCATTGCCGGAGTCTTCTTTACATAAAAAGGATCTCTCTTTTTTACATATAGAAGATCAGGGAATCCTAAAACTACTTTTAGAAAAAGCAAAACGGACGGTGATTGTTTTGAATAAAATTGATACAATCCCTCAGGGACAGATTTTAGTCTGTATTGAAAAATTAGCAGGAATAGCTGATTTTGCTGAGATTGTTCCAATCTCCGCCCTAAAGTCTACAAACGTTGAACATCTTCTTGAAACTCTGAAAAAATATCTCCCTGTACATCCTTTTTATTTTGAAACTCATCAGGTAACTGATGCCTCTGAACGTTTCCTCTCCAGTGAATTTGTCAGGGAAGAACTTTTTTTGCGTCTAAAACAAGAAATACCATATTCTGTCGCCGTTATCGTTGAACAATTTGAAGATGACCCCAAGTGCATAAAAATTGCCTGTACAATTTGTGTGGAACGAGAATCTCAGAAAGGTATTATAATTGGAAAAAAAGGTGAGATGCTGAAAAAAATAGGTACTGCCGCACGCAAAAAAATTGAACGCTTGCTCGGTAACAAAGTACATTTAGCACTGCACGTTAAAGTCTTAAAACAATGGTCAAACAATGCCCATCATTTACGTTCCCTTGGATTTAACTGATGCACCAAACAAATACCGAGGAACCATCAGCAATATGAATAACAACAGCAAAAACTAATTCAATATTTATGAAGATCCTGAAAAGAATAATTCTTGGCATTTTTATACTTGTTTTCGAATATTCAATGTTTCAAATTTCGACAGAGATAGGGCTTGTTTCACTATTCTTGATCTGTGTGATGTTGAGCATCTGGACTGTTTTAAAAAAAATTACAACTGTTGTTGTTAATCCCGAACTGATACCATCTTCGACACCATTTCGAGATTCCCCTAATTCTACAAAAAATGACATACTACCCGAAAGTCAAATAAATTATGATTCGGGGAATTTAATTCCGGGTGTAAACGCTGACATATTTGAACAATTCAGAGAGAAATTAAATTTAAACACAACTCAGGAAAATACGGTTTCTCAAGACCCACATAATCCTCAAGATTCTCAGCCTTCAGAGGATCCTCTTTCTAATGAAGATCCTACAATTGCTCAACAAAATAATCGTAATCAGGATTTGGTAACTGAAACTTATCAAAATTCTCACAAACTTCATGGACCTGATAATTTTTCTGAAGAGCTGGATGAAGTTGAACAAGTTAAAGTTACTTTAAGCGAAAAAGCAAAACCTTTGCTGGATGATCATGAAGATATATCAGAAGACAAACTTGAAGATGAGAAAAAAGATAACCAGCGTGTCAAAGAAGCAATAGCCGCTATAGATAAGCAGGAAAAGATCACCATTGATTTCGGTGAAACTGATAAAAAACTCGGTTCAGGTGAAGCAGAACTTGAATTACTTTCACGTAAACATAAGGAATTAAAAGAACAAACAGAAAAAATAGCGACAGAACCCCTCGAAGATTTCGATGAAGATCTTTTTGCGGATGAACTGATTCAGATCCCCGGTGGCGAATCTCATACTGATAGCCATATTTTCAGTGATGACGATCCATTCACCTCTTTATCTGATTCATATAGTATGGAAGATGAACAATCTTTTGGCTCTTCTTTGCAAGGATCAGCCTCTCAGGAAGAAAAACAAGCTGAAGCTGAAGCAATGTTGAAACTTGCAACAACAACTTGTGAATCTGGTAGAATGGATGAGTCTAAAGCTAGTCTTAACAGTTACTTCAATATACTCAAAGAATTGGGTAAAAAACCACCCCCCGACGTATTACAATTAGCTGATAAACTAGAACTTTCCCTAGATTCAAGCATTAATAATACAGAAGCTTCCAAAAACAATCTGCCAGAAACAGAAATTGGGCAAATAAAAAAAACAGTACTTGAAGATGTCCCTGAACAAACTAATTACGCGAATGTCATGGACGGAATTGTTAGGTCTCTGGAAGAAAAAGCAGCATACGAAGAAGCTTTACCGCTGTTGAATGATCTACTTAAATACAATCGGGAGAGAGTTAACATATCTGCTATGGATCCACTCTACGACCGTATTGAACAAGCTCACTCTTCGATGCAGAATGATGAAGAATTGGTATCCACATATAAAGAACATCTTGCAATTAAGCAACAACTTGGAGATCTTGAAGGTGAGCTGCACCTGCTTGATTTGATCAGTTACTATTATGCAAATACAAGTGATCAGAAAGCATCGGAACGTTATCAAGCAGAAAGCAAAAGGATAAAAGAGAGTCTGGAATACAAAAAGGAGCAGGAATAAAAAATCTTTTTGATAAACGAAGATAAACTTAGCTACTCAGAGAAGATATCCCTTCTAAAAATAAATGCAGCCATCAGGTGTATTTGAATTAAGTTGATGCCCATGATTACTGGCAGCAAACTGTAGCTCAGCCAACAATCGACAACTACGAGTTCGTCGTTCACGTACCACATAAAACTCACTAATTCTTGGAGAAGTATCAGATTCAAGGTGTCTAAACAATTTGATAGCAGTAATTGTATGTTTCTCGGCTAACCTTAGGTATCGAGGTTGCAGACCGTTATTCCAACTGTGAAAATAATTTAAACTCCATCCCATATGACTATCACCCTCACTCAATCTACTACGGAAGGATTGACTTGGGAATTCAGTTGTTCTTTCCGAACACGCAGCTAGGAAAATTATTATCGTGATAGGGAATGCAAATAATCTGATAATCATTTGAATTTATAAATTGTTATGGCCTGGATATCACAGTTGCGGCCCTATGATTTTTTTATGTTCCTAAGTGACAAGGACAACCATTTGTTTTATATATCGTCTCTTCTCCAAAAACCTTTAATGAAATAAATACTTTGCAGAGTAAAAAAACTAGTTGATTTTATCAAAAGTTTAAGTTACTAATATCTGTAATAAATATATAAGAGAGATACTCTTTTTGATGAAATAATTGGCAAAATAATTGCAGTTTATTCAAAGAAGACTTAGGAATAGCTCTTAAATTATTAGTTTAAAACTGAGTATGGATAAAAAAAATATTTGGGCAATTGGTGGTGGTAAAGGAGGCGTTGGTAAAAGTTTTGTCGCCGGCAACCTTGGTATTTTACTGGCTCAAAAAGGATATAAGGTTATTCTTGCCGATTTGGATTTAGGTGGTGCGAACCTACACACTTGGCTTGGTGTTAACAGTCCCACAAAAAGTCTTTCAGATTTCATAGGAAGGGAAACACCTAACATTTCCAAATTATTAATACCCACAGACATCAATGGCTTGCGTCTTATCAGCGGAGCTAAAGACGGCGTTGAAATAGCGAATTTAAAATATACACAAAAACGTCGATTCCTTTCTGCACTAAGGAAATTGGACGCGGATTACATTGTAATAGATTTAGGTGCTGGGACATCCTACAACACTGTAGATTTTTTTCTACTGGCAGATTCTCAACTGATGGTTGTAATCCCAGAACCTACTTCGATTGAAAATGCATACCGCTTCATTAAGAACTCATTTTTTAGACAAATTTTTCATAGCAGTAAAAGCCTTGATTTGAAATCTGTAATAAAACCAATTCTCCAGAAGGAAAATCCTTACAACATAACCACACCAAAAGATCTAATAAATTATTTGAATAAGTTAGGCGGCAGCACGACTGTATTCATTGAAGAGCAGCTCCATATGTTTAGGCCTAAAATAATCCTAAATCAAGTACGTACAAAAAGAGACCGACGGGTTGGAGCGGCAATGAAAACAGCTTGTTCAAAATATTTTAATCTGGAAATAACCTTCCTTGGTTATATTTCAGAAGATGAATCTGTATGGAAATCGGTGCTAGACCGTAAACCTTTAGCATTGGCTTATCCTGAAGGTCAACCTATAAGACAATTGAAAGACATATGTTCCGATATTTTATTGAAAGAGACTGAATTTGCAGGGAAAAATAAACTTCTATCTCAGTTGACGCTATGAGCACAGTCGAAAACTCTCCCATTCTTAATGAGGTTAATTATTATCGAATTCTAAGTATTTCTAACACTTCTACTTTAGTTGAAATACGTAATGCATATGAAAAAAAGCTTGAAGAGGTACACCTAGAAGCAATTGCGGCTTATTCTCTTTTCCCTGAAGAAGAAACTGAACAACAACTACTAAAGTACGGACAGGCTTATGTCACTCTGGCAAATCCAATTGCCAGAGCAAAATACGATGACGAACTGAAGCTGACGGGAATTGGAACACAGCAAAGTGATTTTGAAGAAGAAAGTACTGGAATCTCTGAATCTCCATTAGTAAAAAATATTGAACGGGAAAAAACTAAAACTGCTACCCTTTATAAAAAATATAAACACGTTCAAGCTGAAGAAAAGCATGAGATAACTAAAAGTGCGCCTAAGGAAGTTGTTGGGCAAACTCTGGAAGAGAGGCAAGATTTTTACAACAAACTGGCTGTTAAAAATGACTTGACTGAAGAAAGTCTTGAAGAATACTACTCAAAGTTGAAGGCGCATGGTGGTAAAGTTTCCTACAATGGTGCAGTATTAAAACAAATTAGAGAATTAAAATCAATCTCTTTGGATGAGCTCGCAAAAATAACCTGTATCCGTAGCACTTATCTTGAAGCAATTGAAGAGGAAAATTTTAATAAGTTTACGTCAGAAATTTATTTAAAAGGATACTTAATTTGTTATGTTGAGGCCTTGAAATTAGATCCAGATCAAATAATAGAAGAGTATATCAAACTATACAGAAATAACTTTGAAGCCGTAAAAGATAGAAATGTTTTTTGAAGACATTTTACAATTTAAGATCCTAATGTGGGGTGCTAAATTAAAGGCAAACTGTATTTTGGAAAAAATCAAAGCCGAAAATAAGCCGGGTTCTGTCCTCACAGCCGTGAGGCGTGACCATTTATCTGGGACCACCGTTTCCGACAGCCTCTAGCGTCCTACCCGACCGCCAGGCGGGCAGCCTGATAGCGGTCCTATTTGGACTTGCAACGAGTGGGGTTTTCACTGCCAGTTTTGTCACCAAAGCTGCGGTAGGCTCTTACCCTGCCTTTTCACCCTTGCCTGTGTTTCCGGAGAAACCATCGGCGGTATGTTTTCTGCTGCACTTTCCATCGGCTCGCACCGTCTGGCCGTTAGCCAGCACCCTTACCCTGTGTTGCCCGGACTTTCCTCCAGCCTATAGGTATCGTGAAAGATCCTGAAAACTGGCGGCCACGTATCCGACTTTGATGATTACTAAACTAACAGCATTTTGAATAAGATCAAGCAAACTTGTGTTAACACTTAACATTAAAATCATATGAAAAATAAAGGAATATTTTTTCAGACCATAGGCACAGCTAAAAAAAATCGCAGGCATTTACATGGCTTCAGTTTTATAGAAGTGATGGTTGTGATAATTATACTTGGATTGCTTTCCAGTATTGTAGGTGTGTATCTTTTTGATTCTGCTGAAAAAGCAAAAGCAGATGCAACGAAAACGCAGATAAAAGGATTAGAAACTGCTCTTGATCTTTATCGTCTGCACAATTCACGTTATCCCTCAACGGAACAGGGACTCAAAGCACTGCTAACAAAACCGGAAGTAGGTGTTTTACCAAAAAACTGGAACGGCCCATATTTGCGTGGAAAAAATTTACCTGAAGACGGTTGGGGCAGTCCATACCGTTATTTAAGCGGGAACGGCAACAATTATGAAATTATATCACTTGGCGCGGATGGTATTGATGGAGGAACAGATTTGGATGCAGACATTAATTCCAAAGATTTGTAAAACACATTCTGAATTCAAGACTAAAAACTCTGCCAGTGGCTTCACATTTTTGGAAATCCTAGTAGCCACAACTTTGCTCGTGCTACTTATGGGAATGATTGTACCTCATTTTTTCGCTTTGTTTTCCAAAGCACATGAAGTAGAACATAAGCATCTTAAAAGTGTCATCAAATTACTCCGTAACGATGCAGTACTTAAAAACACTTCATATTGCCTGCTTTTTGATTTAAAGAACCAGCAAATGATGGTTTCCGCAGATAATCCTACAGGAAATTGCAGTGACAATTTTTTGCAAGAACCCAGGATGCTGAAAACACACTATTTCCCAAAAGATTTCAGTTTAATCGAAGCAAGACCCGCAGGATCTAATTACATTAGTTCTGATACTGATAATGATATACTGGAAGTTCATATTAACAGTTCAGGATATGTCACACCGTTTTTTCTGCTGTTTTCCTTGCCTAATTCTTCAAAGTCCTGGCAAATTGAAAGCAGAGGTATTTTGGGAGAGTTGGAACTGGACCAAAGATGAGTAACAACCAAGTCCAAAAATATCAGGCAATCCAATATTTTCAATGTGCAAAAATCTCTCCGCTAATAATACCTCAAACTCCTATTGTTTTACCTAGTAAGCAAAGCCCTGTTTTACAAACTGGACTAAGCTCAAATAAACACAGAAAAGGTTTCACCATACTGGAAGTACTGATATCAATTTCGATTCTGGTGCTCACTTTAATGGTGCTTTACCAGTCTTTTTCCACATCACTATTTGTCCTTTCCTCAACAACAAACTTGTGGAAAGCGATGTCCCATGCTCAAAATGAATTGTTAAAATCAGAAAGAGCAACCAGCGCTCCTCCTGTATCGTTCAGCCAAGGTGAGTTCAAATTTGAGCATCCAATGAATGGTTTCGCCTGGAAAAAACAAATCCGGGACACAACCCCTCTACCGGGTATAAAGGTACGTCAAGTCAACTATCAATTAATCTGGAACGAGGGTAAAAACGCATATACTTATGATGCAGATGTATACATCAATCCCAATTAAATTCCGGAATACTCAGTATGGATTTTCGTTGTTGGAGCTTTTGATATCGATCGCTTTGCTCGGATTAGTTGTGTCAATACTTTATAGTGCTTTTTTCCAGATTTCTAATTCCTCCATAAAGGTAATCTCAAAACTTGAGACACGACAAGAATTGAGATTACTAATGAAAATGGTACTTGATGATCTGCAAAATGTTCAATATTTAAAGAGTTTTGCAGAATCTGGACTAAATACAATCCAACGTCGTGAATCAGGATTGATCGTAGAAAATAAACTAGGGCCTGCAAATTTTGAAACAGGGGAACAAGATGAAGTCAGCACCATTTATTTTCATACCGCAGTCAAATCACGATTCCATCCAGAAGTTAAAGAAAAAGATCCAGAAATACATGAAGTGAGTTATAAGCTACAGGAAAATTTAGACACAAAAGCGTGGGAGTTTATCCGAAGAGAAGATTTTTATATTGATAGCAATATCAGAAAAGGCGGGAAAAGTTTTGTCTTATCTGAATCAGTCACTAGTTTTAACTTACAGCTTCTAGAAAGCGAAACAGCTCTAGCGGGAGGAGGCTACAAGGAAAAATGGACAACAGAATGGGATTCTGACGAATCTATGGTAGGTGGTTGCGATGATCCAAGTATAAAAGAAAACTTTTGTCTACCGCGAGCCATTAAATTAACAATGTCCATAAAGGGACATGATGGAAATATATTAACTGACTCGCAAGTCAGTAATTTTTGCGTTCCCCCATGTAATACCGAAATCTTTAAGTAGAAAATGTTTAACAAAAGACTGCAATTATTATCTGATTATAGATTTAGCTACCTTAGCCACTCCACACTTCCTTTACCCATTCTAGTGATTTCTATTCCTCCGTGACTGAAATCAACTATCGTCGAATTTTCAGCAAAAATGGAACCACCGTCCACAATTAGATCAACTTGTTTTTTGTATCTTTCATGAATTTCTTGAGGGTCTTCATACAATTCATCCGCAGATATCCTCAAACTACTGCTTAGAATGGGATTCCCAAAAGCAGAGACAATTTCGTTTGCAATAGGATAATCTGGCCAGCGAAGACCAACTGTGTTTCGAGGAGTAAGCATCATTTTAGGGACAATCTTTGAAGCCTTAAAAACAAAAGTATAAGGTCCGGGTAACTTCCTTCGAAGCAGCTTAAAAACGTCAGTTGGAATTCCTTGGGTATATTTTTGGACTTCAGTTTGATTTGCGCAGATAAAAGTCAAAGGTTTTTTCTGATTTACATTTTTAATCAGGTAAAGGCGTTTCATGGCTTTTTTACTGAAAATACTACATCCTAAACCATAAACTGTATCAGTTGGATAAATAATTATCCCATCATTTTGCAAAACATCCACAACCTTCTTAATAAGTCGAGGCTGGGGATTTACAGGATTGATACTTAACAACATCGGGAAACTTATTTAACAATATTAGCCCAATTTAATGAGTATCTCACTGTTAAACTGCTTAAAATTGAATTTAAGTAAACATTAATGAATACACACATAGAAAACTTGGTTTTTTCAATTGCAAAACAACTTTGCAAAATGCATCTAATATTTTTTTTACTAACTTCCCAGTGTACCTAGGGATAATGGATAATTAATGAACAAAGTTGGTGCTATGCCATCATCACCTTTAGCAAGATCAAAACGGTAGATCAACCCTGATATAATTGCTCGAAAACCAACTCCAAAGGAAGTTCTCATATTTTGATGCAATTCAGAGATATCATCAGAAACACTACCCACTTCATAAAAGAAAGCTGCTTGAAGAACAGTTCGTACTCCACCCATGATAATCCAATTTATAGGAGTCTGTTTTTCGGAAAAGTTAAGACGATATTCCAATGAGTAGTTTGAACTGTTCCCAGCATAGTATCTCCCAAGACTGTAGGCACGCATACGGTTGATCCCCCCAAGAGCAGATGCCTTACCAAAACGGTTTCTCGCTTGCCAGTAATTGACCCTCCTATTTTCTGCTTCCCTGCAGGCCTCAGCTTCTTTCTCCAAGTCACACCCAAGAGCAAATTTTTCCCTTAAAGCATTTTCATCAGTCAATCCTTGTTCTGAAATGTAGGATCGTGATTGAAAAGCATTGATCAACAAAGTGTCGGACCCCAAAAAAGGGATATAAGTTGTAAAATTCAAAGAATTAACATCATAGTCACTAAGTTCGCTGAGTTCGTAATCAGTAGCGTTGTGCAATAATTCAAATCGAATTCCTTCGCGTGGTTCCAAATGATTGTCTGTCAAATCAATTTGGGTTCCAATAGTGTTATCAACCCAATTTCTTAAAGGGGATTGAATGTTTGTAAACTGATTTTCCTCAGCATCAAAGATTTTTGAAGCCTCTGAGCCCCCAGAAGAATAGCCGATTTGTATCTCTAGATGCTGATTATAAAACTGTGATTGTAGATTAATTGTGGAACTGTTAACATTTTCAAAAGTTTGATAATAATCTTTCTTTCCTGAATGGATCCCCCTATCATAGTTCAGTAAGCTGATATCCCAGTCATAGTACAAAACCTTTAGAAACAACTTTTCATCAATAATGGGAAATTTTTGTAGTTGGACCACAGTTGCTTCAATGTCACCTTTTGCCAAGGTTTTAAGAATAACAAGGTCCGTACTTTTGTAGAAATTTGAGATTAATCCTGCAATTGGCACAGCACATCCAACTCCTTCAACACAACCAGGAAGAGGAGCAAACATCCATCCCAGTTCTTTATCTGCTTCTCTTTTGGTTCTCTCTGGTGGAAATTCAAAAGGAAATGCTAATGAAGGGATCAAAAAACAAGAAAGAAACAAATATTTATATCCTTTGAACAAAAATAAACTTCTACCATATACAACCTTAATAATGAAGGTAAGTGAGCTTAAAAACAATTTAACCATTTTATAAATCATTAATTATTCTCAGACAATACATATAACAGTTTGGATTGAATTTTTTGAATTTTTGGATCCGCGGCAATTGGCTCAAGAAGGGAAACGGCTTTTTGTATTCTAACTACATGATCATTTGGAACGGTGATATCATGACTTTTATAGGTTCGATGAATTGTGTAACAGAGTTGACCAAATCTGTGTACCGCTGCTTTTTCAATAGATTTCTCTGGGATATCACCAACCAGTTTTACTGCACTACCGATCGCAGTCATGGCTTTTGCAAGATTTTCAAACCCATCTTTTTTTGATTCCACTTCATTAACTGCAGAAGCAATTATTAACTGAATTTGGGCGAGGACATCAAACATTTTTGACTGATGAATTCCAACAAGTGGATTTTTACCTTCAAGTCTATGGAGTATATCAAACATCAACTCCATATTTTGAGTAGCCAGCGGTAAGAACACCATGCTACGCAGCATAGGATCAAAACCGTTTTTAAGATCTCCAAAGGGAAGCGTTTTTTCTACTTTTGATTTATTTAGATTTAATTCATAATTCGAAGTAAGTGGCTCAGTTTTCAGTAAATGTACACATTTTTGAACGAAATCTACTTCTCCCTTCAATTTCTCTTCTTGCTTTTCCAGAATAGCATCAACATTACCATCACCCTTTATTTTGGATTCCGTTTCAGTCAAATCATCCTGAAGAAATTTTTGTAATTTCATCAGGTAAACTGTTTGAGTCTCAAGTGCAATATTTATTTTTTGAGTTGAAATCATTGGATTTTCAACTTCCAGCATGGCTAACAAAAAAGCATCACGAGCATTCTCCAAACTTCTATTATCTGCCTCCTGCAAAAAAATCTCAGCCAACTCCAAACGTGACTTGGAATCTTCAGGGTGTTTTTGTAGTTTGATTGAAACTTCTTTTGCCCGAACATTCTTTAGGCTTTGACTGAGTCTACCACCAGTGAATTCTAACAATTTTACATCAAGAACATCCCTTTTTTTTAAGTTAATCCCTTTTAACAATTTGGATGAAAGTTTGGCACTCTTCAAATTATTGATCTGAGATTTGAGTATATCTAGATCAGATTTTAGATGTTTAAAAATGAAAAGAGGTTCCTGAATATCCTTCAATTCTCTTATGTTTTCTTGATAACCTGGCATTAATTTAGTTATTTTGATTATGTTTTTTAGATTAGTATTACTTCAACAATGTGTTTTTGATTTTGGACGGAGACACCTTAAAATCAACTCATATTTGTCTAAATTATTATTTTTTCCTAAATAGCTTTTTTATTTTCACTTGCTTCTTCCTTTTGAGCCATAACAAATTGGGGTCTCCTACCTGCTATACCACGTAAAAGACGTCCTAATAAATCAGCTCCTGTAATTATCCTCTTATCGCCATCCCAACATAATATCAAATCATTGTCAATCACATCATCCTCAGAGTGTTCAGGGTGCACTCGCAACTTTTGGATTACTTCACCAAGCGGTGTGCCCGCATCTGTGACAACAATCGGTCGATGACAGTAGGAATAAGGTCGAAAAGGTTCAACTCCAAATAGTGCGTCACGTAAAAACAAATCCGAATTAATTACCAATTTTGGTGCACCTTCTTTTGAAGTCAAAATAACCCATTTTTTCCCTGATTTCTGTACTCGAAGCAAAAAAGGATCATCCGGATTTCTCTGGAAAGCAGGAAATACAGGCAGATCAAATTTTGTTTCCAGAGCAATGATACTTACCGGGTCAACGAGCTCACCCTCATCTCCAACAGGTAAATCATCAATACTCAAAAAATTGAGTGCACCCGTACCTTCAAGTCTACTTATATCTGAATCTCTCGATTCCATATGTTTCTGCAACATAATACGAAAATCTTCCTCCTTAAAGTAAAGGACACCTTCTTTGCCGAGCCATTGGTCGAGAAGCAAAGCAGTGGGTTTACTTACCGGATAGAGTATAAATTTGTAAAATTTTATTACAGGTACGAGAAGGATACCCATTCGCAGAGCATTACGCGAAAAATAGGCTTGGGGCAATATCTCACCAAAAATTGTTATGCAAACTGAAGAAAAGAAAAAAGCTAAAAGACCCGTAAGTACTGAATCTGTGAGAAGAGTCAAAAGAACGTTAATACTGACATTTCCCCAAAGGAGGGTTGTCAGAAGTAAATTTGCGTCTCTTCTTAGATCTAAAACCGCTGCTGCAGCCTTATTTCCCGATTCTACTTCGATTTCAAGCTTCAGACGGGTTAAGCCAAACAAACCTAGAGTTAGGCCCGAAAAGACTGCTGATTGAGTTAAACAAAAGAAAATACCTAACAAAAGGGCCAGGTCCATAAAACAGTTTATTGGTGATTAATCATGTAGGCAAACTCCGATAGAATTGTATTATGGGATCATACGTTAGCACTTCTTTTAAAGTTCTCAAGTTTTTTCAGTGTTACGCTATTTATCCTCGTTTAACAGCGGGCCAAATGTTGCATAATATTCGTGGATTAACATATAACCATCTAGTGTAAATATTTTTATTTATTATCAGTTGAGAAAAGGGTTGATAATTAGATTTTGTTAAAGTAAAGTTGATCACTTAGACGTGATTACTGGTCATTTCGAAAATTACTAAAGAAAATACTGCATTTTTTAAATTTTATTTCTACCAAAACACATACGCGGAGAATGAACATGCTTAAGTATACTCTAAAAGTATTGATTCCCTTAACAATTATTTTTGTTGTTGGTTGTACGGGCAAATCACCTATTCCTCAGAATTTTGTTGCTGATCTAGATGAAATACGTCCCCTGACTGATGCAGAAATTGCTGCAAATGAAGCAGAGGTAAATGAATACAACAGGACAATAGGAGTATTGGAAGAAAGAGCTGTTGCAGACGTCGCAGAAAAAAAAGTATTACTTAAGGAAAAAAAGGTAGTACAAAAAGCTAAAAAGGAATTGAAAGAATTAACTAAAAAAATCCTTAAAAAACGGAAGAAAAAACTTTTGAAAGCTGAAGTTAAAAAAATTGCTAAAGCCATCAAAGAAGGAAGCTCACAAAGGGAAATAGTTGACATCCTAGAGCAATTAACCAATGGCGAAATTACAGAAAAAGAAGCTAAAGCCTTGCTAAGAGAGCATACAACCTTGACTGAAAAAGAAATTAAAAAGCTGATAGGAAAGACCAAAAAGATCCAAAAAGATACGGAGGAACTTGCTAAAGAATTGGCCACTGCTTCAGCAGAAGAAGCAAAAGAAATTTTAGAAGAAGCCGGAGGAGTTTCAAAATCTGATATCTTGGCCCTTGTTTCGAAGAAAAAATCAGTAGAAGTTATGGAGACATCTTTTCTGGAAAAAACCATGGCTCAGTTATACGGACGTTTAGTTCGTGATAGAGAACTAGGTATTGAAGAAGCTTTCTGTATCAATATAGAAGGAATTCTGGACCATCTTTTGGTTCCACCTTCTTATTTTGAAACAAACAAATACGATCTTGATCAGTATTTGAATGAAATCAACAAGCATTTTGCATTACTAGAACCAGTTTTAGCTGAGTACCCTGATATAATTATTAGTTTGGAAGGAAACACCGATGAGAGGGGTACGGTTGAATATAACAAAGCGCTCAGTGACCGCCGTTGGAACACCCCTGAGAAGATTTTATTAGCTCTTTACTTTGATGAAAACAGAACACAGGGACTTGGAAGAAGTGAACAATGCCCTCTTGGACGCGACGAAGGATCATCTACTAAAGATTGGTGGTCAAAAAATCGGCGTACAGATTATATTTTTAAGCTGCAATAATTTTAAATTATGGAATTTAACGATTTTGTAAATGCTGTCCTTCATGGAGGGGCAATTACACTTTCCATATTTGTGTTGCTTGTTTTTCTATCTGTTGTGACCTGGGGAATTATAATTGGAAAATTCCTTCAGTTAAAGAAAGAAGATCAAAACAGCGGCGCATTTGTCCGAGCATTTAATAAGGCAACATCGCTCAAAAGTTTTAAGTCAGCAAATCAAAAGCGTGCTGCGATTGACTACGATTTGGGGATATTGTTTGAAGAACTCATGAATGAGTCCCAAAAGTTTGCAGATGAATTTCCTAATGCAAAATGGATGTTTACTGTTGATAAGGGGCTCCCAGAACACTTAAATGAGATGCTTGACCGAACGATGGATCGAGTAAACCTGCAAATGCGGGAGCGTCGTGAAAAAAGTTTGGCATATTTAGCAACTATTTCCAATATTGCACCATTCCTAGGAGTTTTGGGAACCGTGATTGGAATTATCAATGCATTCACTGCAATTGGGAAAATGGGGTCTGCAGAACTAGCTGTAGTAGCTCCTGCAATTTCAGAAGCATTGATTGCTACTGCTCTAGGAATTTCTGTTGCCATTCCAGCTTCAGTAGGATTTAACATTTTTCAATATCGTGTAGAAATCCTTGCACAGAAATTTGACAGGTTTTCTGCACTTCTGAGAAACAAACTGGAAAATGAGCTTGTTTTGGAGCACGAGACTTCTACAGATATTCATAAAGAATCGTTTTAAATACTGAATTTATTGTAGGTAAATAAATGATTAAAGTAATTGGAGATCAAAAAAAAATCGTCTCAGAAATTAACATTACCCCCCTGGTTGATACCCTCTTGGTCTTGCTGATTATTTTTATGGTTACTGCGCCAGCTATGACTCGTTCTGTTGGAATTGAACTGCCTCAGCCCAAAAATGGATCTGCTGCAGAAAAAATTCCTCAAGAGAAAAAGAATTTTGCAGTAGTGGGTATTAATACTAAAAACCAATTTATTTATGAAGAGATAGAATATGCCCCTGAAGAATTTTTTCAGAGTTTTCCTAAGCTTATTGAAGATGTTGAACCAGAAAAGATTTTTCTCCATGCAGATAAAAAGGTGATGTACGAGCAAATTATAGAACTAATGACATTTTTACAAAGCCAAGGCCATGGAAAAATAGGGTTAGTGTTCCAGGAAAAATAAGAAGTGGATAGAAAAAGTTTTGTTGGGAAGAAACATCTAGCATCTTCTAGGAATCTAGGGTTGGCTATTTCTCTAGCAGTCCATGTTTTTTTTGCGTTAGGAATAGTAGCGATTAATTTAGAGACTACAGAGCAAGATAATTTTGAATCACTTGAAGAACAATCAATAGAGATAAATACTCTATCAGCAGTTGAATTGAAAGCATTAATTGCTTTATTGGAGTCAGATCCAAAAGTTTCAGAAGATACATATTTACCAGAGCCAAAACCAGAGCCAAAACCAGAGCCAAAACCAGAGCCAAAACCAGAGCCAAAACCAGAGCCAAAACCAGAGCCAAAACCAGAGCCAAAACC
>Ga0208277_1000904_pt1 | contig 17486 bp, 12 predicted proteins | sample ETNtaG_5_FD_185782 | JGI IMG/M metagenome (GOLD analysis project Ga0208277, IMG submission 185782) | Marine microbial and viral communities from oxygen minimum zone, Eastern Pacific Ocean - ETNP201406SV205 (SPAdes) (version 2) | ecosystem: Environmental > Aquatic > Marine > Oceanic ...
CCTTCTGTATCAACAAAATGATCTTCAGAAGCCATTTCACAATTAGAACTACCAGAAGATGGTTGATAACTACCAGGCGAACAAGGGAATTGTTTTTGTGCACCCGATGATGGTACAAAATTACCAGGACTTGCCATTAAACACTCAGATTGGCCTGATTCAGATTGGTATTGTCCTTTCTCACAGTTGTTCTGATATGATCTTCCCGGAGCAGGTACAAAACTTCCTGGTTCTGCATCCATACAAGTTAATTTATTCTGACCTGGCTGATAAGTCCCTGTATCACAAGGAGTTTGTTCGGTTGCACCATATTTGGGTACATAATTTCCAGGTTGTGATAATAAACATGATGATTGGCCTGATTCAGGTTGGAATGTTCCTTGTTCACAAAGTTGTTGAGACGATTGTGCTGAATCAGGTACGAAATTTCCTGGATCTGCATCTACACAGGAAGATTGGCCTGCTGCTGCATATGTTCCTGGTTGACAAGGAGAGGTTGAAGAAGATCCGTCTGCACTCGTAATATAACCTGGAGGAGAATCTACACAAGATCCAGATCCTTCAGAATCTTGGTATTGTCCAGCAGGACAGGGTGATGGTGCAGTTGCACCATCGGAATCAACAAAGAATCCAGGTGCTGCAGAGATGCATTCTTCCTGTCCTTCTTCTGATGAATAAGTTCCTTCTTGGCATTGTAACTGTCCTGTTGCACCCATATCCGATACATGGAAACCTGGATCTGCTAGAATACATGAAGTGCTAGCGCCTGCAGGCTGATAACTGCCTTCAGAACAAGGAATTTGTTGTGAAGAACCGTTTGAAGGAACATAATTTCCTGAGGATGCATAGATACAGCCTAATTGCCCTTCTAGAGATTGGTAAGTTCCTCCCTCACAGGCTTGTTGACTGTCTTGTCCAGATGTAGCAACATAGTATCCTGGGGAAGCCAGAGTACATTCAGATTGCCCTGGAGAATCCGAATAGTTTCCTACACCACACATTTCTTGACTAGTTGATCCTGAAGAAGATACGAAGTATCCCAAACTTGCTGATAGGCATGTATTTTGACTTGAATATGGTTGATAAGAACCAGAAGGGCAAGGAGTCTGGGAAGCAGAACCTGCTAAATTGGCAAAATAGCCAGCTTCAGTGGGTATACAATCTGTGCTACCTGCTGATGGTTGATAAGAACCGGCAGGACATTCAATTTGTTCAATAGCACCATCATAGGAATAATGCCCTGGTGTATTAACAATACATTCAGATTGGGCTGAATGTGGTTGATAGGTACCTGCAAGACATTCTATTTGCTCAGTTGCATTTGTAGTATTAACATAATATCCTGGATCGGAATCAATGCAAGAAGTCTGTCCTATTGAAGGTTGATAAGTTCCAATGTCACATAGATATTGGATACCATTGACAGAATACGAGCCCTCAGGGACTTCGATACATACGTTTTCTACTTGGTAATAACCAGAACTACACATGTATGGATTTGAGTCAAAAATAGTAATTATACCATCATTATCATGGTCTAATTCAGAAGTGTCTGTAAAGAAAGGAGATGTAGAAGTACCAACTCTAGATGGCCAATTTTTTTGTCCTGTCATGTATAAGGATCCATCTCCTAGGGCTCCAGTATAAGGCCTTCCCCAGCAATATGCAGAACCATTAGTTTTGATTGCACATGTATTCTGAAGTCCTGATTCTATTCCAGAGAATGAGTGGTTGCCTGTTACATTGAAAGGCAATGGCTGATATATTCCATTATTCCATTGATCTAAAGGCTCCCCGTCTCCTAATCCTCCATGCCAATTTTCTCCCCAACATCTAGATTGGCCGGTGTCTAAAATTAAACAATAAAAAGCGCCACCTGCAGATATAGATACTGGATTATCGCCTTCCTCCAATGTAACTAATGTTGGAGTATTCTTAGTGCCATTATTGCCATTACCAAGTTGTCCGGACGATCCCTGGCCCCAACAATAGATGTTTTGATCCATAGAAATTGCACAGGCACTATTATCTGCAAGAACGATAGATGCTGCTTCTCTGTCTCCTGGTAATTGTGTTAATCCAGGTGAATCTAGATTGTTATTATTCCCTCTTCCTAATTGCCCGTAATTATTTTTACCCCAGCAGTAAATTGAATGGTCTTCCGTAATCGCACAAGTAAATTCTTTACCAGCATCAATAGAAATAGCTGATTTGTTTTCAGGGAAGTCTACAACTTGGGGATATGAAGTGCCAGCTACCTGATCTGCATCCCATTCATCAGTTTCTGTGCAGGCATCCCAATCATCAGAACATTTCCAGTCCGCCCCTAATTGCCCGTAATTATTTCTGCCCCAACATACAGTTTCAGAATTATCCAATATTGCACATTTATGCTGCGACTCTGAAGAAGAAATGGAAATTGCAGATGTATTCTCAGGAAGATCGACTAAAGATGGCGAATCCATTCCGTCGTCATCGTAAGTCCAGCTTACATCATTATCTCCATTACCTAATTGTCCATATGCGTCCCAACCCCAGCAGTATATTTCACCTTCCATGTTTAATGCACATGTTGATGATGTGCCAGTGACAACTTCTACGAAATCACCATATTGCGAAAATAGAGAGTTTACGTTAGTAGGGTATTGTTTGTTATAATCAGAGCCGTATTGTAATCCTTCTCCAGGTGTCCCTATGTAACCAATTGTACCAAAGTAGTTGTATCCCCAGCAATATACTTCTTCGTTCGATACAGCACATGCGTATTGACTCCCTACCGAAATGGTATCATTCGAATAAATTGATCCGGATTGAAAACCAGGCATATTTAATGATTCTATAGTATAGTACTTGCTTGTTTCTTCATCCAAGGATATCTCCTCATAATTTGAAGATAATGCAGTTAGAGGCGCAATAATCATTAAAAAACACATTGTTAAACTAGTAATTGATTCAACGAGATTAGGTTTAAACATAATAACCGGTAATATACTTAATATATTACTTATACGTAAATAAATTGAGAAAATACAAAATAAATAATATTTTGAAAATATTTTTTACAATTAATAATATTGATATGATGAATAAATACCGGAGAACATGGAGAAAGAAGGGGCATTTCGAGAAGTACCTTATATGGGTGTAATTTGGGTAGTTTCTGAAGCAGTAAAGAGAGGTTTTTGGAATGGTAATCCTGACTGGTGTAATCTTGGCCAAGGGCAACCAGAAATAGGAGAAATGGAAGGTGCCCCTGAGAGACTAAGGAATGTATTAATTGAGCCTGAAGATCAAGCTTATGGGCCAATAAACGGTACAGATGAGATGCGTGAAGCGGTTGCTAATCATTACAATAGGTACTATCGTAGAGGTAAAAAACCGTATACTGCAGCTAATGTTGGAATAGCTCAAGGAGGAAGGTTGATGCTTAGTCGTATTTTTGGTGCTGTTCAGGGCAAAATGGGTTATCAAATACCTGATTACACCGCATATCAAGATATGATGGATTACGCAACCCCTCGATTGGAACCAGTTTTAGTACCAACAAAAGAAGAAAATAATTTTTCAATTCCTGCTGATGAATTCAAGAAAGTTGCAAGAAATTTAGATAGTTACCTAGTTTCTAATCCTTGCAATCCTACAGGTCATGTAATACAAGGAGATGAATTAGCATCCTACTGTGAAACTGCTAGAGGAACTGGTTGTGTATTGTTAATGGATGAATTTTATTCTCATTTCATCTATGAGGGCAGAGAGCCTGGTTGTGGTCCTGTATCTAGTGCTGAATTTGTTGAAGACCCAGAAACTGATCCGATTCTAGTGATTGATGGGCTTACAAAATCATTTAGATATCCCGGATGGAGGATGGGTTGGGTACTAGGTCCATCAGAAATCATTGAAACTTTGGGAAGAGCTGCAAGTGCAATTGATGGAGGTCCTAGTAGGGTTAGTCAAAGACTAGCGCTGCGTGCACTAGAGCCTAATTATGCAGATCAAGAAACCAGTGCATTAAGAGAAATGTTCTCAAAGAAGAAAAATATGATGGTAGATAGGCTAACTAAAATGGGAATTAGATGTTTAGAGGGAAATTCTACATTCTATGTTTGGGCCTGTGTAGAGGACTTACCTGAAGGATATAATACTGGAATAGATTTCTTTTGGAAAGCATTAGAGAAGAAAGTGATGACAGTTCCTGGTACATTTTTTGATGTTAATCCAAAACCAGTTAGAGAATCTCAACAATTCAATAAATGGGTTAGATTCTCATTTGGTCCTTCTTATGATAATGTAGATTTAGGGTTAACTAGATTGGAAGAAATGTTGAATGAGAATAAATAAATAATATTTTTCCAAATATAGTCGTTTATACTAAATTATAGGTCAAAATATTAAACCTAAGTTGCCTAGGGTGGAAACGTGGGTAAGTTATCAGAGGAAGAGGCTACGGCGCTTTTGGAAAAAACATATAAAAAATATGTTGAAGAGCCGGAATTAACAACTAGACTAGATAATATTCCAAAATTATTGGCTAAATTTGATGGAAATTATGACACAATGATCAAAAAATTAATGCAGAAATATGCTAAAGAAGCAAAAGCTGCTCCTAAAAAGAAAGCGGAACCAGTAGAAAAAGAAGAAAAGCCAAAGAAAAAGAAAAAGAAAATAGAGGTTGCAGAAGAGGAAGAAAAACCAAAGAAAAAGAAAAAGAAAAAGAAAATAGAAGTTTCAGAAGCTGATGCTAAGGCCGAGTTAGATGCTGAAATTAAGGCGAGTGAGGCAAAAGCATCTGCTAAAGAGCAGGTCAAGGCTGCTGCGAAAGAAAAGAAGGAAAAAATGGCTGCTGCGAAAGAGAAAGCTAAGGCCAATGCTAAGGCAGATGCCCAGGCCCAAAAAGAAGCGATCGCTGCGGCTAAAGTGGCGGCGAAGGCACAAGCACAAGCTAAAAAGGCAGAAGCAAAGGATGCTAAAGAAGCTGTGAAGGCACAAGCAGAGGCTAAAAAGGCAGAATTGGGACGAAAAGAAGCAGAGGCTAAAGCAGCAGCTGCTCAAAAGATGATGGCGAAAGCAGCAGAAGATTCTATGGCCTCCAGAGAATCGTTAAAGGCCAGAGAAGCAGAAGCAAAAGAAAAGGTGGCATTAGAAGGAGAAAAAAGTAAGGTATTAATGAAAGAAGCTCAAGAAGCCATGGCTGCCGCTAAAGAAGCAACAAAAGAATTGCAAAAAGAACTGAAGGCTACTGCTAAAGCAGAAGCTGAAGCGAAGAAAGTTACAATGGAAAGAAAACTTGCTGAAAAGCAAATTAAAGAAGCTAAAAAGGCCCAAGAAAAAGCCCAAGAAGAGTTGGAGAAGCTTGGCGAAATTAAAGAAAGGGCCGAAGAAAAAATAGAAACTGAGGGAGAAAAGAGAGCAATTAAAGAGGAAGAAGCTAAAAAAGCAATGGCTGAAAGTAAAGAGGCTTTACATAAAACAAAAGGGCAATTGAGTCATGAGAGAAAGGCTGCAAAAAGTGTTGTAAAGGAAATTGCGGCTTTGGAAAAAGATATAATAATGGCAAAAGCTGAAGCAGCTAAAGCCCAAGAAGAAAAAGAAGCAATGCAGGAGCAAATAAAAAAAGAGCGAGATGCAATTAATCAGACATTATTGAAAGCTGAAAAGGTTCAAGCTGAGTTAAATAAGTTAGAATCTGAAGCTAATAGAGAAGTTGATCAAGTAGTTGGTATGGAAACAGAAAAACAAAGAGTTGAGAGAAAGGCTATGGAAGCAGAATTGAAATTAAAAGCCAATTTAATGGTTAGAGAAGAAATGGTTCTTGAGAGAATATCTCTTAGAGTTCATCAAGTAGATTGGAGAGTTATTGGCGATGCAGACTTTGATGAGTCGGATGACTTAACTAAGATAGATGGAATTGATAAATTTGTAGAGAAAAAACTGAATGCATTAGAAATAATCTCTTTTGAGCAAATTAGTAGAATGGATGCAAGAAATATGGAAATTATAAATAATGCAATAGAATTCCCTCCTGGAAGAATTGAAAAACAGGGATGGGTAGAAAAGGCAACAGAATTAATGATATAAATATCACACATTAGAATATACATTATATCCACTTAAAGGTGGAGTATATACATGTAATTCAACAAGACCTATGTCACCTTCATTGGAAACTGTGTGAATATCTTGTTCTTCTGCTGCGCATACCTCTCCCGATTTTCTTATTACTGTTTTAGTTGGAAATGCTAAGCCTTCATTATTAGTTTCATAAATAGTCTCCGTGGATGTTCCAGATATTATCAGAAAGGCACAATCACTTCCTAAATGATCATGAATAGGTGTTTTTTGCCCTGGTTTCCAGCATATTGCTGCTAATTCATAAAAATTATTCTTTTTAAGAATGTGTCTTTGGTATCCATCCTTAGCGTAACCAACACAATTTTCTAAAGCATCAGAATTTGGTTTCAGATTAGATAATTTAATAGCTAATTCATTAAGTCCTGGTCGCCTATCTATCGAATCTAACCAATCCACAAAATTAGTCATCTCTGGACATTGTGAAAGTAATCCTTCCCTAATCTCTGGAGATAGCACTACCTGTGTTACCATGTCTCTACAGAGTTGGTTATTATTCATGACCGTTGCGGAAAAATCACTTAACTAAAGGTAAACTACTTGTTATTTTATCGATAGAGTTCCTCATTCCTGGGCCTATTCCTACCACTGTTACAGTTCCAGCAGGTATCTCCGTATGACCTGCATCTCTAACCATATAACAGATTAAACCTGAATCTTTAGCCTCGCCATATATTCTCTTTAACGTATCAACATTTGTAGTAGCACACACAATTTTCCTAGCACCACTTTTAAGATATTTGTCAAGGATTTGAGGAGATTGTAGTTTTGCTTTGAGTATACATTCAGCCGTTGCATGACTACATTGTGCTGCTAATTTACCACTTGAAAGATTAAGGTCATTTCTTGTAACCAAAACCATAGTAGTTTCATACCCGGTTCTTGACAAATTCTTTCACCGCCAATGGTTTTGTTACAGTCAAATGACGCATCATTATTTCACTCAATGGAGAAGCAAACCACGCAACGAAGAACATATTTCCTACTGCATGAAGCAAATCAAATGGTATACCTGAGATAATATATACAAACAACAAATCGGGACCTAGGCTATGTAGAACACTGAGAGATACAACCCAATCAAAAATGAATGCACAAAAAGCTGCTAGAACCATCAAAGGAGTATTAGAAGTGATATTGTTGGAATGTAATTTGTTAGACAGTAATGCACCTATTACGCCCACTAATGACCATCCAAAGGCTTGATATAATGTCCACAGTCCATGTCCAAGGAAAAGATTGGAGATTAAAGCAACAGACGTTGCTAGAATAATAGATCTTGTAACTCCAAAATATATGCCACTCATTAGGATTATGACTGTAACAGGTTGAACATTTGGAATTGGTTCAAGTAATATTCTTCCTGAAACTGCAAAAACCCCTAGAAGGAATAATACTATCGTATCACTCTGTGAAGATAAATTCCTCTCAGTTTTCCATAGCGCCCAACCTATCATGGACAAGAGAATTAAATTAACTAAAAGTAAACCATAAGGTCCAAGGTTAACTGCGTGTGCATCAATCATGTTCTCGTAACCCTCTCGTCTAGAATCATGTTATTCATAGTTGCGTTTAATATGAAGTGATTTGCCAAGTCAATACACTATCGCTGTCCAATACAAGGTCAGAAATTCCCACTATTGAGTATGCACCATTATGAAGAAGTTGCCACCACGCACCAGATGAAAAATCGGATGCACATTGGTACACTTTACAAGGTTCAACTTCTGCTATTGAATCAATTTGTAAACCAAAAGAAAATTCGGTTGAGTTTATCGAAAAGGTACTTCCAGTTGCTTCTATAGCTGCATTTAGTAAATCTAGTCCGTTATTAAAATTTTCAAAACCGCCTACACAGCCACCAGTTTCATTCCAGTCTTTATCAGTCTTGAAATCTGTTCCATCAAAATCAAAATGATGTCTGCCATCATCTAAACCAGGAGGAGCACTATTAGGTGGAAAATGAAAACAAACAACTTGTTTATCGTTCCATATATCCGGAAGGCCATAATGTGGATTGTCTACTTCATCAACAAGTTCAGATGTCATCCTATTCCATTCTGTAGATATTGAAGAAAAAGTAATTATTAAAAAAACAAGAGAAAATGTAGCAAATGACTTAGGAAATGCGTTATTTTCAATATCTTTTTGCATTTGATAAATAAAAAGTGAAATGATTAGAAATGTTAGTGCATAGGACATTAAGATATTCATGGATTTTATCAAGAAAGGAAGCAGCATAAATATTGCTATTAAATATAATGAATATAGTTAATATCCTGTTGAGAGCCTATTCTATTAAATTTTCAATTTTTGATTTTAATAATTTATTTACTAATTTACCGTCTGCTGAGCCCCCTAGTTTTTTCATAACTAATCCCATTAATGGCCCTATAGCCCCAAAACCTCTATCTTTTACCATATCATTCATTTCATTGATTACCTCATCAATAACCAATTCCACATCATCAGTATTTGCAGGAGAATATCCTAAATCTAAAATCTTTTTTTGCATCCAATCAACAAGTTTTGAATTTGGAACATTAGAATTTATAGCTAATTTACTAACTGGTACAACTCCTTCTCTTGTCATTAAATTAGACTCTCTAAGATATATAGAAGCTGCCAAGACTGGATATGATATTTTTTCAGGATTTTCTAAAATTGCTGTTGCCCAAGCCTTTGGTGGTATAGATGGTATCGAATTATCAATTTTTCCTTCTATTCCTTGGATCAACACATCATCTAACTCTGCCCTTATTACAGCATCTAATTGATTATCTGAGACTCCTATTTCAGAAATTCTTTCATAACGTTCTTGCTGAGTGAGCGGTATATTGTCTAACACTTTTTGCCATCTTTCTTGATTTATATTGAGTATAGGTACATCCGTCTCTGGATACATACGTGCTCCTCCCGGGAGTGGTCGCATTGCAGTAGTTGTTCCATCATCTGGTTGTCCTTTTCTAATCACAACATTTCTAACTTCTTGAGTAATCCTATGATATGCAGATCTAGCTCTATTTAATACGGATTCCAGGGCTAAATCTGCTTGCCAATCTGGAGCTGTACATAAGACAAAAGCATCTTTATTTGATAAAGAAAGGTGATTTACTACTGAATTTACATCTGAATCTGTAATCCCATATGCGGGTAATTCATCAGAATGAAATATTCCTGCAACACCAGCCAATTTTGCTGCACTTGCTAATTCTCTTCCGAGCCTAGGTAATTGAGAACCATTAAGATCCGTTTTTTTGTTACCTATTTTGCCAGCAAAACCTGGTAAGATAATGCATTTAACTACCCCTTTATCCGATATTGATTTTTTAATCATACTTGATTCACAATCCAAAAATAATTCTGTCAAATCATGAATTTCGTTTTTAATTTTTGATTTAGCATATAATGCAACTCTATTTTCAACTGGTAACTCATCATTAGACCTATTAGGAGGTAGATTTGGAAGATTTGCGGCACTTCGTAGTTCGTTTGCTAAACGGTACATATGTATCTGACGAGCCATTTCTAATCGTATAATTTTAGGAATCCAATCTAAATCTTGACATCCTTTTATCTCTACTCTATCTCCACAAGAAATACTTACATTTAGGTCTTGACGGATTGATCCTAAACCCCTACGTACCTTACGAGTGTCTCTAAGTAATGAACCCAGGCTAATCGCAGTTTCTTTTGCATGCTCGGGTGAAATGATATCAGGTGCGGTTGCTATCTCTACTAGTGGAATTCCTAGTCTATCTAAATTATAAAACACTATATCGCCATTGGAAGTCTGTTCGGTGCTAAGCTTCCTAGCAGAATCTTCTTCGAGGCAGATTACATCTATGCCTACTTTTCCAGTTTTAGTGTCCAAAATACCTTGATTTGCAATTAAAGTAGTTCTCTGGAAACCACTTGTATTTGAGCCGTCGACAACAGTCTTACGCATGGCTTGTAATGCTGTAACAGGCTTTGCATTCATCATTGCAGAAATTGTCAAAACAACATCTACTGCATTATTATCATGCGTATCCGGTGGTGCTTCATCTAATTCAACCAGACTTGCATTTGGAGATTGAAAATAAACGAACGAACGGTTACGACGGTGTTCAAATCTTGCTGCCACATCAATTTTACCTCCTTCTCCACGTGCTGCCCTAAGTTTTCGTGTAGATTGTTTCCAAGTACTAGGAATTTCTTCAAATTTATAATCAAATAATTTACTTGGCATTCTTGAATGTAATTTTCCTGTATCTAATTGCTGATGTATTTCCAATCCGCACATAAATCCCAATATGCTCGGATTAAGATTTTCAGGATCGGAAATATCTCCTATCGGCTCCATGCTAATTGTATTCGGGAGGTCTTTGCCTTTCATATTTCACTATTAAATGGTGAAAAATACTAAGCAAACGAATAGGCGCCTTCTCTTGGACTAAATAATAATCCACCTTGTCTTAATTTACTGATTATACGATCTACTTCGAATGGTTTTATTTCTTTTTTCTCTGATGCTTCATAAATTTCTTCAATTGATGCTTCACCTTTTTCTTCACATAATTTTGTGATAATTTGTCTGACTACTTTATCTGGACTTATTCTTTTAGCTGCTCTACCACTGTGGAATTCTGATTCATCTTCAACATTTCCTTCTGATCTCCAATGCTTAAAAACAGCTATTGCAACCTTTGCATCCTTCTCAGTTCCTATATCTCTCAGATGCATTCTGGCATGAGCTTCGGCTAGTCTACTTAATGCTTCAAGAGCACGTGCCGTGATTGGGACTTTGCTAGTTTCATCATTATGATCTTCTTTCTGATCTTCTCTGTAAAAGGCTTGTCTTTCATCCCTATAGAATTCAAGTAATAATAATCTTGCTTCTTCATTTAATTGTGGATAGACATTTAGCTTCGCGTAAGCTACATATTTCCTCAAAAATGAAGTTGTTAAATGTTCATTGCCATCAACACCAATATTTGTAATACCATCTTCTCTTGGTTTGTCGACAATAAGCCCCTTGTCTCTCATAGATTCTGTTGTCCCTTTTGCACGTGTTGCCAAAATATGCTTAGCAATTCTCTCATCATTTTGTAATGCAATTTCATCTCTCAATAACCAAATAACATCAAAACGCGATGCTAAAGGTGCAGGTAATCCAGTTTCTTGAAATGAATATAATACAGATGACCTATTATTTCTATTAGTAAACCGACCTCCTGTTGGGTTCGCTGCTGCCAAAACAGCACATCTTGTAGGAAGACGAGCAGTAAGACCTCCTTTTGCTATGTGTATACTTTGTTGCTCCATGGCTTCATGCATAGAGCCTTGATCTGGCTTTGATATTTTATCAAACTCATCAATTGCAGCTAGTCCTCTATCAGATAATGGTAATATTCCAGCTTCAAGAGCAAAACGTCCATCGTTAAATGCATCTTTTACTGCTGCTGCAGTAAGCCCTGCAGCAGATACTCCTCCTCCAGAAGCATATTTTCCTCTGGGAGATATGTGTGACATATATTTCAATAATTGGGATTTAGCTACACCAGGATCTCCCATTAAAAGAATGTGGATATCTCCACGAGATCGTGTGCCATCATTATTTAGTCTAGAAACTCCTCCAAACAGTTGTAAAGCCAAAGTACGCTTGACAAATTCTAATTTTTCATCGGCAGCAAATATAGATGGTGCGATTGATTTATACATGTAGGCAAATAAATCCGGCCTTTTAGAAATTGATATGATTGTTTCAGTATCTTCATCATCAATATCAATTTCAGTGAAAGGAGTTGATTCATGCTCTGCACTAATCAAATCATAAAAAATTTCAAACATGGGTGTTTTTTTATTTCTTTTGAATTCAGGCCTTACTTGTGGGATAACATTAGCAGAAATCCTATCGCCTGGAACTAAAGTAAGAACCAAGTCCCTCTCAAGGAATAGTATTCCTCTTGTTGGTTGAGAACCACTAGGTACATTTTCAGGAAGTTCAGAAACTTCAATTAATTGATTATTAATCATCCTAGATGCCTGCATCATCAATTGAAAAGTGGTTTCTCCTTTTCGAGCAAAAGAACCGCAACCTCCTTTTAATTCAGGGCATCGTAAAGGTTCTTTCAACTCTCTTTCATCTTTTTGTTCAACATCTAATTCAAAACCGCAAGTTTCACATTTGAATGTGGCCATATATAATCTGGGTTTGATTTCTGAAACCTTGTTTACGACAACATCAACACTACAAAATTTTCCAATTGATTCGCTACCAATTTCTCTTAAATGAATTCTTGCATCACCTGGCAATTCACCTATTCGAATAAGGCAATGGATAGTAGCACCTCCTCTTTCAAGGCAAAGGTCGTTTAACATTTTAGATCCGCTGTCAAGTACTGTACGAGGATCTTTCAATATCCAATCAGCGAATTCAGAATCAAAGGATTGTAACTCATGAAAGGCTATATTTAAAACTGGAGTTTTAGACTGTTTGGTGAGGAGTAATAATATCTCATCTTCTTTTGCAGTTGTGAGAAAAGTTTTCCACCTTGCACTAGAATCTTGTATGTGAATAGTCATCAATTGTCCTCCCGGCTTTGCTGAACCAATGGGGAGGTACATAATCAAATTGGATAGTAAATCCGACCCCTTTATTTCCACTGGAAAAATAAATGATAACCTGCTATCAAATTAAGTAAAAAAAACTTCTAGTGGAGAATAATTCTAAATTAACCGGGATATTGAATTGTGTAATCGAGACCTTCAAAGGAAAGGGGTTAATCCCGAATTATGGAATACATAGTATCGGGTAGAGATGTTTTTGTTAGATTAGACCCAGGAGAAGAAATTCATGAGTCAATACGAAGTTTATCAAAGGAAGGAATAGAGAGTGCTGCAATAACAAGTGGAATAGGTAGAGTACATGATGCAGAAGTAGCTTATCTAGATGGTAATGGAGTATATCAAAAAACAAAATATTCCGGCCCAGTAGAATTATTATCCACACAAGGGAATTTATGCCCAGGACCTGATGGCCCTTTTACTCACATACATATCATAATGTGTGATGATGATATGAATGTACTAGGAGGTCATCTTTTTAGTGCTACAGTAACAATAACCGCTGAAATTCATCTCAGAATTCTTGCAGATGGAGTAAAACCCAGTATGATCTGTAGAGTTCCGGGTGATGGAGATTTTGTCAAACTAGAGTTAAGGAGAGAATGAAATGCCTAGCCATACTTTTGGCTCAATAAAGGGAGAAATAAGGATTATAACAATTAATTCGAAGTCTCTTGAAGGTAATATGTTAGGAGATCCTAGTTCTAGGCAAGTAGCAATATATCTACCTCAAAATTGGAAAGAGAGTGGAAAGGAATATCCTCTATTTGTTGATTTAGTTGGATATACGGGTAGTGGATTTGCACATACCAACTGGAAACCATTTGCAGAATCAATTCCTCAAAGAGTTGAACGATTAGTGGAGGAAGGGAAGATGGGAGAAATCATTGTTGCTCTTCCTGATTGTTTCACAACATTAGGAGGTAATCAGTACATCAATAGTTTAGCTGTAGGCAATTGGGCTGATTTCTTAATTAAAGAAATGATTCCATCAATTGAAGAAGAATTTCCTATAAAAAAAGGCAAGGAAAATCGTGGAGTATTTGGTAAATCTAGTGGAGGATATGGTGCAATAGTACATGGAATGTTGTATTCTGACTATTGGGGTGTTTTAGCATGTCATTCCGGAGATATGGGATTTGAATCTTTATTCATGGGTGATTTTCCAAAATCTGTAACACATCTGGAGAAGCATGGAGGGATACAAGGTTTCCTTGATCATGTTAAATCTTCAAAGAAAATGAGTCATGATGATTTTCATGTTTTGATGATGGTTGCAATGGGGGCATTCTATGATCCTGATCCCAATGGGCCAATGGGAATTAGGCTACCTGTTGATTTGAGGACTTGTGTTGTTGATCAAGTTCGATGGTCGGAGTGGCTGAAGAATGATCCAGTCATTATGATTGATCGTCTTGATGTTCAAGAAAATCTCAAGAGTTTGAAGGGGATATATATTGACTGTGGATTTAAAGATCAATATAATCTTCATTTTGGAGCAAGGCAGTTATCTGACAAACTCAAAGCATTAGGAATAGAACATGTGCATGAAGAATTTGATGATAATCATTCTTCAGTAGATTATAGGATGGATGTATCATTCCCGTTGATGTACAAATGGTTGACTAAATAATTAGTCTGATTTGTTGCCTAAGAAATATTCACCTATTTCTGGATCGTTTAGAATATCTTTTGCGTCGCCTGAATGAACTACTTTACCATTTGCAAAAATGTATCCTCTATCTGAACGGGAGAGAGAGAGTCGGGCATTTTGTTCCACTATCAATATAGTAATGCCAGTCTCTCTTAATTTGTCTATTTTTTCTATAATTTGAGATTGATATAAGGGAGATAGTGCAGCTGTTGGCTCATCTAAAAGAAGAAATCTCGGTTTTGATATTAATGCCCTAGAGATTGCTAGCATTTGCCTTTCTCCTCCTGATAATGAAGCGGCAAGGTCATGTATTCTTGTTTTCAGATCTGGGAACATATCCAATGCTTCTTCTATTCTCTCGTTTAGTACCTTAGTTGGCAGATTATTTCCTCCCATTTGTAAATTTTCAAAAATAGATAATGAAGGGAATACATTATCAACCTGTGGAACATAAGCAATTCCATTATTTACTAATTGGTCTGTACGCCAATTAGATATTGATTCATTTTTGTATAATACATCACCATTATAGTGTGTAGCAATACCAAATATTACTTTGATGAATGTAGATTTTCCACATCCATTTGGTCCAATTATAGTTACGAATTCACCTTCATCAACATACAAATCAATACCGTGTAGGATTTGGACTGTGCCATAACCTCCTTCCAAACCTTTGACATCAAGTATTTTTGACATATTAATTCCTCATTCTCCCAAATAAGCCTCTATGACTTCTCTATTATTCTTAACTTCATCAGGGGTCCCTACCATCAAAACTTCTCCTTCATTCATCACTATAATTCGGTCTACGCCTTGCCGTAGTATGAAATCCATATTATGTTCTATTATCAGTACAGAAATACCAGTTTCGTCTACAATTCTTCGTAAATTATTGAATATTTTCATCGCTAGTGGTCCTGCAACTCCTGCCACTGGCTCATCAAGAAGTAGTAATTTTGGTTCGCCCATCAAAGATCGCCCGATGTCAACCAATTTACTTTGGCCACCGGATAATTCACTAGCTAAATTATGGGCCATATGAGGAACTTCGAGTTGGTCTAATGCATCATAAGCATTAGACAATCTGGCTTTTTCATTTGGGCGTGATTTAGGCATAAAAAGAGAAGTTAGAATATTTGGAGAATATTGATTTCTAGGAGGTACCATCAGGTTTTCTATTACAGTCATTTGACGCCATAAACGGGTGTGTTGGAATGTACGAGTAAACCCTAGTTTCTGTATTTGGTCTGGTCGCATATCTGAAATATCGGTGCCAAATGCTGCAATTTCGCCTGATGTTTGCTTTAACAACCCACTAATACAATTGAAAGTTGTAGATTTTCCACAACCATTTGGGCCGATAAGTCCTACAAACTCACCTGATTTAATCTCGAAAGAAACATCCTTTACAGCCACTAAACCTCCAAATTCTTTCTTTAATTTGTTAACTGTTAATACGGCATTATCACTCATAATGAATCACCACCATTTTCTGGCCTTAATGGTCGATTAGGAACTTCTGGCAATATTCCTTTTGGATTATACTTCAAAGAAAATAACAATACAAAACCAATTAATATAACATTGACATAACTCATCTCAGAAATGACATCGTATTTACCATCAAGATCTACATCACTGAATGACTGAGAAAGAGAATAATTACTAGTCAGACTACCATATATGAAGAAAGTTACTACACCCCACATTCCAATTTCAGAAATATTTTGTTTGTTAAATAATGTGCCTATTATTATTGTTATTATGAATACTAAAATTACTTCATAATAATCAACAACTAACCACCTAAAAATACCATCTATGAAAAGAGCAGTATCATGCAAAGGTAGGTCGGATGAACTTTGTCCTGCCGCTAAAACTCTGAAAATGTATTGTGAAAGAATAATAATACATGATCCGACAATTACTCCTTTGTTATTTCCTGAGCCTCCGATTATAAACGCAGCCCACACTAAAAATGTAGTTGTAGCAGGACTCATGAAAGATGGTTGAAAACTTCTTAATTGCCACGCCCACAGTGCTCCTGCAAATGCTGCAATTGCTGCCCCTAACGCAAGACTTGATGCTTTGTAAGTAAGTACATCATGGCCATGGTGTTGTGCAACTTCTTCGTCTTCTCTGATTGATTTTAGGATTCTACCCCAAGGTGAACTAAGTAAAATATTGAGGAGTGCCCAGATACAAATTACAGAAATTAAAGAAATAAATGATATCAGCATTATATATGGAGCGCCAGTTTCAAGATTTAAAAGTTCCATAAAGTATGTTGACATGCTGTCCATATTTTGTTGAACACCTTCGGGATGTAAATCGGTTGGTATTGTAGTTCCACCGATTGCTGCACTACAGTCTGATGCTGAGTAAGTTTCTAGAGGTTCGCTAGTAATGAAATCAAGAGGGATAGAATTGCCACAAAACCACCATTTTTCTAAAGGCAGAGTATAGTAGGAAACTCCTGGAACTGGACTAGACCAGCTAGCATTTGTATTGTATGACTGAACTAATGGCTCAGAATTAAGAATAACTCTGAGGATTTCACCGAGAGAAATGGTGACGATAGCGAAATAATCAGTTTTTAGTCTTGCAGTTGGATAAGCAAGCATCCATCCGAATGCTGCTGCAATCGCTACTCCGAAGAATACTGCCCAGAATACTGGCCAATCATATCCATTATATTTTACCGGGCCGGTCAGTATCCCTACAGATATAGCACCTATACCAACAAAGAAAATTATACCAAAATTAACCATCCCCGTAATTCCAGTGTGTAAATTTAGACAAAAGCCCATAAGAATAAAAATTGATATTGATAATATAATATTTGAAATATTAAATGTCCTGATTAATTTAGCATTTGCTGCTTCATCTGCTACAGGCATCCACAATATAATTAAAAAGAATAAAATAAGTAATGTTAGAAAAACCATATTTGATAAGAATGGTCCTTCTCGGCCGTATGTAGATTTTTTCTTTAATATATCTACTAAAGTTGACTCAGAGTCTTTCTTGTATGACAACACAGAAATCCACAATATCGAAGATAGTAATACAAACTTTAACGTAAATGAATTGG
>Ga0208277_1000908_pt1 | contig 17466 bp, 15 predicted proteins | sample ETNtaG_5_FD_185782 | JGI IMG/M metagenome (GOLD analysis project Ga0208277, IMG submission 185782) | Marine microbial and viral communities from oxygen minimum zone, Eastern Pacific Ocean - ETNP201406SV205 (SPAdes) (version 2) | ecosystem: Environmental > Aquatic > Marine > Oceanic ...
ATTACTATCAGAAAAGCTATGAGATAATGGTATTCCAGCACTAAGGTTGAAAAGTGCAAATGCCTGAGTGCTGTATAAAAGCAAACTGGTTGCTGCAAAAACTGATAAAATAATTTTCCTCATCTTCTCTCCTTTTTCAGAGGTTACCATATAGAAGATTCAAAGTCTTCAGTTTAACTCTTCCATATTTTCAAATTTACCTAGAGGTCGGGTGAATGTGAACTGAAATGGTTCAACTACCAGTGCATCCCAGGCGTCTCCGGTACTTCCGGAACTCATGGCAAATGGTAAAGCTACTATGAAAAATGCAGTTCCAACTACCGTAAGCCCTAAACTAAGGATGCGAATTGGTACATCGATTACCATTTCAAATGCTCCAGGTCGCTCTACTGGAAGTGCACCTGAAACATTTCCTGCACTTAATGCAAAAAACAGGCAACTTATCATGATGATTTTAAGATATTTTGCACGATTCATGATTATTTTTTGTAATAAGTTTTTTGTCAAAGTTTAAACTCGGCGATGACCGGTGCGTGATCGGAGGGTCGCTCCTGCTCTCGTGCTTCTGTATCGATTATGCATGCTTGACAGGAGGAAGTCAAAACAGAATTTGCAAGGATATAGTCGATCCGCATTCCTTCATCTCGCTCAAAACCATGGGTACGGAAATCCCACCAAGAAAATTTTCCAGACCTCTGGTCAAATTTGCGGAAAAGATCACTCAGTCCAAATTCAATAAGTTCTAATAATAGTGCATGCTCTTTTGGATGAAAGCTAACTTTGTCTCGCATTGAATCAGGATTAGATAGATCTTTTGCATGAGGCGCAATATTAAAATCACCCATTATTGCCAAAGCTTTGTCAGACTTTATTTCTGCTTGAAACTCCTGAATTAATTCCGTAAAAAACTTTAACTTATACTTAAATTTGTCTGATTCAGTGGTTTGACCTTGCGGCACGTATACATTGACCATACGCATTCCGGAAATAGTTGCTGCAATAAGGCGGGCATTTTCCGGATCATAACCATTGAGAAAACCATTCTGTACATCCTGGATGGGGTGTTTTGACAAAATCGCAACTCCGTTATAGGATTTTTGTCCATAATATACTGATTCGTATCCGGCTTGTTGAAGATCCCAGACTGGAAAGTGAGAGTCTTCAACTTTGGTTTCCTGAAGACATACTACGTCCGGATTATGTTCTTTGAGCCATTGCAAAAGCAAAATTAGGCGTGTCCTTATAGAATTAACGTTCCAGGTGGCAATTTTCCACAATTTTTGCTGTTTTGAGCTTTCTAAGAAGAGTTGGTCGTCAGGCAGCAGAAAAGCACTGTTACTGTAAGGAATGTTTTGTGGTTGTTCGAGGATACCGTTCCAGTTGCGTTCGATGCGAATGTTTCCACTGCGCCAGTATAGGTAAATTTGCTCAACCAGTTTTTCTGCAGCAGAGCTCGACTCGTGAAGTATTTTAAATGGAACGCCTTCTTGTTGAAGTTTTTTATTGATCGGATCTGGAATCAGGGTTTCGAAACTCTCTTGAGAACCCATTACTCACTAGCAAGAGACTGGAGAAGTTCTGCATTCTCCTGAATTATCTGGCGTCGTTTTTTCAGATTTCTTTTGTTTGGACGATTGTTTGCGTGTCTTTTTGTTGCGGTCTTTTGTTTTGGTGACATTTACCCATCCTTTTGTCTGAGATTAAATCAACTTGTTCTGTTCATAATTAAACGGTATGGTTTAATTATTGTACATTAGAAAGTAGCAAAAAGACCGAAAACTTGCGAGATAAAATTTTCAAGTGAATCTTTCTTCAAATAAAATTAGTTGAGCAACGGAAAACAAAAAATAAAGACAACCAAACCAGTGGTTGGACCACAAATACGAAAATTGATGAAAATGCCTGTAACTGCCCGGTTGGTACTGGGTGAATGCAGTATGGAAATTGATGAAATATTGAGGCTTGGACAAGGCTCAATGCTGGAGCTTGGGACAAAGGTGGAAGACAATTTGACGCTCTATATCAATGATGAAGAAATCGCGAAAGCTAAATCTGTGACTGTAGGAGACAAACTTGGGGCACAAATAGTGGAGATTTCTCCTACAGAAAAACGCCTCAAAGATTTAACCGATCTGGAATAAAGGTGAATCTTCAGTGAAATTTCTTTTGATTCAGTTAAGGAGGATTGGCGATGTTTTAATGACGACTCCCTCCATAAGACTTTTACGCGAATCTTTCCCGGAAGCAGAGCTGACTTTTTTGACAGAAGTGCCTGCTGACCAGGTTTTGCGTAATAATCCTTTTCTGGACGAGATTTTAATTTTTCGCAAGGCGCAGACCATTAGTGACTCAATTTCCTTTTTCCGGAATCTTCGGGATCAGCAATTCGACTGTGTAATAGATTTTTTTGGAAATCCACGTAGTGCGTTGATGACACGTTTTTCATTTGCGCCAATCCGAATTGGTTTTGGTTTTCGAGGAAGAAGTTGGGCCTATACTCATCCTGTAAAAATTTCTTCGGAGCTGACTTATGCTGCTCAAGATAAAGCTCAGTTGCTTGGGGAACTAGGAATTTCTACAGATGATTTTGAACTGAATTTTTTTTCCGATGAACAAGATAAAGAATATGCTGAGCAGCTTTTCAGTCAGCTTTGTATAACAGATGGCGATTTTGTGGTGTCTTTGTCTCCGGTTTCACGCCAGCCATATAAAGTGTGGCCTGCAGAACGTTTTGCCACGATTGCCGACTGGCTGGTTCAGAAATATAAAGCAAAAATATTATTTCTCTTTGGTCCAGGGGAAGAGCATTTTATAGATTCCGTAAGAGCTTCAATGCGACAAAAAGCCCTTCCAGATTATGATATTCCATCGCTTACAGAAACAATGGCCATCTTGAATAAAGTGGATTTACATTTTGGTAATGATAATGGAGTAAGACATTTTGCGGTTGCTGGCGGAATTCCAACTCTTACAATATTTGGAAGGCCTTGGGCCGCAAACTGGACTCCCCCTAAGGTAGATCTTCACAGTACACTTGAACATGACCCGGGTTGTAAAAATAATTGTACTTTTCCAGAGTGTAAGTTGGAATGTCTCTATGGTGTTACTATAGAAGCAGTACAGACTGAATTAGAGATGATGATAAGAAAATACTGCTAAAGGAATTTTAATGATTTTCAAGTTTGAAGTAGACAAGTTGTTGATAAAGCAGCTTCAGGAGGTCGAGACATGGCACAGATTTTTGCCAGAGTTTGATTTTTCATCAGTGGAAGATTTTCCCAAGTTGGTTTCAACTCAGCATCAAGTGAATTTTGAACTATGGCATCAGGAAGATTTGGCGCGTGATCCAGATGCTTTAGATTCAATAATTTCTAATGTGAAAAGAGTAATTGATGTCTTGAATCAAAGGCGAAATGATTTGATTGAACAAATGGATCAGTTTCTTCTAAACATTATTAACGCTGAAAATGTGGAAATTAATGCTGAAACCGAAATGAATAGTGAAACGCCAGGCAGTATGATTGACCGTCTTTCAATTAATGCGCTTAAGATTTATCATATGGACGAAGAAATTCAGCGTGGTGAGGTTACAGCAGAGCATCGTAAAAAGTGTAAAGCAAAACTTTCTGTATTGAAGGAACAGCGTAATGATCTGGAAAAATGTCTCGCTAAATTGCTTGTTGATTTAAGTAGAGGAGAAAAGAGGCTCAAAGTTTATCAACAAATGAAAATGTATAATGATGAAAGTTTAAATCCTGTGATTTATCGTAAAGCAAAATCTAGTTGAACACATACTAACATGGGATCAAAGGGGATTTTTCTTGCTTTCCTGATTGTTTGCGCAATCTATTTTTGGAGGAGATACCGGAGCAAAGTAGAGGGCAAATCAGCAGTTTGGGTTAACTGGGTACTTGGAGGAATTGCGATTTATTATGGAATTTCAATTATATTAATAATTATTAGCTCCATATGAGGGCTTTCTGTGATGAAGTTTTTGACTGTTTAAGTATAGAATAATTGATGGGCCTTGTTTTAATAGGAATGTTTTTTTTCTCGATGATTCTTTTAGGATTGTGGGAGAGGCGAAGGTCGAAAAAACAATTTCTCGAAGCTACTCGAAAACTAAAGGAATTGGATGGGGACTTTCCGAATGAGGTTGATGAAAAGTAAATTTGTTAAATCAAAAGTACAGCTAAATCGCAAGTTGTCCATTTTGTGACATTGCCTGTTCTACAAGGATTGCCACGGCTTTTGGCCGAGATAGATTCTTGGCAGAGGCATAGTTGTCCAGCTGCTCCAAAACAGACTCAGGAAGTCCCAATAGAATTTTTTTGACGGGCTCGTTATATTCTTTTTTTCTTCCCGCGCCTTCCCGGAAGCCACCTCTCGCCATAATGCCCTTTTTAAATTCTCTTTGTAAATAACAATTCAAGAAATTATTAGTTTTGCCGATGTTATTAATACATCTTTCAAGATGTGTGCAAGAGTTTGATAAAATAGGTTTCAAGACTATTTTATCTTTGATTTTAATCAATTTAAATGGGAGAAGAAGATGAAATCCAATCGAAAAAATCTTTACCCTTTTCGTCAGATAGCAATTCGTACACGCTGTTTACACCGCTTAAACCCTCAGGAACTTATGGTTCGTAAGGGGTTCTGAGTAGATGCAGAAAAACGGGAGGGTAGTCTCTCTCGTTTTTCTATTATTTTCCAAAAAAAATTCTTAGTTTTTCCACCCTCTTTTTCTCATTTTAGCAGTTTCAGTTGCTAAAAATTATCAGTTTCAAAGCAGAATCTTTGCGTACTCCACCAAAATGTGGAATGATAGAAAGTGGTAATCGTTTGTAATTTGAAGTTGAGAAAATCAGTTTAATGTACAAAATACTGTTAACAGGATCGATTCACGAAATTGGCCTGGACATGCCAAGTAAAGAAAAAGATATTGAAATCCAATACACACCTGATTTACCTCTAACTGAAATATTCAAAATAATATCACCTTTCCACTGTATCCTGTCTTGTTCAGAAACATCGATTTCCAAGGAATTGATTGAAAAAGCAACAAAGCTGAAAGTAATTGACCAGTTTCAATTGGCAAGAAATAAACGCGGTGGTAAGGCTATGTCTTTGATCCGTGTGGATGATGATTTGCATGATGCGGTCGTTAAAGAAATCAGTAGCTAAGAAGGAATCAATTCAGGAATTAAAATTATTTTATAACTGAACCAGTAAAATTTTATAAGTCAATCCACCCAGTGCTGACTTAAATATATTAAGTTGAAAGAGAAAAATGCGTTATCTAAAACCTTTAATGGATCAAAATTTTTTGGAATACGCTTCCTACGTTATTAAAGATCGCGCGATTCCTGATATTTTAGATGGTCTAAAACCGGTGCAGCGCCGAATTCTGTATTCGATGAGGGAGATGGATGATGGGAAATTCATTAAGGTTGCAAATATTGTAGGTGATACGATGAAACTCCATCCTCACGGCGACGCCTCTATAGGCTCAGCCTTGATCGTGATGGCTAATAAAGAATATTTTATTGAAAAACAGGGTAATTTTGGAAATTTGTTGACCGGAGATCCGGCTTCTGCTCCAAGGTACATAGAAGCCCGCCTTACTCCATTGGCCAAAGAAGTCCTCTTTAATTCGGAACTGACGGAATTTTCCGATAGCTATGATGGTAGAAATCAGGAACCAGTTGTACTGCCTTCTAAACTTCCGGTTTCTTTGCTGTTTGGCGCGGAAGGAATTGCAGTGGGAATGTCCACTCGAATTTTACCACACAATTTCAATGAAGTTCTAGATGCACAAATTGCTTTCCTGAAAAAAGAATCCTTTAGACTGTTTCCTGATTTTATGAATGGCGGCTTGTTGGACACAGAGCATTATGAAGACGGTAACGGCAAGGTGAGAGTGCGTGCCCGTATTGATGTTATAGATGAAAAAATCTTGACCGTTAGAGAACTACCGTTTGGTGTGACGACCGAATCTTTGATCCAGTCTGTTCAGGATGCAGTTAACAAGGGCAAATTCAAATTGTCATCAATTGACGACTTTACCGCGGAGGAAGTCGAAATTGAATTAAAAGCTGCTAGAGGTACTGATTCAAAAAAATTGCTTAAATTGCTCTATGCTTTCACCCAGTGTGAAGTCTCCATTTCCGTTAATATGCTTCTTATTCAAGAGAATCAACCCGTAAATCTGACTGTTAGTGAAGTCGTGCAGCAAAATACAATACGCTTAAAAGATATACTCAGGAGAGAGTTGTTGCTGTCACTAGAGCATGCCAGACGCAATTGGCATATGCGTAGAATGGAAATGTATTTCATAGGCGAAAAAATTTATCAGAAACTGGAAGCTTGTGATTCTTACGAAGAAGCACTTGAAGTGGTGAAAAAATCTGTAATGCACATTGAGTCTGTGCTGCCTTTTCCAATTGAACAGGTTGATATTGAAAAGTTGCTGACTCTTCAGATAAAACGAATTTCACGCTATGATCAGCAGGATAGTCAAAAAGAACTTGATAAACTGAAGGTTATAATAAGTTCATTAAATAAGTCACTGAAAGATGTTACACGTTACACAATTAAATATTTGGAAAAAATAAAAGATAAATATGGGGGGGATTATCCAAGACGCAGCAAAATGGAGAGCTTTGATGAAATACGTGCTCAGGATGTAGCAGAAAAACAAAAAGTAGGTTGGGACCGTAAAGAAGGTTTTCTGGGTCTGAATGTTAAATCAGGTACTACTTCGTTTTTTTGTTCAGCCTATGACAAAATGGTCATTATCCGTAAGGACGGTACATATCAGGTTATTCGTGTTCCGGAAAAACAATTCATCGGGAAAAATGCAATTTGTGTTGAAAAACTAAATTCAGAGACTGTCCATAATGTGTTATACTGGGAAGGTGCAACTAGGGTTTGTTATGCTAAACGTTTCCGTGTTGAAAAGTTCATCATGGATCGCGAATATAATTTGTTCCCTGCTAAAAAAGGTGCAAAAATTTTGCACATGAGCCAGGGCAACGGAATTTTGCTGGAAGTATCTTTCGTGCCTACTCCTAGAATTCGTAAATCAAAAGATATATTTTTTTTGGATGACTTGGTCATCAAAGGTATTCAGGCTAGGGGGAACAAGGTTTCCAGCAAGTCTGTGCAGAGTGTGAAAGTTATCCCAAATAAAGAACATTCAGACCAAGAACTACCTTTACTTGAGGAAAAACCTCATCCTTTGCAGGAACTACCTTTACCTGAAGGACCTGAAAATTAATGAATTGCATTTTGGGAAAAAAAGTATTATATTCTAAGACTGAGTTTGAACAAATAAAATAGAAGAAATTCATTATGTCCACAAAATGTCAAGTGTGCGGAAAAACTCCCGGCAATGGAAATCGGGTCAGTCACGCCAACAATAAAACAAAACGTCGCTGGATGCCTAATTTGCAAACTGTACGAATACGTCAAGCTAGTGGAAATCGTAAAAAAACACGTGTTTGTGCCCAGTGTATTCGTTCCGGTAAGACAATAGCCGCTTAAGCCATAAATTTTACATTCAGTCGGTCAACGTTCATAAGACCGGTAGTATGCTTGCCTCTTAATCTCGTTGGTTTCATGCTTTTAAAGGATTGTTCCCAAATATATACTTTGGGGCCTCAGGGCACATTCAGTGACGAAGCCACCCAAAAACTCCGTATAATTGGTGCCAATGTTAATTACACCAGTACTTTTGTTGAAGCACTTTTTAAAGTAACAGAAGATAGTGATTCTGTTGCCGTAGTTCCGGTTGAAAATTCTGTCGCTGGAACTGTTTCGCAAGTCCAGGATTCGCTAGTCAGGAGTGACCTTGTGATACTGGCAGAAATAAATTTGCTGATCGAGTATGACTTATTAGCAAATTCTGAGTTAGACCAGATTGAGTCGTGTTTTGCTCACCCTCAGGCACTTGAACAAAGCATCGGATTTATTTCCAAAAATATGCCCCGAGCGCAGAGTAAATTGACCAGAAGTAATGTAGATTCCGGTATTCAGTTTTTGGAGTCAGTTGAATCAGAAAATTTTCCTGTAGCAGCTATCGTTCCAGTTTCCTTTGCTAAGAAAAATTCTCAATGGAAAAAAGTCTCTGGAATCCAGGACTACCCTAATAATACAACACGCTTTTTGGTTGTAAGGTCGCGTCAGGAAAATGAACAGCTGGATTATTCCCGCAAAAAAACCTCACTCTTAGTAGAGTTTCAGAATGACCGTTCCGGAATGCTTTATCAGCTTTTAAGCGTATTCAACCTTTTTCAGATTAACCTTTGTCGTTTGGAGTCTAGGCCTGCTAAAGACACTCCATGGGCTTATGTATTTTTCGTGGATTTTTACAATTCTGATGAAACAGCAGCCTGTATTGACGTTCTCCGTGTTTCAAATTTTCGTTACAAAGTACTTGGAAGTTACGATATAGTCAGTTGATTGGCATAACAGATGCGTAACCAGATTGTTGATAATTTTCATAAAATTAAGTACTTACTGTCATTATTTGAGTCAAATTTTAATGTATAGATTAAAATATTTTTTCCATAAATTAAGTCTATCAGCAGGTATTACGACTTTGTGGTTACTGTTTTGCGGAGTCAGCAGGAGCCCCAAAGAGTCAAAATTTGGACTTCAGGATCTGCAGCCAACAAATATGCTGCAGAGCATGCCTCCTCTTTCTGAAATTCCTACAAGTTTTTATCTCTTAGCATCTACTTTTATTGGTTCAATAGTAGGGGGTATATTTCTGGTACGTTATCTCCAGAAAAGAAAAATCCAGAGAGATCTAGATCAAATTGCCGAAGATCAGGCTCAGCTGGCAGTTGATTCTGAATTTGAAGCACGTCAGGTTGATGATGAGGATCGTGCGTTTTTAATAGATTTTTGTCGCACAAGTGATCCAGCTGAACTTCTCCCGGTAATTATGTCAGCGGAAAAATTTGAGCAAACAGCTGAGGATTATAAAAAATCCTCAAAATTCTCAAAAACGGATTTGAACAAAATATTTCTGCTGCGCAAAAGTCTCCAGTTTAGTTTTAAGAATATGGATGTAGGATTTACTTGTACACAAATGCTTGAAGCAGGAACTCAACTGGAATTCCAGATCCGACATAAGCAAAAAAATATTGTCTTCATGAGTACCATCCTGGATTCTAATGAGACGCAATTGTTGATCAAACCGCCGACAGTAAAACGTCGTCCAGCTAATATGAAGCAGTTTAAGGAATTGTACTGTAAAGTTCGTCGCGGAAATGATGCTGATTATGAGTTCAAGTTTAAGATCATAGGACAATTGATAACAGATCTAAACGCAGTTATTCTGAGGCATACCAAAAGAATTCGCAAACTACAGATTCGAATTTCTGAACGCTTGCCTATGGATCTAGAAATGGATTTTCAACTGTTGAGTGCAGAGCAGTTTGAAATGGAGAAAAAATTTGATTTGGGACGTCTTCAGCATCATAGACTGTCTGGAAAAATAAAGGATATGAGTGCTGGAGGTTTAAAGGTCCAGTTGGATGAAATGCCTCCGCAGGGGATTAACAAGAGTGATGTTTTTCTTTTTCATTTACCTTACGCCAGTTTGCGTGAAAATTTAGCAGCTACTGTGCTTGATGTTATTCCTCGTAGCGGTCATGTCGATCTCCACTTCGTTTTCCGTGACATTGATATGTTGACTCATATGAAAATGAATCAGTACCTGCACCGCAGAAAACAAAGTATGGAAGCAGCCTGAAAAATACAGGTAATTTCTACTATCATTATTAGCCATCTGTTGTTATTCGCCTAGGAATATTAAACCTTGTTTAAGTACCTGTGGCTCAATGTGCTGTTGGTATAGCTGCTCTTTAATGACAAAAGAAATGCAAGCAATGTTGAATGGTGAACAATCTGCTAATCAAACAGCGTCTATAGTTCAGTCTCGATGGCTTGAATTAATAAAATAAAATTTCTCAGAGTTCGGCTGAATCAAACTGACTTTACCTTGGGGTAGAATACTGTAAGCAGAGAATGAATCAAGAAGTCATTCTGGCAAATAAAATATTACGGATGATTTTTCTTCCTTAAGACTGTATTTCTGAATTTGGGAACATATATTTTTCAAACTTTTAAAAATTTAATTTGGAGAAAATGTGACGAAATCTCTGCGGGACACTTTTGCAAAAGACAATTTACCTCCAGCAGAACAGTTACCGGAATTCATTAATTTAGCAGAGTTGGGATATCCGGAAAAGTTTAACTGTGCGAAAAACTTGCTCGACGATGCTTTAGCAGAAGGTTTTGGGGAAAGTATAGCGATCATTACTCCTCAGAAAGAATATACCTATTCCCGTCTACTGAAAGATGCAAATAAGATTGCACACGTGCTCATAGATGATTGTGGGTTGATTCCAGGAAACCGGGTTTTACTGCGTGCGCCGAATTCTTACATGATGGCTGCCTGCTGGTATGGTGTGGTTAAAGCAGGCGGGGTCGCTGTTTCGACTATGCCTTTATTCAGGGCAAAAGAACTCGGTGTAATGATTGAAAAAGCTCAAATCAAAATAGCACTTTGTGATAAGAGGCTGAAAGACGAATTAATCAAAGCAAAAGCAGATTCAATGCTTGAGAATATTCTGCTTTTTGGTGGATCGGAGCTGGAAAAAAAGATGTTCGAAAAACCAGAAACTTTTGAAAATTGTCAAACAAACTCAGATGATACCTGCCTGATTTCCTTTACTTCCGGAACAACTGGTACCCCTAAAGGTACCATGCATTACCACCGTGATATGATCACCATTTGTCGTGCTTATTCAGTACCTGTTTTAGCTCCTAAACCTAAAGACCGCTTTATAGGCAGCCCTCCGTTAGCTTTTACTTTTGGTTTAGGAGGGCAATTGCTTTTTCCAATGTATGCGCGTGCTTCGACAATTCTGTTAGAGCAGGCAAATCCGGATTTGTTGCTTGATGCTATCAAAAAACATCAGGCAAGCATCGTTTTCACTTCACCTACTGCTTACCGCTTTTTACTTTCAGAAGTGAAGGATTGTGATTTGTCCTCGGTTAGGGCCTGTGTTTCCGCAGGAGAAACTTTACCAAAGCCAACATGGGTTGCCTGGAAGGAAAAAACCGGTCTTGAAATATTGGACGGGATCGGATCAACCGAGTTGCTCCACATTTTCATATCATCCCGTGCAGATGATATTCGTCCGGGAGCAACAGGAAAACCGGTACCAGGATATGAAGCAAAGGTGGTTGACGAAGATGGAAATGAAGTAGCCCCGGGAAAGATTGGAAAACTTGCAGTAAGGGGGCCGACCGGTTGTCGTTATCTTTCGGATGAAAGACAGAAAAAATATGTCCAAAACGGCTGGAACCTTACGGGTGATGCATATCAGATGGACGAAGACGGTTATTTTTGGTTTAAAGCAAGGACAGATGACATGATTATTTCATCCGGATATAATATCGCCGGTCCGGAAGTTGAAACCGCTTTGATTGCACATCAATCAGTTCTGGAATGTGCTGTAGTTGGTGTTCCAGATGTTCATCGCGGTAGTCTCATTAAGGCATTCGTTGTACTGCAGCCAGGAATTTTCGGAGATGAAAAACTCAAGAAGGAATTGCAGGATTTTGTCAAAAACTCTATTGCACCATATAAATATCCACGCTCACTTGATTTTGTAGATTCATTGCCAAAAACTGATACAGGTAAAATACAACGATTTAAACTGAGAGAATGTTAAAAAGCATCCATCGACTATCTGTTCACATAGCTGTTGAACAAATATTTGGTTTCAGTTTTATTTGACTGCCCGACAGTATTCCTCTGCTCCAAAACTATTCCGTAAAAAGGTTAAAATTCCAGAGAAATTCCTATTGACAGCTCAATTTATTAGGAGTAGTGTTTGAATTTTTTTGTTTATTCAATCTATTAACCTATATGAAAGGGAATGTTATGCTTGATATAAAATCATTAATCGTGGGAGTATTATTTGGTGTAGCACTTGTTTTTATCACAGGTGCATCAGATAAAAAAGGCAGAAAAGGAGCACCGCCGGTTGGTATGTTCCAGTTATATGCTATTCCCAATAGTGATAGCAAAGCTGTCATTCTTCATACTGCAAGTGGAAAATATAAAATAGCAAATCTGGATTTGTCTCCAAATTTTGAATCTGGAGACAGATTCATGGGTCCTCCACCGGAATAGGACTATTGCAATTAACAAGAATGAAACATAGATTGACTGAGTCCGGTGATTGTAATATTCCGGGCTTAGTCAAGTTATGCCGCATCAATCTTACGGTTAAATTCTATAATCAGTTCATCAATTTGTGGTGCGAGCTCAAAAATATTGTGCCAGTATTCCGTATGACTATACCATTGATCATTTAGTTCTGACAATTCACGGCCTTGTTGTTCAATCCAGGTGAAATATTTTAGATTATGAATCCGCTTCTTTTCGTAATACGTTAATTCAAGCACGTTATCGATGCCTGTATCCATCATCAATTGCATGTCTTTGTGAGCATCAATATTTGTGTATTCACCGCGTTCTATAGCCAGTTCTTCGATGCGTGAGCCATAGAGTTCCATTGAATCGGTGAGAATTGTCACCACATAATCATCCTCAGTTAGTTCATAATATTTTGAAAATTTTATTGCTGCAATCATATTTCCTATACAGGAAATGCCAAGCCTGTCTAATTGATTGACAAACTCACTATCGATTCCGTAATCTACGAGACAGTCTCTACCTAAAGATTCATTAAAAAGTCTTAAAAGACGAATTGTAACCTCATCATCAACTCCAATTATCATATCAGTATTTTTACAATCATGAATCCAAGGGACATGTTTGTCACCTATTCCTTCGATACGATGATCACCAAAACCGTTGTTAAGCAAAGTAGGACACTGCAGTGCTTCCGCAACTGCTAATTTTGATCCTGGGAATTTATCTTTCAGATAATATCCAAAGGCCATTGATCCTGCAGATCCGGATGATGAAATTGCACCAGCGAATCTGCTGTTCGCCCCCATTTCCTTTTGTAAGGCTTCTTCCGCAGCTTTTCCTGTTACCATATAATGCCAAAGTGGATTTCCAAATTCTTCAAACTGATTAAAGATTTGAATATCATTGCGAGTGTTTTTTAGTTCCCAGCATTTGTCAAAGATTTCCTTAACGTTGCTTTCACAGCCCGGAGTAGCAATAATTTCTCCCGCGACTTTCTTCAGCCATTCAAAACGTTCGCGCGACATATTTTCAGGCAAAATGGCAATCGAATCACAACCGAGTAGTGAGGAAACATAAGCACCTCCTCTACAATAATTGCCTGTAGAGGGCCAGACAGCTTTAGTTTCCCCAGGACTAAATTGTCCAGAAATCAAAGCCGGTGCCAGGCAACCGTAAGTTGCGCCAACTTTGTGTGCTCCTGTAGGAAACCATTTGCCAACAAGTGCAATTATTTTGGACTTTACTCCTGAAATTTCAGGTGGAATAACCAGATAATTTACCCCCCCGAAACCACCGCCTTTGGCAATCGGTTCATTTTTCCAGTTGATCCTAAATAGATTTGCGGGATGCGATTCCCACAAACTAACATTTTTCAACTCATCTTTTATCTCATCATCAATCGTTTCCGGATTCTGCATCTGTCTGAAAGTAGGTAGCTTGATATTATGTGACTTGCAATGCTTTGCGTTTTGTTGAATCGTTTCTTCATTTTTTGTTAAATCAATCATAATATTTACTCCGTTAAGATAAATTAAAGGTCGGAAAACCAAGAAAGGTTTTTGATTTCATGGAAAATAGTAGATATTTTTTGTTCAAATCCGTGTGAATCTGGAGATAAAAAATTGTGCTTTTTGAAACTGTTACTAAAGTTCATCAAGGGAGTTAATTGAATTTTTTGGAACAGAAATTTTATTAGTTGCGGAGTTAATATCTTTCAGTCCATTTCCGGTGAGCAAAACAACACAGGTTTCACTTGAATCCAAAGTTGCTTTCTTTTTTAAGAATCCGGCATAAGCAGTTGCTGCTGCCGGTTCCGAAAAAAGTCCACAGTCAGAAGAAAGTTTTTTTTGGGCTGACAAGATCTCTTCGTCTGTTACCGTAAAACAATGTCCTCCAAATTTGTTTAAATTTTTCAAAGCAAGGTGTCCGTTACTTGGTGTATCAACACAAATTGAGTCTGCCACTGTATTTGCTGATCTTACAGGAATTCCCTGTTTTCCATTAAAATTCCCTGACTCCATAGCCCGGCAAATTGAGTCACTTCCGGATGCCTGTACTGCGTGAACAACAGGTATTTTTTCGATTCGTCCCAGTTGAAATAGGTCCCTGAAACCTTTGTAAACTCCTGACATAATCACTCCATCACCCAAACTTACAAAAATATGATCTGGTGCTTTTTTCAACTGATTGAAAATTTCGATTGATACTGTCTTTTTACCTTCAATAGTCATTGGATTGTAAGCCGTGTTACGATTCATTCCTCCGCGTGTATTTGAGTATTCCAGTGAAAGTGCAAATGCCTGATCATAATTCTTATCAGCCAGCACCAAGTCTGCACCGTATTGGAGGGCTTGAATCATTTTCGCCGGCGGAGCAGTTTTTGGTAGAAAGAGCTTAACTTTAAGTCCTGCAGCGGCACCGATACCAGCCATTGAAGATCCAGCGTTGCCTGTAGAAGCAACTACAACTTCATTTATGTCGTGTTTACGGGCAAACGCAGCCACCAAAAAAGAAGCCCTGTCTTTTAGGGATCCCGTTGGGTTTACTCCATCATCTTTCAAATACAATTCTGGGAAACCGTATTTTTTTGATATATTTTCTGGAATTTCTGGTGCGGGATGCCAAAGTGGTGTATTTCCTACAGGAATTGAAGGGAAATACTTTCGTTCGACTGGTAAATAATCTAGAGAATCATTACTGTCCAATGTTCCACTAAGTTCTACTTCTAGGACGCCGTTCAATGGTTGCCCAGATTTATTCTTTGAAGAACAAATAGGACAAAGCATTAATTCCGGATCTATTTCATAACTTGCAGAGCACTGACTGCATTTGTAGTTAAAACTTAACAATTATCTATCTTTCATAAGATGTTCTAAAAATCTAAGAGGCAATTTATCATCAGCTATAGCATACTAGCAACAAGCTCAAAAAACGAGAATTTTTTCCTTAAGTTAATGAAGTTTATTCTTTGATGAATAACTGAACTCCAAAGTTTGGAGAGGCAGGAGTTCTTCGAGTTCTTCAATTAAAGCGGAGCTGAAATTTATTCTCTCTTCCGGTGTGATAGTCACAGAGGTGGCGTCAGGTGCCTGAACTAAAAAAGTGAAAGGTTTTTCACCACTATATTTTTGTAGCGTACTACGTAATAAACTTATTGTTTCCTGAGATAGTGGATCAGAGTTAATTTTGATCGACATACTTCTTGCTTCTGTTTCCCTGATTTCGCTCAAGCGGCGAATATTGTCCACAAACATTCCAACTTCGTCATCACGATAATTTACGCGTCCGGAAATCAGCAGCGGTTCGTCACTTTCGAGCAATTCTCCATCTTTTTCATAAACAGTTGCAAAGACAGGAAATTCAAGAGTTCCACGTGTATCTTCAACAGTCGCAATGGCAAACTTTGCGTTACTCTGGTTCAAACGTACTGTATTATTAACAATAATTCCGACAAGTGAAATTTTGTTTTTTTCAGCGTGTACGCCTTCTTTTAATTTGTCAGTGGTTGTGGCCAGGAGTTTCATTTCAGAAGAATAACTATCCAACGGATGCCCCGATACATAAAATCCTAGAGCTGATTTTTCCTGCTTGAGACGTTCACGTTTAGACCAGTTGCGTACTTCCGGAAACTCAAGTTGAGTTTCCGTAGCTTTTGCATCACCCGCATCCATTAAAGAAAATAAAGAATCCTGAGATGGCTCTTCCGCACGTTGAAATTCCTGGGCTAAATGAAGTGCTTTTTCAAGAACGGCAAATAATTGAGCACGATTATCATGAATCGAATCAAAAGCACCACATTTGACCAGAGTTTCTAACATACGTCTGTTAACTTCATTTAAATTAACTTTTTTCATGAATTCCATAAAATCCTTTAATTCTCCATGCTCACTTCTGACTTTCAAAATAGCATCAACTGCTTTTCCACCTACATTTTTTACAGCATTCAAACCAAAACGAATAACCTCAACTCTTGCCTCGCTGCGCAACCATGATGCAAAAATTGAATTTGAATTTAACAGGAATGTTTGATTGTGCTCGTTTTCAGCTTCTGTGGTTTTTACTATGATTTTCAGGAATTCAGTCTCGTCTTTGAAATCCCGATTTTTCAATCTTTTTAATGATTTCCGGAGTGGCTCTAGCCAGTCCTGATGAAAAGTATCACCAAGCAGTTTCCTGCTAGAAAAATCACGTTCAAAATGTGCTAGAGTGATGTCAGATATTCTAAATTCAGTAGGTTCAACTGTAAAAATTTTTGAACTGAGATTTACATCCGGGGGCAAAACCTTAACTCCCATCGCTTTACATTCACTGATGTAATTGATAATGTTGTCCTGATTGTTAACGGAACCATTGAATAACGCAGCCATCAACTGCACAGGATAGTGTGCTTTGAGGTAAGCTGTCTGATAGGAAATCAAACCATATGCAACGCTGTGAGATTTGTTAAACCCGTAACCGGAAAAATAATTAATCGTATCAAATATCTCATTTGCTTTGTTTTCAGGATTACTCTCCCGCGGACACTGTTCCACAAATTTTGTGTTTTTCAGGCACCCTTCTACAAATTGTAAGCGTTGCTCCGCCAATATTTCTACCGTCTTTTTGCCAATCGCACGGCGAAGCAAATCAGCTTGTCCCAGCGAAAAACCTGCCAGAACCTGTACACTTTGAATAATCTGTTCCTGATAGACCATCACGCCATATGTTTCCTTCAAAATATCAGCCATCAAAGGGTGCGGAAAAATAACTCTCTTCCTTTTGTGCTTGCACTGTACATAATCCTCCACCATGCCTGAACCTAACGGTCCCGGACGATAAAGAGCTAAAATTGCGACAATGTCTTCAAACGCAGAAGGTTGCATGTTAGAAACTAGACGTTTCATACCGGAAGATTCTAGCTGGAAAACCCCGATTGTATCCGCACGGCAAAATAAATTAAAAGTTAATGGATCATCCATCGGAATACGGGTAATGTCTAACTTTACTGAGTCAGGACGGCTTTTACTAATCAAATCAATTGTATTGTCAATGGTGGAAAGATTTTGTAAACCGAGGAAATCAAACTTTACAGCACCTTGATCCTCTGCATATTTCATTGGGTACATCGACTGCAGTGTATCCTCTTTCCCTGTGCAGACAGGCATTACCTCACGAATATCCTGATTCATTATGATCACGCCAGCTGCGTGAGTACCCAGATGAGTGTTCAAATCTTCCAACTG
>Ga0208277_1000909_pt1 | contig 17455 bp, 8 predicted proteins | sample ETNtaG_5_FD_185782 | JGI IMG/M metagenome (GOLD analysis project Ga0208277, IMG submission 185782) | Marine microbial and viral communities from oxygen minimum zone, Eastern Pacific Ocean - ETNP201406SV205 (SPAdes) (version 2) | ecosystem: Environmental > Aquatic > Marine > Oceanic ...
ACCTTGAGATTCCCCAATATCATGACGAGTGCCCGAGCAAGAAGCCAGTTCCTAGTATTTCTAATGCTTACAAGCACAATGTTAGCTATGGTTGGCCCTGCGCTTCCAGTCTCCGCAGACAATGAAACTACCAGTGGTACGATTACCGGAATCGAGAGATGGAGTGGGACACACCAACTCACAGGCGATGTTACAATCGCCGCTGGTGCGAAACTGATAATCGACCCTGGAACTGACATCTTATTTCCAAATGGTACAATGCTAGATGTCCGTGGTAATCTATGTGCAGGTGTTGCATCTTGCGGTTCTAATGGCAATGCAGCTTCAGGTAACCCAATCACTCTCACATGGGCAGAACCAGCGATTTCGAATGCAACCGGGGAATGTTATGGATTAGGTAGTGGAAATTCGCAAATATGGATTGAGGACCCCTCCTGTGGGGAAGGAGTAATTCTTCGCGATACAATGGACCTTTCACAATCGGGAATGAAGAGTATGTATTTTGAAGGCGCATGGGGAGTCCCATTCTATGTTCAATTGGAATATGAATATCGATATGGCGTATTGATTCTTGACGGAGCAAGCCCTACTCTGCGAGATATGAGATTTGAGGATATCAATACTTCCAGTGTACTCGCAGCGAATTTAGCCCAGCCAACTTTCATCGGCGGTGAATATGTTGCTGGCAATGATGAAGAGAGCGGAGTCACAGGTCAGGCAGTGCAGATTTATGGTGGAGGAACACCAATTTCACCTATGGTATTTCAGGATGCTACTTTCCAATCAACAAACAAGGGTTGTGGGAATAGAGATGGAGGAAGGTCTGCTATTTGGGCCTCTCAGACATTTATTCAAGTTCAAAACTCAGATTTCGCCGGTGGTGATTTTGGGATTAGTATCAGGAATTCTGCCGGAAAGGTGACAGATTCCACCATTACAGTGACTTGCAATGGTATTGACGTAAACAGCCTGAAGGCAATTGGAAATACCGAATATGACGTTGAAATAACAAATAATATAATCACAACTACTCAACGAACTCCAATTACCGCCTACTCTGGAGCAGACGTTCGAATTCACAATAACGAACTGGCCGGAGCCGGAGAAGGTTCAGGAATAGCAGTATATTCATCAAAGGCTGAAATACACAATAACAACATTGGACCTATTGGTGGTTTTAATGGACTATGGCTATTGGGGAGTTTTGATGTAATTGCTGAAAATAATTCAATTTCAGAAACCGGACAGGAACCGATTCTTGCAGGAGAATATGGAACTCAAGCACCTTCTCCTACACCTGCAAGACTTTACTTGGCTAACAATTCAATCTCTACTCAAGGTAGTGGTGAATGCTCATCGCAAAAGTGGTGGGGTGGTTCTTTCACTTGCCCTGCTATAATGGCCCATAGATCTGGAGCTACAATTGTAGACAATGAGATTAATGCTGGTGGTACTGCTGATGGAATTAGGGCGACTGGAGCCTTACTTGATGTCCAAAGAAATGTATTCAATGTGCAAGGAACCGGTGCTATATTGCAACATTATGATAGTGGTTTTGCAGATTCCCAACAATATGGAACACTGGCATTCTTTAGCAATAATCAATGGAATGGTGTTAGTGTAACCTACAATGTTTCTAAGTCTTCAGTTACTGTTCAATCAGAATACATCCCAAGCCCTCCACCAGATGAACATCCTGTTTTACTTAGGTGGGCGGATCAAGAAGCTTGGGTGCAGAATGGTTGGCAAAACGGAGTCATACCACACGAAGTTAGGGCTTGCGATACCTGTGATGATTTCACTCCTTACAATTTCCCTCTAGCGATAAATATGGATAATAATTCCACAGTGTTCACCTTCTCTAACCTTTCAAACTTGGATTTATCCAAGGTAAAAATCGACACCCAACCGACAAAATATGCAGTTCAGGTACAAAGAGCCGAATTGGTAAGATTCCAAACCCTAGTAAACGGCCAACGTGTAGAAAATGCAAACGTATTGATTGAGGACGCGCTTGGGAATGACCTTTACAGTCTTGAAACAGACTCAGATGGCTATACTCCATGGTTCTCTCTTGCTTCTAATTTCCACCTTGATTTCAGAGGTTTAGCAGGAGGAGATAACCCCGATGGCTTTGCTGACGATGAATTCGAAGATTCCTGTTCAGATGGAGAGGATAATGACGGTGATTTACTACTTGATACAGATGATCCAGACTGTGATTACTCTGCAGGAACTAGAGAATTATCCCTCTATAGATACACTGCATATAAATTTGGATCTGGTATAGATAGTGGGGAGTTTACTCTTTCCGATACCACGTACCAAGACACTCTGTTTTTACATAACGACCCACCCAGTGTTTCTGTGATTCAAAATGATGGTGAATCTTTCAGAAGAGTCGTCAATATGACAGGTTCTGCATATGACGGTACATGGGCAGGGATTTACGAAACAGACGAGTTAGCCCAGTGGGATCAGAAAGGTTTTGTCCATGCTGTAGAAATCAAAGACCCATTTACAAGCGATTGGGCTGCAGCTGGATACGCTACAGATTCTAGTGGAGCGGAACCCGGTCACGTGTCAAGAAATAATCATCCATTCAGTAGTTGGTACTACGAGTATGACATGTCAGGTAGGCAGGAAGGTGACTATACATTCGAATTTAGGGCATTTGATGGTCTAGAGTATTCTCCTATTCTTACTCGGACAATAAAGGTCAACACAGAGGCTCCGACTATCTCCGTAACTTCTCCGAGCGCTCAATCAACTCATTCAGATGGTGCTGTGACATTCGAAGGAACCGCTCATGACCCGTACGGGTGTCCTATTGATTGTGGAACTGATATTGACCAGATATATTTCCAAATAGAAGGCCCGAACTACAACGTAATTACTTCGACAGAAGGCAGTACAGAGTGGTCCTGGACTTGGGATTTTAGCGGCCTTCCACGCGAATTAGCCACATACACATTTACTATTTGGGCCTCAGATTCTGATTTCTGTAAGGGAGACATTGATGAGTGTCAAGCCGCCGTTATAGATGTTCAAATTGATAACCAAAATTCTCGCCCATTTGTAAGCCTAACCTCACCTCAAAGCGGACAGATATATGCTGTTGATGAGAAATCAATTATCAGCGGAGTTGCTAGAGATAATGATGGAGATATTACCCGTGTTGATGTGGAAGTCTACGACGTCTCAAATGGATTTATCAATGTCTTCACAGGTGCTGTCACGGAAATTGAGTCAAATGGTTATTGGGAGATGGAATGGGATTCAAGAATACTAACTCACAATATGCAGTATCTAATCAAAGCAAGGTCCTATGATGGCTATGAGTACAGCGATTGGATGGAAGTCCAGGTTGTCGCAGATAACCCGCCAGACGCAGACAATAATAGACCCACATTTGACGCAACAAACTGGCAAACGGAGATTACTCTATTTTGCGAATTCGATACAACTTCACAAAACCCTTGCACAAAGGCAGAGATTGATTTACTAGAGTTCTTTGATGATGTGGATGGGATAAATTCCCTAATTCTATCTGTTTACGACGATGAAGCAAGATCATCCGATGATGAGTTTGGATTAGTGATTAACATAGGTATCGACGGAATCGCATTTTATGACCCTAAGGCGATGGGCTTCTATAATGAGGACATGGATACATGGTCGTTGAGTAATGTGATATTCGTAGCCACTGATCCCTTTGGTTCAAAGGAGATTTCTACACCAGTATCTTTCAATGTAGTTCCAATCGAATTCTATGTTGCCCCGCCAGATCAAACCACTGCAAGCGAAGATGAATTAATCATCTTCAGTGGTTCTGGATTACCTGGAAAGACAGTTAGAGTGACATTGGGCGGTATTCAAGTCAATTCTACCGTAGTAAATGAGGATTCAACATGGGAACTTGGTATCCCTGGTGGCATGCTAAGTAAGCCAGTAATACCGGTATTTTCTATTAGTGGTTCAGAATCCATTCAGGGGCAAGAGATTTCCCCACCATCTAGTGATGGAGGAATCAGTACTGTGATGATTATTGCCATTGTTGTAGTTGTTATCGCATTATTGGCAGGTACACTTTTCTTCAGTGGAGTAGTAACCTTCGAGGAAGATGATGAAGAATCCGATGAATCAGAAGGAGTCGATGAAAAGGGAGAACATCTGGTAAAAAGCGATGACCACCCTGGTTGGCTTTGGGACGCTGAAAAAGAAGAATGGGTACCAGATCCCGACCATATTAGTGAGTGAAGCAATAAAGCCCAGCATACGGTTAATTTCTTGAGTAATTGAAATCGCACACAGCATAATGGCGTCCATGGCTACTACACGTCCTGGGGTTCAGGAACGCATTTTATTACATCTAAGGGATTATGTGGATTACGCCGATAAGGTCGAGGTGCCCTTTGCAATTTCTCAGATGGGAATTGCAAATGCTGTATCCATTGCTCGTTCGAATGTTCCCCGTGCAATATCTGGAATGAAAGAGTCAGGCCACCTAATTGAGCGACAAGCTCATGTCACTGGCGTATCGAGAAAAAGGAAAGCATACTTCCTAACCTCCGAAGGAGTAAGTCTTGCTGACAGTATCTGGAATAAGGTCTGTGGAGAACCAGTTCGATTAATTCACTCGGATGGAAGAGCCGAAAATCTAGACCTACAAACAGCATTGGAACGAACCGAACTACCTCTAAGACACGTAGATATTCTCAGATATCTGGATGATTCCGGCACTCTTGACTTGTCTACATTATCTCCTGATTTAATCGAAAGAGATCTCTCAAAACATATTGAGAAGCAACTTGTAAATTCGTTGAATGATCTACCTAGATTACGTCGATTCTATGGTCGAGACGATGAAATTACCAAAATGGCAAATATCCTGGAATCTGAATCTACAACACTACTAGTTCCAGGAATTGCCGGAATTGGAAAAACCGCTTTAGCGGCGAAATTACTTGAGCGTTTTACTCATCGAAGAAATCTTCTCTATCACCGGTGTCAAGACTGGGAAGGTTCGAGAGCGTTTCTAGAGGCTTGTTCGGAATGGCTTGCAATGATTGGAAACAATGACTTGAGCGATTATGTTTCCTCAACACCGGTTCCACAGGTCACGATGGCGGTCAACATAATTGTCGAGGGCTTGAAAAATTCCCCTGCCCTTATTGTCGTAGATGACTTACACAAGGTAGCGGATGAGAACTTCGTAGCAATTCTTCGAGGCCTTACTCTTCGTATACCTGAAGCTGAGGAATTAGGTTTAGTTATGTTCTCTAGATCATTTAGAATGGTGGTTCCAGAAAATGATTCAAGTGGCAATACAGTTGCACATTTCCTACCGCTCGAGGGACTGGATCAAGATTCTAGCAGACAAATTCTCACTGCAATGCCAGATATTGATTTACAACAATTCCTCCACATTTATACCCTATCAAGAGGGCATCCATTGGTGCTTGAATTGATAAATCGAGGCAGTGTTGGGGAAACCTTCCACTCTACTTTAGAGGCCTTTGTTGAAAAGGAAATTTTCAGTAAATTATCAGGGCCTCAAAAACGACTTCTAGGCGCTATTGCAGTATTCCGTGAGCCAATGCCATTGGCCTCACTTAGTACATTAGACGCTGATCTAGATTTACTAGACGACCTTGTGGAGAAGGGACTAGCAAGAAGAATAGATTCTGATAATTATGATGTCCACGATTTAGTCAGAGAATTCCTTGTTCGTTCGATGGATGAGTCATTGAAAGCAGAATTACACAGCAATGCTGTAACATGGTATCGAACTAGAACTGAAACCGCTGTTGAGAAGATCGAATTCATTCATCATCTAAATGCATCTGGAGATATGGATACTCTTGCCGAAGTATTGCAAAGAGATGGTAGAGAACTGGTTAAGTCAGGTCATATCGAACTCCTAGGTATTCTCAGAGGCTTGGAATCGGATGGTTTTACCGCCATCCAATGGGGGTTGATTAGAGAACTTCGAGGCGATATTCTCTCTATTCAAGGCCGATGGGATGAGGCTGAAGAAGAATATGCTGCGGCCATTCCTACTGCAAAGAAGCACAAGGAAGCACAGACACTTGCTCGATTACTCACCGCTCGTGCTGATATTGCAATAAAACGAGGCGCTATGGATGACGCCCTAGAATTACACCGTCAGGCATTAGAAATTCAAATAGCAAAAAGAGATGCGGTTGGTGCATCAAGATCATACATCAACATGGGGTACATTTTCCGCCGACGCAGGGATACTAGGCACGCATTGGAGGTGTATGGAAATGTGGAGGAATTACTAGAAACAGAAACGGATCCGAGTTTGATGGATACCAGAGTTCGATTAGCATCCGCCTTCCTAGAGATGGGTGAATTAGATCGTGCTAGAGATCATGCAATGGCCGCACACGACGGAACAAAGGACAATGGATTGGATGCACTTCATGCTAGGAGTAGGGCGGTTTTGGGCAGGTATTATGCTCGAATGAAAGATAATGATTTGGCTTTACTTCACTATTCGGCGGCCTTGGAAATACTATCTGAGGCAACAGATCCTCACAGCGCTGTCGAGGTTGAAATGTTACTTGGCCAAGTACTAAGCGATGCTGGCAGAAAATCCGAAGCCGCAGAGCGTTACTTGGATGGTCTTGCCGTTGCTGAAGCTAATGATTTCAGATTATTACAAGGTGAATTACTAGCAAGGTTAGGGGAGGTAGAAAGTGACCGCTCTGCCAGGATGAATTACCTCCAACGCTCTCTTACAGTATTCCGTGAATTAGGTGCGGTGGACCGAATGCGAGATGTTCAAACTGCAGTACATCGAGCGATTATGGGCCATTAAGTAGAATCTCAAAGGGTAGAATTAATTTGTTCTAATTCACCCTGTCCAAGCTGATTGGAAAACTCCGGGCCTTCTTGTTTAGAAATTGAAAGAACTCCGTTGAATCTCTCACCTATTTGGTGTAAAACTTCGGATTCGGCTAGATGTGGAGCGTTATTTTTCTCAGAAATGTGGCAAAGTACTATGCTGCTCAATTTCGGGTGTAATATTTCTGCTAAAATATCTGCAGTTTGCTGATTTGAAAGATGCCCTCCACGTCCTGAAATACGTTTTTTTAGATACGGGGGGTATGGTCCTGAAATTAGTCTGTTTAGGTCATAATTCGCCTCTATAGAGATATGTTCACATCCTGCTAAATGTTTCATTAATTCAATAGTCGGCTCACCTAAATCAGTGACAAAAGCCGCCCTCATCCCGTCGCCGTTACTCGCGATAACTGCAACATTGTCTGCATCATCGTGAGGAACTGGTACTGGAAGCAGACTCAAATCGTCTGAGATATGCAATCTTTCCAGTCCCTCAAAGGTTCTAACTTGTGAAATAGGTTCTAGCCCCAACCTCATTGTTGTTTCCAAATTTGCGTACAATCGGGCATTCCATTTTTTGGAGGCCCGAGCGGCCGATTTAGAATGATCAGAATGATGATGGGTGACAATAATGGCATCGATGGAATCCGCTTTTACTCCCGCTAAAATCAACCTTTCTTCCATTTGTTTTAGAGAAAACCCACAATCCACTATGACTCTTGTATCGCCTGTGGACAGTAGTGTGGCATTTCCACGACTGCCACTTCCCAAGTGAGTTATCTCTAAGCCCATTGAATCAGTATGGCGGGCGAGGCCGTAAGGTCTTCAATGCAACCCTGATTGTCAGTTTAAATCAACTAACATCCAATGGCCTCTCGTGTGCGCGACGGCGTAGCCGTCGAGCAATTGCACCTAGGGTGTGTCCGAACGACGCTCCATCACCGTCATAAGTCAAGCAAGAGCGCTTCCGTATGTCTGCCAGAGGTCATACCATGCGACGTAAGCAAACAGCGTTCTTCGTCACATTGTTGATTTTGAGTAGCCTCGTATTCGTTTCCCAAACTAGACCGCAGGCACCAGTGTCTTCGGTCGACCCACCAGATGTACCCGGTTCGGGCCCGATGGCTGTAGACCAAGATGAAGATTTAATTCCTGATATACATGAAGTGATATTTAGTGAAGCAAGAAATATCGATACTCCGTTTGGTGTTGTAGTGGTTGAGGGGCTAGATCCTATGAACGGTTCTGATAACATCACCGACTTTGATAGAGATGGAGCTAGTGCATTGATGGAATATTGTTGGCCCTGGACATTGGAAACCTGCTTTACAGAACGTCTATCGTTAACAGGTAAATCTCCCGATGAAACCGAATCTGGATTCAGGGAGTATCTTGATCCTCGAGAATCGGATACAGATGGAGATGGCCTCCCAGATGGTTATGAAATTTACATGTGTACCGAAGGAGGAGCTGGTTACCAAAATCCAGCTACTAGTGAATGGACTTGTCTTTACTTCGATCCCTTAGACGATTCAGATATATTTGAAGATGCGGATTTATGTATTGAACAGGCCAGTGAATGGGGTTGTGGAGACGGTTTTGATGTTAACCGAGACGGTGAAATTGACCTCGATGAACGTTACACAAACTCTGAAGAATATTGGTTCGGCACACCATCAGATTGGCTTACCGAAAGGGATGGTTTGTGGTGTGCTGGGATAATGCCCAATCTCCATCCTGATGCCTGTCAAAACGAGATTGAAAGGCCCACCGGTGACGATGGTTGGTTGGGTAGCGACCCTCGTCGAATGGACTCCGATCATTACACTTGGAGTGAATTACTCCCCACCAGTCTGGCGGTTCCCGGAGATGGAATTCCTGATGGTTGGGAGGCATACCATGGCCTCGATCCTAGGAATGCAAGCGATGCGACACTAGATTCAGACTCAGACGGCTGGGATATAGACAGAGACGGATTCATCATCCCCGACTCTTCAATTGCCACCGCGCGCTGGGGAGAGGCATTCAGCAATTATGAGGAATATTTGATTCACATGGACAGTGGCCACTGGGTCCGCCCAGGATTAAGAGGGACGACATTAACAAGTCAATCCGACGAAGTTATGCTATTTGACCAAGGAACAAACCCAATGTTGGTCGACGGAAGAGTGCACACCGTTCTATCAGATAATCCACGAGACCGTTTACTCGTTGGTTCTGCTTATGGAATAACAGCAATTAATCCGTTTGAGGGTATCTCTTCGACTTTTGAACTACCAAGTGGCATGGAATTGTTCACTATGATGCGTTGGAATCCATCTTCCGAAGATTATCTTATTCTGGGGACTAATCATGGAATACATTCGTTGATCCTCGAGAATGGCTTGCCACAGATGGATACATTGTCTGCATCGAACCTAGGGTCGATTCAAGTGATTGAATCTCTACAAACAGGTAGTGGCGATTTGGATTTGATTTTACTCGGCCATGGGTCAAATGCTTGGAGGATGACAATTTCTGAACCATCTTCTGGAACTGGCAACCCAGACTTTAGCGAAATAATCGCCATAGAAGAACTAACGGAAATGTTAGACATAGTTGGTGCATCATTCACGGAAGTAATCCACGTTCCAATGGCCGGCAGAGGCCCGATGTTGATTGTTGGAACCGATAGTGGAATGATTCGATGGGACACCACAGATGGAACCTCTTCGATAGGTGAACCATTCTGGATTTACACTACTGAAGATGCAGAAGAATATGTCCAATTCGCAGACTTGCTTAATCAATCAAAGTCGGCCGTAGTTAATGTCATGGAATTAGCAGGACCAGTAGCTACTGACGGGTCATTAGAGGAAGTAACCGGAGTGTGGCTAGGTACACCTGGTGGGGTACACCTGATTGACCTAGATTTGTTTGTTGGACTGCCTAAACAAGCCTTCAACACAGACCGAATGTTCAACTTAGAACGTTGGGAAGAAGGCGCTAATGATATTTACTCAATTCATGCAATAGGCGGCCAGATATTGTTAGGTTCAAGAGACGGAACTTGGGCTCTTGAAGGAGGGTCCCAGGGTGTCTTAGGAATTGAAGAAAATCAAACAAGGATACCCGGACTTGTCACCTCTCTGACTACCTTTATTCACGATGGTAACCAGTACTTGTTTGCAGGCGTCTCACCAGGCGAATTCATGAACATCATGCCAATAAATCCCAAATCTATCGATTCAGATCTAGATGGAATGCCCGATGGCTGGGAATTTGTTTACGGATTAGATCCCACCGACCCATATGACCGATTTAGGGATGCAGATGCAGATGGGGTATACTTCGACATAGATGGAGTAAGTTTCAATCGAGAATGGTCCAACCTTGACGAATATAGATTCGTTAACACAAGTGAAGGTGGTTTCAACGGAACAGATCCAAGAAATATCGACACAGATGGAGACGGTTTGACCGATGGACAGGAATATTGGGGTTGGTTTACAGATTCTACAGATTTCTCTTGCCATTATCTAAATCAGGAATATATTTGCGATGATGAAGTTGGAGAGGCTGCTCTAGAAGTCCATCTTTCTGGTTGGTTAAACTCTGGTGCTGGAGGAGGAACTGATGGCCCCACAGACCCAACCAGTTTAGATAGCGATGGAGATGGAATGCCAGATGGTTGGGAAATTGAACACCGCCGATGGATTGGAGATGTATACACAGGTGGTAACCTTTGGACATTAGACCCGAGAGACCCCTCAGATGCAACTATGGATGCTGATGGGGATGGCTTGGATAATGTCTGCGAATACAAATGGGGTCTCTACGTAGAAACGGTGGCATTAGAAGGTCTACCCACTCATGGAGAAAATGCTAGCGCAGCCCAGAGTTGGACGAAGACTGATCCAAATAATCCTGATTCCGATGGAGATTCCCTGCCAGATGGTTGGGAGGCCCGCTATCAATGCTCATGGGGTAGAAATAATCGTGGAATTAATCCACTAAATGGGTCCGATGCGCTAAACAATCCTGACGGTGACGGGTTTGATGTGAATCATGATGGAATCTTAGATCTTAACGAGAGCCTTGTAAATTGGCTTGAATACCACCTTAAGGACCAAATCATCTATTCTGATTCAACCAGTTCCGGGCTTTCTTTCCCAGATAATTTCACAACTTTACTTACACATCAATCTTGGTTAGGATTTGCTGGTGATTCCTTCGGTGCCAAAACTAGTACATCATATCGTAGCCTAGTTAATGGCACAACCAGTGAGGATGTTGGCGCTGCTAACCCGATTGATTCTGATTCGGATAGAGATGGTATTCCAGATGGATGGGAATTCTACCACGCACGATGGAGTTTGTTCGATGAATCTTGGACATTAAATCCTGTGAATGAAGGGGATCAGGTCGGCGACCCAGATGGGGATGGGATGAATAATTGGGAAGAGTACAACGTAATTGATGGTAATTTTAGTGAAATTGACGACCTTACAACAGTCCCTCAATTTTACTTGCTTAATGTCGGGGGGGAATTACTTGCAACCCCTTGGTTATCTGCAGAATCTACACTTTCATTCGGAACCTTCCTCAATGATGAAGAAATACAACTCAGAGGCTATACTGCTGATCCCAATGAACCAGATACCGATGGTGATGGTTTGCTCGATGGGATTGAATTGATGTTTACTAGATGGAATTCAACCGACGAAACATGGACACTTAATCCACTGGTCGCTGGTGATGGAAACTACGATTCTGACCGAGATGGAATCACAGACTTAGTGGAATTGAACCTTACTAATAAAAATCCACAAAATGGAGGTCTATCACCTCCTGACGCACCTAGATTATGGGAAGAAGCCGAATATCTGGACCCCGATGAAGCTGTAAATCGAGTCTATCGTATTCTCTTCAACAAGGAAGGTAGAGCTGAGATTGCACTAGAGCAATTCGATGATTGGCAAAATGGAGAACCTGCCAAACCCCTTCTTGTTGCCTTACTAGGGATAACCGATCCTAATTCTGATGATACCGATCGAGACGGTATGAGCGATGGATATGAATATTGGTTCACTGAATGGGATTTGGAGGATAACATTTGGACAATGAATCCACTAACTGATACTGATATTCATGTTGATAGTGACGAGGATTCATTTGATTGTAATGGGGATGGATATATTTCTGATTCAGAATCATTCGATAACTTGGCTGAGTATGATGCTAGAGTATATGGTAAGCGCTCGGCTATCGATACGATTCCAAATGGAACAGGATTGGTATCTTACGGTCAAGATACCATCACTGCATACATGCAAGAAAGAGGTATGTCTGAACAGGCGGCAGCGGATCAATTGTGGATTCTATTTTCGACCAAGGACATCGAATCAAGCGATAGGGCTGGTCTGATTAATGCAATAGATCCAGATAATTTTAATTTCAGTCTAGCAGGTGTATCTGACCCCACAAATCCTGACTCTGATAGCGATGGCTTACCCGATGGTTGGGAATTTTGCTACTCGATTTACGGCGAATGGCTACCAGTCAACGAATATAGGTGGTCGTTAAACCCACTAAACCCGTTGGATATTGACTATGATCCAGATGCCGATGGTTGGTATGATAGAACAATTTTCGACACACCTGCTGAACAAGGAGTTTGGGAGAATAGAGAATTCACCCCATATCCTGCCAATCAACAGATTCTTCCATCTAACTCCGAGTTGTACTTCACCAATCTAATGGAATACAATAACGGAACCCATCCGTTAGAATTGGATAGCGATGATGATTCAATGGTAATGGAGCCAGTATTCAGTGGTGGCATAGTAATTGATTATATTCAGAATCTTAATCTCTCAGATGGTCGTGAGGTATTCAAATATGGAACAAATCCTCTAGACAATGATACCGATGGAGATATGATGCCCGACTTTTACGAGTATTATAGAGGCTGGAATGAGACCAATGATAATTGGTCATCTTATCTAGAAATCTCCGTAGTTTGGTATCAAGTGACTCCTAATGTATTGAAACCTGTAAAAGTCAACGGAGGCACCATTGCTAGGCCAGACCTCGAGTATACTTGGTTCACCCACGACGCCACAGACTCTAGTGATGCAGGGCAAGATGCGGATAATGATGGAGGTTGGGACTGTACAGGAGGAAACTGTGTCTATGTGCCCTACAATAATTTCCAAGAATATTACGGAGTAGTGAATGCAACCCTTTCTTCACCGACCTTGGTTAGACAGGCCAATCTATACGATTGTTCAGGAAATATTGTCCAAGAGTGGTGGCAATTAAGGGAATCACTGCTTGGAACCTGTGGAGGCGCTGCTGCATTACAGAGCAATTACATGAGAATGTACAAGGTAAATAATGACGATTTACTCTATGCATACATTGTAAATGATAACGATGTTGATTATCAATATTTAGACGAATCAGATGATGAAATTATCGTCAATGGCGAATGGACAGACAACTACCAACGCTTTGCAGGAGACCGTTATCACTATCCAAACACTGGTTTGGGGGAATATGTTTGGGGCTGGTGGATAATCGATATTGATGGGGATCAAATTGCTGATGGAACTGACCCTACCAATTGGGACACAGATGGTGATTGGGCCAACGACTTCTTCGAAATTGAAGATGATATGTTAGATGGAGTTCGAGGTAATTCTGGTTCGCCAATTCGATATGATGACCGTACAACAAATTGAGCACAACCTATTCGGTTGGTTCATCAGCAAGGGTAGCGAGGATTGACTATGGACGAGAATGCCAAGATACCTGGGATTGATGCACCAATCGAGGAAAGGTTGCTATTCCTGCAAGAAAACATGGTCAATTTTGTTAAGCAGTATAATCTCCCTGTGATTGAAGTATCGTTGGTTGTTTCAAAATATATCAGAGTTCTACTAGAATCACTTGAACGTGCAGCATCTGAGAGCGGAGAAAACATCCCCGAAAATATTTCTCAAGCATGGGATATTGATGCAGATTTGAGCGCTCCTACAATAGAATCATTTCCGTTGGAAAAACTACTTGGAACATTAGATGAAGATAGGATGGATATCCTAGATACTATGATGAGAGTAATTATCAACGGTGCAGAGATTCCATTTTCCTCTGCGCTTACCCTACTTCGAGATTGGGAGATGCGATTGAGGATTCAGATGGCCGAAGCAACAAGCCCTGGCCACCTATTTAGTCCAATGGACCTGCCAGAAGGGTTCTAGTTTCCCTCAATACAATAAGGACAATATTTGGTAATGACATATTGCTCACTTTCCATTTCTTCTTCTGTCAAAGGCTCCCTGCAAGCCCAGCACATCTGAGTTGTAGTTTCTTCCAATGCCGGGTCTAGAGCAACCCTTCTATCAAAAACGAAACAATCGCCTTTCCAATAATCTCCACCAACCTCTTCGAAGTAACCGAGGATACCTCCCTCTAATTGTCTTACATCCGACCATCCTTGTTGCATCATAACTGCACTTGCTTTTTCACAACGAATGCCTCCAGTACAGAACATTACTACAGTCTTATTTTTGTCTATTTCAGACTCAGCTATAGCATCCGGGAATGCTCTGAATGTCGATAAATTGAGATCTATTGCGCCTTCGAATGTACCCAGTCGTACCTCGTAATCATTCCTAGTGTCTAGTGCAATAATTTCTCGCCCTTGGTCTAACCATGTTTTGAATTCCTGAGGGGTAATTGATTCACCAGTCGATTCTGCAGGACGAATTGAATCTAGACCTAGAGAAATTATTTCATTCTTCAACCTAACATTCATTCTCCTAAATGACATTCTATCGCTATAGGATATTTTCAGCGGGATTCCTTGAAATCTATTATCGGATTCGAGGTATTGTAAAAAATGGTCTACAGCAGATTGTTTTCCGGAGAGAAAGAAGTTTATTCCCTCATGGCTCAACAAAATTGTACCTAGCAACCCAACTTCGTCACAAGTAGATTTGAAAGGTTCGCGAAGTTTGTCACGGTCTGGGAGGTCAACGAAACGATATCCTGCAATATTCACGATTTCGTCAGTCACGCAACCACCTAACTGGACTCTGCTCGTGCGACTATACCGCTTGAAACCCACCATGCATCTCCAATAGACCAAATATAGAGGACTGGCCACAATATAACGGTCAGAATAAGTGGGAATTGAACTGCGAACCAACTAGCAGCTTTCCGATGTTGTCGATTGAAATGTTGACCTATGAATAAGAATGGAATCAAGGCTAAAGCAATAGCAATTAATGGTCTCAATGCACCCCATGGCCCGATACCACCGCTTATTTCGTACCAGATTACTTTGACGACACCGAGAGGGTTTGTGCTATCCTCGTCGTCGATAACTTCGACGACGTAATCCGCACTCATTACCCCCTGGCCAGACCTTTGCCGAATGAATATGACGATTCCCTGACCACGCAAGACACAACTATGGAGGGCCCTTCGGAAGTACGTGAAACCCCGAGTTATGCTAACATCATTCCCAGCATTTGGGGGGCACGACGATAATGTCTCGATGAAAGTAATGCAGGCAATCGAATCTATTGGAATATGCGGAATTACACTAGTAACTGAATTATTGACATGTGATGAGGTTGGGTCACGAAGAGTATCGGAGTCAATAAATCAGGGAGAGAAATTTAACGCAATTATTCACCTTGGATTAGCCGAATCTCGAAAGGCGATTTCATTGGAACGGTGGGCTCACAACGAATCTAATTTCAGAATTGCAGATAACTCAGGACGGTTGGTTAATGAAATTGTTATTGAGGGTGCTCCTTCAAAGTACGAGACAACGGCTTCAAAGCATATATTGGATGAGGAGTTTGATGACGAAGAAGATGTAGTTTGGAGTGAATCTGCTGGTCAATTTGTCTGCAACGAAACAATCTATAGGACATTAAATTCTATAGATTCAGTTGGAGAAAAAATCCCAGCGATTTTTATCCATTTGCCACCTGAATCTGAGGTGTCACTTGATAGGCAAATGGAAGTTATCACTCGTATAATCGAAACACTGGCAACAAAACCTAGGTTAGAAGTCGTAGGTGCACTGTTATTCGATTCTCATAGGAGAATCCTGGCATGTAGGAGGCCGCCACAGGATGTGTGGTCCGGTTGGTGGGAATTTCCTGGTGGAAAGATCGATGAGGGAGAAACTGAGAAGGAGGCTTTACGCAGAGAAATTTTGGAAGAACTAGGCATTATTGTTGAACCAAATAGTCGAGTTGCTAATCTTCAACATGAGTACGAGGATCGTTTTGTTTCATTGTCTATATGGGATTGTGGTGTTGTTAATCCGCAATCAATTGATGCTAAGGAACACGATTTGATTTGTTGGTTAGATCAACCTTCACTCAATTCGGTGAAATGGCTTCCTGCTGACGAACCTTTGATTGAAGAATGGATGAAATCAGGAATACCTCAATCTTGATCTATATTGATTGTTCTCCTTCCTTTATTGTCGAACCATTCAATTGGTGTTCCATCTTGATCCATACTCAGGTCATCCCCTAAACTTCTAGGGATGCTATGTCTCCCTTCATGCCAGGTTAATTGTTCAAGCCATAAATCTAGATCGTCACCTTGCAATGAAACTTCCATAACTCCTCCAAGAGGAAGCTCCTCAACTACAAATGCCACCTTACCTACAAATGCGGCCTGCCTAGATAATTGAAAGTGAGTAGTATCTTTGTGTAGATTCATCGTCATTACATCAAAAGCAGTATCTAATATTCGATTATTTGAGCAATATTCTATTATTTTGGATAAAGATTGAGATTTCCCTGATAGTTCAATCTCCTCTCGAGTTACTGGAAAACGATCATCCTCGCCTGAAATTTCGCAATCCCAATCAGGGAATAGTGACCTAATTGCCTTCTCAACTAGGATGGCGTCCTCGTGGGTTTTTACTATGGTAGAGACAGTTATCTCCGGTTCCATGTCTAGCCGAGGATGTGTACAGGTCATGATTACTATGGATAATCAGTCTCCCATGACCACGAATAATTCAAACCATTGATTTGGTACCCCCGTGTATGGTACAGCGTTCTCCGTTGATTAGCGCGGGTTTGCTACTAGCACCTACGATCTGTGTGGTCGCGCTTAGGTTTGGTCTTCCAAACATTGAGGAATTACTCAGACAAGACATCCTTGCGCAAGTGATGATTCACACGATTGCGATAATTTTAGGGATAATTATGTACTTTAGATATCGAGTTGTTGAGGATCACGAATATCATCGCTCTAGTGCAATCAAGGGGCTATCCAGTATGTACCGACTCGAGGATAAGGGGCTCTGGAGTCGTGGAGATGCGGCATTGGAAAAATTAGAGTCTCAAGCCAGTAGTGAACCTAGAGGAAGAGCAGGCTTACGATTCCAAAAGAGAATGAGCGGTAGAATATCAGATTTGAATAAGGAAGGTTCAGAACTGGAATTAGATTCGAAAGATTCTAGGATGGATGTAGATGTTCAGGTTGAAGGTGCATCATATAATTCCAATTCAAGTGAAACTCAATCAGAAGAAGTTAGTGAGCCCACCGGAGCTTTAGG
>Ga0208277_1000910_pt1 | contig 17453 bp, 17 predicted proteins | sample ETNtaG_5_FD_185782 | JGI IMG/M metagenome (GOLD analysis project Ga0208277, IMG submission 185782) | Marine microbial and viral communities from oxygen minimum zone, Eastern Pacific Ocean - ETNP201406SV205 (SPAdes) (version 2) | ecosystem: Environmental > Aquatic > Marine > Oceanic ...
GGTGTAGCTGCAGCTGTTGAATCAATAGCTAACCAATCTCAAGATGTATCTTCTGACAAAGACCAGATTGCAAATGTCGCTGCCATCTCTGCTGCAGATGCTGACATAGGTGCCAAGATAAGCGAAGCAATTGACAAAGTCGGGAAAGATGGCGTGATCACAGTTGAGGAATCCCAAACTTTCGGAATGGATATGGATTTCGTTGAAGGAATGCGTTTCGACAAAGGATATATCTCACCCTATTTCGTAACTGATGCTGACCGTATGGAGACTGTTCTAGAGAATCCATATATTCTCCTTGTGTCCTCTAAGATTTCAGCTGTCAGAGATGTCGTACCGGTTCTCGAGAAAGTTATGCAATCAGGGAAACCACTTCTAATAATCGCAGAAGATATTGAAGGGGAAGCATTAGCTACTCTCGTAGTTAATAAAATACGTGGTACTTTCACTTCCGCAAGTGTCAAAGCTCCCGGTTTTGGAGATCGGCGGAAAGCTATGTTGCAAGACATGGCTATTTTGACTGGAGGTCAGGTAATAAGCGAAGAGGTGGGCTTAAAACTCGATGCGACAACACTGGATCTACTTGGAGAAGCGCGAAAGGTAGTTATCACAAAAGATGAAACTACGATCATTGAGGGATCTGGTAGTCGCGAAGATGTTGATGGTCGAATTGCCCAAATTAAAGCAGAGATTGAAAATACAGATTCAGACTATGATCGTGAAAAACTCCAAGAACGCTTGGCAAAACTTTCCGGTGGTGTAGCGATTCTAAAAGTTGGAGCAGCTACTGAAGTAGAGTTGAAAGAAAAGAAGCACAGAATTGAGGACGCAGTATCCACGACGAAGGCAGCAATCGAAGAAGGGGTTGTTGCAGGTGGAGGAGTGACCTTATTAAGAGCTCAAGAAGCTGTTTTAGCTATATCTGAAAGTTTAGGGAACCCAGATGAAAATACAGGAGCTCGTCTGGTCGCTAAATCACTTGAAGGCCCGTTGAATCAAATTGCTATAAACTCGGGTCTCGAAGGAGGCGTAATAGTAGAAAAGGTTCGGAACCTAGATGGGGCAAATGGATTGAATGCTTCCTCCGGTGAATATGAGGATCTTATAAAAGCTGGAATTATTGATGCAGCTAAGGTAACTAGGTCAGCACTACAAAACGCTGGATCCATAGCAGCATTATTCCTGACTACTGAAGCCGTAATCGCTGATGCTCCAGATGATGCTGATGCGATGCCAGGTATGCCAGATATGGACTTCTAGTTACTTTAGGGGCGTAAAGCTCTCGTAAATTAACTAGACTTTCCCTATGGAACCACTCATACCGACTACCGGTCTCGGTGTGCTACATTTATTTTGCAAAACAAACCACAGTTTTGACGCAGATAAGTTAGTAGAAGTCATTGGTGAGAAAAATTCGGGTGATGTCCAAATTATTTCCATTTCTATCTTAGGTCACAAAGCTGATTTTGCTTTTATGATGTTGAGCAGTGACTGGGTTCAACTCAGAGAAACCCAAAGAGATATAAGAAATTGTGGAGTAGACATTGTAGATTCCTATGTCTCTTTGACAGAGATTTCTGAATACGCCGCTGGAGTTCCTGAAGAGATGCGAAAAGCGCGACTGTATCCGGAACTCCCTCCCTCTGATAAGCGAGCATGGTGCTTTTACCCAATGTCCAAAAGACGGAATCCGACTCAGAATTGGTTCACATTAGACTTCGATAAGAGGAAAGATCTTATGTACGAGCACGGAGCCTCAGGCAGAAAATTTGCTGGACGTGTGCTTCAGGTCATAACTGGATCCACTGGCATTGATGATTTTGAGTGGGGAGTCACTTTATTTTGCGTAAATCCTGACGATCTTAAAGATGTGGTTTACACGATGCGTTTTGACATAGCTTCAGCAGAATATGCAGAATTTGGGCCTTTCTACTCGGGCATTGTCGACGAGATAGGAGAAGTAGTTAAGCTCAGTGTTTAGCTGACTATGTGTCCATTTCTTGGTCTGCTAACCATTGCTTCTTGATACTTCTCCAGGCTTCATCAGTATGGTCTCTCCTCCAATATGGTGATATAGAGGCTGACTTAATATCAATTTGATGCTCAAGGATTAGGTACTTACGTATACCTCGAACCTCTCCTGCCTCACCATGAATAAAGATATCGAATTCTCCATCTTCAAACTCATGGTTGCGGATTGCTTCAAGCAGAGCTGTTTCGGGGTTAGGCACAACAGACCGGTATATCCAACTGATTTTATGAAGTGGGGATGTAGTAAAGTCTACTCGGTTTTCCGGTCCATCTACGATGAGGAATACTGAACAGGGTTTACTCTCTGGAATAGATTCAACAGAAGCACTAATGGCAGAAAGTGCACTTTCATCTCCTGCAAGTAAATGCCAATCAGCTTCTGTATCCGGTTTGTAGCTTCCATTGGGTCCTTTAAATTGTAACCTGTCGCCTATTTGAGCCCTCTGGGCCCATGTCCCTGCGTAACCCTGGTCACCGTGGGTTACAAAATCAATTGTTAATTTTTGTGTATCGAAGTTCCAGTGGCGAACAGTGAACCTTCTGGGTCTTGGTCTTTGGTCATCACCTAAAGCCCGGACTTCTTCAAGGTCAAATGGAGGTGAGTATGATGCGTTTTCTGGAATGAAATACGCATTTATGTATTGATCAGTTGACTCATTTGGTGTGAAGCCTTCTAAACCACTGCCTCCTAACACTATCCGGATCATGCTTGGGGAGAGGGTCGAAATTTCTTCTACTTCACCATACATGTCTTACTCGTTTGCTTTGCTTTGTTGATTGCTGGTGCCTCTTGCGAGTTCCAATAATTCTATTACTGCTGGTCTTGCTTCTTCTTGGCTATTGAGTGGAGTGGCGAATCCAATTCTTGCCATTCTTGGGCCTTTAGAGGTTGATGCGCGCAAGGTGACACCGTAGCGATCAATTCCGAGCATTGTCGCCTCAGTGCAATCATGTAAATTTGCTAGTTTTTGTGCGTACAGTATGTTGGCATCGCCGTGGTCCTCATTCATATGGTTAATAATTTCTTGTGAATTAAGGAATAGCGGGTCAATTTCAGCTGATTGGTATTCATTATTTTCTACCCAACTCATGTGCCCAAATCCGCCAACGTACCTACATTCTTTGACCACTAGTTTCCAAAAATTGAAATCTTCATAATCAACATAAAATGACGCATGTTGGTGCTTTTCTAAGTAATTCTTACGCTCGATTTTGGGGTTATCAAGCAAATGCAGTGAACCAACAAGCGTAAGTCGAGCTTTCCCTAACGGGTCACCCTCTCCTGACGGTTCACTTATGAGCATTGAAGCTCTTTGATCATTTCGGGCATTTATCGTGTGCTCAGCCATATCAGAAATAAGGATGACTGGATTACCTTCATCATCGTGTATGAAAGAAACAATACTTCCGTACGGATAACCTTTGTCGGTAAGGGTACTCAAAGTACCTGTGCCTGATGAGGCTACTAACGTTCTAGATAATTCGGCATCTGAAGGGAAAGTTGATGTATCTCCAGCAATTGGGGGTCCCGAGTCTCCACTTCCATGTGCTTGCTTTGTAGTCACAAATTTCCTCCTCTTACTAACATTGTAGAAAAGTCGCTACTTCGTCAATCCCTCACGGAAATCTTTGATAAATTCCATACGTCCTTCGACTCCGGGGTAGCCCAACCGGTTAATTACTATAACGTCCCCGTTTTTCACTGCAGGCAGGTTTTGCCAGAGCGGATTATTTTCAATTTCGCTAAGCGATTCGTTTTCTCCCGAGACTTCGTTGGACTGGGAGAGCAGAATAAACGGAGAATTTAACTCACTGATTTGTTCTAATGAAAGATACGCTCTCCCATATCTCGCATTTTGATAGGTATTTTTATTTGGGGAAAGCTTTACTCCCAAATCAATCAATGTTTGCGGTATGTTGCTTGGCCCATCCACCCATACGGCAATTGTGTTTCCTGGGTAAATCGTAACGACGGAAACTGTTAGATCCGATGCTAGCAATTGCTTTGTTTCAGATATCAGAGTGTCATATTCATTGAGAATTTCATCAGCTGTGTCATTGGTTCCTAGTATTTCTCCAAGTTCGATTACTTGTTGTCGCCAATCTGAGCTTGTCACGACTTTGGTTGTGGTAATCCCTTCAAGAATATCCAAACTAACGATGTCTATGAGGTTCTGTGTAGCAACTATCAGGTCAGGTTCTAAAGAAGCCAACAATTCAAAGTTCGCTTCAGTTGACGGCAGGGGTTGAATCATGTCTGTATTCCGATTTATTCCAACGAAACGATCATTTAATGTAGCAGTAGCAGCAATCGGCGTTAAGCCCATAGCTAACGCATCAGCTAATAGAAACTCTTCACCTAGAATAACAACACGCTCATATTTGGGAGTATTGATCTCATCAACTTCTATTTCTTCAGAGGTAGATGAGCCAGGTCGAATAAAGTCAGTTTCCTGTTGATCATCCTCCTCAGGGTTTTGTTCGGTCAACTCAGGTAACGATCCAGAACTATCAATATCTTGATATGTTTCCGTAGGTTCAGTTGATTCAGATGAGGTGATTTGTTCACTGGGATTGCTTGTGGAGCTATTTCCGCAAGATAAGGAAGAAATAAGAAAGAAGATACAGGTTACAAGCGCTGAACCCGAAGACTTTTCTTTAGCCAAAAGTGACGACATGTTAAGCAAGCCTAACATGAGTTATTTTCTATGAAAAATATCTGGCTAAGAAACTAATTGATTTATCGTGATTCCGCCATAGTCCCCAAATACAGCTTAATTACGTTTGGGTCATGGAGAAGTCCTTCTCCAGTTCCATCGTAAGCATTCTTGCCTTGGTCAAGGACATATCCACGGTCACTGATCTTCAGGCAACGGGTGGCGTTTTGCTCAACCATTACTATTGACACTCCTGTTTTGTTGATCGCAGTTACATTTTCGAAAACGTCTACCTGTAGAGCTGGAGATAGACCTGCGGAAGGTTCGTCAAGGAGCAGTACAGAGGGCTCCATCATTAAAGCTCTTCCCATTGCAAGCATCTGTCGCTCTCCACCGGATAGTAGGCCTGCGCGTTGTTTTATCCGTTGACCAAGTTTAGGAAAAAGGTCTGTGATGTTTTTCATTCGTTCTTGCATCTCATTGGGTTTTAGTTGGTATGCGCCCATTTGAAGATTTTCGGCGATTGTTAGTGATGGGAAGACATTTTCGGTTTGAGGAACATAACCGACTCCTTTGCTAACTAATTCGTGCGCAGCTAAATTAGTGATTTCTTCATTGAGTAATTGGACCACTCCACTTCGTACTTCGACGAGGCCGAACATACTCTTCACTAAAGTTGACTTCCCTGCTCCATTGGGTCCTATGATTCCAACGAGCTCTCCTTGGTAAAGCTTGAAATTGCAACCTGTCAGAATATCAACGCCTGGTAAGTATCCGGCGACTAAATCTTTAGATTCAAGAACGACTTTCCTGCTAGACATCTTTAAGCTCCTCGGCGATTGCGCTTCCAAGGTATGCGTCTATTACAGCTGGATTTTTGGAAACATCTGATGGTGTTCCTTCGGCAATTACTTGCCCTTCCGCTAGGACAACGATCCAATCTGAGATACCCATGATTGCATCCATGTCATGCTCGATGAAAAGTACACTTACTCCTTCGTCTCGAAGGTTTTCGATATGTACTAATAATGATTCAACAAGAACTGGGTTAACGCCTGCCATGGGCTCGTCAAGTAAAATTAATTTCGGTTCAGACATTAACGCCCTAGCCATCTCAAGTAACTTTCGCTGGCCTCCAGATAGAGTTGCTGCATATTCATCTCGCATGTGTGAGAGCTTGAAGCGTTCTAATAGGTCCTCTGCTTTTTTCAAAATTTGTTTTTCTTGCTTTTGCCAACGTGAAGGGAGAAGAGCATTCCTCAGCGACTCTCCCTTTTGTTCAGCGGCACCTAGAAGCATGTTGTCTATGACAGTCATTTTTGCAAGTGATTTTGTTAATTGAAAAGTGCGAACCATTCCTTTATTGGCAATTTGGTGCGGCCGCAGTCCCGAGAGATCTGTTGTCCAAGATTCTGCATTTGATAACTGATGAAAGGTCCATTTCCCTGAATCCGGTTTATCAAAGCCTGTTATCAAATTAAACAATGTTGTCTTACCAGCTCCATTTGGACCAATAAATGCTGTGATAATTCCTCGTTGGACTTCCAGATGGTCAATATCAACGGCGCGTAGACCGCCAAAGGATCGGACTACGTTGTCAATTTTCAATATTGGGTCTTGTTTGGGTGACCCTGGGATTGCTTCAACACTCTCTAGTTCGGAAGCTTGGTTATCGGATGTCAATTTGTGCCTCCTCTTTTTTCCCCACAAGGCCTTGAGGTCTCCATATCATGAGTGTGGCCAACATGATTCCCATAAGAATCATTCTGACGCTCGCTATGTCATTTGACTGCAGTATTGCATCAGGTATCCACCCAGAGTCCACCATCTGGCGAAGAAGTTCCTCAGAAAATATAATCACAAACCAAAACGTCATAGAACCAACTATTGGTCCCCAAATTGAAGCAGCACCCCCAAGTATCAACACAGTCCATATAAAGAACGTTGTTTGCGGTCGGAACTGTTGTGTCTCAACAAAACCCATATCAAAAGCGCGAACAATACCAGCAAATGAAGCGATCACTCCGCCAATGATTAAACTCTGAAGTTTGTAAGAAAAGACGTTCTTGCCTAAAGCCCTAGCAGCATCCTCATCTTCTCGGATTGCCTTGATAACTCTTCCCCATGGGGACCGCATTAAGCCCCAGATCAATAAGCTAGCTAGGGATACTAAAGACCACCCAATAATCATCACCCATAAGGTCTTTTCATCAAACTCTAGGAACCATGCTCCGTAAGTTCCTTCCTTTATTGGGTTCCAGTCAACTGTTATGACATCAGCGAAAGAAACATTCGCATTTCTATCCTCAATACTGGGAAGTCCAAATGGACCACCGGTTAAATCAAGTAAACGTTGAGAACGGAAGGAGATCCGCAAAACTTCAGCGATAGCGATAGTTGTTAGAGCTAAGTAGTCAGCTCGTAGTCTTAAGGAAGGCAATCCAATACTTAGTGCTATAACCACTGCGAATACGACACCACTTGCGATTGCAAGCAGAATAGAACCACCGAGCCACCCTTGGGTAAAGAAGATAGCCATTCCGTAAGCACCAGCAGCCATGAAGGCTACAACACCAAAATTGAGTAGACCCGTGTAACCATAATGAAGATTTAGGCCTACTGCAGCGAGGGCAAAAGTGGCAGCCTGCACGCTGATAGACGTTCGAAGAGCGAGACCAAATAATTTACTTACATCAATTTCGGCGAAAAGATTCATTAACATAGTGTCAACCTAATCTCTCTCTGACTCCGAGAATACCTCGAGGTCTTACTAGAAGAATTACAATCATAACTGCTAACGCAATCAGGAATTTCAGGTCATTATCTAACCAGAATGTTGATGTCTCGGAGGCAAAACCAATTGCCAAACCACCGACCATCGCACCGAAAGCTGTTCCTAGTCCTCCTAAAGTAACGGCTGCGAATATTAAGAGAAGGATTTTCTCTCCCATTTGCCATTCTACAACTTGGGTCAATCCAATCATCGTGCCGCCGAGGCTTGCTAAAGCACTTCCTAATATCCAAACCCACATAATTGTTCGATTGACGTCAATTCCAGATGACTCTGCAAGTGCAGGATTATCAGAGACGGCGCGCATTGATGTTCCAAGCTTTGTCCGTTGAAGTAAGAGCCCAACCATCAAAAGCGTTGTGAAAGCTATTCCGATTATGAAATAATCCTTGGCTGGAAGTTCAATAGGACCTAGAGAAACTCCGCTTTGTATTCTAAAGGATTCAAATGTCTCCGGTTCTGCACCATGATAAATAAGGATTAGGTATCGCATTAGGAATGCAAGGCCTATAGAAACGACCATTAACGAGATATTCGTCATTTTTCGTCTACGTAAAGGACCAAAGATTCCTCTTTCTAAACCAAAACCAAGTCCTCCTCCAGCAAGAACAGCAAGTATCACTGCTAACGGAAATAAAGCACCGTTAAGGCCAACTGTAGACTCAAGTAATAACGCGATGACAGCCCCAAACGCTACCATTTCTGAATGAGCGAAATTCACTAGTCCAGTTACACCAAAAATAAGTGATAAGCCTATAGACGCAAGAGCTACAAGTAATCCTACTTTCAATCCACTAACCATTCGATTTAATAAACGTTCCCAAGTGGGTTTGATCTCAAGAATGGGTTTTTGATCTTCACCGACTAGTCGAAATCCGACAGCTTTTGACCGGTATTCTTCAACAAAGACTGTTATTTGGTCGCTAGCTCCATCTCGAATTGAGACACCTTCTGGTAAAGGACCTGCAAGAACTACTGAATATTCACCTAAACCTGGTATCGGTATTTCCCATTTCCCATCATCACCTGTAACTACTGACCCAATTTCAATATTTTGAGCGTTTGAAACAACGATTTTAGCGTCTGGGATGACTTCTCTCCCCACCCGAACTGTTCCTCTGAGAGTAAGTTCATCATCGGTATCTGCACTTGCTAAAGCAGGCAGAGTTGTTAGAAGACCGACAACTAAAATAAGAAAAACTGAAAGTAGGTGGATTCTTTTTCTCACAAAGAGACACTCTACCTGCGATTACGCAAGTAAGGAGTGAAAACACGCATATTGAATTTTTTTCTAAAGCTCAGCGATTCCAACCTGCATCGGAAATGTTTCTCTTCTCAAAGAAAAGACAGAACTCGGGGCACCGAAATGGGGTTTCTTCGTTACTTCCCAGTCTGCACTTTTGGATTTGGTCACCTGTGGGAAGAGACCTACTGCGATAGTGTCTACAATCTTTCCGAACTTCCATACTTTATGAATTTTACATCAGAGTTGAAGGGTATTCACACCAAGAGTTAACACTGCGGAAACAATTCAGAAACAAACACAAAGTACTTTAAGGATTGCCATTATTTTCCCGAACGAGGAGTGTGTATGAATTCAGGTGATATTGCTTGGATGTTGATTTCGACAGCGCTAGTTGTATTTATGATTCCCGGGCTAGCGCTCTTCTATGGAGGCATGGACAGGTCAAAGAATGTTTTGAACATGCTCAATATGAACATGTATTGCATCGGTATAGTTCCACTTCTATGGGTCACTTTGACCTGGACGCTTGGAAATAGCGGAAATAGTGAAGATGAGTCAGGCTTTTGGGGTGGAGATCTTATCGGAAACTGGAATCAGATTGGTCTTGATGGTTTAAACATGAAGCCAGATGATTTAATTTTTGTTGCATTTTTAATGACCTTCGCTTCGATTACCCCTGCATTGATTTCTGGAGCAGTTGCTGACCGTATGAAGTTCTCAGCATGGGTCATCTTTGTACCCGTGTGGTCGTTGATTGTTTACACTCCTGTCACTTACTGGGTATATAACGGATGGCACGAAGGAATGGGAGCTATTGACTTTGCTGGTGGTACAGCCATTCATATCAATGCTGGAGCAGCATCACTCGCACTCATTTTAGTTTTAGGAAAACGCAAAGGTTGGCCATCTGAGTCTTCCCCACCTCATAACCTTCCGCTGGTCATGTTGGGCACGGGAATATTGTGGTTTGGTTGGTTTGGTTTCAACGCCGGTTCTGCAGGATTAGCAAATGGGCAAGCAGTTCAAGCTTTACTTAACACGTTCGTCGCCGCTGCGGCTGGAATGATTGGTTGGATGATTATTGAGTGGTATCGAGATGGAAAGGCAACAACTCTAGGTGCATGTTCCGGTGTGGTTGCCGGTTTGGTAGCCATTACACCAGCAGCCGGCTACGTAGGCGGTCTATCAAGTATTGTTTTCGGTTTGGTAGCGGGTGTGGGATGTTATTTCTTGATAGGGCTTAAAAACAAGCTAGGCTACGACGACTCTCTAGATGTTGTTGGAGTACATGGTGGAGGTGGTGTGATTGGAGGCTTACTTCTGGGCCTTTTTGCAGATAATTCAGCTATCAATGATGAAAGTTTAGCTATTAATAATGAAGAACTTAAAGAAGAATGGTTTCAAGACGGTCTTTTCTTCGGCGGTGGAGAACTATTCATTGACCAAGTCGTAGCAATGGTCTCAGTAATCGCATTCTCTTTCGTAGTGACCTTTGCTATCGCCAAAGCACTTGATGCCACTATAGGACTTAGAGTTTCCGAAGAAGATGAACAATCAGGCTTAGACCAATCTCAACATGCTGAAACTGCCTACAACTTGTAAGCACTATTTGCTGAGACCGCGCTTCTTCATCACATGAGTATTCCCAAAATACAATAAGTGGAATACGGTGGAGACATGTCAATCATTGACGAAAGGAAAAGACTTCTAGGGGATCGCAAACTTCGTGGTTCCGAATTCACCTTGCAACTCAGTGATGCCACAGATCAATGGCTTCGCGGATTATTTTCATCAGTAGTAGAGAACAGAACAGATTTAGCTCTGATAGCAGTAGGCGGATACGGGCGCCGAGACCTCTCACCTCTATCTGATCTGGATGTCCTATTATTACATAATGATGCTCCGGATATTGAAGCAGTTGCTGAAGCACTCTGGTATCCGATATGGGACCAAGGAGAAAAGCTCGGGCATTCAGTTCGAACAGTAAATGAAACCCTAACCCTGGCAAGTGAAGATCTCGACACAGCCACTGCATTATTATCAAGCAGAATTATTGCTGGATCTCAACCATTAGCAAATGAACTTTCAAGCAAAGCAATAGACCAATGGAAAAGTAAAGCAAAGTTTTGGTTGCCGAAATTAGCGGAATCAGTTCACTCCCGTCATCGCTCAAAAGGCGAAGTTGCGTTTATGTTGGAACCTGAATTAAAAGAAGGACGGGGTGGACTAAGAGATGTTCATGCAATGGGATGGGCGAATCTCAACGGACAAGGACCATTTGAAGTTGAACATCATCAACTTCTAGAGTGTTACGAAGTTATCTTGAGAGCTCGCGTAGAATTACACAAACAGGCTAAACGCTCAAGCGATAAACTTCTGCTTGAGCAACAAGACGCAGTCGCCGAAGCGCTCGGATACGAAGATGCAGATCTCTTAATGGCTGATGTAGCATCAGCTGCACGACGTATCTCCTGGAACATAGACGAACTCTGCTACGGAATTGAAAATGCTGGCCTATCAGGAGTTTGGAACTTTGGAAAAAAAGTCGGCGACACGATAAAAGGTAAAAGAAAACCTGTTTCTTCAACTCTGTCAGATGATATAGATATAACTCCTGAACAGGTATTGAGAATTGCCTTACAAACAGCGCGAAATCAAGAACGCTTTACTCCTGAAACAATTCGGCGCCTCCGACGAGCCAATTTGATTATCTCAGAACCATGGACAGACGAACTTCGAGAGTTATTTATTAACCTTCTATTAGTTGGTCATGATGCGATACCAGTTTTTGAAACGTTAGATCAACTCGATTTATTCGTTCCTTTCTTGCCAGAGTGGAAACCGGCAAGAAGCAGACCACAACGAAACGCCTATCACCGTTTTACAGTAGATCGTCATCTACTTGAGACAGCTGCGGAGGCCTCCAAACTTGCAGACCGAGTTGATCGCCCAGACCTTCTCGTCATTGGTGCGTTACTTCATGATATTGGGAAACCTTATCCCGGAGATCACACAGAAGTAGGAGTGCAGTTAATCAACACAATCGCAGGTCGTATGGGTTTCTCACAAGCAGATATAGAAACACTTATCGAAATGTGTCAGCATCACCTACTCCTTCCTGACATCGCAACCCGAAGAGACCTTGATGATTTCGACACAATTCAAACCGTCGGTAATTCCCTAAAAACAATTGAATCCGTGAGACTATTACATGCTTTAACAGAAGCTGACTCTATCGCAACCGGTCCAGCAGCTTGGAGCAGTTGGAAAGCAGGACTAGTAGAAGATCTCGCGAACCGAACAATCTCATATCTCAAAGGAGGAGCAGGAAGTATTATTGAACGAACTTTCCCTACTCCAGACCAATTACAAATGATGCGGCGGGGAATGATCAGAGTCGAGGGTGATGCCGACCGGTTAACAATAATGGAGATTGACAAACCTGCTGTATTCGGAAGAGTCGCCGGAGCACTATCTCTTTGCGGCCTCGACGTTTTAGAGGCCATAGCCCATACGGAATACGGAATGGTCTTGGCAATGTTCAGAGTTGCTCCAAATACGACAAAAGATATTGATTGGAATTCAGTCTGTGTATTTGTTCAGGACTCAGTGCGGGGTCGAGTCGCAATAGCAGCCAGATTAGCTGAACGTATGCAGACGTACTCTCAACAAATATCACAACAGTTTCCCGACAGAGTTGTCGATACTGATGTAAAGATAGACAATGAAACATCATCTACAGCTACAGTGATTGAGGTTTCTGCCCCAAATGGTATGGGATTGCTTTACCAAATAACAAGAGCACTTAGCTCTCTTGATCTCAACATACTCAGTGCAAAAGTCCAGACACTAGGATCAGACGTTGTTGACTCTTTCTATGTCTTAGATAATGATGGAAAAAAAATCAATGATCAAGTACATGCTGATGAGGTTAAACAAGCACTAAAGCATGCAATAGAATCATCTACAGTAATGACAGGAATCGGAACATGACTGATGAGCATGACTTAGTACGCTGGAGCGAAGCTTTAGCAGGGATTGCAAGAACTGGACTGGCATTCACTGAAAGTCTCTACGAACGTGAAAGGTACGAGGAAGTCCTTCATGTAGCATCTGACATCCATGCAAAGATTTCTGCTTCTTCAAATAGTGAAGAAAAAGTTACAGAATGGATGAAGTCAGTAGGGGAAGGCGTTCCAGGATACGTAACTCCAAAGGTTGCCATTGGTGCTGTCGTCGGAAATGAAGACGGAGAAATTCTTTTAATCCAACGCTCTGATTCAGGGGTGTGGCTTTTCCCAACAGGTTTTGCCGATATTGGTTATTCAGCAGCAGAGATAGCAGAGAAAGAAGTTTTTGAAGAAACGGGAATGCATGTGGAGGCTCTAAGAATAATTTCGATTCTTGATGGGGTCCGTGCAAAATTTACTCGAATGCCTCTTTATTCGATTGTCTTCCATTGCAAAGTTATTGGAGGTGAATTAAAACACCACCCGCTTGAATGTACTGATGCAGGGTTTTTCTCCCAGGATAGACTTCCAAACCCTCTTGCTGGGTCTGGAAATTGGGTAGATCATGCATTTGCAGCAATTCGTGGAGAGGCTATTGAAGTTGAATTTGATAAGCCGCGCCGACCTGTGTGGGAACAAGGTGATGCAATATGATGTGTTTTCTAATCTTGGTCGCGTAAGAAATTTTCTACATCTTTCACGAAGTCTTCAGGGCTAGCAACTTCATAATCGCCAGCATCGTAGTTATCCTCAAGTTCATCAACGTATTTTGATGTGTCTTCATCGCCTTCAATTATTTGGTTTATCTGCCTTTCATAGGCTGACGATGCAATTTCTAAGTCCGTTGTATTCAATGACAGGTTGAGAGTTGCTTTGAGTCTTTCAATTAAAGCCAATGCTGCTTTAGGAGATTCAGCCCCTGCAACATAGTTTGGAACAGTCGCCCAAAACGACATATTAGGGATACCGGCGTCTGTTGACAGTTGATTGATAACACCGATAATTCCCGTTGGCCCCTCATAGGAAGATGTCTGCAGACCGAAGGATTTATTAATCTCAGTATTTTCGCTCACGCCATGAATTAATACTGGGCGGGAATGTGGGACTTCAGCGAGTAGTGAACCTAATGTGATGATCATCGAAACGTTATGCTTTTGAGCCTCAGCTAAAATATTTTGTGTGAAAGTTCGCCAATTTAGCTGTGGCTCAATGCCTTCCATAAGTAGCAGAGAACCATCATCTGATAAGGAAATTGTATTTTTCGGCCAGCTCAGAAACCTTGATTCGCCATCTAAGTGAACGGTGGGTCGCTCTCTGGAAAAATCATAATAATCTTCGGAATCGAAAGTTAGAATTTCTGTTGCAATAGTCTTTTCGATAAGGCTTCTAATTGCCCAAGTAGAAGCACCTCCAGCATCATTCCATCCAGCGAAGGCTAAAACCATGATGGGAGCTTTTGTGGAAGACTCATCCGCAATCTTTCCAAATTCACTCATTGAACAAAATATTAATCATTCTTTTCTGATATTGCACTTCAAATGACCATTCGTTTGAAAGAAGGGTACGATATTTTTTATGGTAACTATCAGACCAGTAACTGAAGTAACAGAATCTCTTACGGATGCCTACAAACTACTGATCCCGCAATTATCTTCTTCAAGTAATCCACCTACTGGAGAAGCGTTGCAAAGGATCATTGAGTCAGACTCAGCTCAGATTCTCATAGCTGAGGACGAAGATGGCGTGATATTAGGAACAATGACGTTAATAATCTTCCACATCCCAACCGGAATACGCGCATGGATTGAAGACGTCGTAGTTGATAATTCAGCTCGTGGTAAAGGTATCGGGAAGAAGCTAAACCTCGCTGCGCTCGAACTTGCTAAACAGGCTGGAGCAAAAACTGTTGACTTAACCTCACGGCCTGCACGGAAAGAAGCAAATCAGTTATATAAGAGTATTGGATTTATTGAGCGGGAAACTAATGTGTACCGATTTTCTTTTGAGTAACTGATTGATGTCTAAATACGAGCTACGAAAAAAACTTAGATATGTCTATGTCTCTTTGTTTACTGCACCAATCGGCCAAGTTCTTCTATTTCTCTTTTATGAGGTAGGGAAACTTAATCCCTTATTAAGTAATGTTTTAGCTGTAACGATTTCAACCACACCGAATTATTTACTAAACAGATTTTGGGTTTGGCGAAAAAAGTCAGTCACAAATATTCGTAATGAAATTTTGCCTTATTGGATGTTAGCTTTTTGCGGGTTAGGAATTTCAACAATCTTTGTTTATTTGGCTGATTCGATTTGGGAAACGTGGGTAGCGATAAATCTGGCGAATGCGATAGGTTACACATTGTTGTGGGGCGCTAAATATTTCATTCTTGAGAAATATCTCTTTAAGGAATCATCCACGGCATCGTCTCCAAAGATAAACTCCCTGTAATATCTAATGATGAATTCTGATCAACTCAAAGTCGCTGAAGCAGTGAAAGGTTTCTTACCGCAAAATGAAGCGATCACGCTTTATGATGCTGCTGTTTCAGTGGAGGTTGATGGTCCTCTTTTAGAAGTTGGAAGCTACTGCGGAAAATCTTCCGTCTATCTTGGTTATGCTGCACAAAGCATCGGACGAGTTTTATATGCGCTGGACCATCATCGGGGTTCTGAAGAAAACCAAGCAGGTTGGGAACATCATGACCCTCAACTAATTGATAAACGAAAAGGAGTTATGGATACGCTCCCGTACTTCCGCGATGCCATTTTTACTGCAGGCTTAGAGGATGTAGTCGTTGCTCTTGTAGGTCATTCGGGCGTGATTGCTAGAAACTGGACTACGCCACTCTCTTTTCTTTTTATAGATGGAGGTCATGGAGTAGAGCCCGCAAAAGCTGACTTTAATGGTTGGGTTCCAAAAGTTAAAGAAGGCGGAATACTAGCGATTCATGATGTTTTCCCTAATCCAAATGATGGGGGACGCCCACCATATGAACAGATCTACCTTCCAGCAATTGAAAGTGGAAAATGGGACGAGGTACAGGTTGAAGGTTCATTAAGAATTTTGAAACGCGTATAAATCTAAAAATGACTAAACTATAAATGCATCCAAATCTTTAGGAGAACAAATGAAAAAAGGTGAAACAGTACCTGACTTTGAAGCTATTAACCAAGAAGGTGCTTCGGTTTCGTTGTCAGCAATGTTAGAAAATGGTCCAGTTGTCCTTTTTTTCTACCCAAAAGCAATGACACCAGGTTGCACAGTAGAAAGTTGCCACTTTCGTGACCTTGAGTCAGAATTCTCTGAATTAGGCGCACAACCAGTTGGTATAAGCATGGACCAAGTCGAAAAGCAGAAAGAATTCGACGATAAACACCAGCTTGGGTTCCCGCTCTTATCGGACCCCGATCAAACTATTGCATCAATATTAGGGGCAAAGCGAATGGGGCCGTTCGGAAATAAGAGAATCACATACGTAATAGCTGCGGATAGGACGATCCTTGAGGTCATCAAGAGCGAAACAAATATGAATGTGCATGCAGATACTGCATTAGATATTTTAAAGAAGTAGAAATTTAAAGCACTGGCAAAAATTTATGATTTGAAAAGAGCTCAGAAGCTTTTGTTATTCCCATTAATGAATCAGCGGCCAAAACAACGGCTGCCGCAGAATATGTCGAATATTCATCTTCAGGGAATGAGACCGATTCAGGGTAAACTAGCCCGGTTAGGTATTGTCCTTTATCATTTCTAAAGTTTTGGATCTGTTTAAAGAGTTCTAATGCATGCTGGATGTCACCAATGCTTTGAAACGCCAATGCGCATTCGCACGTTTCTGCTGTTGTTATCCAGGGACGATCAGAGACGCAACGAATACCTTTACCTGGAATTTCAAAAATCTCTTTCTTCTCAGCAAGATGCTTTTCGCCCATTTCACCTGTAACCACGCCCGATAGGACTGGATAATACCAATCCATCGCCCATCTCTTCTTTGGAGCAAACGCTTCAGGCACTGTCTGAATAACATTAGCGAGTTTTATATATGAGGATTCCCATCTTTTTTTCTCGAAACCTAGTTCAGTTGCTATTTTGATAGCGCTCCTAAGTGAGTGAGCAATACTGGATGACCCTGTTAGAAGTGCATAAGACCAAGGCGTTCCATCAGAATGACGGGCCCAAATTATTTCTCCACGTTCAGTTTGCATATCTACAACAAAATCAATTGCAGGTTCTACTACCTTCCACATTGATTCAAGGAATCCTGTATCTTGTGAGATTAAATAGCTGTGCAGAACTCCGGTTGCGATGTACGCGACGCAGTTTGAGTCAATTTTATCTTGTTCAATGCTGTCTTTGAGATAGTAGTTGTGCCAAGAGCCGTCATCGCGTTGAATCCTTTCAAGCCATTCATATCCTTTCAACGCTTCATCTACTAATCCAACTGTCTGAAGGGCCATCGTTGCTTCGATGTGATTCCAAGGGTCAGCGTGACCGCCAGGAAACCATGGGATCATTCCAGACTCCAGTTGCCATTCGGCTATTGACTCTGCCGTCTCTTTCAAGTCGTTGTCTGTGAGAACGATTTCTGTGGGGTCGGGGATCAATGAATTTCCTTCGCTACAAGAATTCTTTTTTCTGACCATAGACTATCGCACTCTTTCCAAGAACAGGCTGAAGGACCTTTTCTAGATACTTCGTTATTCTTGGTTGCTTGACA
>Ga0208277_1000912_pt1 | contig 17446 bp, 10 predicted proteins | sample ETNtaG_5_FD_185782 | JGI IMG/M metagenome (GOLD analysis project Ga0208277, IMG submission 185782) | Marine microbial and viral communities from oxygen minimum zone, Eastern Pacific Ocean - ETNP201406SV205 (SPAdes) (version 2) | ecosystem: Environmental > Aquatic > Marine > Oceanic ...
GACGGCGGTCAGCGATCGTCTCCGTGCTCTTCGGCGCACCTGTCTTCTTCCAGGTGTCGATGCCGTCCTTTCGAAAGAACACGACCGAGGTTCCAAGACAATGCGAGAGGCCGTGAAGCAATTGGTTCTTCAAGGGCGTATCAAGCCCGGTGAGCGTGTCGTTGCCATTTCAGGAAGCCCTTTGGCGATGCGTGGAGCAACCAGTACGCTCCGTCTTTACAAGATCGATTCCACTGGCGAAATCCTTGACGCACAGTGAGGAAACGGCGAAATGCGAGGAATTCAGCCCTCAAACCGCGTCGCGCTTTTCATATAGGGGATGATTGTGGGAGCGCTTGCTAAGGAGCGATTACCATGCCATCACAATGGGAAGACAGGAGCAAGCCACACCGCAACATCGTATTTATCGGTCACGTCGACCACGGAAAGTCCACCACCGTTGGACGTCTCCTCCTCGACTCCGGTCACATCGAAGAGCACGTGATTGAAAAGAACGAAAAACTCGCTGCAGAATCCGGTAAGGCTGGATTCGGACTTGCGTACGTCATGGACGGACTCAAGGAAGAGCGCGAGCGTGGTATTACCATCGACGTCGCTCACAAGGAGTTCTTCACCCCTGATTTCTACTGGACCATCATTGACGCACCAGGTCACCGAGACTTCGTGAAGAACATGATCACCGGTGCCTCCCAAGCCGATACCGCTGTGTTGCTCTGTGCAGCCAACGACGGTGTCAACGCTCAAACCAAGGAACACGCTTTCTTGGCCAAGGTGCTTGGTGTCAAGGGCCTCATCGTCCACGTCAACAAGATGGACATCTCTGGTGTCGACTGGACCGAAGAGAAGTACAACAACGCATGCAAGGAAGTCTCTCAACTTCTCCGCATGGCTGGATTCAAGCCGGACGATGTCCCAATGATTCCTGCTTCGTCCCTCAACGGCGACAACGTGTACAACAAGTCGGACAAGTGCCCATGGTACAAGGGTCCAACCCTCTTTGAGGCCATCAACGCTACACCAATGCCATCCAAGCCATCCGACAAGGCTCTCCGCCTACCAATTCAGGATGTCTACAAGATCTCCGGTATCGGTACCGTGCCTGTTGGTAAGATCGAAACCGGTGTCTTGAACGTCGGTAAGAACATCGTCTTCAACCCTTCAATGAAGGGCGGTGAAGTGAAGTCCATCGAGATGCACCACACCATGGTTGACAAGGCCGAACCCGGCGACAACGTCGGATTCAACGTTCGTGGCCTCGCTGCTGACGACATTCGCCGTGGCGACGTTGCAGGATACACGGACAACGAACCAACCTTCGTTCGACACGACGAGCACTTCGTCGGACAAATTCAGCTCATGGACATTCCAAAGGCTGTTTCCGTCGGCTACACCCCTGTGTTCCACGCTCACACCGCTCAAGTCGCTGTGAAGTTCATGGACCTCTTGGAGAAGACCAACAAGTCCGGCAAGGAAGCCAACCCTTCCTTCTTGAAGACCGGAGACGCATGTCTCATCCGCTTCCAGCCGACCAAGCCGTTGGCCATTGAGCAAATGGACACCTTCCCAGAACTTTCCCGCTTCGCTATCCGCGACATGGGCAAGACCGTGGCTGCAGGCGTTTGCTTGAAGATCGAGAAGAAGTGAGTTCGCTCACTTGAGGATTGGGACGAGGAGTGAATTGAATGGTTGCCGTTACCGTTATCAAACTGACCGGTGAGAACCATCAGGACATCGATAACGTTGCCAGCCAAATCAAAACCATCTGCGACAGCGGTGGAATCAACCTCCGTGGGCCAATTCCTCTGCCAACACGCCGACTTGTGGTCCCTGTTCGAAAGGCACCTGACGGCGAAGGCAGTGAGACCTACGACCACTGGGAAATGCGCATTCACAAGCGTCTGCTTGAGATGGACATTTCAACGGCAAAGGACCAAACGGCCCTCCGCTCAGTGACCAAGATTCCTATCCCTGACACCGTCAGCATCGAGATCTCGATGAGAAACATCAACTGAACACGGTTGGTACGTCAATTCGGCTCAAAAGAGCCAACTCAATACAATCAGCGTAGCCTCTGCACTTCAACTTGAAGCCAGCAAAATCACTCGGCTTTCACAACTCGGCTCGCTCAGCCACACCGGCGTCAATGAGCCATGCAGCCATGCCCTCGTCGAGGAAATGAACATCTCCAACCTCGAGAACCAAAGGCTGTCCTGATGCGTCCATGACCGGCTCAGGCATGGTTTCGAGGATGCGCACACGCACGTTGCCCTCATCTTGAGACGGCGTCGCTTCGGTGGGTTCAGGCGCCGCTTCCGGTGGCTCGTCCTGAATGGTTTGAATGGGGTCTTTTGATGGAGCCAGTTCCATGGCAGCTCCGTGTTTTGACGCGGATGAAGTTGGAGTTTCGCCCGCCATTGGTGCGGCATCAGTGGCATCACGGCCCTGCATGTCGGCAAGCAAGTAGGCTTCTTCATCCGCCCACGGGGCATCGTCCATCCACCGCTCTTCAGCGTCTTCTTGCGCCGCAGGCAGAGGTTCCATCGTGTCTTCGAAGGCCAAATCAGGCGGGGGACGGGAGGTGATTTTTCCTTCACCCACATAGGCGTCCAACTGCATGGTTCCAGGCGCATGGGTGCGGGGCTGTATCATGATTTCACCGAGCAAACCTTGCTGCATCCCTTGCCAATCAATCTCTTTCTTGAACCGGTCAACGTTGAGCTGGAGGGCATGGTAGAAGGCTTTCTCAGACGGGTCATGGCGTTGCCAGTCCAGCGAGGGGAGTTCTTGGGCCATGTTGGGGTTCACTCCGCTGCGCAAGGCTTGACTGGCGGCGTGTTGCATCATGGCGACCATTCGTTTTCTTGCGAGCTCGGAAGCGATTCGGCGGATGTTGGTCTGGCGCTTCTGAAGGTTCTGGAGTCGCATGTCAATGGAACCTTTTCGTACCATTTCTTGAATCTCCAAGTCGAGGCTCGAAAGGAGGGCACGGACCATTTCCCAAAAGTCCTGACGAGGCAAGGGTATGGGGACGTGCCGTGGAAGTTGTTGGCGGTGTGTGGTGAACAGCTGCTCTTCTATCTCTTGGGCTTGTGCGCCGTCGAGATCACGAACAGGGTTCATGAAACGTACGTGGAGGTGACGGGTTTTGAATCCTCTTCCGCAGAATACTTGCCACCCCTTGTCTGATGCAAGCATAACACCCTTTCATATCCAACCACTGCACCTCGCGGAGCGAGGTGTCCTGACATGTCCTTGGCTAACCGCAACGCTCCCCCCACAAGGCAAGGGGCATTGGCGTTGGGCATGAGCCTCCTGATGCTGCTCGTCTTGGCCGTTCCAATGGCTTCGCCGCTACACGAAACGGCCTCCGATGTGTCGTATTCAACGTTCTACACACCGCAAGGTAACTCGGTTGGCGTCAACACCACGAGCACCGGTGTGCTCAGTGTTCCCTCCAACCAGACCTTCTCTGGTGGGCAACTCGATGTAACACCGATGTGGGCTGAAGCGGAAGATACGTCGGCCCGTTTCGGCATTGACGCCAACACGGGTTGGAACGGAACTCATCAGGAGACTCAAGGTATAGGCCATGGCGGTCAGCTGAGTTTGGCAACGCAATCAACGCTGGCCACCCTGACGGATTTTGAAACACTCATCGAAACACTGCCCGACTGGGTCGGCCAAGGGCCGAACCACAACGCCTGGAATGTGGTTCCTTTGACCAACGCTACGGCCCAAACGGGTGAACCAAGCGTCCCGGCGCATGGCCAGAGAGTGCTCGCAACCCAAGCACAAGGTGGGTTGGGTGCGAACATGAGCGGCTGTCTTGCTTCGCCAGCAGAAACCATTCCGGCATTTGTTGACCGATACAATTTGACCGTTGATCACTGGTTGGCCTTCTTCGACGACGATGCCGCTTGGGTCGAAAGTCGGCTTTCGGGAGGAACATGGCAGGTTTTGGCTCCTTCCACCCCCTACACCAACACCTCAAGTCTTGCTGGGGCTCCTTCCAATGTTTGGTCAGGGGCTTTGGAAGGATGGCAAAAAGCACATTTTAGCCTCGATGGCATCGTGCAGCCATCCTCAACAACGCTTGAGGTCCGTTTTTGTTTCCACACTTCAACGACACCGGGGCTCCGGCACGGGTGGTTTTTGGACAACTTCACCCTCTCCAATGTAGGGGATCTTCCTGGCGCTTGGTTCCATGGAAACATGAGCGGCGACTATGCCAACAACGCCAACGGGCGGCTCTATCTTCCGGCGAATTTGTCTCAATTCAACGGTCCAATGCGCATTGAATTTTGGGCTAACTGGGACCTTGAAGGCGCCTTCTATGACAATCTCCTCGTCTATGTGAGCGTGAACAATGGGACCACATGGGCGCCCGTGTCTGGTATTCCAGGCCTTCCGGGAAACGGTCTTTCCTATCAAGGAAATTACTACATGGATGAATCTCTTGGATGGATTCCCATTTCATACAGCCTTCCGAGTGGAGTGTCTGGCCATCCAAATGCCTCCAATGTCTTGTTTCAGTTTCAGGTGTTAACCAACTACCAGAACGGGTACGGTGGATTTGCATCTTCCGGATGGGAGGGTATCGCCATTGACGATGTATCGGTCATTCACCGTCCTGGAACATCGCAATCCGAGCGCCTCCAGTTGTCAAATTTCTCAAGTGATACGAGCGGCCAATACGGGGATCAGCGTGGTTGGCTCGACCCTTCAACGTCCTCCATCAATGAGTGGAATTGGACCACCGCATTTGGCATGAATCCTCCCCAATCCATGACCAATTCATTTGAATTTTCAATGACCACACCGCCGGGTTGGTCCATTGATGGCACCTGGCCAGACGGTTGGGAACTGGGTGAAATCGGTAACACTTCGGGCTACGGTCCAGGTACGTTCCATTCCGGTGAGCACGGGGCTGCCATCAATTTGACCACCAAATACACCAACAATGTCTACACTCACCTCATTACTGAAGAATACACGGTGCCCAACAACGCAACCGCTCGTCTCTCCTTCCGCTCTTGGGTTTGCACCGAACACAACTGGGACGGAGGAGGCGTCTCCATTTCCAGCGATGGTGGGCAATCATGGTGGTGGCTTCCGCCACAACTCAATGGATTTCATGACCAAATCTCGACGGTGAACACCAATTCTCCGTTGTTCGGTCAAGGAATCATCGATGGTTCAAGTGTTCCCAACGGTTGCGGCGCCAGCAATCTCCGTGACTTTGAACTCAAAACCTACGATTTGTCGAACCTTTCGGGCCAATCGATCAAGGCTCGATTTTCATTCTTCTCCGACACGTACGTTGAAGCAGACGGCTGGTACATCGATGACGCTGGTATTGAAATCGATGTGTTTGAGCCATTAGGAACATGGACCTCTCGCTCCATTTCACCTGATCCTTTGTTTGGTTATGGATGGCTTGACGGTTGGTTTGAACAACCCAGTGGCACCTCGCTCCTGTTCGATGTCCTCGACGGACAAGGACAGCCCATTTACGGGCATCAAAACTTGACCCTGCCAGCCCATCTCGCCCTTGACCCGGTGGAGCACCCCTCGGTTCACGTCCGTGTTCGAATGAGCACCAACGACACGTACGTATCGCCTCTGGTGCACAGCATGACTCTGGGGCGCACCACCTACATTGGGCCTCAGCACGTGCTCAACACTGCAGCGGGAGCTGACAAGGCCATACTTGACAGCAATGGAACACTCATTGTTTCAGATCCGTTTTCAATTCCATTGCCGTCCACGGTGGCCTGCCCTCACGACGGTTACCGCTTGACCACCGTGGGCGATAACCTGACTTGGGCGACCACCAATGGACTTCTCGTGGCTTCCGCTCATGTCCCCGAACCGGTCAAGACCACCTACCTGAACCATTCATTTGGGGGCGACGTCTCCCTCATGAGCGATTTTACCCTTATCGGCTCAGGGGGCGAACATTTTGTCCGAGCCAAAGCCGAGCTGGATTGCGTTGTACCCCCTCTCCTGCCGAGTTTGGCCATTGGTTGGAACAATGTCTCGGTCATGACGTGGCCTCCCGAACAGATGTCCGACCGACTTGGATTGAACACCCAATTTTCCATGGTTGAACATCATGGGAACAACATAACTTGGGCGCCAACCTCCTTGGCCCCGAGCATCACGATGAACAACACCACGCTGGACCTCACGTTCCAATCGCTTGACCGTCTTGCGCAAGGCTCGCCCTCTGGTCCAGGGCCAGCGATGACCCTGATGCTTGACAACTTGACCAACACCAGTGAAGTTCGATTGAATGGCGTTCTCCAACCAACGTCTGCAGGTATGGCTCTTCTCCATTACCAAGGCGCTTCGTCTTGCCCTAATGCCGTCTCAAGTGGCGCCCACGCATCGTTCAACGCCCATCAATTGGTCTGCACCGTTTCGCTTGAGGTCCAGGGTTCGGCCGATGTACGCATCTCGAATTTCATGCATCTCCTTCCCGACAGTTTGCAGGAGGTTCGCGTCAGTGCCGATGCCTTGAACAGCGCTAAACAGGCCTCCCTCGGCTCAAACATGCGAGCGGTACTCGACCTTCCTCTTCATGTTCAAACAGCTGAGGGTGGACTCCGTGTTGGACTCAATGCCACCACCCTTCCCCTGATGGTCGAAACGGTTGACAATCCAAACCACACGCGCTGGCTTCCAGAACAAACGGTTTCGTTTACCACCCACCACACACGCTACAACCCACTTGACGCAGCGGAAGATGCCCCTGACATTTCAGCGGTTTCGCTTTGGCTTGGGCCCACTGCCGACATGACGAGCGCAGCCATTCACGTTGAACTTGACCGGATCCAAGATGGACCACGCTTCCGTCAAATTGGGGGCGCGGGTCTTGCCCTTTTGGAGGCCTCAACCTCCTCCGTCTCATGCACGCTGAACACCTGCAGCGTCGTTTGGGCCTTCACCAGCACATGGTTACTGGACGACATCGATGACCTTCATGTCCTCACCATGGCAAGGGACGACGAGGGTTTGGAAGCTGGGCCCGAAGTTCACGTGAGAAAAACGGCCTTTAACGAAGTTGAGAACGACCTCGAGGTGGTTGATTTCGCCGTCATCGATGCCACACAGCGGCGCATTGACGATTGGACCAACTCGTTTTGGCCCTACCACCTCAACCACAACGAGTCCATGCAAGCGACGGGCCGTGTCAGGATGGAAGGCATCGCCAATCAATGGGTGAAGGCGGGGGAGGCCGAAATCACCGTCACGATGCGTGCGGTGCCGCCAAAGAACCTCTCTGGTGGACCTGATGAATGGACAGGTGAGCCCGTTAACTGGTCAACCTCATGGGCGGCTGAAGTTGGGCCAGAGGGGCGGTTCACCGTCGAGGTTACCAGCCCTCTCCTCAACGATCCGGTTCCCAGCAACACCTTCATCGAAATGATGCCGAGTTTATCCCGGCGAGGTCCTCTGGGCACGAATGCTTCATCGAGCGATGACGGAACGGTCATCCTCACCCCGACGCGGTTCCTTCACGATACCGTAAGGCCCCAAATCGATTCACTTCAAGCACTTGATTCGGGTCAAGAAGTGCCCGCTGACGGTCATATTTCCATGTACGGGAAAGACGTAGCCCTCCGACTTCAACTGAGCGACCCCGAAGGCCTGTCAAATCTGTTGGAAGTTTGGACTTGGCTGGAGGGTATCCACGACACCAATGGAGATGGCATCATGGACGCCTCGGAGTACAGCCAGCAAACCGTGAGCCTCAACCGCGGTGCGACTCAACTCGAGGTTGATTTGCCGCTTCTTTCCTCCGAGCAAGTCGTCCCCAGTGAGAAGAATAGTGGACGGCTCAGTGTGGTGTTGAAGGGTGATGACCTCGCTGGCAATCCGCTGTTGGGCGGTGGCGATTTTGGCCAGGCGTTGGACCTTGCCACGTTGAGCATTCAGCGACGTTCGGACACGACCATCGATGTTGACAACATCCAGTTGGACCGTGAGCAAGGGCGCCTTCTTGCGGGGCATGAACACCATTTTTCCTTCTCACTGGCCGATGCGAACAGCATTGAATCTCTTGATGTCATTCGCTTGGCGCTTCTGGGTGAGACCAATGATTCAGCGTGTTTCATTCACTATGAGCCGCGCTTTGAGGAAGTTGATTTTGATGAGGAATGCTTCATGGAAGCGCCCCTCGTGGCCGTCCAAAAGCGCCCTCTTGTAACCACGTATGACGTGGATGTTTCATTCCGTTTAGATTGGAACACAAGCCGCCTTTTGACCGACGTTGGTGTGCCTTCGCTCAAGGTGCTTGACGAAGGTCAAGACCTCGGCCTCGGCTTGTACGGATTGAGTGCACTTTCATGGGAGGCAAGCGACGCCATTGAACTTCGTTGGTTGAACATTACCGACACCCAAGCGCCCTTCGGACAAAACAACGGTTCCACCTACTGGTTCCATCGAAACGACGTGGTGAATCACCGCATGGGTCTGTACCATAGTAACACGGCCGTGCTTGCTGAACATTTCCCAGATGGCGGGCAGTTCAAGTGGACTCTGACGGATGGCGAGCGCTCGTCATCAAACCTGGTGAACCTCACGTCCAGCGGTGTCATTTCATTCAACGCCACCATGAACGAGAACGTTCTCTACTACGACGACGGTGTCTTATCTGTCACGCCCGAAGGTTTCGAACATCACCAGTTCGATGGCCTGGCTTACAACCTCGTGGTCGACGATGTGGCGCCCAAACTTGTTCTTGCACCAGGAATGCTGGAGAACCTTGCTTCCAATGACTTGACGGCGGTCCCCATAACTGTCAGCGTGAACGATGACACGCACATGCCACCTGCTGGGATTGAGATGCATACCGTGTTCTATCGGATGGGGCAGCCTGTGGAGGGTACAAATCAACGCTTGACCCTCCCGCTCAACACCACTCTCAATGAATTCACGGTGTATCAGGACACTGTCAATTTCCTTGTCCCGGACATTCCCTTGACCCGCAGTGATGTGCTCATTGTGTGGTTTAGCGCAACGGACCGTTCTGGACGTTTGTTGACCGGATATGGAACACAAGCCGCTCCACTCAATGTTGGTATCACGTGGTTTGCTTTCGAACCCGTGCTGACCGACCTTTCGGCCACCCCGTTCCGACCAACCGTGGGTGAGAACGTCTCCGTCTACGCTCGTGTGGCCAATGACGGGCTTCTCCCGGGGGAATTCCAGGTCATTTTGAGGGATGGTGAAGGCCGAGAAATGGCCAACAGCACGGCGTACCTTGAGACGGGGGAATGGGTGAACTTTGTGTGGAACATCGAGGCGTGGAAAGAAGGACGTCTCGGGCTGAACTTGGAGGTGGTCGATTTCACGCCTCAAGTTCCCGTACCTTTGGCCGACATTCAAACCCAAGAATCCACGAGTGGTTCGGCTGAGATGGCCACCTTTGGCCTTTCTGTGCTGTCATTGATCGTCGCCGGCATGGTCCTTTTCGTCGTCCGTCAACAGCGTTCTCAACGAGAAGAAGCCTACCATTTGGAGCGAATACGCCGCATTGTTTCTTTGCGCCGCCCTCCTCCAAAACCCTTGGACATAGTGGACATCCCACAAGAGGAATAGTCAAGAAGAACTGGCTTCACGGAAAGCACAGAAGCCGGGGTACCCGAGTGGTCAAAGGGGGTGGATTCAAGCTCCTCTGCATATTGCTTCGCAGGTTCGAATCCTGCCCCCGGCATCCTCTCAGTCGCTTGATATTTCCACCCATAGAGAATCTGCATGAAGGCAATGATGGAAAGCACGGTTGTACAACGCAAGGGCCGTGAAGCAGGGATTTGATTAAAGTCGAGGGTGACTTGACCCTACCATGGACAGAACTCAGGTTCAGAGCATCGACCAAGGGTTGTTCGCTTTTCCAAGGCCAATGCTACGGCACATTGTTGGCTACACCATTTCGTTTTGTTTCTTTATCGCGGCCTTGGGTTTATACAGCGACAGCCTAACGGTTCCAGATGTACCAAGGGTCGAGGAAGCCACCGTTCTTTACCACCTGCATGAGGACATCTCTGACTACGAGTTCGGTCCACTCCAGGATGGGTATGACGATTGGGAATATGCCTCTGAAGCAGCCTTTGTTGTGGTTCCATTGGAACTGATTGCGGGTGAGATCGCTTACGATTCTTGCAGTTGGGTGGAAGACGATGAGGGAAACGGAAATTGGGAGTACTCTTTCTCGATGGCTGGGGCTCAGCGGTTAACGATGGTTGACTCCCTCGGCACCGAGATTGAAGCAGCCTTTTCCCTCAAGGGCTCGCTTTCTCCAGAAGGAGAGGTCTACCAGCCATCTTGCAGTTCTGACTGGTCTCGAACCATCGAGGGTTATGGTTTGAACGATGATGACAACTTCAGATTCAATGCCTTTGTCATGGTTGAGGAAGACCCAGTTCGCTATCAATTGTTATCGGTTACGGAAATCTATGCGTTAACAAACCCCGGAGAGGACCCACAAGAGGTCACTCAGCGGGAGGACCGAGGCCGGTGGGCGTTATTGTGCTCTGGGCTTGGAGGTCTGGCATTCATGTACAGCACAACACCACCGCTGCTTCACGAACTCCGGAAAATCCGCAAGGGCAACAAATCGGCGACCAAAGACATCACTTCTCAGCCGGGGGTACTCGGCTCAAACGGCCGTTTCTTCCCTCACTTTGGGCCAAATTTTGAACCGCTGGGTTTTGAAAGCCATCCAGCTCGTCAATCCAGTGAGGACTGGCTGTTCGGTGCACCGACGCCTACCAACTTCAGCGACCCCTACAGTGGCGATGAGCACGGGATGCTGATTCGCGAACATCCAAACGTCATCGGTACGCCCAAAGCGGCCCTCATCACCCCTTACAGCATTGGAGCCGTCTTATTTGCTGGGTCGTTCATTTGGCTCTCCGCTGACCTTCGTGCCCGAGATGGCTCATCCTTTCACACCATCGTAGGCTGGTCAATGACGGTGTTCGTGACGGTGGTCAATTTGCTTTGGTTCTTTTCCGCATGGAAGCAATTCAAACTTAACCGGCTGATTCGGGACCTACCTACGTCGCCAATTCGGAGCGTCGCCGTTGGTCAAGCAGAGTTGGTCGGTCAAGTGCGACCATCGATTGCAGGAACTCCAGAGTTTAGTGTGGGAGGTCGAACGCACAAAGGATTTGTTTGCTGGGAGTGGAAATCCTACAAGTATGTCTGCCGGACGGATTCGGACGGTGACACCCATTGTTCATGGGAACACCGCGAAACAAAGGCAGGCGGGGTTCCGTTCATGCTCCACGACGGCACTGGGGGGATGCTCATCGACCCGTCGCTTTGGGTCAAGAAACCCGTCGACCACGGTCCCGAACTCGATGAATGGACGCGGGGAGATTGGAAGTGGAAGTTGAACGCCTTTGGCATCGGTGATCCGGTCTACATCTTGGGTGACTGTGTTCCACGCGCTCAGGATCATTTGGAGAAATGGGGAACCCACGAGACCCTCGCCCAAGCCCTGTTGACCATGGTTCCAACCACCGATACCGGTGATGCCTCCGTGCTTCATTACGGCACAGAGATGGATGTTTTGGCGAAAAACCGTTCCTTGTTTGAGATCTTCATTGTCCCGCTCTTCGTGTTCTTGCTGGGCATCTTCATGTTCATCAATTACACACCATGAGAACAAAACGGAGGGCTGTGCCTCAGGCGCTTTGAACGTAGGCTCCAAAAAACGCGCCGTGGCCGGCGTCGGCAAAGGCTCAAAGGGAGGGACCATGAGAGCCCTACGGTCGTCATGCCAGCGAAGTGGGATTTGCGTTTTCTTGAACTCGCCCATCACATCAGCCAGTGGTCAAAGGACCCCTCGACCAAGGTCGGCTGTGTGGTTGTAGGTTCCGACCGAGAAATCCGCTCAACGGGCTTCAATGGATTCCCTCGTGGAATTGAGGACTCCATCGAACGACTTGAGGACCGAGAGGAAAAATATCCACTCATTTGCCATGCTGAAGAAAACGCCATCATGCACGCTGCCCGAATCGGTGTTTCCCTCAAAGACTGCACGGCCTATGTCACTTGGCCTCCCTGCACCCGGTGTGCCCGCTCGCTCATCCAAGCTGGCATTGTTGAAGTGGTCTATGCTGGAGGGAAACCCATTCCTGAACGCTGGGTTGCAGACTTCAATCGTTCCACGAGCATGATGCAAGAAGCCGGGCTGAAAGTTCGCGACATCGTCGTCGAATGAAGCGCTTCCTTGGACCACGTTTCCCTTTGGCTCCATTCATTCGGTGCTTTCAACCACGACGGCGAGGTCAGCGTCGCTGTCCGCTCCAAGAATTCTGAGCAGGTTTCCTTGGAGGTAGAGGGAGCCAATGCACAACACGGTGGTCACCTTGCTGGCACCGGATTCCATCCATCGAACGGCTTCTTTCGGCTCAGAGAACATGACGGTGCTCTCAATCCCAAGGGCGAGAAGCGCTGCCTTCAGTTCCTTGCAGGGCACGCCGGGGTAGCGTCCAAATTGCGGTTCGGTCAACACGACAGCGGCGGGTGGAAAGACTTGGCACAGATTGACCAAGGGCTCGAGCATCGCCTGCATGTCGGACTGAGGGGTGCTGCCCAACAGCAGGGCCCAAGGCTCCAGCCATCGTTTTTGTTGGGCTAATTGCGCGCATGAAGCGAGCATACCACTGGGGTTGTGTGCTCCTTCGAGAAGATAGGTCATTCCCTCAGACGTTGGACTACGGACTTCATGCATCCGTCCCGGCCAGCGCAGTCCGCGGATGACTGGATAAGCGATGTTTTCCGCGCATTTCAGGTGGGCCCATGTTGCTGCAGCCATGGCGTTGGCTTCGTCGTGGTAGGTCGCCTTCTCATCCACCTCAACCCACTCCAACGAGGCTGATGGCATCGGGTCTTCCATTCCGGGTTCGTAAGTTGTGCTGGCGCATTCCTCGATGCATTGCTGAACGGAAGGGTCCTCGACATAACGGACCACCAGAGGCCTCCCGGGTCGTGCGATAGCCGCTTTTTCGCCTGCGATGGCCACGAGGGTATCGCCGAGAATGTCGGTGTGCTCGAGACTCAGCGACGTGATGACCGCCACATCGGCTTGTACGGCCCTGGTCGCGTCGAGCCGCCCACCGAGTCCAGTTTCGAGCAGGAGTACGTCGATCGAGAGGCGAGAGGCGACCACGAGGGCGATGAGCAAGGTGGCCTCAAAGAACGTAAGCGAGATTTGGGTTCGTTCCACCATGGCGTGGACCACCGCCAGCGCCTCGTCAAATTGAGTGGAATCCACCGGACAGCCGTTGAACCGAATGCGTTCCTCAACGCGAACAAGGTGTGGCGAAGTAAAGGACACGTGGTTGATGTTGGTCAACCCAAGGGCGGCTCCGAGGGTTGCGACCGTGGTTCCTTTGCCGTTGCTCCCAGCGACATGGACCGTTTCATACTGGGTCTTTGGAAGGTCCAGTTCAGCGATGGCCAAAGCGGTGTTCTTTAGGCCGAGGGCCATGCCTTTCTGTTTCGTGCTTTCTAGCCAAGCCCGTATGCCTTGACCGTCCACCATGAACCTTCGACCTCGGGGCCTATCAATGGCTCTTTTCCTCATCGATTCTTCCGTAGGAAGAACGCGAGGCTGATATGGAAGAGGGGCGTGGACCATCCATGAGCGATGCTGAAACCGAAGAGGGGCGCGAAGTCTCCCAGCGGTTTGCCGAGGTCGAAGACGAGCTTCGACAAGGCGACAGCCTTGCATCGCTCATGGCCGAACAGTGGCGTGGAATGGCCGGTATGGCTGGCATGTTTGTCGCTACGATTGCGTTGGCTATGTACATCCGGCCGTACTACGACGTTGGCGAACTTCACGCCTTTGGCGCCTCTGGCGCTACGCAAGTTCGTTACGTTGCTTTGGAACTCTTGGCGATTTTTGCCTTTACGGCCCTGATCATTTACTTGGCGAAATGGGGCAAGGCCTACCTCATCAAGTACGGAATGTATGCCGTCCTTACGCTTGCTCTGATGTACACCCTTGTTCCTCTGGCTCACATGTTCGTGTTGGATTTCGACACTCAGCCGTATGACGTTCAAACCAGCGATGAGCGCAACGGAGCCCTGTTGGGAACATGGGGAGACGATGGATTTGTTTTGTACAACGTGAGCGCAGGAGATTTCAATACCAGCGTCGACATTACCGCATGGAATGCCTCCAATGGCTACACCGAACCGGTGTGGACCAACACGCACGCTCATCAGGTGAGCGATGTGAACTCGCCGGTGAGCATGACGTCTTCGTCAGAGCTTCTGACCTTCGCCTCGGGTGCTTATGCCTGGTCGGTGGACATTGAGACCGGAGCGCTCGTGGAGAGTTACGCTTGCTACACCTGGAACGAGGGAGAAGCGGAACCGCTGGCCAACATGTTTGGCGGCTGTGCCATTGCCGTTTCCGTTGAGGATGCAATTTACCTCGCCAATGCGTACGATGAATTGCTTCGCTACCGGACCTTCGAAAGCAATCCCGGGGTGTTGACGCAAGAAGCACGATGGCGTCTTCCGGGCTTCGCCACCGGTGATGGCGTCATCACGAGTCAACTCCTCGACGACGATGAATGGCTGTTGGTCACCGCGGCCCAATCGGCTAGCGTTCTTCTCGAATCGACCTCGCCTTCGCTTGATTTGGGTCATGGCGGAATGAACAACGCCACCTACCTCATGCAAACATTGCCCGCTGAGGATGCGGTGTTTACGACCGCCGACGTTGGATGGTCGCCTTTCATGGATGAGTCGATCACAGAGGCTCAATCTCAACCCGATACGCGGCACCAACGCCTCATTTTGTTGGGTGAATCCAACGGCACCATCACGGGCATTGAATGGAACGCTACCTTATCCGAAGAAGAGCGATACTCGGCTCAAGACCGAATGAACCTCGGAGGTTTGGTGGATGAGGTCTCCTCCGTTCGAATCACTGATTTGGATGCTTCTGGCCACTCGGATTTGCTGATTTCAGGCGATGGACAAGCCTACTGGCTATACACCACATCCCTTGTGAACCGGGCGAGTTTCCCTGTCCCAGACAACGCTGAAGCGACGTTCTTTGCCGTCGACGGCGACGAGGCCGACATGGTTGTCTTGAGTCCGGGTGAGGTGGCAGGCTCAACCTTGGTGCAAACCGGTGAATTGACCTCCGAGATGTTCCCGCTCTACGGTTTGCAACTCCTCAACGGGCCGACCCTCGTGGGCATCGTTGCTTCCCTGCTGCTGCTCTTGTTGCTCGTGGTCCACAGCGAGTGGTACGTCGTGAACACCACGGGTGTCCTCCTCGGTGCTGGCGTCTGCGTGATGTTGGGGGTAACCTTTGTGCCAGCGCTGGCCATTTTGTTCATGATTCTCGCCGCCATTTACGATTTCTGGGCCGTTTACAAATCAAAACACATGCTCGAATTGGCTGATACCATGGTTGGCTTGCGCCTCCCGATTCTCCTTGTTGCACCCCAAGGCAGCGATTATTCCCTGATTGAAGAGACCGAGCGCGCCAAGCGACCTGTCTCTTCCAAGGCCACTGAGCCCGCTGCCAAACCAAAGCGTAGCAAGAAAGGCACCGAAGCCATGTTCATGGGACTGGGTGACATCATCTTCCCGGGCATGCTGGTTTTGTCGGCCATCCAATGGCTGGATGCAGAGGCTGCCTTCGAGGTCGCCATGTTCACCTTGGTCGGGGCGTTGCTCGGGTACCTTGCGCTCATGACCTACGTCGCTCGTGGAAAGGCGCAAGCCGGTTTGCCTTTGCTGAACGGTGGAGCCATTCTTGGCTTCTTCCTTGGGGGATTGCTCTTCCTCGGTGTCGATATTTTTAGTTTCAATATCTCGTGGTGATTTCTATGCTTGACATGAACATGTTCCGAGAACACGCCGATGCGATTCGAGCCGACCACACCAAGCGAGGTTTGCCTCATGACAACATCGAGAAGGTGATTGAACTCGACCAAGCATGGCGCAACCTGCTTCATGAAACCGACCAACTTCGCCGTGCAAAGAACGAGGCTGCTCGAGGCATCGGTGCCGCCAAAAAAGCCGGCGATAACGAGGCGGCGAACGCTATTCTGGCCAAGGTTGCTGACCTCGGTGAGAAGATTTCTGAAATGGAAGCAAAGACCAACGAAGCCATGACCGTTCGAGACCGCCTGCGAATGTCCATCCCCAACATTCTTCACGCGGACGTTCCCGTTGGCGAAGACGAATCGGGCAACACGGTCCATGCCGTTCATGGAACCAAACCCGAATTTGACTTTGAGCCACGCACGCACAACGAGCTCATCGAAATGAACCGTTGGGTTGACCTCAAGCGAGCGGCCAAAATCACAGGTAGCCGTTTCTTTTTCCTCAAAGGCGACCTCGCTCGTCTTGAATTTGCCCTCCAACAATACGCCGTCGACTTCCTTCGCCAGCGCGAGTACACGTTCGTTCAACCCCCGGTCATGATGAACCGTGAGGCTTACGAAGGCGTTACCGACCTCGGTGATTTTGAAACCGTCATGTACGGCATTGAGCCAGACAAGTACTACATGATCGCCACATCAGAACACCCTCTCACGGCGATGTACATGGATGAAACGATTCCAGAAGAACAGATGCCCATGCGCATGGTAGGCGTATCGCAGTGTTTCCGCCGAGAGGTCGGAAGCCACGGTCAAAGCGACCTCGGTATTTGGCGCGTTCACCAGTTCACCAAGATTGAACAAATCATCATTGCTAAGCCTGAGGATTCTTGGGCCCTGCACGAGGAGTTACTCCAGAACTGCACGGATTTGTGGGACAGCCTCGGTATTCACTACGAGATTGTTAACATCTGCACGGGTGACATGGGCACGGTAGCTGCGAAGAAATACGACCTCGAAGCGTGGATTCCAGGCGCCAATCAGTACAAAGAAATCGTTTCCTGTTCCAACTGCACCGACTACCAAGCCAACCGATTGAGCATTCGGTACGGCCAGCCTGGACATCCCAACCAACCCATCGTCCACACGCTCAATTCAACCGCTGTGGCCACATCACGGGCTTTGGTGGCCATCATGGAGCAAAACCAACTTGAGGACGGGCGCGTTGCCGTTCCTGTGGCTCTTCAGCCTCTCATGGGTGGGCAAACGGTGTTGGAGCCCTGCCATTGGGGTTAAGCCCCCTTTCCGACACAGCAATCGTCAGGCTTGGGCAGGCTGAATGTCAATTGTGCAGCTGTTTCGGTTCAGCAATCCGTTGAACGGGCAATAGCCGAAAGCCGATGTCAAAACGCCCCACAGGCCAACAACGAGGAACACTAACTCGATGTGAACCGTGGCAAGGAAATCGAAAATAACCACGCCCGAACCAAACACGGCGCGTGCCGCCCGTTCTTTTCCCCCGACGTTCTTCATGGCCAGAAATCCGTCTTTTTGTTCTTAAGTGATTGTTTTTGAGG
>Ga0208277_1000913_pt1 | contig 17439 bp, 19 predicted proteins | sample ETNtaG_5_FD_185782 | JGI IMG/M metagenome (GOLD analysis project Ga0208277, IMG submission 185782) | Marine microbial and viral communities from oxygen minimum zone, Eastern Pacific Ocean - ETNP201406SV205 (SPAdes) (version 2) | ecosystem: Environmental > Aquatic > Marine > Oceanic ...
CCTTCCTGAGCTTGGTGATAGAGTCTCAGGTGCTGTTTCAGCCTCTGAAGAAAAAGCTATAGGTGAAATGTTTTTACAGCAAGTCTATTCACAAGCGCCTTTAATTTCAGACCCTCTTCTTTTTGAATATACGGAGCATCTCATTTATAGATTATCTGAATACAGTCAAGTCAAAGATAGGTATTTTAATATTTTATTAATTGATGATAGCTCCTTAAATGCATTTGCTGCTCCTGGAGGAGTGATTGGTATAAATGGAGGTCTATTTTTAAATTCAGATAATGAGGGGCAGTTTGCTTCAGTTCTTGCACATGAGTTAGCACACTTAAGTCAAAGACATTTTGCAAGGAATGTTCTTAAATCACAGGAAAGCAATCTTGCATCAGCATTAGTAATGGTGTCATCAATTGCCATTGCTCTTATAAGCAATAACCCTAATGCAATTGCGATGGGTCCAGCTATTTTGCAATCTCAAAGCTTAAGATATAGCAGATTGTTTGAAAAAGAAGCAGATAGAGTGGGTTTTGCAAACCTAGTAAATGCTGGATATAACCCTGATTCAATGGGAGAAATGTTTGAAAATATGAATGAAATTAGGAGATTGTCTGGAGATCTACCGCCTGAATTTTTACTAACACACCCTCTATCTTCCTCGAGAATAAGTGATGCATTTAATGCATCAGAAAATTTACCCAAAGAAGGTACTAAGCAAGACTCTCTCGAATTTTCTTTAATGAAAACGAGGTTAGAAATATACTATGAAAATATTCCATCAAATTCACTCAGAACATATAAATCAAGGGTTAAAGATGATCCAGCAGATAAAAATATATATGGATTGGCTTTAGCACATAAAGAAAACAATCAATATCAAGAGAGCATTCAATTAATTGATAGGCTCATAAAATCCTATCCAAAAAATCTTGTTATTAATAATACAAAGGTGGATATATTATTTGAATTTGGAGAGTATGAAGAAGCTCTTAATCTTGCCAATAGATTTCTGGAAATTTCTCCACGTAATTACCCTCTTTCTATTTCGAAAGCAAAAATTTTATTATCTATGGATAGATATTTTGAATCTGAAGAAATTATAAGAGATCAACTATTGAGAAAAAATTCTAATCCTGAACTATGGTTCCTTTTATCTGAAATACAAAGAAGTAGTAAAAATATCATTGGATACCATCAAAGCAGAGCGGAATATTATCTTTTATTAGGACAGAATCAAAGAGCATTGAATCAACTTGAATTTGCTCTGAAGTTAACTCAGAGTAATTTCCAAGTTTCTGAAAGAATAATGACAAAAATAATTGAAATTAAAAAGGATATCAATCAATCTAGAGGTCTTTAAATTGCGTTTTTTTAGAGATCTTGATACCCAAAAATGATAAATATCCTGCAATTGGAATTGCAACTAATGGGAAGGAGTTTGTTGCAATAGTTGTTAATTTTCCTAAGGCGATGAAACCGCTGCCTGATAAATCTCCAAATCTTGAAACAAATGTATCAATAAAAACAGTCGATTTATATCTATCATTTTTTTCAAAAGTAGTAAAAATGGTTTCTCTAGTAGGTTTATTGATTCCATATTCAAAAATCCTTAGCAAGACTGTAACAATGCCAACTGAAATTATTGAAGGTGCCAATCCATAAGCTAAGTATGCAAAGAAAAATAATATTCCATACAGGAACATAATATTCCTTATACCAAACCTTTTAATAATAATATTGGTAAAAAATAATTGCACTATTAGTGTCAATGGCGAAATCACTTGCTCAACTATTGCAAAGAATCTTATTCTTTGCTCAGAATTTTGAGACCATTCTTCAACAATGCTAATCGCTGTAATCCATTGGATTGTCATGAGTGCAGTCCATATCCAAACATAACTTGCTATATTCCTAATTTCATCAACTTTTATAGAGTTTTTGATAGCATCAAAACCTCCGCCACCAACATTAGTTAAATTTATATTTGAATCTCTTTGAAATTTAGAAAGCATATATAACGCTAACAACATTGCTAATAATAATAATAATGCAGCAGACAGGGTAAATAGTTCTAAGCCAAGCTCATTAAAAGAAGTTGAGAAACGTTTTGATATTTCTGATCCAAATAGAGCCCCTATCGAGCCGCCTGCCATAATTACGCCATAAAAAGATCTCTTATTTGAGTCTCTAAATAAATTTATTATTAGCACCCAAAATATTGAAACAACAAAAAAAGAATATATGTTGCACCAGACATAGAAGATTCTTCCAAGCCATATTGATTCTCCAAGACCTAAAAACTTCCATGCAAAAAGGAATAAAATTAAGTTCATTATCAAAAATGAATAACAAAATAAAATTATTTTCTTTAAATTTGATTTTGATGCCATCCAAGAATAAATAGGATTCACTAATAACATTGCTATTGCACCAGCTGCTAAAAGAAATGGCAATTCATCAACATTTGAAACTGCCATTTCATTTCTTACAGGTCTTAAGACATACCACGAGGAAAGAACTAAAAAAAATAATATCGAGCCAAGAAGAGAATCTTTTGAGAATGAACTCTTGATGTAATTAATCAAAGATTTCTCCTAAAGTGGTGGGTCGCACAGGATTCGAACCTGTGACCAATTGGTTAAAAGCCAACTGCTCTACCAGCTGAGCTAGCGACCCACGGTAATACATAAAGATGGTGATTATTCCATATTTTTCAATAACTGCAAGGCTAAGGATGAAGCAGTATTATTTGGATATTCCCTTACAACATAATTATATTTATCTTTAGCATTTTTAATGTCATTTGATTTAAGGTAAATATCTCCTAATTTTTTATGCGCTAAAGGAATCCTGTAATGATCTGGGTAAGAGCTAATTAACTCCATAAAAAAATTGTTAGCTTTTTCAAGATCATCATTAATAAAACAAATTTCGCCTAACCAAAAATAAGAGAGAGGTGTTTTTTCAACATCATCGAAACTTTCAACAAAATACTTAAATAAATTTAAAGCCTCATCAAAATTTTGATTTTCTAATGCCTTGATTGCAGCAGAATAAACTTGATCTTTGCTTTCAATATCTTCAACGCCTTCAAATCTGATATCTGCATTTAAAGCTAAATCCTCTAAATTATTTGAACTCTCTTCTTCATCAGTAATTATAGATTCCTTAATAAGCTTCTCAATAAGATAATTTTGAGATTCAATTTTATTTCTAAGGTCTGCTATCTCAGATTCAAGTTCTTGGATCTTCAGGAAAAGAATATCCGTTTTAGCATCTTCATTTTCATTTGCATTTAAGAAAGGGGCTATTAATAAACAAAGATAAAAATAATTAAATAAATAATTTTTGAAATCCATTAATTAATTTCTACTCTTCTATTTTTTGCATAGCTCTCTTCATTTTGACCCGTGACAGCAGGCCTCTCTTCACCATAGCTCTTTACAGTGATTCGATTTTTGCTAATACCATTTAAAACTAGATAATCACTGACATTTTCTGCTCTTCTTTGACCTAATGCTAGATTATATTCTCTTGTTCCTCTTTCATCTGCGTGACCAGCAAGTGTGATTTGTATAGAAGAATTATCATTTAATGCATTAACTGCGCTCTTTAATGTTTGAATTGATTTGCTTGTTAAAGTAGATTTATCAAATTCAAAATATATAGTTGCATTAGCAAAAACTGCCATGCTGTCGTATCTTATATTTTCATTGTTTAAAGATCCTGCTTCAACAGTTTTAACGTCACCTGAATTAACTTTTTCTTCAGTTATATTCATGCTTGAGCAAGAGGATAAAAAAATTATAGCAATTAAAAAATTTAATTTATTTCTAATAATAAACATATTTACTCCATTAATATTATCTTAAAAAACCCGACCATGATGGCTCTCTTACAGCACCTTTTTTAGCTGGTAGCCTGAATTTGGCTCCGCTTAAAGTAACGCCGGAAAGCAGTCCCATGCCCTCGTCTGTTATAGCGTAGACTATAACATTTCCATTAGGTGAAATGCTAGGAGATTCATCCATCTGAGCTTCGGTAAGCGGTCTTAAAAAATTTTCATCAAAATATTTAATAGCTATTTGAAAATTTTGATTTGCTCTATGTACAAAAACAATACCTTCATTATTTGGCAAATAAGCACCTTTTGCATTGTAATTACCATCAAAAGTTAATCTTTTTGGTTTTGAATTAAATCTTCTTAATTCCAATTCATAAAGTTGAGGGGATCCAGATCGACCAGAAGTAAATAATATTTTTGAGCCTTTAGGCGACCATGAAGATTCAGTGTCTATAGAATAGTGATTTGTTAATCTTGTTAGATTTTTATTTTTTAAATTAAGAATATAGATTTCTGCGTTACCATCTTGATACATTGTTAAAGATAGATACCTTCCATCTGGTGACCAAGATGGAGAACTGATTTGTGATGAATTTTCAATTGCAATTTCTCTTTTCCCTGAAGCTATATCTTGAATGAAAACTTTTGCCATTCCTGTTTCAAATGAAACATATGCAACTCTTTTTGAATCTGGAGACCATGCAGGCGAAATAATTGGCTCAGTACTTTTGAGTAAAATTTGTTCATTAGTGCCATCTGCATCAGCAATTACAAGATTAAAAGTTTTTTCTTGAGTAACATAAAGTATTTTTGTAGATGCGATTCCTCTGATTCCTGTAATCTCTTCATATATACCATCACTTACATAATGGCCCAGTTGTCTATTCTTATTAGGAATACCATAAACGGTTGAGGTTCTTACTTTTGAAGATTTATTAATATCATAAACCTCATATACAACAGAGATACTAGATCCTTCGCTAATGATTTCTCCCATAACCAAATAATCAACATTTAAAATTTTAAAATCATTAAAAACTATCTCTGTTTCGTCCTTTGGTATAGAAAGCAAGGTCTCGCTATCAAATATTTTAAATTCACCAGATCTATTTAAATTATTTTTGATTACCTTGTTTAAGGTACTAGAAATATCTACATCTCCTTTAAAGGGTAAGAGCGCAACTCTATAAGGATCCTCAGTACCTTGAGTAATTTCTAAAACAAGCTCTGACAATAAAAAATTTGAAAATATTAGTATTAGAAATATCTTTTTCATGATGGATTAAATGTTATTACAATATTTTTAAAATTTGAAAGATATATATTATAAGGAATGCTATCAAAAAAATTAAAGGTTTCAATTCTTTGCAAAGCCTTCATGGCTGAATTATCAAATCTGATATTTCCACTACTTTTGATAAGGTTAACATTTATAATCCTGCCATTTTTATTAATTGTTATTCTTAAATCACATACAAGTCCGTCCTGAATATTAATGGGTTTTCGCCATGCAGACTGCAAGCTCTGAATTATTAAAGAACTATATAGTTCTACTTGGTTTTGTTCTGACTCTTGAAATATCAGATTTTCTTCTTCAAGAAGATCTTCAAAACTCATTGAAGGTATAAGAGAGTCAAATGAAATAGATTGATCAGCAATATTATCTTGAGAAATTTTTTTTGTTTCAGTCACATCTTGAAAAGTTGACTCTTGAATCTGATTTACTTTAGTTTTGGGCTGAACTTCCTCTTTGAATACAAGACTAACTTCTATTGGCCTACTTAAAATTGATCTTTCTTTTGCCTCAAAATAAAAATATCCAAGAAGATATAAAATAATTACTGCATGAATCAAAAATGAAATAAAAGAAGCTTCTAAATAAACTTTATTAATTCTCATAACCAGAAGTTACGATACCAATTTTAGATATTCCAACACTTTGAACAGAAGCCATTCCCTTAGCTACAAAATCAAAAGCAACATCTTTATCACTTTGAAAAACTACTTCAATTTCAGGATTGGCTTCAAAAATAACCTTGGATTTTCTTTTAAGTTCCTCTAGATTTATTGGTAAAGACTCATCACCAACGTTAATAAAATAATTGCCTTCGCTGTTGATTGAAATTACTAAGGGTTCATTTTGTACACTCATTTTAGTGGTGTCAGTTTCAGGTAAATTTACTTCAATGCCTTGAATTAAAAGGGGTGATAAAACCATAAATATGATTAGCAAAACAAGCATTACATCAATATATGGAACTACATTAATTTCAGCTTTTAGATTTTTTTTCTTTGCTAATCTATAAATCATTATTTTTTATTTATTGATTTTTTGTAAAAAATACTTGCTAGCTCCTCTGCAAAAATTAATGTGCTTTGACTTATTGTTTCTGATTCGGAAGTAAATTTATTAAATGCTACTACTGCAGGAATTGCAGCAAATAGACCCATTCCTGTAGCAATTAATGCTTCAGATATTCCAGGAGCAACTGCGTTTATTGTTGCTTGAGTAGCATCAGATAAGCCTTGAAAAGAGGTCATAATTCCCCAAACTGTTCCTAATAATCCAACATATGGACTTACTGAGCCAACATTAGCTAAGAAAGATAAGTGTTTATTCATCTCTTCCTCATCTGAAGCAATTGATACTCTCATTGATCTATTAATGCTCTCTAAATCAAAATCAGAAATGCTTTCTTCAGAGTGAATTAAAGAAAATTCATCAAACGAATTTTTAAATAGGTTTCTAGCTCCATAAAGAGAGGTATCTTTTGATACTTCCTTGTACAAAGTATCTAGATCTTTGCCACTCCAAAAGGTTTTTAAAAAATTATCATTATCATTTTTTATCTTTCTAAAAAAATTAAACCTTTCAACAATGACTATCCAAGACAGAATTGAAGCTATAAACAAAAGCAACATAACAATCTTTACGACTATTCCTGCTTCGAGAAAAAGATTTAAAACTGAAATATCATCCATAGTTTTTCCTAGTCAAAAATTAATAATAAATCATTCGGAAACTTTTGTGGCTTTTTTGTCATGAGATTAATAAAACACACTTCTACTTCTCCATTTACATGTTCTGTACTATCCTTTTTGCTAATAACCTTTTGAAAAAAAATCATTCTTGCATCGGATTTTTTCATAACATTAGATTGGACAATTATTTCGTCTCCAAGTTCAGCTGGTGATTTGTAATTAAGTTTGATTTCCTTAATTACAAAGGCTGAGTCTTCTTTTATTAACATTTTTTGAAATATTCCGTTTTTTGATAAAAATTCTGACCTAGATCTTTCAAAATATTTCAAATAATTTGCATAATAAACTATGCCTTGAAAATCAGTATCTTCAACATAAACTTTATAATCTAAATCGTCACACTTGATAACTTTGCTCATGAAGCTCAATATCCTCTTGAAATAGTTCTAATATTATTTGTATAAAATCAGGCCACAATAAATCAATTGTTACTAAATTGTTTTGAATATCCTTGTTAATTGAATTTGCTAGAATTCTAACCTTTATTGGTCTGTTATTAAATTTGTAGACAAGTGCGGGCATATGCCCTTCCCCGCTAGAAGATGCAAGAACTTGCTCCCACCAATCAGGTCTTGGTTCTGCACCAGATCCGTATGCTTTGCATTCAATACACCATCTTCCAAGCATAAGATCTGGAAGCTCTTTAGTTCGGGTTTGTTCTAAAATTCTTTTAACTGGGTTTTTTAGTTTTAAGTCCTCTATAAGTGCATTTGCTATTTGCCTTTCAAATGCTGCCCCTTTATTTCTTGAATTTATAGACAAAATTTAATCCTTAACCTCAAAATTATCTGGAAATTCAGCATTGGTGTGAACCTCTTGAACATCATCAAGATCATCCATAAATTCCATTATATTTAAAACTTTTTCTGACATTTCATTATCTAAATTTACAAGGGTTTCGGCTCGCAGAGTTAGTTCTGCATTTAGATATTTAATCTGATTTTCCTTAAAGATATCTATAATTTTATTAAAATCATTTGCCTCAGTTGTTACCTCAAAAAAATCTTCTTCATCCGTAAAATCAATTGCACCACTTTCAATTACAATTTCCATTAGTTTTTCTTCAGAAAATTCTTTGGCAACATGAATCAAACCAAGTTTTTTAAATAAATATGCAACTGAGCCATCTGTGCCAAGATTGCCTCCAAATTTTGAAAAAGCGTGTCTAACATCTGATACAGTTCTATTTCTATTATCAGTCATAGTCTCAACTAATATTGCTACTCCACCAGGTCCATATCCCTCAAATATGATCTCCTGTAATTGTCCTGTCTCTCCAGTACCGGAACCCTTTTCAATTGCCCTTTTAATGGTATCCTTTGGCATATTTGCTGCATTTGCTTTTTCTAAAGCTAGTCTTAATCTAGGATTATCATTTGGATCAGGTCCGTCTTTTGCAGCAACAGTTATTTCTCTGATAACTTTTGTCCAAACTTTTCCTCTGGATGCATCTTGTCGAGCCTTTCTATGTTTTATGTTTGCCCATTTTGAATGACCAGCCATAAATTATTCTTCCTTATGAGTGCTTATTATTTTTAACTCTTCAAGTTGGTCTTTTTCAACTTTACTAGGAGCATCAGTTAGCAAACATGCTGCGCTTTGTGTTTTTGGGAAAGCAATAACATCTCTTATATTTGTAGTATCTGTTATTAGCATAACAATTCTATCAAGTCCAAAGGCTATACCTCCATGAGGGGGACATCCTGATGAAAGTGCTTTTAACAAGAATCCAAATTTATTATCAGCATCTTCTTTGGTTATATTTAGAATATCAAATATAGTTTTTTGCATTGCATTGTCATATATTCTTAGTGAGCCGCCGCCAATTTCATATCCATTTAAAACAACATCATATGCATGAGCAATTGCGTCTGAAGGATTTTCTTCCAATTCTTTTATTGAGCATTTTGGCAGAGTAAAAGGATGATGGAGCGGAGTTAAATCACCCTCTTTATTTGTTTCAAACATTGGGAAGTCTACTATCCAACATGGCGCCCATTTTTTTGTATACAAATCTAGATCTTCTCCAAGTTTTTTAATCAAACTGCTCATTGATAAATTCACAACTGACTCGTTACCAGCTCCAAAGAAAATTAGATCATCAGTTTTAACGCCTAAAGATTTAATAATATTTGCGACAGTCTCTGGTTGTAAAAATTTTAGAATTGGTGATTGAATACCATTTTCCAAGTCATTTACATCATTTATCTTTATATAAGCTAATCCTTTAGCTCCAAGCTTTGATACAAACTTAGTGTAATCGTCAATTTGTCCTCTCGATAAGGAATTACCTTTAGGAACTTTTAAAGCTACCACCCTTGATCCTTTTTTTGATGCTGGTTCTGAGAAGACTTTAAACTCTTCATCTTTAACTAGTTCAGATATATCACTTAAAGTAAGTGGAATTCTTAAATCAGGCTTGTCACATCCATAGTCTCGCATAGCATCATGCCAATTAATTACATCAAATTTCTCTAACTTGTCGTGACAAAACTCTTTAATGATATCTTTGATCATCTTTTCACTGATCTTCATGATTTCATTTTGATCAATAAAAGATGCCTCGATATCTATCTGAGTAAACTCAGGTTGCCTGTCAGCTCTTAAATCTTCATCTCTAAAACACCTTGCTATCTGATAATACTTATCTAAACCACCTATCATCAGAAGTTGTTTGAAGAGTTGTGGTGACTGAGGCAAGGCATAAAAACTTCCTGGCTGAACTCTACTTGGCAAAATATAGTCCCTAGCACCCTCAGGTGTCGCTTTAGTTAATATTGGTGTTTCAATTTCATGGAAATCATTCTTATCTAAATAGTTTCTTATTAAAGATGTTATTTTTGACCTGGTAATAATTCTTTGATTCATTTCAGGTCTTCTTAAATCTAATACTCGATTTTTAAGTCGTACATCTTCATTAACTTCTTGATATTCATCAATTGGAAATACCGGAGTATTTGCTTTACTTAGAATAGTCAAATTTTTTACTTCGATCTCAATTTCACCTGTATGCATATTTTTATTAACAGTCCCTTCTAGTCTTTTTCTTACATTACCTTTTATTTGAACCACATATTCATTTCTGATTGATTCTGCTATTCGAAATGAATCTGAGTTATCGGGATTAACTACAGCCTGGCATATTCCTCTTATATCTCTAATGTCTAAAAATATTACTCCACCGTGGTCTCTTCGTCTGTGTACCCAACCACAAATAGATACATCCTCTTTAAGGTTTGAGGATGTTATTTCACCACAATAATGAGATTTCATGATTATTCCCTGTTTAGTCTTTAATTTTATCTTGTTTAGAGGCTTTCTTGGAGTTTGTTTTTGAAGTTTCTGTTGATTTATCACTTTTTGATGATTCATTTGACGAAATATTCTTCTTTTTACCTGTTTTGAAGTCAGTTTCATACCATCCACTTCCTTTTAATCTGAAAGATGGCGCTGAAATAAGTTTTTTTAAACTCTTTTTATTACATTTTGGGCATACAGTCTTGGGATCATCGCTAATCTTCTGTATCAGTTCAATTTGATGTTCACATTCAGAACATTTATAGTCATAAATCGGCATAAGTCTTCAAAAAAAGATAAAATTATAAACTATGTTATTTTCAAAGCTACTAGTTCCAACTTTAAAAGATGCGCCTCAGGAAGCAGAAGTGATTAGTCATAATCTCATGCTTAGGGCTGGAATGATTAGAAAAGTAGCATCTGGAATTTATACATGGTTACCTTTAGGGTTAAAAGTACTTAAGAAAATTGAAAATATTGTAAGAGAAGAAATGGATGCATCTGGTGCTCAAGAAGTCTTTATGCCGATGGTTCAGCCAAAAGAACTCTGGGATGAAACTCAAAGATGGGAAAAAATGGGTCCTGAGTTATTAAGAATTCAAGATAGGCATGAGAGAGATTTTTGTCTTGGGCCAACTCACGAAGAAGTAATCACAGACATAATTAGAGACAATGTAAAAAGTTATAAAGAACTTCCTCTAAACATTTATCAAATCCAAACAAAATTTAGAGATGAGGTTAGACCCAGGTATGGGATTATGAGAGGTAGAGAATTTTTAATGAAAGATTCTTACAGCTTTAATATTGATGAAGAATCTCTTCAAGAGACATATCTAATCATGAGAGAAACATATAAGAAAGTACTAGAAAGAATTGGGCTGCAATACAAGATATCTGCTGCTGACTCAGGTGCAATTGGTGGAGATAGCTCTGAAGAATTTCATGTATTAGCTGAAAATGGTGAAGATACAATTGCTATCAGCGATTCATCAGAGTTTGCAATTAATACTGAGCTTCTTTTAAAGGACGGAGAAGATATTAGTTCCCTAGAAGGAAAGCCATCTCCAGATGGAAATGGAACAATACAAATTAAAAAAGGTATAGAAGTTGGGCATATATTTAAACTTGGAAAGCTATATGCTGAGTCAATGAAAGCTAATGTACTAAATGCTGAAGGAAAAGCATCAACATTATTTATGGGCTGCTATGGAATAGGTGTATCAAGGTTGGTTGCAGCAGCAATAGAACAGAACTTTGATGATAAAGGAATTATTTGGCCGCATAGTATTGCACCATTTGATATAAATATTATTTCTATAGGATTTGAAAAAGACAAAAAAATAGCATCTGCTTCGTTAGAGCTATACAAAGAGTTATCTGACATGGGTTACGATGTATTGCTTGATGATAGAAAAGATGGCTACGGTGCAAAAATGAAAGATTCAGAACTTATTGGTATTCCTTTAAACATAGTTATTGGCAAGCAATTCCTTGATAACAATGAAATTGAATTAAAAGGACGGGATGGTCAAAACTCATCTAATTCAATATCAGATATAAAAACGATACTAGAGTTCTTTAAAAATAAGTAATCTAATTAGATAACTATGCAATTCTTTTTATAATTGTGGCATTTGCTGTTCCGCCACCCTCACATATTGCCTGGAGACCATACTTTGATTCTCTTCTTTCCATTTCATGTAATAGTGTTGTCATAAGCTTAGCTCCAGTGGCACCAAGTGGATGTCCAAGAGCCATTGCGCCGCCATTTACATTAAGTTTTGATTTATCAGCTTTCAAATCAACAGCCCAAGCAAGAGGTACTGGAGCAAAAGCTTCATTCACTTCATATAGATCCATATCATCAATAGATAAATTAGCAGTTTCTAAAGCTTTCTTTGATGCTGGAATTGGTCCAGTTAACATAAATACAGGATCATCACCCACTACTGAAATTGATACAATTTCAGCCCTTGGATTTGCTTGGATCTTCTTTAGCCCAGCATCATTACATATGACAACAGCAGCTGCACCATCAGTAATTTGACTAGCATTTCCAGCTGTTATAACTCCACCGTCGGTGACTGGGTTCAACCCTGCTAATTTATCAAGACTAGCATCAAATCTAATACCTTCATCTGCCATTACTAAGTCATTAATGCCTTCAGCATTTTTACCTTCAACAGGTAAAATTTCCCTATCAAAATATTTTGATTCTGTTGCTTGAGCTGCTTTTTGATGACTTTCCAAAGCAAATTGATCTAGATCTTCACGGGAAAGATTCCATTTATCAGCTACTAGTTCTGCGCCTGTAAATTGAGAGAAAAATATACCTGGGTATCTTTCTTTCATTCCTTCAGAATCAAATGGCAATCCGTGTCCTGCATTATATCCATCTGTAACAGCTGCACCGATAGGAACCATCGACATAACTTCAACACCTCCACCTATAACAATATCTTGGGTACCAGACATCACAGCCTGTATTGCGAAATGAATTGCTTGCTGAGATGAACCGCATTGTCTATCTACAGAAGTGCCAGGAACAGATTCAGGAAAAGACGAAGATAAGACTGCATTTCTAGCTACGTTTCCTGATTGTGCCCCAACCTGATCAACACAGCCAAAAATAACATCATCTACAAGCACAGGATCAATATCTAATCTTGTTACTAATTCATCTAGAACCTTTGCTCCAAGATCAGCCGGGTGCCATAAACTCAACCTGCCGTCTCTTTTACCACCAGCTGTTCTTACTGCTTCAACAATATATGCTTTCTCTGCCATAAAAAAATCCCTACTAATTTTAATTAATAGGGATTATTGTATCAAAAAATTATTTTGATTTACTTGAAATGTAAGATGATCTTATTTCTTTTACAAGTTTGTCTCTAACTTTTGCATTTTCTTTGAGGAAAGTACTAGCTTTTACCTTACCTTGTCCAATGCTCTCACCATCTAATTTATAAAAAGCACCTGATTTATCAACCAAACCAAGTTTATGACCAAAGTCTAATATTTCACCTTCCTGGTTGATTCCTTGTCCATACATAATCTGAAACTCTGCTTGTTTAAAAGGAGGAGATACTTTGTTTTTAACAACTTTAACTCTTGTTTCGTTGCCCATTACTTCGTCTCCTTCTTTTACAGAACCAATTCTTCTAATATCTAATCTTACTGAAGAATAGAACTTTAGAGCATTGCCCCCGGTAGTTGTTTCAGGACTTCCAAACATAACACCAATCTTCATTCTTATTTGATTAATAAAAACAACAGTAGCGCCAGATCTTTGAATATTTCCTGTAATTTTTCTGAGTGCTTGAGACATTAATCTAGCTTGAAGACCAACATGATGATCTCCCATCTCTCCTTCAATCTCAGCTCTTGGAACAAGTGCAGCAACAGAATCAATAATTACCAAATCTACACTCTTAGATTTAACTAACATATCAGCAACTTCTAGCGCCTGTTCGCCTGTATCAGGTTGAGATAAAAGAAGTTCGTCAACGTTAACTCCAAGCTTTTCAGCATATTGAGGGTCTAATGCATGTTCTGCATCAATAAAAGCACAAGTGCCACCTTCTTTTTGGCATTGAGCAATAATTTGAAGTGTTAATGTTGTTTTACCAGATGACTCTGGTCCATATATTTCAGTAACCCTTCCTCTTGGAATACCTCCTATTCCAAGCGCAATATCAAGACCAAGTGATCCTGTTGAAATTGAGGGGATATCAAGATTTTCTCTATCACCCATCCTCATTACTGTTCCTTTGCCAAAATGATCGTCAATACTTGCAATAGTATCTTTTAATGATTTTGAAGTAGTATCTTTTGATTTAGGCATAATTAGCTCCTTAATTTACTGTATGTTTATACAGTATAAATCATATTTTCAATTTTTTAAATAGTTTTGTGTAAATTTAAAATTTAGTAGGCTAAAATTCAAGCTTCTCAAGCAATTATGACATACGTAGTAACAGAATCTTGTATTAAATGTAAATATACAGACTGTGTCGAAGTGTGTCCGGTTGATTGTTTTTATGAAGGGCCTGAGTTTTTAGTCATTGATCCAGATGAATGCATTGACTGTGGTTTGTGCGAACCCGAGTGCCCTATTGAAGCAATTTATGCTGATGATGAATTACCACCTGATCAAATAGAATTTATAGAAATAAACCTCAAACTCTCTGAAGTATATGAAAATATTACTGAAGCGAAGGAGCCCTTGCCTGAGGCTGAAAAATATAAAGATATTAAAAATAAAAAAGAATTCTTATAAAAAATTATTAATACCTGCAGAAAAAATCAATCCACCAAAAAATACTAATATTGATTTACCATATTTTTTATATGCTTTATTGATTAATCTCGGCATTAAACCTAATGCCACTAACATACCAATTCCAAAAGGTAATAAAACATCAAAATTTAAATCTGAAATACTTCCAATAATTAATGGATATACTCCTACTGATAATAAAAATGCACTTCCTGATATTCCTGGAAAAAGTAAAAAAGAGCATGCAATAAAACCGAATAGTCCTAATAAAAAAAGATTGGGTGTTTGATTACCATGTAAATGAAAACTAGTTAAATGAAGGCCAACTATAATTGCTAAAAATAAATTGATATAAAAGTTCTTACCTTTATCAATGTTTTCATTTAAGTACGTATTAATTACTAAAAATGTACCATACCCTATCATTAATAAGGCAATGAAAATATTGAATATGTTTGTAAAGCTTTCATATAAAAAATTAATTAAAGAAGAAAAGATAAATACACTTAGTATCATCCCAAATAGAAGAGGAAATATTAAATTTAAGTTTTTAAATTTTCTTAAGAAATCCAATAATTTTTCATAGACCCCAAACATCAATGCAACAGTTGCGCCCGATATTCCTGGCAACAATTCAGATAATCCAATAAATATACCAGCTGTAAAATATCTTATTTGCTCATTCATACATCATTACCATCTTCTGATTTTCCTGCCAACATTGGAACGAATGATACGTCATCATATTCTTCTTCTGAAGCTTCACCATCTTTATTTTTTGTTATTACATTTAATTTTTGCGATGAGCTGCCTACAGGAATAACTAATTTAGCATTATCTTTTAATGCGGAAATTAAATCACTAGGATATGCTCTTGGTGCAGCCGCGCATAAGATTCCATCATATTTAATCTTGTTATCCCAATCTTGATAACCATCACCATAGTTAAAAAATACGTTATTAATTTTAAGATTTGATAAATTGTCTCTTGATTTTTGAACTAAAGGTTTAATTCTTTCTATTGCATCAACTTTTTCACTAAAAAACGATAAAACTGCTGACTGATAACCACAACCAGATCCAAGCTCCAATATATTTTCAAAAATTTTACCTCTGCTGTTGGTATGAGATATTAATAATTCTGTCATACGAGCAACGATATATGGTTGAGAAATTGTTTGTTTGTAACCTATTGTTAGTGATCTATTTTCATAGGCTCTTGACCATAACGCTTCATCAAGAAATATATGACGTGGAACCTGAGAAATAGCATCCAGAACTCTAAAATCTTTTATTCCCAGATCTAGAAGAGTCTCTATCAACTCTTCCCTAACCCTTCTAAAAGTAAATCCAGAGTTACTCATCTATCAACTTTGAAATATCTTTAATAAAACTTGATGAATTCAAACTGTAATCAAGAACTGAAATAGAAACATAGCCAGTTTTAATTGCTTCAGCATCAGTCATAAAATTATCTTTAAGAGGTTCTCCAGAGAGATTGTATCTATACCTATACGAATCTTTTGAATCTTGATTATCGATTTTGACTGGTTTTGCAGGAATGCCTCTTTTTGATAATCCTGTTGCTAAAACACCTTTAAATTCTTCTTCATTGATATCTGGAAAATTGATATTAATGACTTTTCCATTAAAAATTTCATTGGAAGAAACAATTTTTTCAATTAATTCAACAGATTTTTTTGTAACGAATTCAATATCTTTTGCATCATACGATGCAACAGAAATTGCAATTGGAGGATATTTCAAATTTCTTCCTCCAACTGCTGCACCTACGGTACCTGAATACAGAACATCATTCCCTATATTTGCTCCGTGATTTATACCTGACACAACAATATCAAATTCAAAATCTACAATACTTAAAAGACCTAAATACGAACAATCTGCTGGCGTACCATCAACAGCATAAATTCGATCATCTATCTTCATCACTTCTATCTCATTAAGATACGATATTGCTGCGCTCATTCCACTACAATTATTTTTAGGCGCGACTATCCATACCTCATGATTCTTATTAAGTTCTTTATATAAGCTTTTTATATTTTCAGCATCAAAGCCGTCATCATTAGTTAGCAATATTTTCATGTTTTTCTCTTAGATTTACGAGGCTTTGAACTGCGATCGCTTTATTTTTACCAATAATACCAATTTTTTCAGAGGTTGTTGCTTTTAAACCAATTCTTGATACTGGTATTGATAATAGATTAGATAATTCTTTTAAAATCTTTTCTCTATGAGGAGTTATCTTAGGCTGCTCGCAAATTATTGTAGTATCAATATTATAAATTTCTAAATTTTTTTCATTTAATTTATCTAAACAATATTCAATAATTTCTGAGCTATCAAGATCTTTATTTTTTTTATCTTGATCTGAGAAAAATATTCCTATATCGCCCAATGCAGCTGCACCTAAAATTGAGTCTGCTATTGAGTGAAGTAAAACATCGCCATCTGAATGAGCGACAATATTATAATCGCATTTTATCTTGCATCCTCCTAAGATTATTCCGTCACCTGCCTCATATTTATGTAAATCGAAACCCACCCCACTTCTTATAAGAAAATTATTTAAAATTTCTAAATCTTCATATTCAGTAACTTTGATATTAGATCGAGATCCTTTAACTTTTGATAAAGGTAAATTTGCATGTTCAATTACAAAAGACTCATCAGGACAGTTTATATTTTCATCCATGCATTCCTTTAGTGAGGATTTTAAATGATTGAAATTAGAAATTTGTGGAGTTTGAACAAGATAAAATTTATTTTTATCTACCGTTATATCTAAAGGGCTTTTTTCCTTTATTGAATCATAAACAGGGGTATACAAAAAGGAACAGCTTGCATTGGATTTTGTAATGTCTAAGTATAAATTTGTTATATCTTCTTCAGTAATATTAGGTCTAGCGGCATCATGGGTTATGACATAATCATATTCTTTTTCAGCAGCATTAAGAGC
>Ga0208277_1000915_pt1 | contig 17435 bp, 13 predicted proteins | sample ETNtaG_5_FD_185782 | JGI IMG/M metagenome (GOLD analysis project Ga0208277, IMG submission 185782) | Marine microbial and viral communities from oxygen minimum zone, Eastern Pacific Ocean - ETNP201406SV205 (SPAdes) (version 2) | ecosystem: Environmental > Aquatic > Marine > Oceanic ...
GACCAGATCGGGGCATCAAGATGGGCGAAGGGGTCGACCAATTCGTTGGTTTCTCCAACGATTCCAATGAACGCAGCACCTTCTCGAATGGCCTCCATGGCGGTGACACTGACGGCTTTGACAGCGTCCCTTGCGAGGGTGACACCAGCTCGAACTCGGTCAAGAGTTGTGGGTGGGCGCACATCGCTTTCGTCGTTCCTGCTTGACGCGTTCCCCTTTAGGGGAAACAAAAGGTCAAGCGGTTTACGGCGTTCTAGCATCCTAACCGGTTGGCCCTTGCATCCTTTGTTTAAGAGTCCTCGCCTTGGGAGTGTGGCGAAATGTCTGAAATTAATTGCCAGTAAGCATTTGATTACAAACGCCAATAAAATCTATAGATATCAAGACTTGTCCTTGTTCTTTTCAAGCAGGCGTCGGACGCCACCCGGGATGAGAAGTGCCCTCAGGAGTTTTCGTGCGTAGGTTTTCATTTCATCTCTCGTCACTTTTATCCGCTCATCCGAATTGAGGATGTTACCTTCTCGTAGCAAGGTCACGGTTCGCTGACCCACCAACACGGGTAGCATGCACGATGCCTTGAGTCGAAATTGAGTTTCAGGGATCATTCGTATGTATGCCGTTGCTGCCTCAAGATGTTCATTGGTAAGGTCCAGGTAGCGGTTGTAGAGGGGGCGAAACGTTTCGAGGTTTTGGTCGTCTAACAAATCTTCAGGACTCAATCCGATTTCATTCAAGGATGATTGAGGGATGTAGCATCGTCCAAAACGGAGGTCTTCTGGGATGTCTCGCAGAATGTTGATCATTTGCAGAGCCTTGCCAAATCGGATGCCCCGTTCCATGAAGAGGGCTTCATCCTCAGGATTGAGTTTCATGAGGTGTGCGAGGGACATCTTGCTCCAAAAAACTCCTACGCAACCGGCCACTCTGAAGGCATAATCGTCCAGTTCAACATCGGTTGGCAAGGCAGATACGGCGCCACCCTCGTTGGCTGTTCCAAAGCGTTCCAGGTCCAATATCTGGCCACCAACGATGACCTCGAGGCACTCCAGGATTCGCGCTTGGTCGCCTTGTTCGTACACGCTGAGTCCATCGACCACAAGGGGCACATTTCGGAGGAGTTCTGCCTCGTGTTCATTGGATTGAAGGGCAGCAATCTCTGAGAAGTCTGGGAGTTCACCGCCACGTCCTTGGACCACATCGTTGTAGGTCTTCAAATGCTCAAGAAGCAAGGCAGTCTCACCCACTTTTGTGTCTGCGATGGTGTCGGCTACCCTTGCCAGCAAGTAGAGAAGTCCGATTTGTCCCCGGGTTTTCTTCGGGAGGTATTTCAAGGTTGGATAGAAGGATCTGGACGTGGTTTCAAGCAGGTTGTCAATCTTCTCGTCAATCAGTACTGGCATGTGGCCCCTCCCCAAACCTCGGGGGCTTTCTTCACGCCATGAAGATATGGTTTGGCGTGGTTTGTGATGCCAGAGAAATCATCGCAGGATTGAGTCAAGGATGGGAATCTCGTCGCAACCCTTTAGGAAGGGTGGCATAAGCAACCTTTGGAAGGGGAGTACCATGAACTGCAATTCTTGCGGCGCCCAGATTCCAGCCGACAGTATGTTCTGTCCCGAATGTGGTGCCAGACAGGACGTTTCTGTCTCTGGTGGGTTTGCTCCCAATCCCCAACCCAGCATTCCAAACTTCCCTCCTCAACAGCGGACCTTTGACCCCGTTTCCGGACAACCACAACGCATGCAACAAGAAAACAACATGCAACAAATGGGTCAAGTCCAGCCCGATATGCTTCAAGGAATGGCCCAAGGAATTAATCAACACCAAAACCTTCCTCCCGGAACCTATCCTCAGCAACCCCTTCAAGGTGGCTTCCCACCAAATCAGTACCCTCCTCAGCAAGGTAATGTTCTCCCCAACTCTCCCCAGGCACCACGAAACGATATGCCTGCTATTCAGCGTGGCCCCTCCATTGCCAGCGGAGCGCTTCCCAACACAGGAAATGCCTCACCGCTCGCTGCAGGGGGCACAAAAATTGCTCAAAACCCAGCCAATTCCCCAACGGATGCAATGGTCAATCGCCTGGCAGAAGCCGAACGAGCTGTGAAGGACGAACGCCGGAATCAATGGTTGTCAATGAATCAATCCCCCGCTTCCTCTGTGTTGGCCAACCTTGGAGGAGGGGAATTGCCTGCTCATCTTCGCACAGGGGCCGAAGGAGGCAATGCCGCAGCTGAAATCATGGCTGGTACCATGAATACACCATCCAATGACGCCCCCAATGATGCGTTGCTTCGTCGAATCTCAGAGGTTGCCGTGAGGCGAGTTGCTCGAAAGCGCGGTGTGGCTGTCGAAGCACCTCAGACCAAATTGGAGGCCGACCAATTCATGGTCAACATCACCTACATCGACGATGGACGAGTCCTGGATACTCCCGAAGATTTGACACAAGCCTTCGAACACGCCATTCAGACTGAACTTGCTCTCAAGGGATACGATCTCTCATGTGCCATCACCATGTTCCGTTCCAAAGACGGAACAACCGAGAAACTCGGTGAGGCTGAAACTGAAGAAGACATGTTTGCCTGTGAAATCTGCGATGGCTTGGTCAAAGAAAGCGATTCAGTATGCCCTCATTGTGGTGCGGTGTTTGAAGAAGAGGATGAGGAAGAAGCGACTTCTTCTTCTCCAAAACGCTCAGGTCCACCCGGCCCCGGTAAACGTGGTCCTCCCGGTCCGAAAAAGAGCGGTCCACCTGGCGGTCCCAAGAAAGGCGGCCCTCCCGGTCCGAAAAAGAGCGGTCCACCTGGCGGTCCCAAGAAAGGCGGCCCTCCTGGTCCGAAGAAGAGCGGTCCACCTGGCGGTCCCAAGAAGAGTGGACCTGGCGGCCCCAAGAAAGGCGGTCCTGGCGGCCCCCCTGGTCCGAAGAAGAGCGGTCCACCTGGCGGTCCGAAGAAGAGCGGTCCACCTGGCGGTCCCAAGAAGAGTGGCGGTCCTCCCGGCGGTCCCAAGAAGAGCGGTCCACCTGGCGGTCCCAAGAAGGGTGGACCTGGCGGCCCTCCCGGTCCGAAGAAAGGCGGCCCTCCTGGCGGTCCAAAGCGCGGACCACCAAATTGATTGATTGAGGTGCTATCATGCCTCTGCCCGATTTTGGCGCCATCGGTTTCTCCGGTTCACTTCGACCATCCCAAGTCGCTGCAAAAACGGTCATTGATGCACAACTCAAGGATGGTGAAAATCAACTCTACATCGTCGCTCCTCCCGGTTCAGGAAAGACAATTCTTGGCCTCTATGTTTGGGCCAACATCGTGAGAAAACCGACTCTTGTGCTTTCACCAAATTCCGCTATACAAGCGCAGTGGATTTCACGGACCTCGTTGTTTGAAATGGATGGGAAAGAGGAATTTCTTAGCCTTGACCCCAAACAACCGGGGCTACTGACCTCGCTTACTTACCAATCCTTGACGATGGTTCGTACCAAAGGAGACGACCTCGAAGAAGCAGCCGTTCAACTCTGGTTGGAAAAGCTGGTGGATGGTGGTGAGGCCATCGACGATGCATCAGGCTTGGCTTGGCTGGAGGATTTGAGGTTGAAGAATCCAGACTACTACGAAAAGGAAATGAAAAAACATCGCAAAAAGGTACGTCAAGGCAAGGTGGTTGAAGAAGGGGCATTGGCTTGGTTAAATGCCAACGCTCAAGATTCGATTCAAGCCCTCAAAGCAGCCAACGTTGGTTTGATCATTCTGGATGAATGCCACCACCTGACCGAACATTGGGGGCAAGTCCTCGAAGCGCTTTGCAAAGAACTCAACCACCCAATTGTGTTGGGTTTGACGGCCACACCTCCCGATGAGGACAAAGCGGGCGTTGACCATTACACGACGCTGCTTGGCGACATAGATTACGAAGTTCCCACTCCTGCCTTGGTGAGGGATTCAAACCTCGCTCCATACCAAGATTTAGCCTATTTCGTACGTCCAACGCCAAAGGAAATGGCCTACATTTCAGAGGCCGACGGTGCCTTTCTTCAAATCGTCAATGAAATTTCCCTCCCTCGTGAAGGCGATGGACGGGCCCTTTGTTTCCCTGATTGGCTGTATGATACCCTCGAACATCGAAGAATTCCCGGACGAGAGGGTTTGAGTTACAATGAGTTTCACAAGGCGCTCCCAACCTTTTCCGATGCGGCTCGAGCCTACCTTTCCCTCAAAGAGATTGGATTGCCGAAAGGGGTACCTGGTTCATCGGTGGGTTTTGGGGATTTTCGAGGCAACGGGCCCCTTATCGTTCTCCTTCGGCCTTTGTTGGACCGCTACGTCCGCTTCGGTCTTCTTCGTTCAACGGACAAAGAGGATCAAAGGTTGGCAGACGAGGTCACACGTCGGTTGCAACTTCTTGGCTACCAAATCACCTCCAGTGGCGCCCGTCCCTGTGCCTCTCCAGTGGGCCGAATCCTTGCTTACGCCCAAGGTAAAACAGAGGCTCTATCCGAGATTTTACGTGTTGAATACGACGAATTGGGCGAACGCTTGCGATGTGTCGTTGTCACTGATTTTGAGAAGACCTCATCAACGGCTGTGGTGGATGAAGTTCACGATGATGAGGCCGGTGGGGCCATTGGAGTGTTCAAGTCGCTGGTCAACTGTGAACTTGGGGACCAACTTGACCCCATCTTGATGACAGGAAGCACGTTGTTGGTGGACGATGATTTGTCCAGAGTGTTCCTCGAACGTGCCCGTTCTTGGGTTGCCCAGCGAGACCTCTCCATCGAATTTCGAGATGAGGCCATGGGTCGGTTTCACCACATCCATGGTTCGGGCAAGGACTGGGCCCCACGGTATTATTCAACCATGGTGACGGAATTTTTCCAAGAGGGCTTGACCCGTTGCCTCATCGGTACTCGGGGTCTTCTCGGTGAGGGATGGGATGCTTCCCGCATCAATGTCTTGGTCGATTTGACCACGGTCACCACCAGCATGAGCATCAATCAACTGCGCGGACGGTCAATGCGGTTGGATAAATTGTGGCCAGAAAAGGTGGCGAACAATTGGGACGTCATCTGTCTAGCGGAGGAGTTCATCAAAGGGTTTGATGATTACGAGCGTTTTGAGAGGAAACACAAGAACCTGTACGGCGTTTGCGATGACGGTTCCATTGAGAAAGGCGTCGGGCATGTCCACGCTGCTTTTACGGAATTGCAACCTGAGGGTGTGAACGAAGGCATGAGCCTGATCAACCAAGAGATGCTCCAACGAGCTCGTCGTCGCTCGACCACACGGGATAAATGGGGCATTGGGCAACCTTTCTCAGCCGTTGCGAGGAAGAGCCTTGAATTTTCACCATCAACGCCGCTTGGGGGCTTTCAGTACCCCTTTGGAAAGGTGGTTGACCCTTGGACCGATGCTTCATTGAATCTAGCGATTATTCAGGCCGTCGCCAGCGGTATGTGGGAGGCTGGCTTGCTGCCCAAGTACGCCAAACTTGGTGGAGGTGAGCGTGGCGGAGGTTGGTTCCGGTATTACCTTGAAGAATGCACAGAAGAGCAGTCTGCCATGTTTGCTGAAGCCATCAGCGAAGTGTTTGGGCCCATTGATGATGCCCGCTACATCATCAGCCGTTCCGCTCGATTCTTCGATGATACTTTTCTTTCCCGACTGCTCCCTGAGGTCCTTGCAAAATACGTTCGGAGAGAGCGAAAGGAAGTCGTCATGTTCTATCGTGTCCCGTCGTGCCTAGCAGGGAAAAAAACCCATGCTGCTTGGTTTCAAAAACAATGGAACAGGTTGGTCAGTCCTGGTCAAGCGTTGTACGCTCATAGCAAAGAAGGCAAAGAAGCAATGGCGTTTGCTAAATCATCGGGTTTGGCTTCAAGCACTGTCCAGCACGTCAAAGATGTCTATCTCTAGTTCATCGAAGACCTGCTGCTTTGAGGGACTCTAGCAAGACAGCGCCGAGTTCCGATGGGTCCTTGGCACACGCAATACCAGCGGCCTCAAAGGCAGCGAATTTTTCCTCAGCCGTCCCTTTTCCACCCGAAATGATGGCCCCAGCGTGCCCCATCCGTTTGCCTGGAGGGGCCGTTGCACCGGCAACAAAGCCGACGATGGGCTTGGTGACGTTTTCAGCAGCCCAAGCCGCAGCTTCTTGTTCGGCATTGCCTCCGATTTCACCGATCATCACGATTGCCTCGGTTTGTTCATCGGCCTGGAATGCGGCCAAACATTCGATGAATCCAGTTCCATTGACGGGGTCTCCACCGATGCCCACACAGGTTGACTGGCCTTCGTCAATGCTCATCGTTTGAGCCACGGCCTCATAGGTGAGCGTACCTGACTTGGAGACGATACCAATGCGGCCTTTGGCGTGGATATGGCCTGGCATGATGCCAATCTTTGCCCCACCCTTGTCGCCTGGAGTAATGATACCCGGGCAGTTCGGACCGATGAGGCGGACGCCGGGTCGGTTCTCAACGAACGCCACGGCCTTCACCATGTCCAAGGTTGGGATTCCTTCGGTGATACAGACAATGACGCCTTCGCCCTTCACGGAGTCAAACGCATCGGCGGCTTCCATGATGGCCTCACCTGCGAAAGGTGGAGGCACATAGATGACCGTCGCATCGGCGTTGGTCGCTTCGATGGCCTCGAACATTGAATTCCAAACTGGAAAATCTCGACCTTGCAGTTCAACGGTTTGACCGCCTTTTCCGGGGGTGCAACCACCAACGATGTTGGTGCCGTACTCAACCATCTTGTCAGCATGAAACATGCCTTGCTTTCCTGTTATGCCCTGTACGAGCACCTTGGCGTCTTCTTCAATCCAAATTGCCATCACTGACCACCTCCGATGAGTTTCACAATCTTCTGTGCGCCCTCAGCAAGGTCATCAGCAGGGTGAATGTTCAGGGTTGACGCAGCGAGGATGGCCTTGCCTTCGTCAACGTTGGTTCCGGCCAAACGGACGACGAGTGGGACATCCAGCGAAAGGGCCTCGGTGGCAGCGATGACGCCTCGTGCAATGATGTCGCAACGCATGATGCCTCCGAAGATGTTGACGAGGATGCCCTTGACATTGGGGTCCTCAAGGATGATGCTGAACGCTGTTTTGACTTGCTCTTCATTGGCGCCGCCGCCAACATCAAGGAAATTGGCTGGCTCCCCGCCGTACAACTTGATGACGTCCATGGTGGCCATGGCCAATCCAGCACCGTTGACAAGGCAGCCGATGTTTCCATCGAGCTTCACGTACGAGAGTCCAGTTTCTTTGGCACGGATTTCGACTTCTTCTTCTTCAGAGAGGTCCCGGAGTTCATCCCAATTTTTGTGTCGGAATTCAGCGTTCTCATCAAAGGAGACTTTGGCATCCAGTGCAACGATGTTGTCGTCAGCCGTTCGAACGAGAGGGTTGATTTCGAGCATGGCACAATCACTGGAGACAAACATGGTGTACATGGATGTCAAGGCCTTTGCAAAGGCCTTGTGGGCTGCACCAGCCAATCCAAGTGCGAGTCCGAGGTCCCGCTTTTGGTACCCAAGAAGGCCAGCGTTTGGGTCGATGGTGATTTTGTGAATCTTTTCTGGCGTCGTTTCAGCCACGTGTTCAATGTCCATGCCACCTTCGGTTGAGGCCATGATGAGCACGGATTTGTTCTCCCGGTCCACCAAAATGGCGAGGTAGTATTCGTGAGCGATGTCGCAGCCTGCTTCAACGTAGAGGTTGCGCACAAGTTTTCCCTCGTCGCCGGTTTGAATGGTGACCAGGACGTTTCCAAGGATGTTGGTGGCGTAGGTTTCAACCTCTTCTCTGGAAAAGGCGATTTTAACGCCACCTTCCATGACAAGGTCGCCCGAGTCAGGGGCGTAGAGGTTCCCTTTGCCTCGGCCCCCAGCATGGATCTGTGATTTGACAGCGACCACCTTTGAGCCCAATTGGTCGTACGCGGAAAGCGCATCGCTCACGGTTGTGCAGTGGACGCCTTCAAGCACGGGAACACCGTGTTGTTTGAGCAATGATTTTCCTTGGTACTCATGGATGTTCATGGTGTTCTCCAATCGCTTGGAATGAAAGGCCGTCTTTCAATACTTTGGAGTCGCTGGTTGCGTGATGTTTTGATGGTGGTCTTGATAACATAGGCCTCAAAGGCGAAGGTAATGCAGGTCGTGGTCTTGGCAGGTGGCGTAGGTTCTCGGCTTCGGCCATGGACCAATAGCGTCCCAAAACCCCTTCTCCCCGTCCTCGATCAAACACTCCTCGAGCACGTGGTGCGCTCCCTTCCTGTTGACCTGGTTGACGAGGTCGTGGTCGCTGGAGGTTACAAGGTCGACCAAATCAAAGCCTACTTTGATGCCGCCGATGCTCCATTTGACCTTCGCATTGTTCCCGAAGATGAACCCCTCGGAACTGGGGGCGCTTTGGGCAATTGCCGCGACGTGGTCAGTGGAACGTTTGCATGCTTCAATGGAGACATTATCTCCTCGTTGGATGCATCATCATTGTTGAACATGCATCGCACCAACGGTTCAGTTGGCACCCTCGGCTTGTGGGAAGTGGAAGACCCGAGCCGTTTTGGAATCGTGGGCCTTGACGAATCAAACAAAATCACGAAATTCAAAGAGAAACCTGCTCCCGAAGAGGTTTTTTCAAACCTCATCAACGCCGGGTCTTACATCTTCAACGACGATGTCTTTGATTGGATGCCCCATGGAAAGCACTCCATCGAGCGTGATGTCTTTCCAAAGTTGGCTGCTGAGGGGCTGTTGAGTGGTGTGCCATTCGAGGGATACTTCATCGACGCTGGTACACCAGATGCATGGAACGAGGCCGTCAAGGCCTCCATCGTTCATGGGCGCTACACCTCGGGTCAAGTTACCGGCACTCCCCCTTCGTGGTTTGCCAATGATGCAACCCAATCTTTGGTCGCTGTGGGTTCCAAACTGGAACATTGCATGATAGCGGATGGATGTTCGATCGGAACCTCAAACGTCTCAATGTCCACCTTGTTGAAGGGGGCTAAAATCGGAGATGAAGCCACGGTATCCTCTTGTCTGATTGGGCACAAAGCCACGGTTGGCCATGGCTGCCAATTGCACGGTGTGATTGTCGACCACGATGTCAATGTCCCTGACGGGACGGTGCAAGAAGGTGGCTCTTGGCCCCCGCAGTCATGAAATCTGCTAAATGCAAGTGGCGAAGTGCGTAATGCATGGACCGCCCAATGATCGTTGTCAATTTCAAAACCTATGCGACTGCTTCGGGAAGTGAAGCAGAGTCGCTTCTCGCTGCCATGGAAGCCCATGCCGATGGCCCGGCTACGATGGTAGCCGTTGCTTCAGCTTTTGATTTGGCCATCTTGGCCCAACAAGCGAACGGGGTTGAGGTCTGGTCACAACATCTCGACCCGGTTGGCCTTGGAGGATACACGGGTTGGCTTGAACCCCAGACCGCTCTCCACCGAGGAGCAAAAGGCTCAATCATCAATCACGCAGAACACAAAGTGGAGCTCGACCATGTTCGCACCCTGTTGGAAATGCTTCCTGAGGGTTTTCCAGTGTGCGCCTGCGCTGCAGACGTTGAGGAAGCCAAGGCTTTGGCCAGGCTCAATCCGACCTACATCGCCGTTGAACCGCCTGAGTTGATTGGCGGGGACATCTCTGTCACGACCGCCGACCCTGCCATCGTGAGCGATACAGTGGCTGCAGTCAAAGCAGTCAATCCCAAGGTTCGGGTGTTGTGCGGTGCTGGCGTCAAGAGTGGGAAGGATGTGGCGACAGCCCTCGAACTCGGTGCAGAAGGTGTTCTTTTGGCCAGTGGCGTCACCAAAGCAACGGACGTTCACGCCGTGTTGAGCGACCTGGTCGCTTCGCTTTGATTGAGTTCAAGCTGTTCGTGGTCAAAGTACCCCGAGTTCAAACACGGTTATGGTGGCGTTAATGGCCATCCAAAGAGCGATGGGCGTCAATATCCATCCTACAAATTGTGCAAATACCTCGCCACCGAATTTTCCGAACAAGCGGGAGAACGGGCCGCCCCATGATGAGACAATGCGGAGGAGAAGCACCACCAATCCGCCACTTAAGGTAAACAGGAAGAGGAAAAAGATGGCCATTCCTATGCCGCTTCCACCTGCAAGAATTGCCGAGCCAACGGATTGAGTAAACAGGTTTGGGAACGCAAGCCAGCCAAACCAACCCATCCAGATGCCAAGGAGGACGTCTCGGTCCATGTCAACCGGGTCGCGCCAGTCTCGGAATGCCTTGGGGAAACTGCGGTGCAGAAGGCGGCCGAGCAAATCCGCTTCATAGGGGGCCCCCCGGCGAGCGGTAAAGAAACACATTTCAAGCATCCACACCATCATGGCGATGTCAAGAAGGAAACGAACCGTCATTCCTGCAGGGAGGACGGTGAGCAACAATGCTGGGAGGTTGACCATCAAGATACCAGCTCCTGCGGCGACGATGATTGAGCCCCAAAGCAAACCAGGGGGGAGCGGTTCTTCGGGTGCCGTCCATTCATTCCTCGGCAAGGCGAGGAGGAAAAGGAACAACCCTGGGCCGAGGAGCAAACCAAAGTAGGAACCGAACGAATTTGGTCCACCGCTTGTTATGGCGTCCACGGCCTCGACGATGTCAAGCATGGCGGCAGAGGAGGATTGGGAGAAGGTGACATGCATGCCAGGGTCGATGATGATCACGCCATCCGAGGCTCCGATTGGTAGGCTGTTGGCGAAGGCTTCGTTCTCATCGAGGTACACCTTCCAAGAAGCATTGGTCGATGCTGCGAGGGACGTGACATCCGACATCATGGCATCTTCTCCTGTGACGATGTGAATGACGCTGATTCTCTCTCCAAGTTGGTCAAGGGAGCGATTGAATTCATTGGATTGCGTGAGAATCTGTTCTGAACCCGGGAGCACCAATCCGATGACAAGGGCCTCATTTCCGGCGAGTAATTCGCTGATGCTCGCTGATGACCCATCGGGTCTGGTCAATTCTGCATCCAAGACCTTGGTGTTTTCAAGAATAGCAGCGTCAGCACCGAGGTTGGGTTGGTCAAAGACCGTGGGGAGAGTGAGCAGCGCTAACGCCACGAGGGCCCCGAGGATTGGGGCGGGAAGGAGCAGACCGGTCCGGAAAGCGTTGCCGACATAACCGAGCAGGGCCAAAACAGTGGTGAGCGTGAGCCAAAGACCAGCACTGGCAAAGCCATCATCTCCTTCGGTCACCTCGAAACGAAGAATTCCCTCTGCATGGCAATCGCTGTTGAGGTCTCCTGCAATGGTTCTCAAACAAAACTGAAGGTTCATTTCTCCAACGGGCAAAGGTTTGGCGCCGGACCAGGTATAGACCGAGTTGTTTCCGCCAAGGTCTCGAGTCATTCGTATTCGACTTGCACTTGTTTCAACGAGGTATTCTCCATCACGGGTGGATTTATCGGTTGGGAGTAGAGGTCCCCAAATTTCCCATTTTTCATCCCTCAGGTCCTCAAGACCCCATGGGAGCCTGTGCTCAAGTTCAACGTGGGCAAGGCGAGCGGCGTCGACCAAAATACTCGCTTTAGGTTCGTAGAGGACGCCTTCAATGATCACTCCGCCACTGTTTTGTTCAAACCCTCCCCATTGAACACGCGCTTGGGTTCCGAGGCAGCGGTGTTCTATAGAAAGGCTGATGGAGATGGAGTCTCCGGGCGACATGCTCAATGTGACGTTTTGCATTTCTCCCGAGAAGTTCATGGCGGCATTTTCTGCTGAAGTGTCCAAAATTTGGGTCACGTCCGTGCTGTAGAGTTCACTACCACCAACACTGACACTGTAGGAGAGGGTGGTGCTCGAATCGGTCCAGGTTTGACGGGTACAGGATTGAGGGCCGCCACCGCCTTCAATGATGGCTGAAAAGTACACCCCCATGAAGACTTGAGCCTCCACGGCTTGCTCCACAGGTGGGCTTTGAAGCGTGAACACAGGAACCGGTCCACCGGTAACTCCGACGGTAAATCCACCAATGGCGGAATCGGTTTGTCCGCGTTGGAGCACCGCCTCCTCAACATCCAATCCCTCAACATAGAGGCGTTCGTGGGGAGTGATTTCCCATTCAACAAACCCGGGCTCGTATGTTTGGTCTTGATTGGCTGAGACCATGTCTGAAACGCCGATACAGAGCAGCAAACACAAGGTCCCAATGGCCCATGCTTGACGCCCCATGCGCAGACCAAGGCGTTTTGGTTCAAGAAGCCAATGCACCAATGAACATCGGGTTCAGAGGCTTCCAAGGTAGGCCGTCATCAGCAACACGCCTCCGGTAATGGCGGAAGCGTTCACGGCCCCCTTGCTCATGTAGCCACGGTTTTCGAGGAGGGCTCCAAGGTAGCTGTCAATTTGACATCCGAGCCAACCAATGACAGCAAGTACAGCACCCAATTGAATCCCATTGGTGGTGCCTGTATCGTTTCCAGTCACCCACCAAGCGAGGAGCGTCAGGATGGCCACGACGGCCGAGCCGACCGCAGCAGCAAGTTGTCCGTTTGGAGAGAATCCTCCGTTTTCTCCCTGTTCACAGGGTTTGAACGTCGTGATCATGCGTACGCGTGGGTCCAAGCAACCGATTTCGCTGGCGAAGGTATCCGATGCGGCGACGGCGACGGCTGCTCCAAACATCCAGACGACGGTGTCCCAATCGTCTGAAAGGTAGGCATAGAGACAAATCAATCCCGGGATGGCTCCGTTGGCTACGACGTTGGTCCAACCTCGGTGCCCGTCGCTCGACTCGCTCAATCCGAGCGCCTTTTTGTCCTCAAAGCGCCATTTCGTGGCTTTGTGAGATGTGAGGAGGAAGCCAAGGAGAATAAGCAGCCATGTCCAGTGGCCTAGGCCACCGACGACGAGGCCAAGAAGTGCGGCGGCGTTGGCGCCCTTTTTATCGAGCATTTTCGCCTTTGAAGACATGACCAAAAGAGCAATGACAAGCCCGGCGGTGACCAACAGATTCCCTGCATTTGGGCCGCTGGAAAAGACATCCATGGTCAACACCTCGGTCAAAGAACAATTTCCTGTCCTGCTTTTGCGAAAGCAATTCGGTTTTTGAAGACCGCACCCGATAATGTAGCCTTTTCCTTACTCTTTTGGACTCAGTACAATGGTTGGGAGCCATCGCAAGATGCAGAACCAGAGCATGAGAACCATCAACACCAGCCAGGCTAATTGCAAAAGAATGGCCAATCCTGAGGTGTTATCGATTAAGATCATTCCAACTGCCCAAGATGAACCGTTCCAAAGAGCATGGCCAGCGATGGCCATCATCAAGCCGATGGAGATGGTTTGAGGCATGGGCCATGCGTGCTTTTGGTGCTTTCCGAGCCATTTCACCATTTGTGGGGAGGGGACCGTCGCCCAACTCGATTGTTCAATGATGGCCCCTTTTTTGTCGTACAGCACCCAATTAGCTTCTGCATCATCTGAGAGATAAGCGGTTCCTGATATTGATGGCAGGGTGTTGCCCCGGCTCAACCAGCATCCGATGGCATAGCCGCTCAGGCCAGTCCACATGGCGTGACCTGGTATTGAACTCAAGCCCCTCAGCGTGGCGGTGAAGAAGTAGGAAATACTGCTGTAATCTCCTGCCAACGCCATTGAAATATAGCTTGCATTTTCCAAGAGAGCAAACCCCAAACCAACGGTTGAGCCGACGTAAAATCCATGTTTTGGAGAGATGATAAGATGGCTGAGAGCGAGAACGGCGAGTGCTTTGCAAAGTTCTTCACCGACCGGTGCAGATACAAAGAGAATCAATCCTTCCCCAAGGGTGCCGGTGGTGAAAGGGTCGAGGCCAACAAAACCGATCAGAATTGGTGAAACAACGGAATTGATGACGATGGCTGGAACCGTTGAGAGCATGCCCGCTGCCAACATCCATTCAGCGTCACGCCGAGCGATGTGGATTCCAAAATGCCGACTGGTGATGGACCACCATGCAAAAACAGGCGTTGCAAATCCAATCAGCCACGCTGGCAGAACCACCAGCAAGGCAAGGAGGAGGGTCCACACATTGGCCCCCAGCAACGTAAGGGGGAGCAAACAAACCGTTGAGATACCAACCCCGAGAACAAATAACAACCAAAGGTGCAAGGGTCGGGGCATCTCAAGGGGTGCAGTGGAGCGGAAAAGGTGGTGTTGGACTTTGGTTGCTCCAGGTGATTTCACCACCATTCCCCCGGACAGGGCATGAAGGTTGGAACCGCCAGCGTCGGGGTGGGCCTGAACGGTGTGCGTGAGTTTTGGTCGCCGAAGGTAAAAGAAAAGCAACAAACATGGCGAGAGGCAAATCCCGCCCAAGAAGGTAAAGATGGGGTCAAATGGACCGATTGTTCCATTCATGTCGCCGTCGATATAACCGGCGACAATCAACACGGATATTTGGGCGATGAAGAAACAAACGATGACCAAACCAAGCATCGAACGGACGGTTTGCCAGGGTGTTGAGGCTCTCCAAACGGTCAACCTGTCAGGGGCCGGCGTAAGCGGTATCTCCCACATCGGTTGAGAGGGGGGCGCAATCTGCATCTCCATCACCAAGAAAAGGTACCCGCTCAGTTCGCCCATCAATCGTCACTGAAAAACAGCATTCGGCAGAGGCCATCATCATTGCAGGTGGTCAAGGCTAAGTGGTTCTCCTTCATCAACGGTTTGAAGCAATAAACGGTGATTGAAATACTGAACCTCGTCAATCGCAGGTCATGTCATGGCTTGATGCTGCTTTTGCTCCCCGTCGAGACCACAAAGGTATGTCGACGCCAAGTTACGCCGCAAGGTGGTGGCTTCCCGTTTGCACCGCAGCGTGTGCCGTGTGGTCTTGGCAAGCAACGGATGGCTTCTTTGTCATGGCGGCGGCGTTGACCGTGATGCTCGCCACACCCTTGCTGACCCTAGGGTGGTACCTGATTGGTCTTGTTTCAGCCCGCGTGCAACCACGTTACATTATTCCACAGGCCGAGCGAGCACACAAAGCTCGACTCGAGCGCAAAAACAGAGCGGCTCAGCAAGACCCCGTCTAATCAGCCAAGGAAACCGTAGGTCCAATCGTGGGGAGGAGCAAACGTTTCCTTGATGGAACGTGGGCTGACCCAGCGCAAAAGGTTGAGAGGGCTTCCAGCCTTGTCGTTGGTCCCGCTACCACGTGCGCCTCCGAAGGGCTGCTGTCCAACAACGGCGCCGGTGGGCTTGTCGTTGATGTAGAAGTTTCCAGCGCTGTATCGAAGGGCAGCAACGGCCGTCTCGATGTGTCGGCGGTCGGTGGCAAAGATGGAACCAGTCAACGCGTATTCCGAGGTGGAATCACAAAGGGCCAGCGTTGCTTCGAAGTCGTCGTCTTCGTAGACGTGAACTGAAAGCACGGGGCCGAAGATTTCCTCCGCCATGGTTTCGCTTCGTGGGTCGTTGCACACAATGGTCGTTGGCTGAATGAAGTAGCCCGTGGTATCGTCGTAGGTGCCTCCAGTGACGATATCGCAGTCGGGATTGGCAGCGGCGCGGTCAATGTAGCCGGTGATGCTGTCAAACGCCTTTTGGTCGATGACGGCGCCGAGGTAGTTGCTGAAATCGCTGACGTCGCCGACGGTGATCTTGTTGACTTCGGCGACGTAGTCTTCCTTGATGGCGTCCCAAACCGAACGGGGCACGTAAACACGGCTTGCAGCACTGCACTTTTGGCCTTGGAACTCAAAGCCCCCGCGAAGCATGGCAACGAGCAGGGCGCGACGGTCGCAATCCGGGTGGGCGACAATGAAGTCCTTCCCACCAGTTTCTCCAACGATACGCGGGTAGGATTTGAGGTTCTCGAGGTTGTTGGCCACGTCTCGCCACATTTGGCGGAAGACACGGGTTGAGCCTGTGAAGTGAATACCTGCTAACTCGCTGTGCGACAAGCAAATGTCGCCAACAACAGCCGCTCTTCCTGGAATAAAGTTGATGACGCCTCCAGGCAGACCTGCATCCATCATGAGGCGCATCAAACGGTAGTTGGAGACGTAAGAGTTTCGAGAGGGCTTCCACACGCCCACGTTGCCCATGATGGCGGCGCAGGACGGTAGGTTGGCGGCGATGCTCGAGAAGTTGAATGGCGTCACGGAGAACACGAAGCCTTCGAGCGGTCGCACCTCACTGGAGTTCCACATGGATGATGGCGAAATCGGCGGTTGCATGTCTTCGTAAATTTGGCGAGCATAATCGGAGTTGAATCGCCAGAAGTCGATCAGCTCACAGGCCGAGTCAATTTCCGCTTGGTGGCAGGTTTTCGACTGGTTGAGCATCGTTGAAGCGTTGATTTCAGCTCGGCGTGGACCTTTGAGCATCTCGCTTGCTTTGAGGAAGATAGCAGCACGCGCCTGCCATTCCATGGTGGACCACATCTCGTGAGCGCCAAGGGCGGCTTCGATGGCAGCGTTGACTTCTTTCTTTCCAGCCATGTGGACTCGAGCGATGACGTGGCCGTGGTTGTGGGGCATCACTTGCTCAACCACATCGCCGGTGAAGACCTCTTTACCGTTGATGATGCAAGGAATTTCCAACACTTCGGAGGATTGTCGCTTGAGTTCAACTTCAAGTTCAGCCCGTTCCTTGCTGCCGGGCAAGTAGCCGAGCACAGGTTCGTTCACAGGGGTCGGTGGCTTTGGAATGCTGTTCACCATGATTTGCCGTCATAATCGGCGACTCTTGAACCTCACCCATCTTGCCGATGGGGGCTTTAGTGGGTGCTTGGTGCGGCTGACCTTTTCGCTGCTCTTAGCGGTAAAGATGGGCGTGCTTGGATCTCACCTTGGCGATTTTTGGCCCCACGACGGCAGCACAGTAGCCTTGGTAGGGGTTCCTAGCGTAGTAGTCGTGATGTTTCTTCTCAGCGATAAGGAAATTGATGGGTTCCTCAATGGTGGTCACGATGGGCTCGTCGTACACGTTGGCCATGTCGGCGATCATGGCCTCGGCTTGAACCCGTTGCTCCTCAGAAAGCGGCATGATGCAGGAGCGGTATTGCGTCCCAATGTCATTGCCCTGCCGGTTGAGTTGGGTTGGGTCGTGGACGGTGAAGAAGACCTCAAGCAGGGTTTCGTAGGAGATGACGGTGGGGTCAAACTGCACTTCAACCACTTCGGCATGACCGGTTGTTCCGCTGCACACCGCCTGGTAGGTGGGGTGCGGGTCGGGCCCTCCAGCATAGGCAGGGAGGGCAGATTCCACGCCATGAATTTGCTTGTAAGCGCCTTCAACGCACCAAAAACATCCTCCGCCCACTATCATGCGTTCCATGTGACTGGGGAAAGCGTCGTCTCATTTGAAGGTTTGATTTCGGCGGCGACGTTCGCTGAGTCATGCTCTCCCAACCTAGATAAGCGGACAGGAGGTCCAGCGAACATGAATCGTGATTTTGCATGGCTGGCCTTGGTCATGG
>Ga0208277_1000917_pt1 | contig 17424 bp, 17 predicted proteins | sample ETNtaG_5_FD_185782 | JGI IMG/M metagenome (GOLD analysis project Ga0208277, IMG submission 185782) | Marine microbial and viral communities from oxygen minimum zone, Eastern Pacific Ocean - ETNP201406SV205 (SPAdes) (version 2) | ecosystem: Environmental > Aquatic > Marine > Oceanic ...
TTAAGATATGGTGCTTTACCTGTTTCATTTGAGAGATCAAGTATTCAAAAAGTTTCAGCAACACTCGGTGAGAATACTTTAAACCTTGGTCTTCAAGCAGGATTAGTTGGTTTGATTATTGTTAGTTTTTTCTTACTAATTTATTATAGGTTGAATGGTGTTGTGGCAATTTTAGGTCTTTCTTCATTCGGTGCTTTATTTTATTCAGTTATTGCTCTGCTGGGAGAATTTCAAGGATATACACTTACACTCGCTGGTATCGCTGGTGTAATAGTTTCAATTGGTCTAACAGCCGATTCGTATATTGTTATTTTTGAAAAATTAAAAGATGAATTAAAAGTAGGAAGATCATTTAATTTTGCAACAGAAAAAGCTGTTAAAGAAGCTTGGAATACAATTCTAGTTGCTGATTTTGTATCAATTATCGCATCTGTAATTTTATATATTCTTGCAGTAGGTCCTATTAGAGGATTTGCATTAACCTTGGGTGTAGCAACATTATTTGATTTATTCTATACAAGATTATTTATAGGTAATGCAGTTCCAACTATTGGATTCATTACAGATAACCCCAGATTTTATTATCCGCTTACTAAAAAGGACATAGCGGATGTTTAAAAGATTATTTTTAGGTACAACAAATATTGATTTTAAAAATTTAGGAAGTAAATTTTACAAAGTTTTTATTATTGAGTTCATATTATTCGGTGCAATTATCTTAAGTTCTATATTTGGATTATTATCCTTAAATCTATCTGTAGACTTTACAGGTGGTACAACCTATCAATTATCAACAACCTATACAGAAAATGATATAAATGATGTTCTTAATAATAATATTTTACAAGTATCAAGATATCAGACATTTGAAAATTCAGATACAATAATCTTCCGTGCTATTGAATCTACTCAAGAAATTGAAACTCAATTATTAAATTATCTATCAGATAAATTTAATGTAGATGCTTCTGAAATTGACTTTCAACGAGTTGGGCCAACATTTGGACAAGATATAACAGAAAAGGGGATAAGGGCTCTTGTAATTTTCATCACTATCATTGCATTACTTATTTCTATTAGATATGAATACAAGTATGCTTTCATTGCTTTGGTAGCGTTGCTCCACGATCTTCTTTTGACATTTTCTATTTATATTGTTATCGGCTTAGAAATAACTCCTTCGACAATAATTGCTTTGCTTACTATATTGGGTTATTCACTTTATGATACTGTCATATTATTTGATAAATTAAAAGATTCTCAAAGGACTTTTAAAATTGCAAAACTGAATAGGGATGTTCTTAATAAAACATTTAACGAGGTTTTAATGAGAAGTATTAATACTTCGTTAACATCTGCAATTCCAATAATCTCAATTATATTTATTGGTAATTATTTAGGAATCGAAGGTAATTTATCTGATTTTGCTATCCCACTACTTATTGGTATTGTTTCAGGTACATATAGCTCTATTTTTGTTACGGTACCATTTTTATCAAAGATAATTAAAACTAATTAATTTTAGTACCATTAAGATATGCCTGAATTAACTGAAACTAATGTTATCGATAGCTTACTTAATGAAATAATTGAAAATTATCCTAAATCAAATCACTCTTTAATAAACGATGCTTTTTTATACGCCTCCGAAGGACACAAGAATCAAAAAAGGAAATCGGGAGAATCATACATCACACACCCTCTTCAAGTTGCTCATTATTTATCTAAGTTAAATTTAGATATAGAAACAATTCTTGCTGCGTTTCTTCATGATTTAATCGAAGATACTGATGTTACATACAATGATATTAAGAAAAAATTTGGTAAAGAAGTTGCCGATATTGTAGACGGAGTTACAAAATTAGATAAAATTAATTACAACTCTAAAGAGGAAGCAAAGGCTGATGCAATTAGAAAAATGGTTATTGCAATGTCTAAAGATATACGCGTATTGATTCTGAAATTAGCTGATAGATTACACAACATAGAAACAATACAGTATCACAACGAATGGAAGCAAGAAAAAATAGCCAATGAAACATTATATGTATATGCTCCATTAGCCCATAGGCTTGGCTTACAATCAATTAAACATACACTTGAAGATACATCATTTAAAATACTTTTTGATAAGCAAAATAAAGAAATACAAGATCAGATAACACAAACTAATCCTGACCGTACAAACCAAATAAATGATGCTGTCAGTATTATTGAAACACTTCTATCAGATAACTCTATATCTGCGAAAGTTTTTGGTAGACCTAAGCATAATTACTCCATATATAAAAAAATTGTAAATAATGGATTAACTTTTAATGAGATTAATGACCTTGTTGGAATTCGAATTATTACTGATGATGTGAAAAATTGTTATACGATTCTTGGATTAATACATGCAAATTTTCAACCAGTTCTTGGAAGGTTTAAAGATTTCATCTCTATGCCAAAATTTAATCTATACCAAAGCTTACATACGACTGTACTTACTTCAAATGGTAACAAAATGGAAATACAAATTCGTACACATGATATGCACTATAGGGCAGAATACGGTGTAGCTGCTCACTGGAAATACAAGGAGAAACCATCTAATGACCTCCAAGAGTGGACTTCAGAACTGTCTGAAATGTCAACTGAGTACCCAGACCCAAATGAATTTTTACAACATATGAAATTAGACTTGTATGAAAATGAAGTATTTTGCTTAACTCCAGAAGGAGATGTTTTATCTCTTCCACAGGGTTCAACACCTGTTGATTTTGCATTTGCTATACATACACAAGTAGGTGAAAAATTAATAGGTGCAAAAGTTAATGGTAAGTTAGTAAATCTTAGTAACGAACTAAAGTCGGGAGATACTGTAGAGATTCTAACAAGTAAAGATAAATCAAAAGGGCCAAGTAGAGATTGGTTAAATATTGTTAAAACTACTAGAGCGAGATCCAAAATTAAACAATGGTACCAAAAACAACTTAAAGATGAGGATATTCAAAAAGGAAAAACTGTTCTTAACACATGGCTCGATGAGCATGCTGAAGTGCTAGAAGCAAAATCAAAAGACCAAATTGTTACCGAACTGCTATCTGAAATGAAACTACCTAATGTTGAAACTTTGTATCAAAGTTTAGGTAATGGAAACACAGGAGTTAATATTGTAGGTAATAAAATACGTAAATTAGTGTTTCCAGGAGATATCTCAGTAGATGAGGATTTATACTCACCTGAAATAAAATCAGACTCAAAAACTGATATGATAATCGTTGAAGGTTATGACGATATCCAAGTTCGTATAGCCAAGTGCTGTGTTCCTGTTCCGGGTGATGACATTATTGGTTTTGTAACTATCTCAAACGGTATAGCTATACATAGATCTGATTGTTTAAATGTAAGAATCGACCTTGAAAGGGGTGAGAGAATCGTTGATGTAAGTTGGGGATACACACCAAATACTGGAACTATTGTTTGGATGGAAATAGAGGCAATTGATCGACCTTATTTATTAAGAGATGCAACGATTGCTATATCAGATAACGGTGGGAATATTTTAGTTGCTAAGTCAGTAACTAATAGTAAGAGAATAGTAAGTTTAATATTTCAATTAGAAATAAGTGATAGTAATCAACTTGAAACAATATTAAAAGACGCAAAGGACATTGAAAATGTATTTGATGCTTCAAGAATATTTCCAGGTAAAAATTGAACATTAATTTAAATACTTTCACAAGTTTTACAACATCTAACTGCTATGTTCTTCAACCTTTTGGTGATGATGTTTGTATATTTATTGATTTACCACCTGATTTGCAAGATGCTATTAAATATGTAAAAGAGAACAATTTATCTATCGGCGGTGCTCTCATAACCCATGGTCACTATGATCATGCACTAGGATTAAAAGATTTTAATTACAGTTCATATATTAATTTAGATGATGAATTTTTAGCACGAAATCCTCAGGAGCAAATTAAGTACTTTATGGGTAGTAGTGAAGGTATTGATTCGTATAATGGAGAACTTAAATATTTAAAGGATATCCCTTATAAAAATATTAAACATTATAAGAATCCTGGACATACTAAAGGCAGTACTTCATTTGAATTTCCTGAATTGGGTTTGATCTTTACTGGTGATTTTGTGTTTAGAGATGGTATTGGCCGAACAGATCTCCATTCAGGTTCTTTAATTGAAATGAAAGCTTCTCTTAAAAATGTATTTATGAATTTTAACGAAGATTTTGAAATACTACCAGGACACGGTCCATCAGGTAAAGTTAAAAGTATAAAATCTAACAATATAACTATTAAGGAATGTTTAAATGATTGACCAAGTAAAAGGCACCCAGAACATATCAGGTGACGATGCTAAAAAATATTTATATATACAAAGTCAATTTCATAACAAATTTGGACAAAGTGGTTATGAATACTTACAAACACCGCTTCTTGAGTATAAAGAACTGTTCGATAAATCAATAGGAGAGTCATCTGAAATAGTTACTAAACAAATGTATGAACTAACAGATAAGGGTGGTAGGGATTTAGTCTTAAGGCCCGAAGGTACATCAAGTATTGTAAGATATCATGCAGAATACAATAAAGATTTTACAAATAAATATTCATATTTTGGTTCAATGTTTAGATATGAAAATCCACAAAAGAATAGATACAGGGAGTTTAATCAAGCTGGATTAGAAGTAGTTGGGTTAATTGATACATATTCTGATTTTCAAATTATAAATGATTCCTACAACTTCATTAAGGATTTAGTTCCAGATACAAAATTAAAAATAAATACTATTGGAAGTATTGACGATCGTGAAGAATATATCAAAATCTTATTTGATTACTTTACTGATAATAAATCTAAGTTATCTGCAGAAAGTGTTGAAAAACTTGAAAATAATACTTTACGTATTTTGGATTCTAATAATTTAGATGATGCAGAGGTTATAAGAAATGCACCAAAGATTAACAATTTTATTAATAATGAATCTAAGAACGAATTTTCTAAATTATTAAAACATTTAGTAAATGCTGGTATTAAGTATGAAATTGATGATTCCCTTGTTAGGGGTCTTGATTATTACAACGATTTAACATTTGAGTTTGTAACAACTGATAATGTTGTAGTTGGTGGTGGTGGAAGATACGATAATTTAGCAGAGATACTTTCAATTGGGAAATTTAATGGTGTTGGAGTAGCTTTTGGAGTTGAAAGGATTATGAATCTTATATCTGTTCCTGAAATTTCTCTGAAATATTATTTGCTAGGAACTGATATAAATAAATTAACTGAATATTCAAAGCAATTGGATAAACACAATATTAATTACAATAAACCTCCAAGATTATCAAAAGAAAATTCCCAGTTTAAAGATGCTAAAAATCAGAATGTTATGTATTTGATAAATACAGATGAAGATAAAATAAAGAACTTAATAACTAATGAAACAGTAGATTTTAATATAGAGGTAATCCTTGAACATTAACGAAATTTCAAATTTTAAAGACGGAGATCAAGTTAAAAATTTAACCGGATGGGTATCGAGTATTCGCGATCATGGTGGCTTAACATTTGTAGACCTAAGAGATTTTTCAGCATCTATTCAACTTGTTTTTGATAAAAGCGGGGATGTAAATACTAAATTAAAAAATGAATATTACATAGCTATTGATGGTGTTTTTAAAAAAAGGGATGACGAGTTAGTTAATAATAAAGTATTTCTTGGGGATTCAGAAATAGAAGTTTTACAATTGGTTGTTATTAATGAAAGTAAAACACTTCCTTTTCAAATTGATGACGATTTAGAAACAGATGAAAATATTAGACTTAAATATCGATATCTTGATCTTCGCAGAGAACCAATGAAAATAAACATTATGACGCGTTCCAAAACTTTTAAGAGTATAAGAACAATAATGAATGAATTAAATATTAACGAGATTGATACACCTACGTTAATCAAATCTACTCCTGAAGGTGCTAAAGATTTTTTAGTACCGTCCCGTAAATCACCCGGCAATTTTTATGCATTGCCTCAATCTCCACAAATGTATAAACAATTATTTATGATGGCTGGATTCCCAAATTACTATCAAATTGCAAAATGTTACAGAGACGAAGATTCAAGAAAAGACAGGCAACCGGAATTTACTCAATTAGATTTAGAATTTTCAGATTCAGATCCTTCATTAGTAAAGTCAAATATTGAAAAAATTATTAAATTTGTATTTACTGATGCTTACGATTGTAAGATAAGCACTCCGTTTAATTCAATCACTTATGATGAGGCAATTAATTTATATGGTACCGATAAGCCTGATATGCGTATAAAACAAACATTAAGGGATATAAGTGAAGTTTTTAGATCAACTGAAATTAATTTTCTTAAAGACATATTAGAAAATGATGGTTTAGTAAAAGCGTTACATACTGATGAAATTTTATCTCGTAAACAAATAGATACTTTGGATAATGAGATTAAAGAGCTCGGTTCAAATGGTTTAGGGTGGTTTAAAATTGAAAAAAATACATTATCTGGTCCGCTAACAAAAATACTAAACGATGAAGAAGCAGAAAATATCTTAAAATTTGGCACGGGTACCGTATTATTTCAAGCTGGTGAATTGAACTCTATTGCAAAATATCTAGACCATATAAGAAGAAGTATTTTCAAACCTTCCTCTGAGGCTTACTCGTTTGTTTGGATTGAGGATTTTCCTTACTTTGAACAGGAAGATGGTAATTTACAACCTTCACATCATCCATTTACATCTCCAAAAGATGATCAGATATTTAAAGATGACCCTATAAATGCTAAAGCTCTTCATTACGATTTAGTACTAAATGGTGTTGAATTAGGATCGGGATCTCAAAGAATTAATAATCCAAGTATGCAAAAACTTGTGTTAGAAAAATGGGGTTTAAGTGATATAGAAATTGAAAACCGATTTGGATGGTTTATTGAAGCTTTATCTTATGGAACTCCGGTACATGCTGGATTTGCAATCGGTATAGATAGGTTAGTAGCAGAGGTATTAAATCAACCGTCTATAAGAGATGTTATTCCATTCCCCAAAACTCAATCAGGTTTAGACCCTTTAACAAATGCACCTGCAAGTATTGAACAACAACTACTTGAAGAATATAACCTTAAATACATAAATAAAGATGAATAGTAACGATATAAGAAATAGTTTTCTTGATTATTTTGAATCAAAAGGCCATAAAATCATACCTTCTGCATCATTAATACCTCATGACAACTCGTTATTGTTTACAGCTGCCGGTATGGTGCCTTTAAAAGATTACTTTCTTGGTAACAAAGATACCGATACACCAAATATGGTCTCTTCACAAAAATGTTTACGAACAATCGATATCGATATTATAGGAGATACAGACAGACATTTATCCTTTTTTGAAATGTTAGGAAACTTTAGTGTTGGAAAATATTTTAAAGAAGAAGCAATTAAATATTCTTATGAATACATAACTGAAGTACTTAAAGTTGATAAAGATAAATTATGGTTTACTGTGTACAAAACAGATGAAGAAGCCTACAAAATTTGGAAAGATGTTATTGGTATACCAGATGAACGTATTCAAAGAGGAGATACTGACAATTTTTGGCATATGAATATTCCCGGACCATGCGGACCTTGCTCAGAGATTTTTATAGATAGGGGCGAAGAATATGGAGATGACGGAGGTCCTATAGGTGGTGGTGAAGACAGATTTATTGAAATTTGGAACCTAGTGTTTATGGAATCAATTCAAGAAGAACCCTTTAATGTAGTTGATGAGTTACCTAATAAAAATATCGATACAGGAATGGGATTAGAGCGTATAGCAATGGTGATGCAAAATAAGAAAAATCTATTTGATACAGATTTATTCCAACCACTTTATAAAGCATTACTAAAAAATACAGACCAATCAGGTGAAAAATATGAAAAAATTATTATTGACCATATTAAATCATCTACATTTATGATATCTGATGGAGTTGTTCCAACAAATGAAGGTAGAGGATACGTATTAAGAAGATTAATTAGAAGAGCGATTAGAGCTTACAATCAACTTAAAAATTCTGCTGCTAGTTTGGATTACCTAATAGAAATTGTTGTAGAGATATATAAACATTCTTATCCAGAATTGGACAAAAATAAAGATAAGATTATTAAACTTTTTAAAAAAGAAGAGGAGTTATTTCAAAAAACTTTGAATAAAGGCATACAGGAAATAAGTACTTTAGTTCACAACAACAAAACTGTCTCAGCTCAAGATGCTTTTTACCTATTTGAAACATTTGGGTTTCCATTTGAATTAACCAAAGAAATAGCGTCTGAAAATGATATTGATATAAATGACAATGAATTTTATAAGCTTTATGATGAGCACAAGGTGAAATCAAAATCTGAAAAGAACAAAGATACAGATAAATTCATATTTGACGTTGATCCAAATGTGTTTGTGGGTTATGACCAAGTTAACTCATTGACTAAGGTTTACCACGTAGAAAAATATGAAAATAAATTTATTGTTTTTACTGAAAATAATCCTTTCTATTTTGAAGCAGGAGGTCAAATCTCTGATAGGGGTACTATTTCTATCGAAAATAACTCTGTTGAAGTAATAGATGTATATCAAGCACCAAATGGCGCAACGGGACTAATAGTAAAAGATGATTTATTTTCAATTGATCAAGAAGTGAAATTAGAAGTAAATAAAAGCTTCAGATCGGGAGTGTCAAAAAGCCATACAGCTGCTCATATAGTACATACCTCGCTTCGTAATATTTTAGGCGATCATGTTGCTCAAGCCGGATCAAATGTGTCACCTGGCAAATTTAGATTTGATTTTAGCCATACAGAAAAAGTAACTGCTGATGAGTTAGATGAAATATTTACTTTATCGAATAATGCAATCTTTAATGATTTTGAAGTAAAAACTGAAATTATGAATATTGATGACGCGAAGAACCAAGGTGCTTTAGCTTTCTTTGGTGATAAGTATGATGATGATGTAAGAGTAGTAAATATAGGAGATTTTTCAAAAGAGCTTTGTGGTGGAACGCATGTACATAATTCTAATGATGTCGGCCTCATTGTTTTATTACAAGAATCTTCAATTGGTTCGAATTTAAGACGTGTAGAAATGTTATCTGGAAAACATGCGTATGAATTTCTTACGAGTGCTTATAAATCTTATAAATCTGTAGCTAATATTTTACAAGTTAGCGAAGAAAACGTATCAAATAAGCTACAAAAACAACTTGAAACTTTAGAAACTTACGAAGAAAAAATTAAAAATTTTCGAAGTTTAGAAATTAGATCATTAATAGAGTCAATCGAAGACAATCTTGAAACTATTAATAAATATAAAGTTTATATAAATGAAGTACCATTAGAAACTTCGAATGAATTAAGAAATTTTGCCTTACAGATTATTAATGAAACAGAAGTAGATATCGTACTTTTATATGCTTCAATAAATGGTAAAAATTCAATAGTGGGAGCAACAAAAAATACTATTTCACTAGACATATCCACAATTGTTACTGAAATATCCAAACTATATGGGGGAGGTGCTTCCAAAGACTCAGATCTTTCTATTGGAGGTGGCCCAAATAACTTCGACACTTCAAAAGCTTTAAATATTGCGAAAGATTTAATCCTTAAAGAATCTTAATTTTGAGCAATATATTATCAATTGACTACGGAGAACGCTTTGTAGGTATTGCAATTAGAACTGTAAAAACAACAATTCCAATTCCTTTAAAGGTTATAGATACTAAAAAAGAGATACTAAATAAGAACATTCAAGAACTAGTAAAAGAATATGAAGTTAATCAAATTGTTATTGGCTATCCCATAGGTTTAAATTATTCAGAAAATAGAATGACGGATTTAGTTAATCTATTTATTCAAGAAATTAGTAAGTTTAATATACCAATTCATAAAATTGATGAAAGATTATCATCAAAATTATTCAATGACGGATCAAAAGAGAGAATTGATGACTTATCAGCCCTTGAAATTTTAGAAAGCTATATTAAACAGAATGATTAAGTTTTATTATAAGAACAGATTGTTATTCCAGCTCATAACGAGCATGATTTTTATATTGTTTATATTTAATTCTGTAAATAATTTTGCACAACTTATTAAGCCAGGTGAAGTTAATAGCAATGTAGACATTAGCGATATTAAAGTAATTGAAGTAAATATACCTCAGGGAAGTTCAGCATCTCAAATTTCTTCAATTCTTGATTCAACTGGAATAGTTACTTCCAGCTTGGCTTTTGAATTATATTTAAGAAATGAAAATTTAACTGACAAATTAAGACCAGGTACTTATGATATTCAAAATAATTTATCATTTGAAGATATAACTTCTATTTTGTTAAAAGGACCACCTTTAAAGACATATACTATAACTATTCCTGAGGGTTTATGGCTTTCAGAAACTTTAAGTACTATTTCAGCTCAGACAGGTTACGATGTTTCGCAACTTAAAAATTCTTTAATTTCAGGACAGGTTGTAAGTAAATATCTCCCAGACAATGATTACACACAATTACAAAATTGGGAAGGGTTACTATTTCCCAATACATATCAAATTGACATTGAATCTAATGGTGAAACAATATTACAAACTTTAGTTAATGAATTAGAAATTAGATTTGAAAATTTAATTTCAACACAGTCTATTCCAGATTGGATTACAACACCTACTCAATTCTTTACAGTAGCTAGTTTAATTGAAGCCGAGTCAAAACTTGATGAAGACAGGCCTTTAGTTTCCTCAGTAATCAAAAACCGCTTAGATGATAATATGTTATTACAAATAGACGCAACAGTTCTTTATTCATTGCAAAAAAGAAAGTCCCAAGTATTACTAATAGATCTACAGATTGATAGTCCTTACAATACATATAAATATACTTCACTACCTCCAACTCCTATTTCAGGTTTTGGTGAGCGTTCAATGAATGCAATTATGAATACACCAGAAAATAATTATATATACTATTTATTAACTGACATTAATGGCAAAATGACTTTTACAAACAGTTATGAAGAGTTTATTAATCTTAAAAATAAGGCAAAAGAAGAAGGAGTAATTCCATAATGGTATCTACAAATGATATGAGGCCTGGTCAGTCAATAATTGTTGATTCTCAAATTTATAACATTTTAGAATATCAGCATGTAAAACCAGGCAAAGGAAAAGCTTTTGTCAAAACTAAGCTAAAAAATATTACTAGTGGAGGAGTGGTTGATAAAACTTTTAGAGCTGATGAAGAAGTGGAACAAGCGTATATTGATAAACAAAAATTCCAGTATTTATATAAAGATTCTGATGATTATATATTTATGAATATGGAATCATTCAATCAAATCACGATAGATGCCGAATTAATTGATGACTCTATTCAACTATTAAAAGCAAATCAAGAGGTTACAATATCAATGTACCAGGAGACTGCAATCGATATTCTATTACCAACCACTATTAATTTAATTGTTACTAAATCAGAACCTGCTGTTAAGGGAGATTCTGTTAATTCAAATACAAAAGAAGTTACTTGTGAAACTGGATTAACCCTACAGGTTCCAATGTTTGTTAATGAAGATGACGTTATAAAAATTGATACAAAAACTAAGAGCTACATAACTAGAGTATGAAATTTGATTTTAGACACTTTACATTCAATTCTATATTTAGGCTTGATGATTATTCTTCAGAAATTTTACTGATAGATAATGATTTAGATCAAAATCAACTAACTAGAGCAAATCAACTTATTCAACATACGAATGAAAATATTCAAAATATATTAAACATATTAAGTGATGCTTCCAAAAATTGGTCTGTTTCAAGAATTGGTAAAGCTGAGAGATCTGCATTAATTTTAGGAATTTCAGAATTGCTACTAAATCTGACACCGAGAAAAGTAATAGTATCAGAATGGACAAAAATTGTAGATAAACATTCATCTTCAGACGGTGCTAAGTTTGTTAATGCTATATTAGATAATATAAGTAAAAATAATGACATTGATAACTGACATAGAAACAATAAAAACAGAGAGGTATAACTTTCTAAATGATTTTGATTTAAAATCTGATTTAATCCTCATATTAAAAAAAGCTTCTAAAAATAATAATTTAAACTCTATAAGAGTTCATAAGTATTTAACAAGTACAGGTTTAGTTGGAAAAGTTATTACAGCTAGATTTTTAGAAAGTATTCAATTGTCTGAAAAAACAACAATAAATCAATTAAGTGATAAGAACATTAACGATATTGCTACTTTTCTGAAACAAATATGATTTTAATAATAACGGGTCCATCAGGTGTTGGAAAAAATACAATAATTGATGCTCTTTCAAAAAAATTAGATTTTAACTTTTCAGTATCACACACAACTAGACCAAAAAGAGTATCTGAGGTAAGTGGTAAAGATTACCACTTTATTACTGATGAAGAATTTCAATCAATGATAAATAATAATGAACTTGTCGAATTCGAAGAATATGGTGGATTTATATACGGTACTTCAAGGAAAGAACTGGATCAAGAAGGCTTAGTTATTTTAGATTTAGAAGTAAATGGTGCTACAAAATTACTAAATAATAATCCAGATTTTGTTGGTTTGTTTATTGACATAAACGATGAAGAATTAATTAATCGATTAAAAAATCGAGGTCACAATACTGATTTTATAAGTAAAAGAATGGATCTTGCTAGTAAACAAAGAAAGTATAAGGATACTTACGATTACAAAATAGAGAATGTTGATATAAACACTTCAGTTAATCAAATAATTGATATAATATATAAGCTGGAGGACAGATGATAAAACCACCTATTGAAAACTTGCTAAAAGAAACACCGGGAAGATTTGCATTAGTTATTACTGCTGCAAGAAGAGCTCGTGATATTAACTCATATTTTAATCAATTGGGAGAAGGTATCGGTGCTTATACACCTCCGCAAGTTCAAAGTTTAAGTAGAAAACCTCTAACTGTTGCATTTGAAGAGATAGCAGCAGGAAAGGTCGAAGTTTCAGAAGAAAGTTAATGAAGAAAAATATACTACTTGGATTAACAGGTAGTATCGCTTGTTCCAAAGCGGAACAATTTGTTCAAGACTACAATGATGAATTTAATTTTAAAATCATTGCAACCCATAGTTCCTTAAACTATCTAACTAATAAATTTATACAGGATAATGATATTATTTCTGATTGGGATGATTTGGTGGGAACTCCACATATTGATTTAGCTAGATTTGCTGATTTGTTTATTGTCTTTCCTGCAACAGCAAATTTTATAGCAAAGATTAATAGTGGGGTAGCGGATGATTTACTTACTTCTACAATATTAATGTATAAAAAAGCCCTTTACATTTGTCCCGCAATGCATGAAGAAATGTTTTTAAATTCTAGAACTCAAAAAAATTTATTAGAACTGTCACAGTCTTACTTTATCCTTGGTCCTAGATATGGAAAATTAGACATTGGAGACACGGGTTATGGAAGAATGATTGAACCACACGAGTTGTACGATGTCTTAACTAAGGTCAAAGAAAAAATAATTGTAACATCAGGGCCAACTTCTGAACCAATAGATGATGTAAAGGTTATAACGAATAAATCAACTGGAAAACAAGGTAAATCTATAGCAATTGAACTACTTTCAAGGGGATATGAAGTTGTGTATTTACATTCAGAAATCATTTCACCTATTCCTGGGGCAACAAATTACAGTTTTGAAAATTCAAAAGATTTATTTGATCTTATGTGTGATGAAGCGGAAAATACTAAATACATATTTATGGTTTCAGCGGTATCAGACTTTACTATTGAGAAAGTTAATGGAAAGATATCAAGAAATAATGGAAATTTAAATATTGAATTTAAACAAAATTTTGATTTGATTAAGAAATTTAAAAGTAAATATCCAAATATAATTTCAATAGCTTTTTCTGCTCAAATTGATGATATAGAGAACTTTGATAAATTAATTTCAAAAAATGCTGATTATTTAGTTATTAATAACATCATTAAAAATCCTTTTGGGTCTGATAAGAATAAAATTAAATTAATTAATAAAACTAAATTATTATTAGAAACTGACGTACAAGAAAAAAATGTTATTGCGTCAAATATTATTGACACAATAATTGATTAATGTACGCAAATATAGAAATAATTTCAAACAATACATACAATTTTTCTAATTTTACATACAAAATACCAAAGCAACTTGAGGGTAAAGTTAATCAAGGTTCAATTACCAAAATTAAATTTCGTAACAGAAATTTATTAGGAGTAGTTTTAAATATTAAAGAAAAAACTAACATAGAAAATTTAAATAGTATAGAAAAGATAGTACATAACTTAGACAGTACTCAATTCAAATATCTTAAATTCGTATCTTTAGTAAACCGTATTAATATCGGAATACTTATTTATAATTTGTTTGATCTTAAATCCTTTACATTACAAAAGAAGACCACAAATAAAAGTATTTCCAATCTATCCTTCAACCAGATTAATAAAATAAAATACAAAGAAAAAAATGTATTTTTCGTTCCTTCACTTAATCATTCGAAATTACTATATGAAAAACTAAAAGACGTATTAGAAATTGATTATTATCAAAAATTTGGTGGGAAAAGTGAACTTCAGAAGATACTTAGTAGCAAAGAATTTACTAATATTATCTTATTAAGTAATAATTTTGAAAAAATTACTATTAAAGATGGTTATAACTATATTTTTTATGATTCAAACTCTAATGCATTTAAATTACCTAAATTGAATGAACTAAACATAATTGAATCTGCTTATTTAAAAAATTATTTATTTGGTGGAGACTTTATATTTATATCCGAATTTCCTAATTTTGAATATTTTAATCAAAAGTGGCATCCCCAAGATAAATATGACTATAAAATTGAATACTTTATTTCAAATAATCTTCAAGACAATATTGAATTAATTAATCATAAATATCCTAATAAAATTTTTAATTACTATTCAAATGAAAAATTACCAAATGTAAAGAATTTTAATTATATTGATAATCTTGAAGATTCAAAACTAGACACGCTAATAATCCAAAATCCTAATATTTCTAAAAATCGGATATTAAATTCATTTAAATTAATATACTTATTAAAAATTTTGAATCACGCAATGGCTCTAAATTTACAAATAATTGTTTTTTCCTCAAACGAATTAGATATTAATAAAACATTAAATAGTGTCAATATGATTGATTGGATTAACAATGAAATAAATGTCAGAGAAAAGTACGGTCCAAATAATTTATTTAAAATATATTCAATTTATTCAGATAATTTATTTGAAAACAAAAATACCAAATACTTACTTGGGCCAAAAATTGTTAATGATAAATATATTTATGAACTACAAATTAAACTTGACGATAAGTTAGATTATGAGTTGTTGCAGAATATTTATAAACTTATTAAAGATTGTGAAATAAAAAGAATAAGGCATGTATCGTGAACGAAATAGTTACATTTGGACATCCAGCATTAATATCCAAATCTTCTGATATTGAAGAAATAGATGATTACATAATAAATTTATCAAAAAAAATGATAGATATCATGTATGAAGCCCCAGGAGTTGGTTTAGCCGCTCCTCAAATAGGAATAAATAAAAATATTTTTGTATTTGATGCAGGTAACGGCCCTTTTGTTGCTATAAATCCAAAAATGGTTAAAAAAGAAGGGGAGATTGTTTTTATGGAAGGTTGCTTATCCCTTCCAGGATATTACTGGGATATCGAAAGAGCTGAATATGCAAAAATAACATGTTTAAATGAACAAGGAGAAGAAGTTACATATGAAGGAGATGATCTTATGGGAAGGGTTCTTCAGCATGAATATGATCATTTAAAAGGAAAGCTATTAATTAAATCACTTAAAAGAAAAGCTAGAAAAGAGGCCTTGCGTGAAATATCTCTAAAAGGATTTCCTGGTGATAAAATTTAAGTATTTTTTTGGATCAGATAGTAGAAGTTTACCTTTTTTATCTACTCTACATGATGAAATAAGTAGATTAAAAGTTATAACACTACCACCAAAAAAGAAAGGCCGAGGAAGGAAAAATACAACTAATCCTGTTGAAGTATTTTGCATTGAAAACAATATAGATTTTGATTATTTTGATGAAAGTAAGCATTACCATGATATGAAATTTGGGATAGTTGCTAGTTTTTCAAAAATTTTTAAAAATAGTTTTTTAGAAAATAACTCTGAACTTTTTAATATCCATTTAAGTCTATTGCCCAAATATAGAGGTCCGACGCCTGTTGAAACAGCAATACTTAATAATGAAATTGAAAGTGGATATACCGTATTTAAAATAGATAAAAATATTGACACAGGTAAAATAATATTTCAAAATTCTCTCAATATAAAAAATAAATATGCGAGTGACATATATAGTGAAATATATAATTTATTTAAATCTGATTTTTCATCAATTGATTTTCATACAACCGGATTAAATCAAGATGGAAATTCATCTTCAACAGTAAAATTTTTTAAAAATGATTTTAATATTTCAGGATCTTCTATCAGTGAAGCTAAAAATAAAATTAGAGCATTCGATACTTTAGGTCCTGCGTTTGTTGTATTTAATGACAAGATTTTAAAGGTGCATTCTTACAGTGACGTAGAAAATAAGAGTAGAATTGAACTAGGTGATGGCTATTTATTTCCAGTAGATGTTACTCCTGAAGGGAAACGTAAAATGTCTTTCGACGATTATTTAAGAGGATTAAAGTGATTATTTCAGCAAGTATACAAGCAGCTAATCAGTTAAATATTCTTCAAGATATTAATGATCATAAAAATAAATTTGACCAGATACATGTTGATATTACTGACGGTCACTTCACTAATAATATTTCTATGTCCTTTCAACATATAAAAGAGGTTAAAAAACAAACAAATTATAAAGTTGACGTTCAATTAATGGTTGAAGACAATGTTAAGTTAGCTCCTTTAGCCTTTTCCCATGGTGCTGACTTAGTATGTATTCATGCAGAATCTACAAAACTCAATGATTTCATTGAATTAAGCAAACAGTATAAAAATTTAGGTGTGGCAACACTTCCTGATACAGATAATACACATTTAAAAGATTACTTAACTTATTCAAAAGCTGTTTTATTATTAGCAGTTAACCCTGGTTTTTCAAACCAAGGTCAAGCTATTAATTTAATCGATAAAGTGAAGAACTTTAACAATTTATATCCGGAATTCGAAGGAGAATTAATTGCAGATGGAGGGATTAAAAATTCCGATCTAGAAAATCTTAAAAACAACAAAGTAGATATAGCTGTACAAGGTGGAGCTATTTTTAGC